>Ga0172363_10000887_pt1 | contig 23581 bp, 28 predicted proteins | sample LakKivs2_kivu2a2_FD_114541 | JGI IMG/M metagenome (GOLD analysis project Ga0172363, IMG submission 114541) | Sediment microbial communities from Lake Kivu, Rwanda - Sediment s2_kivu2a2 | ecosystem: Environmental > Aquatic > Freshwater > Lake > Sediment | place: Rwanda: Western Province, Lake... | reverse complement strand
TTTATTGATTCATTATAATTATTATTAAATACTTCTATTAATTTGTTACTAATATCTGTATCAATTTCAGTATTCATTTTTAAATATATTCTAAATAATATTATTATTTAGAATGTATTTCAAATTTTTATTTATAAATTAAAATATTTTTTTGTAGATTCATAACCTAATTTAATTAATTCATTTTTTTGAATATTATTTAATTCAAAATTTAAACTACTTATATCAGTTATATATATTGGTATTGTTTTTTCCCAATATTTATCATCTACATGTATTCTTTCTAATTGTTTATCATATGCCTTTATTATATTATATGATAAATATAATATATTTTTAGTAGAAACATCAGTATAATAAATAATATCATCTGGTTTTTCATTAATTCTTAATAATTTAAATCCTATTGTTTTTTCATAATCTTTAAAATATTTTATAGGATAATTATCTAATATTCCTCCATCTATATATGTATCATTATTATATTTTATATATTTAAATACATATGGAATACTCATTGTTATTCTTAATGCTAATCTGACTGACATATCTGGATGAGTGTCTTTATTAAAATATTCTATTTTTGCTTTATCCATATTTGAACCAGTTAATATTAATTCTTTTCCAAAAATATCATATATTTCCTTAAAAGTAATATCTTCTTTACCTACATATATTTTAAATAATTTTTTTAACCAATTATTTAAATCATCTCCTTTATAATATCCTCCCTTAAATATTAATCTAAATATATTTGGAAATATGAGTTTTGAACCATCTTTAAATTCTTTAAAATTCTTATTTTTTAATATATTTTCTAATTTATCACTTGATACTCCAACTGCTATTGAAGTTGCAAATAATCCTCCTATTGATGAACCACTGATTTTTTTAACATTTTTTAATAAATCATGTTCTTCTAAATATTTTATACATCCTATATACGCTAATCCTAAAACTCCTCCTCCTTCAAATACTATATTCTCTATTTCCATTATTATTTAACTTATATTATTATTTACTTTATTTATCTATTAATATTTTATGAAAAACATAAATAAAATTATTTATATTTTAGATAACTTATTAAAACTAATTTATTATAAATTAGTTTTAATAAGTAATGAAAAACATAAATAAAATTATTTATATTTTAGATAACTTATTAAAATATATATATTTTAATAAGTAATGAAAAACATAAATAAAATTATTTATATTTTAGATAATTAATAAGTTATATATTTAACAAATGGTAAGAAGAAATCAGCAAATTCATCCCAAGTAATAAAGTCTTTATTATCTTTATTGATAACATTATATATATATAAAATATCACCATTATAAGCAAAATCTTTTTTGAATACTTTAATAAATTTATTTTTTTCTATTTTTTCGCCATCTTTAGTTAATTTTTCAAAAGTAATGGGTAATTTAGTTGCCATTAAAGAGAAAGCATTACCATAATCATAAAAACTGTCATCAAATAATCTTTTTTTAAGACAGAATTTAATAAATTGTTTAATTTTAGGGTCATCAGAATCAATATTTTCTTTTTGAATTAAGATAATTTCTTTTTTATATTCAATATTGTCAGAATTATCACCTAATATATTTTTATTTAAATAAAAATCAATATCTTCATCATCAGAAATATCGATTAAATTATTAGAAGATTTAAAATATTTTTTCATATAAAATTTTATAATATTTTAAAATTTTATATGGTATAAATTTAATAATTTACTAAAAATTATATGAATATAATATATATAAATAATATGTTATCTAATTCAGAATATAGAAAATTTATTAATTATTTCCATATAATTGTAGTTGTGCCATTATTATATTTATTAGCAACAAATCAATTTCCAGAAGAATACAAAAAATTAGTATTACTTTTAGCATTAGTTGTATTTGTATTACATGCATATAAATTATATGAAAATATGAAAGTTGAAAAAATGGAAGGATTAAATCAAACTCAAGGAAACATAAATGTAGTTAAAATATTTGATTCTGAACCAGGATATAGTAGTCCATTATTACATGTAAAAGTAGGAGATACAGTAAGATGGTTAAATATAGGAGATCTTCAACATACAGTTACATCAAATGAACAAAATGGATTTAATTCTGGAATTATGAGACCAGGTGATGTATTTGAAGTAACATTTACTAAAGCAGGAACTTATAAATATTTCTGTATGTTACATTGGGGATGGCATCAAGGTGTCGTTGTTGTTGTTTAATAAATTTTTTTAAATTTATTAAATTATTTTATAAAATTTAAATCTAAATTTTTCTTCATTTCTATTATATTTAAAATTCCTTTATTTAATGTTTTTAATTGATCTATTAATATATCATATGTTGATAATTGTTTAAATCTTATTGTTTTAAATAATGTATTATTATCTGCATATTTTTTATAAAAATTTATTATTGCATAAAATTCATATTCTGCATCTCCTATTGATATTATATTTAATATTTTCTTTCCTGCATGTTTAAATATTAATTCTTTAAATGTATGTTCTTTCCATAATTCATTTCTATCTGGAAATTTATTTTGATATAAATCTCTTGCTGATATTATTGGTATTTTATTATTTATTAATTCTTTTGTATTTGGTATTAAATTAGATGATATATATACCCATTTTTTCATTGCATTTGTTACTATAACTACTTCTCCATATTTTAAAAATGTAGATAATATATTATGTAATAATACATCTAATTCATTAAAAAAATCTATATGTTTATTTATTGTATTAAAATTTAATAAATTTATATCATTTTTTATTACCCAACTTGTTGGAAATAATGTATCATCCCAATCTAATATTATTAATGTTTTATATTCATTCATATATATTATTATTATAATTATTATTTATTTTAATCAAATATTATTTTATTTTTTGTTTTATTTATTATATTATATTCTTTCAATTCATTTATTATTTCTTTTAATTCTAAATTTGTATAATTATAAATATAATCATAACATATTTTTATATTTTCATTATATTCTATATTATTTTTATATAATTCTACTATTAATTCTATTTTTCTTTTTATTATTTCTTTATTTTTTTTTATTTCATTTTCTATTATTATTTTTGGATCAGGTTTTCCATAATTTATATAAGAATAACAATTTCCATATGTTTTAAATTCTAATTTATTTAATTCAAATAAATTTTTTAAATATTCTTTTCTATTATTAATTAGTTGTAATTTATTATTATTTTTAATTTCTTGTTTAATTTTTTTTTTATTTAATAAATTGTTTAAATTATCAAAATTCCCATATTTATTTATTACTATTTTTTCAATTTGTTCATATTTATAATATTTTTGATTACTATTATATATTTGTATTGCATTTAATTTATTTAAATCTTCATCATTTAATAAAAATAATCTAATTGCCCTTGTTTTTGATATTAGTTTATTTTTATATATACATGATTTACATATATATAGATATTGATTATTTATAATGTTTTTACAATAATTGCAAACATTTTTTATCATATGGTTCTATTATATTATTTTTTATATATAATCAAATTTAAAACTGGGTGAATTATATCTATCAAAAAAATTAATATTATTAATATTAATATATAAATATAAGATATATAAATGAGTTTTTATCCTTCTGAAGTAATAAGTCCTGTCCCAGTATCAGGTGATAGATCATTAGTATTAGTAGGTTTAAATAACAATAATTTACCATTACGAGTTGTTGGTCTTAATCCAGTTTTATTTGGTCCTCCAGTTATTAAATTTAAACATATGAATCCATTTACTCCAATTCCAATTAGTTTATTTACTAATTTTAATAATTATCATTTACCTTTACCATTTGGTGTAGCAAATAATTGTTTAAGAATATTATTTACTCCAACTACTCAAAATTTAGCTCCATTACAACAAGTTAAAATATCAGTTGATGTAAATGGACAAAAACATACAATTGAAACATCTAATAAAGAATTATATCAAAGATTAAATATATTAAAATCAAGATGTGGTTTTAATTTACCAAACTTTAAAGATAAAGATGGAAACTCATCTAATTTACAACAATTAATGGAAAATCTTAGAGAAAAAATAATTCAAGAAGATCCAAACTATTTCGACACACATTCAGGTAATTTAGTTCAACCTGTTCCTGTTTTAGTAGTTAGTAAAACACCATTTAGATTATAATATTGAAATTTTAATTAAAAGGAAGTATAATAATTATAAAACTAATACAATGGAATTTATCATTGAAAAGGTGACAACTATATTAAATAAACATAATATACCATTAAAAGATACTGAATTAAAATATGAATATAAATATAGATTAGTTCCATATACAGTTAGATATAATACTAATGTATATACAAATTATCGTTATGAAGCATATAATGAACCTGTATTTATTTCAAAATATAATAATAAATATCTTGAAATAACTAATGATATATGTAGTATTAATGACATTATTTTTATTAAATCTAATTTTTTTACCAGTTTCCATTCTTGGTATAATACATTTAATAATCTTATTGGTAAAAAAGTAAAATTTCATATATTATTTTCTACAATTTATGCTTATACTGTTGATAATCATACATATTATATGTATGATCAAATTTTAGGTAGTATATCTTTTTATAGTAGTATTACTTTAGGTCTTAGTGGTATGGGTTATATGTGTTATACATTATATAAAGAACTAAAATAAATGGTAATACTTAAATATAAAATACAATTTTATAAAAAATTAAAATATATGAATTTTAATTTTTTATAAAAAAATGAAAAAAATAAAAAATAGATATAATAAAGAATAATAAAGAATAATAAATAATAATAAAATAAATGGGTATCGATAATTTTCATAAATGGTTAAAAGATAATTATATAGATTGTTATATAACAAATAAAATAGAAACATATGATAATATATATATAGATGGAAATCATTTATTACATTATGCAATGTATGGAGTAAATGATGAATATAATTTTTTAAAAAAATTAAAATTTATGTTAGATAATATATTAAGTAATAATTATGCAAATAAATCAATATATATAGCATTGGATGGAGCATCACCATTTGCAAAAATAATATTACAACGAGAAAGAAGATTAAAAGGAATAAAAAATATAGATATGAAAAAATTTAATTCAATATATTTAACACCAGGAACAGAAACAATGAAGAAAATTCATGAATTTTTAACAACATATATTGAAAATTTTAAAAGAAATTTTAGATATAAAAAAATAGAAATAGAATTATCAGATTATGATAAACCAGATGAAGGAGAATTAAAAGTATTTAAAAAATTAATAAATAATGAACAAAAATATAAAAATTCAACTCATTTAGTAATCGGAAATGATGCAGATTTAATTGTATTTGGAATGTCTATAAAATCTAATAATATTTATATATTATCTAATATACATAATAATAAAAATTATGTATCAATTGAATTAATTAAACAAAAATTTATAAATAATATAAATCAATATATTAATAAATGTTCAATAACAGATAAAAATATATTAAATATACAAGATGATTTTGTGATATTATCATTATTTATGGGTAATGACTATTTACCAAAAATAAATTATATACAATTTGATAAATTATGGGAAGCATATTATAATACAAAAAAAATATATTCAACTGAAGGAATAATAAATTATAATAATAGAACATTTAATTATAATTTTTTAATTAAATTATTTTTTAACATAATAAATATAATATCAAAACAATATCAAAAAATAGATATATTTAAATATAATGAGAAATTAATAATAAATTATTTAGAAGGAATATTATGGTGTTATAATATGTATGAAACAGCAAATTGTTCAATGTATGATTATATATATAGATATAATATATCACCAAAACCAATAGATATATTATATTATTTAATATTAAATCCAGAAATAAATATAAATATACCAATATCTAATAAACAACCATTAAATTCAGAAGTAATGACATTATTATTAATACCAAAAACAGCACGACAATTAATACCAGAGAAATATCAAAAATATATAGATAATGAATTAAAAGATATATACCAACAAGAAGAATGTAGAGAATGTATAGAATATTCAAAAGAATTAAGTAAAGCACATATAGAATTAAAAAATGTAAAAGATATAAATATAGATACAACAGATGTAAGAAAATCAATAAGTAATATAAGTAGGAATTATAGTAATCATAGAAAAATACATAATAATAATAAATTTAATATAAATACTATAAATAAAATTATAGAATTAATAAAAATATAGATTTTAATAAAAAATAATAGAAAAAAATAATTTTTTTATGGATATAATATATATTTATGGAATTTGAAACAGTAACATCAAGAGTTTGCCAACCAGCATTAGTATATTTTGTTATTGCCACAATTATGGCATGTTGCACTTTATTATTAGGAACAGTACAAGGACCAGTTCATCAACAACAAAATAATTTAGCAACTTTCTCAAGTCATATGCTTACAATTATAGTATGTTCATTATTATTAATGGGAATTTGCAATGTAATGCCAGGATTATCATGGGCGTTTGTAGTATTATTCATTGTATGTAATTTATCTGCATTTGTAGCATTATTTGGAGCATTTTTAAGTTCATCAACATCAAGTAATGTTCGTCCCCCAATGTTAGGTTAAAAATTTAGGTTAAAAATATAAATTATTTAATAAATAATTTATATTTCATATTCAAACATAATATCATCCTTTTTTTTATCTTCTAAATTATCTAAATAATTATCAATAATTAAAATTGTAGGACTACTTTTTGGTGATTCATTTGAATTACTTGAATTTATTGAACCAATTGAATATGATACATTCTCTTCATATACTTTTGATGTTCCTAATTTATATATATTTATCCATGGATCATTGAAAAATTGTAACCATGTTATTCTATTATTTACTTCTTTTTTTAATAATGATTTTAATAAATTTAGACATGAATTACTTATATCTTTATTATATGTATTTATTGGTGGTATTTCTACTTCAGATTCTTCTATATATTTTTGTAAATCATCTACTGATTTACAATTTGAGAAAGGATGAATTGCAAATAACATTTCATATAAAATTAGACCAATAGACCAAAGATCATTTTGTTCATTATAATTATTAAATTTCATAATTTCCGGGGCCATATATAATGGACTACCACATATTATATCTAAATTATTATTTTGATTCATTTGTATTGCAAATCCAAAATCAGCAAGTTTAATTACTTTTTTATTTTTAGTTAATAAAATATTTCTAGGTTTAATATCTCTATGAATTATTTTACGATCATATAAATATTTTAAACCATCTGCTATTTGAGAAAAATAAAATTGAGAATATTTTTCTTTTATAGGTTTTTTTAATATACTTCTTAAATCACCAGAATCACAATATTCCATAATTATATATACAAAATTATTATCTTTAATTATATCATAACATTCTACTATATTTGGATGTGAATCTAATTTTATTATTTCCATTATTTTTATTTCATTCTCTATTAATTTATTTGATTTTATATTTTGATTTTTTAAATTTATTATTTTAATTGCAACTTCATTATATAATCTATTATTTCCTAAATATCTTCCTAAATATACTTCTGAGAATGAACCTTCACCTAATAATTTATTTTTATAAATTTGATAATTTTCTATTTTTTCCATTTTTTAATATTCTATAATATATTTATTTTTTTAATTTATCAATTTTTTTTTGTAAATTATTAAAAAAATTGATAAATTAATTATATTCTAAGTAAATTAATTATATTCTAAGTTATAAATATAATATTAATATGAATTGGACAGAACCTAGACATAATTTAATAATATCACGTTCTAATATTAATACACCAAAATTAACAGAAAATAATGAAATAGAATGGACAGAAAATAGAAAAGCAATATTAAATAAATATAAATTTACATGTAAATATTGTGGTGGATTTTATAAAAAATATCTATATATAATTAATAATTTAACATCAAATGATGTATGTTGTAAATTATGTTATTTAATAACTCATATTAATTTTGGATTTTTTGATGAAATGATATTATGTTTCTCTAATTTATCTCAATTAGATATTGTTAGAAAAACTGTTAATTTTATTATTCATAATAAAAAAGTTCCAACAATTATTGAAATTGATCCTGATGCTAAAAAATTACCAATTAGTCTTTATGAATTTTCTAATATATTGTCTCTTTATCAATTTAATAATTTACCTAGACAAATGAAATCTTATAAAATATTTTTCTCTTTAAATGTTAATACTGATTTTATTGCTAAAAATTATTTTGATAATACGCTTGTTAATAATAGTAAATATGGTTATATGTTTATTGATGATGATTCTGAAAGTTCTGATGTTCCTGAAATTAAACCTCCGATTATTCAATTATTACCTAATTATGATAATTCTTTAAAAGATTATATTGTTTCTGCTGATGAACATGATTTTTTTATTAATTTTTTCTCTTGATTTTTATATTCTATTACATAATATATTAATTTTTCTAATATTTCTATTTCATTATTTTTTTCTTCTATTTCCTCTATTATTTCTATTTTTTTCCAATCATTTTTTATTATTATATATTTTCCATCTATTTCTTTTATCTCATTTTTTTTACTAATATAATCCATTATATTGTTTTTCTTAAAATAAAAACAATATGAAAATTCAATTATTGGATTATTTTTTTTATTTATTATTATTTTTATTAATTTAAATATTCCTATTTTATTATCTTCTTTTAATTCATTTTCAGTATATAATTTTGATATTATTATGCAATTATATATTTCATCTAATTTGAATTCATTTATTATTACATCCATATTACTAATACAATCTCCTATATGTACTATTTTTCCTGTATTTTTATTAATAATTTGTATTTGATATATTTCATTATTTAGTTCTATATCATTTTTTATATTAGTTATATTTATATATTCTTCAGTCATATTCTTTTAAAATATAATAATAATAATAATTAAACTAAATAATATAAATAATAAAAAATAAATATGTATATGAAACTACTAATTATATTTATATATTGTTTAATAGTTAAAGTGAATGGATTATTTAATAAATTAGAACATCATACAGAATTAGTGAAATTAAATAATAATAATTTTGTAATGATAAGAGGGGAAATAAATTCACAATTAGCATCTAAATTTATAAATGATATACAAAAAATAGAAGAAGAAAATATATATGTATATATATCAAGCCCTGGTGGTTCAGTTATAGATGGATTTCATATGATTGAAATAATAGATGCATTAAAATTAATGAATAAGAGTATATCATGTATAGCACAAAATGCAAATTCAATGGCATTTGCAATATTTCAAACATGTTCAAATAGATATATTTTATCAAGTTCAATATTGATGCAACATCAATTAAGTTTAACTATAAATGGACAATATGAAAATATAAAAACAAAATTAAATTTAATAAATTCAATAAATGAATTATTATTGGAACGACAATATAAAAGAATAAATATGAATAAAGATGAATTTATAACAAAAATAACATCAGATTGGTGGATATTTGGTAAAAATGCAATAGAATTAAATATTGCAGATAAAATAGTTAATGTAATATGTGATAAAGAATTAATAAATCAAACAGAAAAAGAAGAACTTGATTTACCATTATTTGGAAAAATAGTATTAGAATTTTCTAAATGTCCATTAGTATTATATCCAAATAAAATTTTTAGTAATTCAACTAATTAATATATTTAATTTTATAATAAAATTAAATATATATACCATCATGAATTATTTTATTTAATAAATAATCTTTTAAAATATATACTTTTGTATTACTGATATTTTTATAAATCCATTTTTCAGATTCTATAGAATCATCAGTTAATTCTTTAACTCGTTCATTAATATCAATTGAACTATAAGATGTATCTGAATCTGTTATATTATTTATAATTTTTAATATATCATCTAATGGATTAAAATTAGTTTTATAGATAAAATCATTTGATTTTGGTAAATCAAAAAAATTTATCATCTAATAATTTTAATAATTAAAATTTTTATTTTTTATAAACTAATTTTATTGAATCATTGTTTTTGCTAAATCTTTAGTAAATCTAAATGTAGGATTTATTATTGATCTTTTACTTTTTAAATATTCTAATGCTTCATCAAAATTCATATATTCTCCATTATTATTTTTCTTTGTCTTCATTAAATAATATATTACTACTGATGCTGATCTACTTGCTCCCATATAACAATGTATTAATATATTTCCTTCTGTTCTTGTTTGATGATGTATTATACTTTCAAATGCTTTATCTAAATATTCTTTTATACTATGCTTGTTATTATCATATATATCAAATTTTATATATATAAAATCATTTGGATAATAATTTGTTATTTCTTTTGTTATATTAAATACTGTTTTTATATTTAACTGTTTTAATGTTTCATAATCAGCTGCATTAAATGCACTACCTAAATATATATTATCAATTATATGTGTTGGTTCTGAAAAAAATATATAATATGCTTCATATAATCCTACTGGTGGAAATATTCTATGGTTATCTTCTTCTTTATTATATTTATCAACATCAATATAATTATTATAATCAATTAATTTATCTTTCACTAATTCTTCTAATTTTTCAAAATTATCTTCATCATTTTCTATTTGATTCATGTTTAATAAATAATTTAAATTATCAGTTGTTTTATCATATATTACTTTTGCACTTGCTGTTAAATAATTACTTAATTTCCACATTATTTTTTATATTTATTATATTTATATTATTATTATTTTATTTCAATTTTTATATCTTTTTGAAATTGAAAAATAAAAAATATTTATTTTATATTTTACTCTTTTTTAAATTATCTGTTTTATAAAAACAGATAATTTAAAAAATTGAAAAATAAAAAATAAATATTTTTTATTTTACTCTTTTTTAAATAATATAAATTTGCTGTGCAAATTTATATTATTTAAAAAATTGAAAAATAAAACTAAAAAAAGGTTTTTAATAATAAAAAAGTAGAAATGAATCAACTTGATTTAATAAGATATGAGAAAAGACAAGAATATTTAAGAAAAACATGGTTACCAACATTTTTTTTAAAATATTCAAAAATATTTGATAAAAAGAATAGGATAATAGAAAAATTTATAAGATTTATAAGAGAAACATATTTTAAACCAGTATGTAATTTAACACAAACAGAAATAAATGATATACCACCAATATATAGATATAGATTAAGTTTAACTGATGCAAATTTACTAAATGAAATTGAAGATTCATTAATAACCGAAGATCAGATATTAGAGTATTCATTAATGGAATATGAGAAAGAATATAATAAGAATATACAAAAAACACTTAATGAGTCAATTAATCAAAAATATAATGTTTTAATAGATTTAAGAATATATGGACCAAATCCAGATATTCCAATAATTATAAATGAATTAATTTTTTATTTAGATAATAAACAAAAAATAGATTTAATAAAACAATGGAATAAAGTAAATCCAGATACAACATCAGGACATATACATATACAGAAATTAGAATTTTACAAATCTTTATCAAAGGATTTATATAAAAATAATTAATCTTTTAATTTTATTTCTAATATTTTTGCTATTTTATTTAATTTATTATGATCTGGTATAGATATACCTTTTTCATAATCTCTAATATCTTTTAATGGTATTTGACATTTATTTGCTAATTCTTCTTGAGTTAAATTTTTTTCTAATCTTGCTTTTTGAATTTTTAATTGTAAATTTAATGAGATTTTTTTATGAGTTAAATTTCCTTCTTCTATATTTTTTTCTATTTTAGATTCATTAATAATAGTTAAATCTTTATTAGCAGTAGATTTACGAATAGTATTATTTATGTTAGGTAAAGGTTTTTTTTCTTGATAACTTCCACCTTTAATAATTAATGGTTTCCAATTTTGGAATTCTGTATTAATATATTGATGTTGTGAATTATAAACATGATTATCATTATTTTTAATATTTTTATTTTTTTTATGTGTTATAGTAGTCCATTCATCAGTCATTTTTAATAATATATTATATATATTATTAAAAAAATATTATTTAATCAATTTTTTTTAATATTATATAATAATAATGGATAACATAATAAATAAAACATATGTTATAAATTTAAAAAGAAGATCTGATAGATGGAATAATATAACAAATGCATTTAAAAATACAAATTTAAATTTAATTAGATGGAATGCAGTTGATGGTAGTTTATTATCTGATGAAGAATTAAAATCACATACTAATTTTATAGGTAATAATATATGTTCAAAATCAATGGTTGGATGTTATTTATCTCATTATAATTTATGGAAACATATTTATAAAAATAAAGAAACAAATGTGTTAATTTTAGAAGATGATTGTTACCCAACTAAAAACTTTAAAAATGATTTAATAAAAACATTTAAATATGTTCCAACTAATTATGATTTAATATATTTAAGTATCAATAGAATATCACAATATTCATTAATAAATGATAAAAAATATTATGCTCCTAATTTATATATTCCAAATGGAATGTTTAGTGGATCACAAAGTTATATAATATCATATAGAGGAGTTGAAAAATTAATAAATTCTAATTTATTCAAAAAAGCAATATACCATATAGATATTATACTTCGTATGTTTTATGAAATAAATAATGAATTTAAAAAATTTTATATATATCCACATTTAATTATAATAAATGAAAATATTAGTAAGAGTGATAATATGAATAAAAATGACGAAATATTAAATAAAATATTATCAAAAATAAAATTAAATAAATATATTGATTCTAAATTAATATTAAATTCAACAACAATATCAAATTATAAATTAAATATAACAATTACAATATATATGATCATCAAATTATTTATATATATTATATTAGGATATGTATTACCAGATATAAAATTAATAAATTATAATGAAATAATGAGATTTATAATAAAATTACCATATAATGTAATTACTGATAAAAATTCAATATTACAAAAAATATTTGAATTAAGTTTATTTTACATAGGTACTAATTTAGGTAATAAATTAAAAAATCATAAATAAAGAGAATTTATAGAAACAATATCTCTAATAATTGCTGAATCTATTTTATCTATTTCAGGAATTAATTTAATATTTCCAATTATTCCCAATAATTTTTTTAAATCAGTTATTATATTATATAATTTTAAGGTATTTTTAATAAAATTACCTTCATATATATTTATTTTGGAAAATAATTCTTTTAATTCAATACCATTACACCAATCATACATAATTTCAACAAAATCATAACTTATATTCCAAAATCCATAATTATAATTATCAAGTATTTTTAAATCAGATTCAACTAATTCAAATTCTTTGATAATTGAATTTATTTTATATAAAATATCAGATACTTTTTTAGTTATTTTAATATCATTAATAGATTTTTTTTCAAATTTAACATCATCAATAAATATAGATAATACAGCACAAATTTCACAAAAATCTAAATCATCTAATAAATTTTGATAAATAATTTCAGTTAATAAAATATTATTACATTCATTTATTTGACTGGCTAAAATACCTTTTATAGTAATATTATTATAATTAAAATCATCAATATTATTGATATAATTAAATTTAAAGAGGAAATTTAATAATTTAGATAATTCGATATTTAGATAATTATTATAATAATTAATATCATTAGATAATTCATTTAAATTAGATTCTAATAATTTAATTTGATTAAATTTATTTAAAATATTTAAATCTATTTTATTAATTAATTTATTTTTTTCGATTAATTGTTTTTTAGATAGAGATAAACCAGAATCTAATAAATTATTTTCAAATTTTTCAAAAGAAATATAATTTTTAAGATCTTCATTAATATTAAAATTTTGATTTAATATTAATAATTCATTTTCTATTTTTGTATATTCTTCATGTAAATTATTTAAATAATTATTATAATCTTCAAAATATAAAGATTTTTTCATAAAATCATCAAAATTAGTAGTATCTGATTGATATATTTTTAATATAAATCCATAATTTAAATAGAATTTTGATTTAATTGATGGTATTTTTCCTAATAATATATTTAATAATTCTTTTTTTTCTGGTAATCCAAATATTGGTAATATTATTACTGTTCCATTTTTATCTAATCCTCTTCTTCCTGCTCTTCCACTCATTTGTTTATATTCACTTGTTGTTAAATATCGTTTTTCTTCAGAAGTATATTTTTCTAATTCAGTAAATACTATTGTTCTTGTTGGCATATTTACTCCTACTGCAAATGTTTCTGTTGCAAATAATATTTTTATTAATCCTTTTTGAAATATTATTTCTATTATTTCTTTTAATATTGGTATTAATCCAGAATGATGATAAGCAACTCCTTTTAATAATAATTTTTTTATATTTTGATATTGATTTAATTTTTCATATTGTTTTTCATATTTATTCATATATTTATTAAATAAATCTTCAATTTCTTTTCTTTGTAAATGATCTATTAATTCACAATTTACCATGTTTGCATATCTTTCACAATTTATTCGTGAAAATGAAAAAAATATTGTTTGATTTAAATTATGTTTTATTAAATATTCAACCATTTTATTTAATATATTTTGTCCATTTATTCCTCTTGGATTATTTTTAATAAAAATATTATATTCTTTAAATAATTCATCAATATTTTTATGACACAATTGTTCATTTTTATCAAAAATTTTAATTAATTTATTATCAAAAAAAATAAAATGTTCTAATGGAATAATTCTTTTAGATGTTGGAATTAAATTTATAATCCGTTGTTTATTTTTACCAATCCAATTAGCGAAAAATTCTGGTTTATCAATAGTAGCAGATAACATAACTAAATTAATATTAGGATTTAATAAAACAATAGTTTCTTCCCAAACATGACCTCTATCTTTATCATTAATATAATGTACTTCATCAAATATAACACATCCAATACTATCTAAAAAATTTTCTTTAAAATAATTATCTTTTAATTTATCTTTATCTTTTATAGTATATAAAGCATTTCTTAAAATTTCAGTTGTCATTATAACAATATCCGCATCTGGATTTATTTTATTATCACCAGTCATTAATCCTACTTCTGGTTTTATTCCTTCTTTAAAATTAATTTCATATTTGTTTTCATAAAAAATTTCTTTAAATTCTTTATATTTTTGATTTGATAATGCTTTTATTGGTGAAGTATATATTACTTTTTTTCCATTATTTATTGTATGTGCGATTGCATATATTGCAACTAATGTTTTTCCTGAACCTGTATGTGCGGTTACTAATACATTTTCATTATTATTAATACAATTTATACTATGTTTTTGAAAATTATCTAATTCATAATTAAATTTTATTAAATTTGTATTGACATATTTAACTTCATCTGTTAAAATCCGTACATAGTCCATTTTTTAATCAATTTATAAGGATAAAATTATTATTTTTATAAATCAATTTTATTATATAATATTAATGTCAAAGTGTAAATATTCTGATGAAGAATCTATAACTGATCCTAATAAATATAATGGATTAATAACTAAAATATGGGGACCGTCCTTATGGATTTCTTTACATAGTATATCTTTTGGATATCCTATTAATCCCACCGAACAAGATAAATTAAATTATAAAAATTTTTTTATTTCATTAGCAAATGTGTTACCATGTAGTTATTGTAAAGATTCATATCTTAAATTTATTTCTACTGATTGTACTAAATTAACTGATGATGTTCTTAAAAGTCGTCATACTTTATCTAAATGGGTTTATTATTTACATGAACAAGTTAATAAAAAATTAGGTGTTTCTTATGGTGTTACTTATAATGATGTTAAAAATAAATATGAATCATTTAGAGCAAAATGTAGTCATAATACAAATGCAAATGGATGTATTATTCCTTTACAAAAAACAAATGATGCTTATTTATTAATTAAATATAAAGATGCCCCAGTAATTCCAATTGATTTAGCAGATAAATTTATTAATTATGCAAAATTAAGAAATATATCTCAAGAATATTTTAATGATTATGATATTATTAAAAATTATTATTATTTAAATAAAAATTCGAATGTATGGAAAGCAAGAAATAATTATTGTATTGAATTAATTGATTATATGAGAATTAAAGGTAAATTATGTCTTGAAATTGATGGTAAATTTAAGGGATTACCTACTATTTTAGAATTATATCTTATCCTAAAATTCTGTTCTAATCTTTCTTTAGAAGATTTAACTAATATGTCTCAGACACTTACATTTTTATCATAAGTCCATTTTGTTTTACATATTGGACATGATGTATCTATTTTATCAGATATCCATGCAGTTAAACAATCTTTATGAAAACCATGACCACATACACCTTTTGTTATAAAACATGAACTATTATTTTTCATATTACATGCTACACATTTATTTGTTAATTTATTTCTACATAAAATACATTCATGTCCTTCATTTAATAAATCATATGTCCATATACCAATTGGATTCCAATTTATAATTTTAATATTTACTGGTTTAATCATTGAATTATCGTCTGATTCCATTTTTATGAAATTATATAAATAATAAATAATATATTTAAATATCAATTTTTTTATGATAATATTTAGTATATTATATCAATTAGGATTTTTATCAGATAATATATATCATATAAATAATATATCTACTTATATACAAAATCTATATTTACCATTATTTTTAAATTTATTATTTTCTATTTATTATTTATTTTATGAATTTGATTTTTTATATTTAGTATCTATATCTAATTTATTTATTATTTATGATAATATTTATATTATACAAAATTATAATATAATATTAAATTATTCTCCAAAAATTAGATATGTTATAAATAAAGATAATAACCTATTAAAAACTTATTTATTGTCATTTTTAATATTTATTATATATATAAATTCAATATTAGGGTTTATAATAACAATAAGTATTAATTTATATTTAATAAATTATTCAGAATCTTGTTTTAGAGCATATAATAAAAAATTAATTACTAAATACAGTAAATTTATTTATTATAATTATTTATTAATTTTATTATTTAATCAATATTTATCAATATTAGTTATTTTAATTAATTATAATATTATATTTAATTATAAATTATTAAATGTATATTTAGATAATAAAAATATAATAATAGATAAATATAAAACATGTAGTTTGATTGATGATATTTTAGTATGTACTATTAATAAATATTATTATGATGATTTTTTATTACTAAATTATAATAAATTAATTTAATATTAAAGTTAATAATAAATTAATTTAGTTCATCTAAAATAGTTTTTAATTGCATATAAACTTTTTCATATTTTTCTGTATTAATAACTTCACTATGTTGAATACTTTCTTTTCCTGAGAATGATTCATCTACCCATTTTTTACAAGTTGATAATATATAATCTTTCTTTAATTTGAAGTGATTAATAATAATATCTTTAAATTCATTATAATGTTCTATATTTTTAATAATATTAATCATAGCATGAATCATAGTATAATATCTTACATATAAATTATAAGTATTGTTATATATAATACTTTGTTCTTTGGAATATCTTGATTCATAACCAGGTTCATTTAAATATGGTTTATCAATAAATATTTGTGATTGAACTGATATTAATAATTGTTGTAATGTTGATGTTTGAGAATTCCATTGTTCTTCTTTACTACCACCATGCCATGTTCCTAATAATGATAAACATACTTTTCCACACTTATATAAATTTGGATTAAATCTAATATTACCATTATTTGATAAATTCATTAATGGAGGTTTTTCTGGAAATTCATTTGTTATTAATATATCAAATATAAATAATCCACTATCATATGGTGTATCTTTTGGTGCAGATATTAATACTCTAATATTATTTATATTGTCTTCATTTATACTTATAAATATTGATGATTCGTAATATATTGGTATATTTTTACTTAAACTCGCTAATTCCTTTGTTAATCTTATTATACTGTTATTGTTTGTTAATGGTTTTTTTTCATATCCATAATTATTGTTAAATTCACATATATTGTATTTTAATTTATCCATTATATTTATATATTTTGTTGATATATCTTCTGTTTCTATTTCTTTTATTTCTGTTGTTTTCAAAAAATTCTCATATTTTGGATATACTATTTCTGTTAAATTTATTATTATATATGCTATTTCTAACTCATTATCAATATCAGTTTTATTAACTAATTTATCTTTTAATTTGATAATTTGATGTGCTTCTTCTGATATATTTTTTAATATTTTAATAGTAGATTCTTTAAATATATTAAAATATTGTTCATTAGTTAATTCAATTAATATATTAAATATAATTTTATAAATTTGTATATTATTATTTATTTCTAAAATAGTTACTCCAGTTAAATATTTTTCTATAAATTCTATTAAATTATTATTTTTAATTATATCATAATCTATATTTTCTTTATTGATACTATCAAAAATAATTAATAATTGTTCATAAATTTCACTGTTTTTTTTATTTTGGGCTTCTAAATAATCTTCAAATTTCCAATTTGATTTACTATCATTATTATGTCCATATCCAGTTCCTTTTGCCCAATGACTATTATTTCCTTCAGTTGTTGGTGTTGCTATTGCAATTTGTTTAAAATTTGCTGTTAATTCATATTTAGTATCATCTATATTATCAAATTCTAATATATTTATATCAGTTAATGTACATAATTTTGCAATTGCTAATTCTAATTTACTATATGAACCAGTTGGATATTTTTTAATATCATTAAGTATATTATTAGTGTCTATTATACATTTTGAATTTAATAAATCATATAATTTGAAGATAATAAATTCTACTGTTCTTGAGACACTCCAATAATCAATTTTTAACATTATTAAATTACTGAAACTTAACATTAATTTTTTATCTAATCTTGGTCTAATAACTTTTATTGATGGAGGATAATTTGGATATAATTCTATATTAAATGTTAATTCTAATTCTATATAATTGTAATTATATTTATTATCTAATTCTTTTAATGACTCATCTAATTTCTTATTCTCAAAATTTCTATATTTTATTATCCATTTTGTTATATCATTATTTATTGTATCTATTTCTACTTTATTATCTTTTATTAATTTCTTTTTTAAATTGATATGTTCATTTACTAAAATTCTTCCTATTGTATTTCTATCAAATAATTTATATTTTTTATCTGATACTTTTAATTGTTGCGTTGGAATATATGTATCTAATTGTTGTATTAGTTTTTTCTCTAATTCTTTTAATTTAGTATCATTTATGTCATGATCATTAATTAATTTATTTATTAACATATCATTTTCTTGTCTCATTAATTCTTCTATATCTTCCTCATATACTTCCTCAATTAAAGTTAATATATCTATTAAACTCATATTTTTCTTTATTAAATTATTTATATTTTTTATCCATTCATATTTTTCTTCTATTTTATCATATAATAATTCTATTTTCATTGTATTAATTTTTATTTTAAAAAATTGTTTATTTAATTTGAAATTTAATATTAAATTTTCTCGTCCTTTGTATTTTATATAAAATCCTTTAGATACCCATTCTTTTAATTGTTTTAGTGTATCTTCCTCTAATGTATTTATTTCCATTTTAGTTGTATTTATTTTATATTACTTTCTTTATATTTTGTTTTTCAATTTTTTAAATAAATAAAATTCACTTTGTAAATTTTATTTATTTAAAAAAAAGTAAAATAATAATCAAATCAATTATTAATAATAATTGATTTGATTTTTGTTTTTAAAAAAAAGTAAAATAACAATATTGAAAAATAATAAATATAATAACAATCATATGACACTAATTTTAATGTTTTTTGAACAGTTTATATATTTTTTCTCGCATTGACAAGTCTAATTTCATTGCACATAAATGCATAAATATTGCATTTTTACTTCTCTCGTGATTTGATGCTATTTTTTCAAGTGTTAATCCTTTTTTTATCTCATCCATTAATCTTTTCTCTTCGTCAGTTGTCTATCTTGTATGTGACATTCTATATTATGTTATCATCATAATTCATTTTTTAGAATAAATAAAATTTTTATTTTTATTAATATTGATAAAAAAAGTAATAATCATTAACAATTATTCTTTACGGTATTTCTCAATTCTATAAAGCATATAAAACGATTTTCTATATGCTTTACTTTCATTTAAATAAGTATGAATACAACCATTCTCACCTAAAAGAAGATCAATATCAAGAGCATAATGTTGAGGTGTTCTACGACAATCGCGACAATCAATCTTTTTATACGTGATTGAAAACATTCTATTCACCGTATCTTCTCTAAATTTTTGATCTTTGATACGCATATTTTTATTTACCCACAACATTGGATAATAGAATATTCCATATTTTGATTTATCATTTAGATAATCATTTGTTGTTTTTTCTATTTCTTTACATACCACCATCGTTTCAGATGATCGATCGCAATATTTTTTAATTTCTGGAATAATGTCATAAATATTCATTTTTTCTTCCTTATTTAAATTTTCAAAAGTTTCTGAGTAAACAGTCCGCATAATAGGAACTGTCATTTTTATTATTAATTTTTAACATAACATATAAAAATATAAAAAAATCAATTTTTTGTTAGAAATATTACAGATTATACTGTTAAGTGTCCCATTTTTTAGTGAAAAAGGTGTAATATGTTTATTATAATATTCTTTTTTATTAAATTGTTTTCCACATATTTCACAATTATTAAAAATCATTGTATTTTTTATTAATAATATAAATTTTAATTTCATTATATTAATTTTATATCTTTGAAAATGATTGTTATAAAAATATAAATAATATAATAATAAATACAAATATGGATTTATTATTAGATAAATATAGTTTAAAAATAAATAATAATCAAACAACAATAAATTTATCAGATGAACAATATTATATGATAAAAAGATTAATAAATATATCTAATAATTATAAAATTAATAACATAATAATAAAAGACAAATATAAACAAATTAATTTAGAAATAAATCAAATGAAAATAGAAATAATATTTACATTAAAATATTTTGAGTTTAATATAAAACAAAATGAAAAATTAAATAGTTTTGATAAATATATACCAAGTAAAGGAGTATATTATAATAATGGAAATTTTATTGAAATATATGCAATAAATAATATAATATGGTTTGTAAATAATTATGATGATAAAAATAATTTCTATAAATTTCCATATTTTGATGAAAATAATCAATTAAAATTACAAATTGATTATAATTATATAGATTTATATAATATAAATAAAAAATATATTAATTATTTTGAAGAGAAAATATCGGATGATATGTATTATAAAATAAAAAAATATATCAATAATATTGGTGTTATTTTATAATATTATATATATATAATATTATATTATGGTTTTAAGAAAAATGAATGTTACTATAAATAATATAGGAGATGATACAATTATTAATGTATTACCTGAAGGTGAAACTGAAATATATACAGGTATTGTATCAGGTGATAATAGAACATATACAGGTATTGGAGTTATAAATGGAGATGGATTACCCGCAGATACTACAGTTGTAGATGATTTACCACCACCAACTGAACCTACTATTGTTGCAAATGTATTAAATAATTCAGAACAACAACAAGTAGTATTATTAAAAAATATATTTAATAATAATATTACTATTAAATCTCCTACTATTCAAGGAATTAGTTTAGAATTAACTCCAGAATCAGTATCTGATATTGAAAATATTGTTTTATATGGTTTAACTGAATCAAGTTCTGAACCAGTTTTAGTTCAAAGATCAGTATTAAAACAATTATATACACAAGGAGTTGTATTAAATACTGAATCAAATGAAGATCCAAGAGCAAGATTAAATGAAGTTCCAATTAATCTTAGAATTGTTAATGGTATTTATATTATAAATGATTTAAATGGAGAAAATACTACATATACATCATTCACTGAACCATCTAATGTTATGATACCCCTTATTGTTAATACTGTTAATAATACATTAGAATTAGAAGATATGATGGGAAATACTGTACCATATGTTTATCAATCTGGTGAAAAAACCGCAGGAGATGAATATACCTTCCAAACTCCAGAATCAAGACAAAATGAAGTAACTGGTAATGAATTAGTATATTCATTTAAAAATGATACTGTAAATGAAATGGTTGTTGTAGTAATAAAAACAGCAGATGGTGATGAAATGACTGTATTAAATTCAGGGGAAATAGTTCCAGTAGTATATAATGATAATAATAGTGTATTTTTAAAAATATATTGTGTTCATGGAATGTCAGTAGTTGATACAGATAAAGGTCCTGTATGTATTAAAGATATTAGTTCAAAATTAAATTATAAAGTTAAAGATATTCATGGAAATTATATACCTCTTAAATATATTATTAGAACTAATAAAACTAATAAATTTATAAGATTATCTAAAAATAGTATTGGTAATAATATCCCTGATCAAGATTTATATATTAAACATAATCATCCAATATTTATTAATAATGAAGAAGTATTACCTATTAAAATTATTAATAGTTCTACTATTAAACAACTAACTATTGAAGAACCTGATTATTTATATACTTTATGCACTGAACATAGAACATTCGTTCTTATTAATAATGTTCCTGTTGCTACATGGAGTGAAGTTAGTTGGTTAGAAGAAATTAATAATCCTGATGTTAAATCACATTTATATTGGACTAAATTATAATTTGTTTGCGTTTGCGTTTATATTTATTATTATTTTTATAAATATAAATTATAGAATATATAATTATAAATTATTATAATTAAATAGACAATAATTAACAATTGTAAAATATTGTCTGTTTAGCTCAGTTGGCAGAGCATGTGGCTGTTAACCACAGGGTCATAGGTTCAAATCCTATAACAGACGAAATAAAATTATAATCTTATTAGGTATTTAACTTATTAATCAATCAAAGATAATTTATGTATTATCTTTAATTGATTAATTCGTTAAATATTTAATATTATTATTAGATATTTAACATATTAATCAATAAATGATAATTCATAAATTATCATTTAATCAACCATAAATGACTTTACAGTCATTTATGGTTGATTAGTTTGTTAAAATATTTTAACCTGATAATCAACCATAAATGACTGTAAAGTTATTTGTGGTTGATTAGTTTGTTAAAATATTTTAACCTGATAATCAACCATAAATGACTGTAA
>Ga0172363_10000886_pt1 | contig 23629 bp, 27 predicted proteins | sample LakKivs2_kivu2a2_FD_114541 | JGI IMG/M metagenome (GOLD analysis project Ga0172363, IMG submission 114541) | Sediment microbial communities from Lake Kivu, Rwanda - Sediment s2_kivu2a2 | ecosystem: Environmental > Aquatic > Freshwater > Lake > Sediment | place: Rwanda: Western Province, Lake... | reverse complement strand
TACCGTCTACGGACGTCCCCAACCACATGAAAACGGCGCCCGAGAGGGTGCCGTTTTCATGTGTCCCTGCCGCGTTCATCCCCGCGCGTCTCCGCAGCGCAGGGACGCGGCAAGGGCAACCCCCTCAACGTGCCGCCGGCAATGGCGGGCTTCATTCCCCCATCCTCGCGTCGAAATCCGTTGAAGTTGAATAGATTGGTGTTAGAATGGGGCCGGACGATATGGTCAAGGGTCTGGGGGCATGGTTATCTCCCAGAGGTGAGCGTGGATGGTCGGGCCGCCATCTGACTGAACGTAGACGGGTGGCGGTTTTTTGTCGGAGACCCCATGAAAAAGCTCCTTCTTTTTATCCTGCCGAATCTCATCATCGTGGCGATCGTCTTCACGGTCTACGGTGTCCTCCAGGTCCGTCAGGAAGAGACCAAATTGATGGACGATCTGGAGAGGAAAGCCCTGGCCGTCGATGAGAGCATCGGGGTCATCGCCCGGCACATCTTCATCACCGAAGACCTCAATGTCGCGCAGCGCGTCGTGGAGAGCTTTGAGAAGAGGGAGCGGCTGCAGGGGTGCGTGCTTTACGACAAGACGGGCAAGGTCCTGGCGATCACCAACCGTATCATCGGCTGGAAGGAGAGGCCCAAGCCGTACCTGGAAGATGTCTTGTCCGCCAAGAAGCCGCGGGGAGAGGTCGAATCCTTCAATGACGCCTCTTTCTACACCTATGTCCTGCCTGTCCTCGACGACGAGGACCAAGTCCTGGGTTTGGTCGAGGTCGTCTACGACACGTCCTACATGTTCAATCAATTGGCCGAGTCGTGGAAGCGCATCAGCATCACCCTCATCATTCTGATCGTGACCATCGCCGTCGTCGCCGGATTGATCCAATGGCGCATCTTTATCCTTCCGGTCCTTCGTCTGACGGAGTGGTTCCACCATTTTCAGCGCGGCGAGACCGACGCGAGGCATCCGATCAGGGAAAAAGGAGAAATCGGCAAGCTGGCCAGCGAGGTTGAGCAGGTGGCTCTCAGTCTTCGCGTCGCGCGCAAGACCCTTTCCGACGAAGCGACGACAAGGCTGCAAAAAGAGGATCTCTGGACGCAGGCGAAGCTGAGGGATCTTATCCACGCCAAGCTCGGCGACAACGCCTTCTTCGTCGTCTCCAACAGGGAGCCCTACATGCACGTGAGCGACGAGACGACGGGCGCGGTTAAGTGCATACGACCGGCCAGCGGCGTCGTGACCGCGATCCACCCGATCTTAAGCGCCTGCGGAGGCACTTGGGTAGCGCACGGAGCCGGCAACGCGGACAGGAAATTCGTCAATTCCAGAGACAAGCTCGGCATCCCCCCGGAGGACAATCGCTACATTCTCAAAAGGGTCTGGCTTTCCAAGGAAGAGGAGGACGGCTACTATTACGGGTTCTCCAATGAGGGTCTGTGGCCTTTGTGCCACAATACCCACACACGGCCGATTTTTAGAGAAGGCGATTGGCAAATATACAAGAAGGTGAACCAGAAATTCTGCGACAGTCTTCTCGAAGAGCTCCCCGCCAAGAGTCCGTTCGTCTTCATTCAGGATTATCACTTCACCCTTTTGGGAAAGATGATCAAAGAGAAGAGGCCGGACGCGACGGTGGCGATCTTCTGGCACATCCCGTGGCCGAACCCCGAGTCTTTCTCCATCTGTCCTTACCGCAAGGAGGTTCTGGAGGGGATGCTGGGCTGCGACCTGATCGGGTTCCACACCCAGAACCACTGCAATAACTTTCTTGATACGGCCAACAGGCTTCTCGAGTCCCGCGTCGACACCGAGAAGTTCAGCGTGTCGCGCCTTGAAAAGGAGACCTTTGTCCGGGCCTTCCCGATCAGCATCAACGGGCACACGGAGTCCCATAAGCCCGAGGGAGACCTGCGAAAGGCGATGGAGACGATCCGCGGGGAATTCGACCTGGACGGCAAGATCGTCTTCGTCGGCGTCGACCGCCTTGATTACACCAAGGGGATCGTCGAGAGAATCCTCGCCGTGGACCGCTTCCTTGAAAAATATCCGCAATACAGGAAGAGGTTCGTCTTTATCCAGATCGGCGCCCCCAGCCGCACCCATATCAAGCGTTACCACGATTTCATGGCGGAGATCGACGAATTGGTCGAAAAGAAGAACTGGAAAAACATGGAAGGGAGTTGGAAGCCGATCATTTATCTCAAGAGACATTTTTCTCCGGAGGAGATCGAGCCGTATTATGCCTTGGCCGATGTCTGCGTGGTCAGTTCGCTTCATGACGGCATGAACCTCGTGGCCAAGGAGTACGCCGTCTCAAAGAAAGACTCTCTCGGCGTCCTGATCTTGAGCCAATTCACCGGAGCTTCCCGGGAATTGACGGACGCCCTTCTCGTCAATCCTTATTCCATCGAGGAATTCGCCGATGCGCTCAGGGAGGCGGTCGAAATGCCCCCGGATGAGAAGCGCCGGCGCATGGAAAAGATGCGCCGGGTCATTCAGGAAAACAATGTTTACCGGTGGGCCGGAAACATTATCATCGAATTAACCTCTCTCAAGAGGATCTGATATGAAAAATGCCCTTGAGGCATGGCCGGAGATTGTGCGCAAGGCGGCCGGAAGGGATATTTTTCTTTTTTTGGATTTTGACGGAACCCTCGCCCCCATTGTCGGGACGCCGGATAAGGCCGCGCTTCCGCAGGAGACAAGGACGATATTGGCTCGTTTTGGGGATGCGCCGAACTCTCGCCTGGCCATTATCAGCGGCCGATCGATAGAGGACTTAAGGCAGCGGGTGGGGTTGGATAAAGCTATTTACGCCGGCAGTCACGGCCTGGAGGTTCGTGGTCCCGGGGTAGAACATTCGGTCCCGCTCATGCCTCGTCTCAGTTCCATCATGGAACAGATCAAGCAGGACCTTAAGAGCCTTTTGTCGGGGATCGCCGGCGTTGTCCTGGAAGATAAGGGGTTGTGTGTCGGCGTTCACTACAGGCTCGTGAAAAGAGAAGACATGCGGTCGTTCATGAAGGGATTGCACACAGCCGTCGATTCCTTCCTCGTGCGGGGAAAGGTTAAGATCAAAAGCGGCAAGAAGGTTTTTGAGATCATGCCGCCTTCCGGATGGGACAAGGGAAAGGTCGTCTTGTGGCTGCTTGAGCAAAGCCGAGGAGATTCTAAGAGCGGGATGCTGCCGTTATATATCGGGGATGACGCAACCGACGAAGATGCCTTCGAGGCGCTTGGAGGCAAGGGTGTCTGCGTCGCGGTCGGCAGGGCGGGGAATACCTCGGCCCCTTACAACCTGAAAGACACGGCCGAAGTCGCGGAGTTTCTTAACAAATTAGCGGAATTCAAAAAATCCGATGAGCGCATTGACTAAAGCCAGGGAACCGTTTCGTTTCAGCACGCGCCTGCATCTTTCCGAATTGACCGGTTTGAGAGCCGCCAGCCTGGGCGAGCTTTGCCGCCTCATTAAGGAGGTTCCGGGGTCGTGTATTTATCACCATACGCATCGCTTTTTGCAGCAGCATCAGTTTTTTTCCCCGGAGCCGCCCAACGATTTCGCCTATTGGGTGACGGGGGCGCTGGGCGAGAACGAGCTCGGGGAGCGATTGGCGAGCATCGACACGATGCAGTTTTCCAGGATCCATGACTTGAGGGAGGCGATCGCCGCAGCGATCGAAGATTATCTGAGAGGGAACCCCTCCTCCGGGATCAAGACCGCCCGTCCGGGGGAGGACTTTTACTTCATCAAATCCGTGAGTTTTGTGATGCCGACCCGCTACGTCGCCTGCGACCTGGGGGACTTTATCGAGATCCTGAGGAAGATCACGATCGATTCGATCTATTTCCATATTTTCGAAGCGAGGCTGCGTCTGGAGCGGAAAACGAACGATTTTTCGAACTGGATAGAGGACTCCCTCGGGGATAAGGAGCTGGCGGGCGAACTGGCCGCCCTGGACCCCTATACGCGAACGCTTGAAGATCTGCGGCAGGCGATTATCCTCATGGCCGAAAAGAGGATTTTTTCTCCATGATAAAGATCGAGGATTATATCCCCATTGTCGGGCAGTCGATCATCGACGATCTGAAACTTATCGCCGAGCGTCTTCGCGGCAAGATTATCCAGCACATCAATTCGACGGCGGTCGGGGGCGGTGTGGCGGAGATCTTAAACCGCATGGTGCCCTTGCTCCAGCAGCTCGGCGTTGAGACGCGCTGGGATGTTATCAAGGGAGGAGCGCAGTTTTTCGAGGTCACAAAGAAGTTCCACAACGCCCTGCACGGGGGCCCTGTTGAGCTAACGAAACGGGATTTTGAGATTTTCCTTGAGACGGGACAATATAACGTCGAAGACCTCGACACGCGCGGCGATATCGTCTTTGTCCACGATCCCCAGCCGATCCTGCTCGTCAAGAAGAAAAAGGAGAACAAATGGATTTGGCGATGTCATGTGGACGTGTCCGAGCCCAACGAAGAGGTGTGGAATTTTCTGGTGGAGTACATCATTCGTTATGATTCGGCCGTATTCTCGGCTCCCGACTTCTCGCGCAAGCTGCCTATCAGACAATTCCTGATCGCGCCGTCCATCGACCCTTTAGGCGACAAGAACAAGGAACTGCCTCAGGAAACCATCGATTCCGTATTTGAGAAGTATCAAATTCCGAAAAATAAACCGATCATAACCCAAATCTCCAGATTCGATCGTCTCAAGGATCCTGTCGGCGTCCTTGAGGCGTATAGGGAGGTCAGAAAATACATCGATTGTCATCTCGTTTTGGCGGGCGGCGGCGCTTCGGATGACCCGGAAGGGGCCGCCGTTTATGCGGAAGTCAAAGAGAAGGCCAAGGGGGATAAGAACGTTCACATCCTGTTGCTTCCCCAAAACGATATCGAGATCAACGCGCTCCAGAGGGGGTCGACGGTCATCGTCCAAAAATCCCTGCGCGAAGGGTTCGGTCTGACGGTGGCCGAAGGCCTGTGGAAGGCAAAACCCGTCGTTGCCTCCAATGTCGGCGGCATCCCCCTGCAGATCAAGCACAAGTATTCGGGACTTTTGTGTCATTCCGTTCAGGGGGCCGCTTTCGCCATCAAGCAGCTTCTTAACAGCCCAGCCTATGCGAAAAAGCTGGGTGAAAACGGCCGCGAGCACATCAGGAATAATTTTCTGATCACCCGCCATTTAAGAGATTACATGTTGTTGTTCCTTTCGACGTATCACAAAGAGGACCTTGTTTATCTTTAGGGCGGCCTCGCGGTGTCATCTTTCCGGAGACAATCGGCTATTTTGAGAAGAATGGCGATTCCCTGAACAACGTTGACGAGGTGGTCATGGAGGACTTGTAGGCGCCGCCAGCCAATGTCCGGCTTTCGGGAGTGGGCATATCTCTGCTATTTTCGGCAGAATAAGTCAGAGATGATCCAGCTACAAGATAGCGGACAAAACGGGATTATAATAGAAACCTCGATATAGTGAGATTCTACTCTTAGGGCGACAGATCTCCGCAGGCAGCCTCCTCTCTAGAATTCCATATAGGGAGGGGTCTACGGCCCTGACCGCCACCGCCGGTCAGGGCTGTTGTTGTGGGACGCCGCGTTGAAGCCGTCAAATAAATGCTTGACAAGGAGCCGGCGATGCGTTATATTTACAATGGAATTCATTTCCAATAAAATTGTTTAAAGTTATGGGCAGGCATATGCGCCGAGGTCGGTGCCGGGGACAAGGGTGGTGGCACGGGAAGCTCAGGGATTGCGGTTACCGGCTGACGTTGGGCCGCGAAGCCATTCTCGACGTTTTGTCCGGGTCCGAAGACCACCTGAGCGCCGAGGACATCTATATGAAAATTCATCCCCGGTATCCCCGTGTCGGCTTGACCACCGTTTACAGGACGCTCGATGTCTTGTCGGACCTCGGCATGGTCCATAAGCTTGATTTCGGAGACGGAAGGGCGCGCTATGAGTTCGCCAAAGGGCCCAAAGGGGCACACCACCACCATCATCTGGTGTGTACGCAGTGCAATAAGGTGGTCGATTATACGGATTTTATCGATGAAGAGGTGGAGCTTCTCAACCAGACGGAAAAGGTCCTGGGGAAGAAGTATGATTTCAAGATCACCAATCACCTGCTTCAATTTTACGGAGTGTGCGCCGAATGCAGCGGCAAGAGGTAGGGACGGCATATATTTTTTTATTTCTTAATGGAAATGATTTCCAAAAATAAAAAGGAGGTGCGTTATGCCAGGTTTTGACGGAACAGGTCCTTTGGGACAGGGCCCCATGACGGGCGGAGGCTGGGGTTATTGCGCGGTCCCCTTGAACGCAGCCGTTGCGCCGCGTTTCTACGGCCGTGGGCGGGGCAGAGGGTTTTTCGGCCGCGGAGGCGGCTGGGGCCGGGGTTGGAGGCATTGGTATTACGGTTACGGCCCCGCAGCGTATCCGTATGCGCCTGAATTGACCCCCGGGCAGGAAACGGATATCCTCAGGAATGAGGCGGAGCTCTTGAAAAGAGAGCTGGCGGATATCCAGAGCCGCCTCGAGGCGTTGGAAAAGATCCGGGCGGGAAAAAGCGAATCATAAACACACATAGACACAGACAGAAGGAGTTTTTATGCGTGTTGCGATATCCACGGACGGAGATTTTGTATCGGAGCACTTCGGCCGATGCCCATCTTTTACCCTTGTGGACATCGAGGACGGCAAGGTCGTTAAAAGGATCGAAGCCGCGAATCCAGGGCACCAGCCGGGCGCCATCCCGCTGTTTTTGCACCAAAAAGGCGTGAATGGCATTGTGGCCGGCGGCATGGGGATGCGGGCTATTTCGTTTTTTGAGCAATACGGCATCAGGGTGATTGTCGGGGTAAGCGGAAAAATCGACGGCGTCATCGAACAACTCAAGAAGGGCACCCTGGAAGGCGGCGAAAGCCTTTGTCGGCCCGGAGCGGGCAAGGGCTATGGTTTGGACAAGGAAGTGTGCGACCATCCGCATGAGGGGCAGAGCGGACGCTGAAGGGAGGCAGAAAAGATGAAGGTGTGCATCACATCTGAAGGAAACAGGACGGATGCCAGGGTCGACCCTCGTTTTGGCCGGTGCCGGTTTTTTGTGTTTATCGACACCGAGACGTCGGAATTCGAGGCTGTCGAGAACCCTAACATAGAATCCATGGGGGGCGCGGGTATCCAGTCGGCGCAACTGGTCGCCGTCCAAAAGGCCAAGGCCGTTGTGACCGGCAATGTCGGGCCGAACGCCTTTCAGACATTGCAGGCCGCGGGGATCAAGGTTTTCACCGGAGCCTCCGGCACCGTCAAGGAAGCGCTCGAAAAATACAAGCGAGGGGAATTTAAGGCGGCCGACAATCCAAGCGTCGCCTCAAAGGCCGGCATGCCGAGAAAGGGCCGATAAGAAGGCGCAACGCGAGAGCCGAAGATCGACGAAAAATGCGCAGGCGCGGCTGGGGCGGCGATCTTTTTCTTTTCCATGCGATCACGGCCGGCAGCAAAAGCCGTCGTCTGGGATGATGACGTGGAATGCGGCGCCTCGTGATTCGCTGTCCGCAGGGCGCCGCTTCCGTTCTTTAGGAGGTGATGGATATGCCCAGAGGAGATGGAACGGGTCCATTAGGTCAGGGTCCGGAGGCGGGACGGGGACGAGGGGGCAGGGGCCGTTTTGGCGCAGGCCCTGGAGGAAGTTGCGTTTGTCCCAGTTGCGGGACAAGGGCGGCGCATCAGGCGGGTATCCCTTGCGCTTCTCTCAATTGTCCTAAGTGCGGAACAAGAATGGTCAGGGAGTGATCCTCAAAAAGGAGGCCGGAGGGGGGCAACGGCCAGAGAACCGGCCGGTCCCGGCGCAAAATAAACTCTTGGGTTATTGAATAAGGCCTACGCGGACGAGCAGCTTGTTTATTATACATATGGAGTAGAGGCGCCAAAGTCGCGCGGGGCCGGATGCGCCTGCGGTGACTGCAGAACCGGAGCATGAGGGAGACCTCGAGTCGCTCCTGGGAGAGATGTCGGGAAAGTAAGACCTTGGGAAACGACATTTCGGCGAATCATAAACAGTACCTGGAGCGCAGGGCGCTCTATAGCCGTTTCGGTTACGATATCGATCAGGAGCGGGCCTTCGTTTTGGATAAGGCCGGGCCGCTTCGAGGGGAAATTCTCGAGGCCGGGACGGGCAAGGGGCACTTTGCGCTTGAGTTGGCCAGGGCCGGTTACCGTTTTACGACCTTTGATATCTCCGAGACGGAACAGGCCTTTGCGAAGCTTAATCTCCGTTATTTTGGGCTGGACAAGCAAGTTGATTTTCGCATCGAGGACGGGGAATCGCTGGGTTTCGCGGATTCCAGCTTTGATGTGATCTTTTCGATCAACACCCTCCACCATCTCGCTAACCCCTATAAGGTCATCGATGAGCTTTTGCGGGTCCTGTCTTCGCAGGGGAAGCTTGTCTTGAGCGACTTTACTAAGGAAGGCCTTTCTTTGATGGAGCGGATCCACGCCAGCGAAGGGCGCAGGCATGAGGTCAGCGCCGTCACCTTGGCCGACGTCGAAGAATACCTGAAGAAGAAAGGCTTTATGATCGAAAGGGCCAGCAGCAGATTTCAAGACGTTCTGGTGGCGCACCGTTCTCTCCCATGATTATTTCAGTGGCCAGCGGAAAAGGCGGCACCGGCAAAACGACCGTCGCGGTCAATCTGGCGCTTTCCTTGGACCGTGTCCAGTTCCTCGATTGCGACGTCGAGGAGCCCAACGCGCATATTTTTTTAAAGCCGGTCATCAGGGAGCAGGAAAAAGCCTATATCCCCGTTCCCGAGATCGATGAGTCAAAATGCCTTTATTGCGGCAGGTGCGCCGCCGTCTGCGCTTATCGCGCCATCGCCGTTCTTCCCCCGCAGGAGGACAGAAAAGGATCCTCGCTGATTTTCTCCCATCTGTGCCATGGCTGCGGGGCATGCAGCGCTCTGTGCCCTGAAGGCGCGATCAAGGAGGTTCCCCGGGACATCGGGGTTGTGGAGACCGGTCATTGCGGAGACATGGAGTTCGTCCATGGCAGGCTTAAGATCGGCGAGGCGATGGCGCCTCCCCTGATTCGTCAGGTCAAGAAACACGTCGATCCGGTCAGAACCGTCATCATCGACGCTCCGCCGGGCACGTCCTGTCCGGTCGTCGCATCCGTCAAAGACAGCGATTTTTGCATTCTGGTGACCGAGCCGACGCCCTTTGGCCTTCATGACCTGAAGCTTGCCGTTGAGACCATCAGGGTGTTGGGGATCCCTTTCGGCGTGGTCGTCAACCGCGCCGACCTGGGAGACAAGAATACCGACGCGTATTGCCAGCAGGAGCATATTCCCGTTTTTCTGCGAATCCCGTTCAAGAAAGAGATCGCCGTGGCTTATTCCAGGGGTGAGCCTATGGTTAAGGCCTTCCCCCGCGCGAAAAAGGATTTTCAGGAGCTTTTCCGTGAAGCAGATCGTCGTCATCAGCGGTAAGGGCGGCACGGGCAAGACGGTTTTGACGGGGGCTTTTGCCGCCCTGGCCGGGGGCGGGGCTGCCGTGGGCAAAATCGTCCTGGCGGATTGCGATGTGGATGCCGCCGACCTGCATCTGTTGCTGCAGCCGAAGATAAAGGAGCGTTATGACTTTCAAAGCGGATTCAGCGCCGTCCTCGACCGAAAGGCCTGCCAGCGATGCGGAAGGTGCGTCGCGGCCTGCCGGTTTGGCGCCATCAGCGAAAATTTTGAGATCGATCCTGTCTCCTGCGAGGGTTGCGGTTTTTGCAGCCATGTCTGTCCGGCGGGGGCCATCACCATGGAAGAACAGCTTGCGGGAGAGTGGTTTATTTCAGACACGCGCTTTGGGCCTATGGTGCACGCGAGGCTCGGCATCGCCCAGGAAAATTCGGGCAAGCTCGTCGCCCTGGTGAGAAAGAAGGCCGCGGAACTTTCAGAGAAGAACGGTTGCGATGGGGTGATCGTTGACGGGGCGCCGGGGATAGGATGTCCCGTGATCGCGTCCCTTTCCGGCATCGATGGCGCGGTTGTCGTGACCGAACCGACATTATCCGGGCTGCATGACGCCTCTCGGGTCATCGAGGTCGCGCAGCATTTCCAAGTGCCGTCCCAATTGGTGATCAACAAATACGATCTCAACCCCCAGATGTCCGGCAAAATAGAGGCCTATTGCCGGGACAACGGGATTGAGCTGATCGGCAAGATCCGCTTTGACAAGGCTGTGGTGAAGGCCATGGTCGCCGGCAGGACGATCATGGAGGGCGGGGATTCGGCTGTCCAGCGGGACGTCCGGCGGATCTGGGAAAGGCTTCGGTTTTGAAGGAGGGGCGCGCCATGAAATCTGTCTTCCGGTATATTTACGGCCCCGTGCCTTCCTGGAGATTGGGCGGCTCCCTGGGCATTGATTTGCTTTCGCAGAAAGAAAAAATCTGTAATTTTGATTGTGTTTATTGCCAGCTGGGGCGGACCAAAGGCCGCGTCCGACGGAGGAAGATTTATGTGCCGGCCGAGAAGATCGTCGGAGAATTGAGCGTATGGCCGGTCGTGAAGACGGATTATCTGACGTTTTCCGGGCGGGGGGAGCCTACGCTTGCGGCCAATCTGGGGGAGGCGATCCGGGCCGTAAAGGTCCTTCGCAGAGAACCGGTCGCGGTGTTGACCAATAGCTCTTTGATGGGGCTTGAGGATGTGCGGGAAGAGCTTGGTTCGGCGGATGCGGTTGTCGCCAAATTGGACGCCTGGTGTCCGGATACCCTCAAGGTCATCAACCGGCCCGGTGACGGGATCGCCTACAAAGACATCGTCGAAGGGATCAAGCGATTCAGGAAGAATTTCAAAGGCAGGCTGGCATTGCAGATGATGTTTATCGAAGAAAACAGACGAGAGATCCATCGCTATGCCGAGCTGGCAAGAGATATCCGGCCGGATGAGGTTCAGGTGAATACGCCGCTGAGGCCCTGCCGCGTCCGGCCATTGGCAAAAGAACATATTTTCAGGATAAAAGACGAGTTTAACTCGGCCTGCCGCGGGATTCATATCGTTTCGGTTTATGACCGCAGGGTCACCGGGGATATCAGGCCTGTCAGCGGCAAGGATACGTTGAGGAGAAGGGGCAAGGTTCTGTCTTGAAGGGGGCGGGTGGAGCGATTGTCAAAATCCAGGGCGCCGGATGCCGCGACCGCCGAAAGGCGTTTCGGCTCGGCGGGAGCGTTGTTGTTGATCGGCCTCTGGCTTTGAGGGAAAAGTGCGGCGTGGCGGCAAACGAGGACGCCCGAGCCGCGAATCTTAACGGCGGCGCGCTGCGAAAGCCGCGCGTTGTCGCGCCAGACGATAAAAGCGGGACCCGGCCATGGAGAGCTATTTAGACTGCATCCCCTGTTTTTTCAGGCAGATGCTCGAGGGCGCGCGCCTTATCCGGGCGTCCTCCCGGCGGCAAAAAGAGATCATGGATGCGTTTGCCGGGATGATCCCGAAGATTTCGCTTGAATTCAGCCCCCCGGAGATCGCCAGGCGCGGGCATGCCCTTTTAAAAAAGATAGGCCGCAACGCCGATCCCTATAAGGAGATAAAACAAAAAAGCAACCGCATGGCGCTCAAATTATTCGGCCGGCTTAAAAAGAAGGTTCAGGATTCTCATAATCCTCTTTTGAAGGCCCTGGAGTTAGCCATCGCTGGCAATGTCATAGATTTCGGAGCCAAAAATCACCTGAATATCAGGGAAGAGCTGCGGAAGATCCTCCAGGAAGAAAGGAAGATTGTCCACAAGAGATCCGTATTCCATTATGCAAAGTTCAGGGAAGCGTTGAAAAGCGCGAAGAGCATTCTCTATCTTGCCGATAACGCCGGAGAGGTGGTGTTTGACCGGATCCTCATGGAAGAGATTCACAGAGAGTATCCGCGCAAAAAAATTTATTATGCCGTCAAGGCCAGGCCTATCCTCAACGATGCGCTGATGGAGGACGCCAGGGCCTGCGACATAGACAGGGTGGCGCGGGTGATCTCCAACGGCGCCGACGCTCCGGGGACCATCCTCTCCCTGTGCTCATCGGCGTTCCGGGAGATCTACAGGAAGGCGGATATGGTGATCAGCAAGGGCCAGGGAAATTTCGAGTCTTTGTCGAAGGCGAAGAGGCCTATCTTTTTCCTGTTCATGGTCAAATGTCCGATGGTGGCCCGGGAGACCGGGCACGCCGTCGGAAGCATCGTTCTGCATCACACCCCCGGCAAAAGAGCCGACGCGAGGAGGTCCTGAGATGGCAGGGCACACCCTTAGGGAACTGAAGGCGCACGCGCCCTTTACGATCTTCGGGGCGATCACGGGGATGGCGATCATGGCGTTTTCGTTAAAATTGCCCTATAAGGTTTCCTACCAGATTTTTTACGTCTTGCACCCGACGCACGTCTTCCTGAGCGCCCTCGTCACCGCAGCGATGTTCAAGCTTCACGCCTGCCCCTGCGTTGATATCCATTGCATCAGAGGCAAATGCAATTTCTGGGCGTTGGCCCTTATCGGCTATCTGGGCTCCGTGGGGATCGCGACGGTGAGCGATTCCCTGATCCCCTATGTGTCCGAAGCCATGCTCGGCCTGCCCAACAGGGGCGTTCATCTCGGCTTCATCGAAAAATGGTGGCTGGTGAATCCTCTGGCGATCCTGGGGATAGCGTTTGCCTGCGTCAGTCCTGCGACAAAATTTCCTCACGCCCTGCATATCTTAGTGAGCACGTGGGCCTCCTTGTTCCACGTCCTCATGGCCCAGGCACAGGGGCTGAACTGGCTCTCTTATGTGATGCTATTCCTTTTTTTGTTCCTGGCCGTTTGGCTTCCCTGCTGCGTGAGCGACATCGTCTTTCCGCTGTTGTTCGTTAGGAGGGGGGAGGGTCCGCGATGAATTTTAAGCAGATCGACGAAGCGAGAAAGACGCTCGGTCTGGGCGAAGAGGCCAGCATACGGGAGATCCAGGAGGCTTTCAGGCGTCTCGCCCTCCGGTACCATCCCGACAGGAGACAGGACAAGGACAAAAAAGTTGGTGAGAGCCTGTTTAAAAAAATAAATGAGGCGAAGGACATGATCGATAGTTACTGCGTCGGCTACCGGTACTCCTTTCGGGAGAAAGACGTAAAGAAGAACTCCATCTCGAAAGAAGAATATGAGCACCTCAAGAGGTTCTATGACGGCTGGATCGTGGAAATGGATTTCTAGTTTTCAAAAGTGGTACAAGCGGTACGACGCCTGGTATGATAGGCACCGTTTCGCTTTCCTGTCCGAAGTGGAGGCCTTCAAAAAAGTCCTGCCGCGCGGCCAAGGCTTGGAGATTGGCGTGGGCACGGGCCGGTTTGCCTCTGCCCTGGGCATCGGCACGGGCATAGACCCGTCCGGGAACATGCTCAAGATGGCGCGGGGGCGGGGACTGAACGTCCGCCCGGGCGTCGGAGAAAAACTTCCCTTCGCTCCCGGAACCTTTGATTACGCGGCGATCATCATCACCCTGTGTTTCGTGAAAGAACCGCAAAAAGTCCTTTGCGAGGCCGCCCGGGTCTTGAAGAGAAACGGCACGGTGGCCGTCGGCATAGTGGACAAAAACAGCTTTTTGGGGAAATTCTACCGGACGAAAAAGAGCGTATTTTATAAACAGGCGAAATTCCTGGGCGTCCGGGACGTGGCGGATTTCCTGAAACGGGCGGGTTTTCAATCCCTTTCTTATTATCAGACACTCTTTGATTTTCCCGAAAAGATGGTTGCGGTCGCAAAGCCGAGGAGGGGTTTCGGGCGGGGTGGTTTTGTCGTGATAGCGGCCAGAAAGGCGTCATGAAAGAGACGGGCGCGCGTTCCGTTCTTGAGACCGCCAGGGACCTTGCGGTTGCCCGGGCGCAAAAGGAGGGTCTGTCGGATAAGCCGATCCTCATCAGGGCGCGCGTCCTGTCGGTCCGGGAGGCCATCGGCAATCCCGAGGAGTACGATTTCCCCCTTCTGAAGGGCAAGGAAAAGATCATCGAGGCCGATTACGCGGGTCACCTGGGGCACGCGTACACAGACATGTACGGGGGGTTTGAAGGTTCGGTCGGCGATCTTTTCCGGATGCATGCGGTGAACAATTACCGCAGGGCGTTGCAGGTTGCCGCCATCAATGCCTTGGCGGGATACTGGGGTTTATTGGAGGATGATGCCGTCCATTGCAAAGACGACCGGCCCAAAAAGTGCGCTGCGCAATGCCGCGAATTCATCGGGAGAAGCTATCCTGGCGCCGAGAAGATAGCCTTTATCGGCTATCAGCCGGCGCTTCTGGACGCCTTCAGCGGCCGATACCGGTTGAGAATTCTTGACCTGGACAAGGACAATATCGGCCAACACAGATTCGGTACGACGGTGCAAGACGGCGGCAGAGACATGCCGGAGGCCGTGGCGTGGGCAGACCTCGTGCTGGCGACGGGGTCGACGATCACCAATGGCACCATTGACGATATCCTGAATCTGGCCGGAAAGGATAAAACAGTGTTTTACGGCGTGACGATCGCTGGCCCGGCTGTTTTGCTGGGGTTGAAGAGGATCTGTTTTCCGCAGTCGCCCTAAGGGAGGTTTTATCCTGATGTTGGGATATCTGGTCTTGCTGGTCAGCGCGGTTTTCGCCGGGCTTCTGGGCGGCCTTCTGGGGATCGGCGGCGGCATTGTCATCATGCCCGTCCTCCGGTTTCTTTTCGGTATTCCGACGCCGTTTGCCGCCGGGACGACGGCCCTTGCGGTTTTTTTCACGACGTTGACCGGAGGGTACAAGCATGTCAGAATGGGCCACGTTGACATCCGATCGCTTTTGCCCCTTATGGCCGTCGGGGCCGTATCTACAGCCTTCTTTTCATTTCTTTTTATGTTTTTTGCCGAAAGACCGTTATGGCTCGAGCTGGGGGTCGGCTGTGTTTTTCTTGTTATTTCGCTGCGGATGATCCTGGAGGGCTTTTTCCCGTCGGCTGACAGGCCGCGCGGGAGCGCCGGCGCGATCCAGAGCAGAGGGCCGGCCAAGGTCGCTCTTGGGTTTGTCTCCGGAATGCTGCCCGGCCTTTTCGGCATCGGCACAGGGGCCGTGCTTGTGCCGGCGTTCACCTATTGTCTCAACAGCCCCATCAAGGTGGCCATCGGGTCCTCGCTGGTTTGTTTTTCGGTGAATGCTTTTATCAGCTCGGTGATCAAGATCTTCCAGGGGTTTGTGCTGCCGGACAAGGCGCTGTTCCTGTGCATCGGCACGGCCGTCGGCGCCTGGCTCGGGGCGCGGCTGAATAGGGGGTTCCCGTCCTCGCTGTTGAAGCTGCTGTTCGGGCTGGCATTCTTTTACATCGCGCTCAAATATATCTTTCTTTTTCTGGGAAAACAGTTATGAAGGAACACAGGCGGGATATCCACGTCCTGAAATATTTTTCATCGTTCGTGAGCGTTTCCGGCGGCAAGGTCATTTGCGTCACGGAACCGAAGCTTGCCTTTTGCCCGCTGGCGGCGCATCTGCATGAGGGTTTGGGTCGCCTGGCGTCGCCCGATCCGGCCCGCGTCAAAAAAGCGGTCAAAAGGGCCATCGAATCGAAAATACGAGAGCACGGTTTTTTCACGGCAAGACGGAGGTTCTCCGGAGAGGAGATATCTGTCCCTTACGGAGCCTCGGAGATGCTTATGGCCGCGCTGAGGAACGGCGCCGTCGACGCGGCGGTTGTCGTTTGTGACGGCGCGGGGACGGTTATCGTCGACAGGGCCGAAGCCGCGCAGGGCATCGGAGGACGGATGAACACCCTGCTTTTGACGTCTCCTATCAGGGAGGTGCGCGACCGGCTCGAGGAGCTGGGGTGCGTCATCGTGCACGGGAATGCGCTGATTGATCAGGTGGGCGGGGCAAAAGCCGCCATCCGGAGGGGGCATCGGACGGTGGCCGTCACGGTCGCAGGCCATTCGTCCCAGGACCTGAAAAAACTGCGTCTGCTGGAAGTAGAGGCGGGGGTCCGGATCATCTCGCTGGTTGTGTGCACAACGGGCGTTGACTCTGCGGCGATCGAGGACATGCGCTCTTATGCCGACCTCGTTTGGAGCTGCGCTTCGTCTGATGTCCGCGAAAAGATTGGGGCGGAGGCGTTGATGCAGCTGTCCCGGCTGATCCCCGTTTTTGTTTTGACCAGGGCGGGGCTTGATTTTGTCGCTGCCTATGCCGATGATCCGGCCCTGATTCGAGGGCTGGAGGAGGAGAGGCAATACCTCGTCTCGGCGGACCGAAAAGGCCGCCGGTTGCGCATGGGTCATTTTGGCGTGGTCCTGAGCGAGGCGGCGCTGCCTGTCCCGGGCCGGCGCATGCCGGTCTTTCGGGACCGCGCCGCAAGAGGTCTTAAGGCAGGAGCGTATTATCATGAGCGGGTATCCTGAGGAAGTCCTGGAGGCGCTGAAGGATTCTGATCTCTGCGGCCGGATGAACGATCCAACGAGCTCTTCTTACCTGAAAGGGCCGTGCGGGGATTCGATGGAATTTTACCTCGTCATCGAGGATGGAAAGATCACGCAGGTCAGGTATTATTGCGACGGCTGTGACGCGACCAGGGTCTGCGCGGCCATGGTCGCCCGTCGGACGAGGGGGAAAACAGTCAAAGAAGCGCTGGCGATCTCCGCAGGGGATATCGTCGAAAGGCTCCGGGGCCTGCCCGAGGATCACCTGCATTGCTCTATCCTCGCGGTGAGCACTTTATACAGGGCCATAGCGGATTATCTGCTCAGGATCTAAAGGGGCCAGGGGGCCGGCATGCACACCATTAAAGTCATAGCCGACGGTTTGACCAAGAGGGACCGGTTCATGCGGCGATGGGGGGTGTCGTTTCTGATCGACGAGGACGTCCTCTTTGACACGTTCGGCGACCCGGGGGTCTTCCTGCGCCATGTCAGGAGGTTTTATGTCGACCTTTCCAAAATCCGCCACATCGTCCTTTCCCACGACCACTGGGATCACGTCTCCGGGCTTTGGGATATTTTAGAGAGGCACAGGAATGTCACGGTTTATGTTTGCCCTCATGGCGAGCCCGGGATCAAGAGCCGCATCGCCTCTTATGGCGTTTCCGTTGTTGAGGCGAGCCCGTTCACGCAGATCAAAGATGGGATTTTTTCGACCGGAGAGATCCCCGCGACCTTTGGCGAATCCCGCATCTTCGAGCAGTCCCTGGTCATCAAGTTTTTGAAAAAACTCACCCTTCTGACAGGGTGCGCCCATCCGGGGGTCATCCGCATCGTGGATACGGTCAACAGACGGTTTCCCAGGGAGCGTATTCTTGCCGTCATCGGCGGGCTGCATCTCAGGGACGTTTCGCCGGCGCAGGCCCGCAACGTCGTATTGGCGCTGAGGAGCCGGGGGGTCGCCGAAGTCTCTCCCATGCACTGCACCGGGCGCGCGGCGACGAGATTGTTCGCAAGGGAATTCGGGCCTCATTTTTTCAGGTTGCGAGAGGGAGATACCGCGGAAGCGTGACTTTCCTGAGAGGAGAGGAGAAATGGAGAAAAAGGTTTTCGGTTACCATCTCATCATGAATCTTTGCGATTGCGACCTGGGCGTGATGACATCCAGGAAAAAGCTGCAACAATATGTGGACGAGCTCTGCCAGGCCATCGACATGAAAAAATACGGCAGGACCCTGATCTCCTATTTTGGCCTGGGGCAGCCGCACACCAAGGGGTACTCGCTGATGCAGTTTATCGAGACGAGCGCCATCATGGGGCACTTTTCCGAGCATTGGCGCATATCGTACATCGATATCTTCTCCTGCAAGCCTTTCGACCACCGGCTGGCCAGGAGTTTTACCAAAAAGTTTTTCGGGGCCGGCCGGGTCCGATCGCGATTTATCATCCGATAAGGAGCTTAACGAGCAGGGCTGCGAAGATCAGGGAGATCGAAATGAAGCTAGGGATTGTCATTTCAAGTAACGATGCCGAAACTTGTTGGAATGCGCTTCGATACGCTAACTTCGCGATAGGGCAGAAGGATGAGGTCAAGGTCTTCTTTATGGGCAAGGGCGTTGGATACCGGAAGGTCAGCGCTGAAAAGTTCAACACGATGGAACAGGCGGATAAATTTTTGAAATCCGGGGCGGAATCTATGCCTGCGGCACATGTATCAAAAGCAGGGAACAGGAAAGCTCGGAAACATACCCCCTTTCGACCATGAAAGACATGCATGAGATTATTAAAGAGAGTGATAAGGTTATCGCCTTTTAAAGATATAAAATAGGCCCACTTCAGTTTATGAGATGGAAATGATCATAAATTTAATTCAAATGCAGTCGGGAGAAACCGGCATAGTGAAAGAGATTCAGGGCGGTCAAGGCATGGCAAGAAAATTGCAAAGCATGGGAGTAAGGCCGCAAAAGCAGATAACCAAGGTGAGTTCGCATTTCTGGCGCGGCCCGCAAACGATAGAGGTGGATAATATACAAATCGCCATGGGTTTTGGCATGGCCAAAAGAATTTTAGTAGAAGTGCAAAGATGAACATCGAGAAGATTTTATTAGTGGGAAATCCCAACGTCGGCAAGAGCGCTATATTCTCCAGGCTTACCGGCGCGCAGGTCGTAATTTCCAATTATCCGGGAACGACGGTAGAGTTTATCCGGGGAAAGATTAAGCTCGCCGACGAGAATGTGATGGTTATAGATGTGCCGGGAACCTATACGTTGGAGCCGACCTGCAAAGCCGAAGATGTGGCTTGCCGGATGGTAAAAGAAGGCGGTTTGGTCATTAATATCGTCGATGCCACAAATTTAGAGAGAAACCTGCATCTTACGTTGCAGTTATTGGAGCGCGCTATCCCGGTGATCGTGGCTTTAAATATGTGGGACGATACCAAGCACCGGGGGATTTATATTGATGTCAAAAAATTGGAAGAACAACTGGGGGTGCCGGTCGTTCCCACCTGCGGCCTAAGCGGAGAGGGCATTAAGGAATTAATGGAGCGTTTGCCGCAAACAAAGGCCGAAAGTTTACCCGTATCTTCTGACGCTCAGAAATGGGAGAAAATAGGCAAGATCGTAGAAGAAGCCCAGAAATTAACCCACCGTCACCATACCTTGTTAGAAATATTAGAGGACTTAAGCATTAAACCACTGACGGGGTTACCGATCGCTCTGGCTGTTATATATGGTGCTTTTTGGGTAGTCCGTTTTATCGGCGAGAATTTGATTAGTTATATTTTCGAACCTCTATTCATAAAATTATGGCTACCTTTACTAATAAAGTTAAGTGTACTTTTAAAAGAGGGTAGTTTTTTGCACCACATTCTTATCGGCAATCTCATTGAAGGTGAAATAAATTTTGGCCAGTCTTTCGGGCTTTTGACCACAGGTTTGTTCGTTCCCCTTGCCATGGTGTTGCCTTATATATTTAGTTTTTATTTGATCTTGGGGCTTCTGGAAGATTTCGGCTACCTTCCCCGTCTGGCCGTCCTCATGGATAATTTCATGCATCACCTAGGCCTTCACGGATACGCCATAATTCCTTTTATTTTAGGAATGGGTTGTAAGGTCCCGGGCGTCTTGGCGATCCGTATCTTGGAAGAACGGCGCGAGAAATTCATCGCGGCTACTTTGTTGGCAATCGGCGTGCCCTGCATGGCGCAAATTGCGATGATTGTGGGGTTGGTGGGGCAGAGGGGAGGAGAGTTTGTGGCGCTTATATTTTTGGTTCTTTTTCTTATTTTAATCGTGAAGGGTTTGGTCCTGAACAGAGTTTTAAAAGGCGCAAGCCCGGAAATTTTAGTGGAAATTCCTCCTTACAGGATTCCATCGTTCACCGCCGTCATGAAAAAACTCTGGATGCGTTTATCGGGTTTTTTAAAGGAAGCCCTGCCCTTGGTGCTTTTGGGGGTGTTTTTTGTAAATATACTTTATACGCTAATGATCATAGATTTTTTTGCCCATCTGTTTGCTCCGGTTTTGACCAACCTCTGGGGGCTGCCGAAAGAGGCCATATCTGCTTTAGCGGTCGGTTTTTTAAGAAAAGACGTTGCCGTAGGCATGCTTGGGCCGCTTCATCTATCGACCAAACAATTAGTGATCGGATCAACCATGCTGGCGCTTTATTTCCCCTGTTTTGCCACTTATTCGGTTTTGATCAAAGAATTGGGAATTAAGGATACGCTGAAATCTACCGCTATCATGCTTGCGGTTGCGTTGTTAGTCGGAGCATTGCTTAACGTGTTTCTCAAAATATAGGCAGGCCCAATGTCGCAGCAGGCATTGAAAGAAAAGGCGCTCCGGGCGCAGAAAAATGAGCTGACTGAATATATAATCTATAAAAAACTCGCTGCCGTTGCGAAGGTAAAAGAGAAAAGCGAAATCTTGGGCCGGATAGCCGAGGAAGAATTCAGCCACTACGAATTTTTCAAAAGCGCAACAGGAAGCGACGTGCGTCCGGATCGCTTCAAAATTTTCTTTTACGTATTTATTTCCCGCGCCCTGGGCCTGAATTTCGGTCTTAAGCTGATGGAAAAAGGCGAAGAGAATGCGCAGGATGCTTATGACGGGCGGCTCAAGGAAGTCTCGCCCAAGCTTGATGAGATACTCAGAGACGAAAGAAGGCACGAAAACGAACTCATCAGCCTGATAAATGAAGAGCGTTTAAAATATGTAAGCTCCATGGTCTTGGGGTTGAATGACGCATTGGTAGAGCTGAGCGGCGCTTTGGTGGGTTTTACCTTGGCGCTGCAAAAAACAAAACTGGTGGCTATCGTGGGGTTGATTACGGGAATCGCCGCTTCTTTATCCATGGCTGCTTCCGAGTATCTTTCTACCAAGCAAGAAGAGACAGATAAAAACCCGCTCAAGGCAAGCCTCTACACGGGTTTTGCCTATGTCGGGACGGTCATTCTTTTGGTGCTGCCGTATTTTTTGTTTAAAAATATATTTTATTGCCTTGCCTTTGTTATTTTGAACGTTCTCCTGCTGATATTTATCTTTACCTTTTATATATCCGTTGCCAAAGAGCTTGATTTTAAGAAGCGTTTCCTGGAGATGGCGGGGATCAGTTTAGGAGTGGCCATAATTAATTTTTTTATCGGCTTGATCATCAGAAATGTCTTTAGAATAGATGTTTGACGTTCCCAGGGCTTTTTCTTCGTAAAGCGCAGATTCCCGCAACCACCGTACTGTGGAAAAAGGGCCCGCTTGTTTTCAGCGGGCCTTTTTGCATCCAGGGCAGCCCCTGCCGCATCCCCACGCAGGAAAACACGCAGGGATGAACGCGGCAGGGCGCGGCCCAAAAGCTTTCTTTGTATATCGGGCTGATCGAGGTAAAATTATAAAAAAGACATCCCTTGCTGCGCAGGACGGTCAAGAATGAGGGTATTATGTTTACAGAGATGACACGGGTCGCCGGTTTGCTGGTCGCATCGCTCGCGGGCATACTGGCGCTTTACTACTTTCTTTGCTTTTGGGCGTGGCTTGGCCATGGGTTTAAAGAGGCACGCAGCCGGGCCCGGGAGAGGAAACAGCAGGCCCTAGCTTTGAAAAGAGGCAAGCGCGAAGCGGCGTCAGCCAGTGCGTCTCCCATTCGGCCTCCGTCCCCCATCCAGCCTCCGCTCCCCATCCAGCCTCCAGCGCAGAAGCCTGATTCCCTAAGGGCGGCGCAAGAGCCGGCGCGCCAGGAAGCGCCTGTTTCTTCACAGAGGGTCCCTGATCAGGGACAGGCCGTCCAAGAGAGGGCCGAGGCCCGCATAGCCGAGGCGGAGCTGCGGCAACGCCATGATGCCTTGGCCAGGGAGATGTCGCAGTTGCAGGGGAAGTTCGAGAAGGCGGTGGCGGACAACGAGACCGTGAAGGCCCAGGCCCGGGCTACGGAGGGGCGCGTCCGTGAATTGGAAGCGGCCCTTCTGGAGGCGCGGCACAGGGAGGGGGCTGTTGCGGATTTAAGGGCGCGCCTCGAAGAGGCCCAGAAGGGTCTTGCGCGGGTCCAGGCCGAGAAGGAATCGGCGGCCGGCGAGACGGCGCTTCTGCGGAAAAAAGAGAAAGCGGCGACGGCAGAGCTGGCCACGCTGCAGAAAGAGCTGGAGGAGGTCCGTGCGCTGGCCCGGCGTTCCCAGGAGGGCCAGGCGGGCATGGCGCGGGAAAACGAAGCGGTCTTCGGGCGGCTTCAGAAAGAGTCCTTGGATTGCCGACGGGCTGCCGGAGAGGCGCAAGAGCGATTCAAAAAATCGCAAGAGGCCCTTGAGGAAGAGCGCCGGGGAGCGCAGGAATTGAGGCGGGAGAAAGCGAGGCTTGAAGAGTCGCTCAAGGAACAGCGGCTGCGTTGCGGGGAGCTCGAGCGCCTGGCGCATGGGCGCGGCGACCTGGAGAAGCGGTTAAAGGACCTGGAGACGAAGCAGGCGCAGGGGCAGGCGGCGCAGGCGCAGGGGCAGGCGGCGCATGCACAGGTCCAGGCCGAACTGGAAAAGACGAAGGGCCTTCTCAAGGAAAAGGAAACGGCGCTCCTTGAGACCAAAAGCCGCAACAAAGAGATGGCGGACGCGCTGTCCGGCTTTGAGGAGACGAAAAAAGAAAAGGAGGTTCTGAGGAAAAAAGCCGCTTCGCTGGAAGAGCGGCTGGGTGTTTTACAGAAAGAGTCCGAGACATCCCAGGAACGGCTCAGGGCCGCAACGCAGGAGGTCGAGACATCTCAGGAACGGTTCAGGGTTGCTGCGCAGGAGGCCGAGGCCCTGAAAGCGGCGGGAGCGCAGCAGACAAAAGACCTGGAAGCGCTGCGCAAGGAGAAAGAGAGACTGGAGGTCTCGAACGACGCGGTGGCCGCCAGGGAGGCTTTGCTGGAGAAGGATTTGGAAGCGTCCGCCCGTCAATTGTCTTTGTCGGAGCAAAAGCGCAAGGAGTTGGAACACGGCCAGAAGCAATGGGAGCAGAAGGCGAAGGAGGCGCAGGAGAACAGCGCCCGGCTCGAACAGGAGGTCAAGCAGATCAAGGCGGCCCTGGACCAAGAGAAGGCGAAAGGCGCAGAGGCCGAAAAGGAGAGGGCGGCGCTGGAAAAAAAGTCGGCTGCCGCACGGCAGCAGCAGGCGCCGGCCGGCCTGCCGCCTTCCCCGGGGGCCGGCGGACCGGAGAGCGGGGAGGTTGCGCCTGTTCAGACCGGCGAGCTGGAAAACGAGGCGATCTGCGCCTGGTTGCGGCGCTTTACCGTCAATCCTCAGGGAGGACGGATTTGGATCACCCGGGATGAGCTCGAGTGCGTCCAGGAAGATATGCGGAGGAAGGACGCCTTCATAGAGAAGTATTACCAGAAGTTTCAGGCGCGCGAGAAGACGGACGAGACAAAGAGGGCCTGAAAAGATACGCGGCTGCTTTTGTGCCCGCGATGACGTTTGAGAACAGATCCCCATGAAGATTGTCAAGAGATGCCTGATGGCGGCCGCCGTTCTGATTTTCGTTTGTGTCGCGGCGGCTGTTATTTTCATCGCCACGTTTGACGTCAACCGGTACAAGCCGTTGATCGTCAGCCGGGCGAAGGCGGCCCTCAACCGCGACGTGGACTTCGGAAAAGCGGCCCTCGCGTTTTCCTGGAAGGAGGGTGTTTCTGTCCGAGTTTCCGACGTCGTGGTCTCGGATGATCCCGTTTTTCAAAAAGGGGATTTTTGCGCCGTCAAGGAT
>Ga0172363_10000884_pt1 | contig 23636 bp, 19 predicted proteins | sample LakKivs2_kivu2a2_FD_114541 | JGI IMG/M metagenome (GOLD analysis project Ga0172363, IMG submission 114541) | Sediment microbial communities from Lake Kivu, Rwanda - Sediment s2_kivu2a2 | ecosystem: Environmental > Aquatic > Freshwater > Lake > Sediment | place: Rwanda: Western Province, Lake... | reverse complement strand
CCACGGCGGGGTCGCGATGGACAATGGAATCGTCAGATCGATGAGCTTCATGGTGTCTCCTTAGAACCAGTCCGTGGTTCGGGGTCGAGGCCACTTGTTCGTTGGGTTCGTTGAGTTCATAGGGTTTGTCGGACCGACCAGCGGTTCTCCGCGCGCTCTGCGGTTCATTCTTCACTCCTCTTGAGTGTCTCAGCAAGGGCGTGGGCCGCTTGGGCAAAGCACTCGAACGGGGGCTCGACGAGGCCGGCGCCGACCATGCCGACGCCCGGCTCCCTGTGCGCGATGCCGGTGTTGATCGCGGGGAGGATTCCGGTGTCGACGACCTTGAGGACGTCGATCCCCGTGGGGGTGCCGCGGAAGCCGAGCGCCGGGATCCGGTACACGGGGCTCTCGGCGAGGGTGATGCGCCGCATCCTCCGTGTGGTCTCGAGAGCTCGCTCGGGGCTCCCGCCGACGAATTGGACGATGGCGGGCGCGGCGGCCATGGCGAATCCGCCGTACCCGGCGGTCTCGGTGATTGCCGAGTCGCCGATGTCGGGCGCGGCGTCGACCTCGGAGAAGCCGGGGAGGTAGAGGCCGGCGACCTTGGGCGCGGGCGCCGTGAACCAGCGGTCGCCCGTGCCGGAGGCGCGGATGCCGAACTCGGTGCCGTTCCGCGCCATGACCGTGACGAGCGAGCTTCCGAGCACATCGGCCGCGGCGTCCACCGAGCACTTCCCCGCCGGCATCGACAGGTTGAGGGCGAAGTGGTCGTTTCCGTTCAGGAACTCGAGGACGCGGGCGACGGCGTCGCCTGGCTCGGAGAGGCGCGCGAGGTGCGGGGCGAGCTCGCGGATGAAGAGCGACGTCGCGGCGCGGTTGCGGTTGTGGCCTTCGTCGCCCATCTGGAGCGCCTGGGCGAGCAGGGTGCGAAGATCGAGCGGTCCGTGCTTGCGCAACGCTTTGGCGAGGAGCGGCGCGAGGACGTCGCGCATCCAGCCGAGCCGGTCGATGACCTCGTCGGAGTACGCGCCGTAGCGCAGCACCTTGCCCAGCCCTTCGTTCAGGGTGGCGAAGGCGCGGTTGCCAAACGCCGTGTTTTCGACGATCCACACGGGCATCGTCGCCGTGACGACGCCGGCCATCGGCCCGACGGCCTGGTGGTGGTGGCACGGGTCGAAGCGGATCTCGCCCGACGCGGCCAGTCGCTCGGCGTCCCTTGCGGAGGCGGCGAGGCCTTCGTAGAGGAGCCCGCCGATCACGGCGCCGCGCATGGGTCCGCACATGCGTTCCCACGTGATGGGCGGTCCGGCGTGGAGCACGGTGTTCGCCGTCATCCCGGGGATGACGGCTTGGGCGATGCCGATTCCGATGAGCGTAGGTTGCGCGGCGAGGAGGCGCTCGACCGCGGCGTCGTTCGCGCGGGCCACCGCGTCGATCCAGCCGTCGCCGGCTTCGACTCTCAGCCCGTCGAGGAGACGCGCGAGTGCGGGGTCGCCGCCCGCCGGCGGTCGCCAATCGACGTCGACGACGGGGCAGCCGATGACGCGGAGCGCCTCGGCGAACGATGCAAGGCCGAGGTTGGCGACGCGAAGGCCGCTTCGGAAGAGGGCGGTCACTCGGCTGCTCGGCTCGCGGGTCATCGCGCAACTCCTTGGACGATCCGTGCGGCACACTTTGCAGCGATCGCGTTCGTCTCGGCGACGAGGACTCCGCCGGCTTCGAGGGCGCGTCGCTGGGCGTCGTAGCCCTGCGGGTCGCGGGCCGTCCCAGTCACGGACGCAATGACGGCCAGCAAGCGTCTCGCATTGCGAGCCGCCGCGAGCGCCTCCGTTGCGGCGAAGGCGAGGCTTCCCGCGGGGTCGGGGTGCGCGCCGTAGCCGATGACGCAGTCGGCGAGGACGACGGCGACCGAAGGATCCGCGCCGGCGGCAACTACGTAGCGGTCGCGGAGGTCGGGCTCGATCATCGGGTGAGGCCGCCCTACGGTGAACGCGTCGTCACCGAGGTCCCAGAGAACGTGGCCGCCGGCCGTGGCGTCGGCCGTGGCCGCTTCGGCGCCGACCCGGAATCGCTTGTCCGCGGCGACATTCGACCGGACCTTGAGCCCGGCGGCGCGGAGGATGGCCCATGCCTCCTGGCAGAGGGTTCCGCCGCAGAAGAGGCCGCGGACGAAGCGTTGCTCCGAGTGAAAGGCGAGATGCGGAGGCTCCGGCCGGCGAGTCTCTGCGGACACGTCGAGGCCGGCCTTCCGGCACGCGAGGCGCGCCGCCTCGTCGAGGGTTGCGGCGAACGAGAGGTTCTGCTCGGCCTTGCGGGGCGCTGCCGCGACGAACTGAACGACCGTCGGCTTGCCCGTGCTGCGCAGGCGGGCGAGAACGAGGTCGGCGACAGCCGGGCTCGGGGACTTCGACACGACGACCAGAACCGCGGTCTCGGCATCGTCGGCCAGGGCGTCGATCGCCGCGAGGGTCGATCGCGCGGCCACGGGCTCCGAGAGGTCCCGCCCGCCGGTGCCGATGGCCTGGGAGACGCCGCCCCCGAGCCGATCGATCAGCGAAGAAACCTCCTGGATGCCGGTGCCCGAAGCGCCAACGATGCCGATCGGTCCGCGCCGGACGACGTTGGCGAACCCGATCGGAATGCCGTTGAGGATGGCGGTGCCGCAGTCGGGACCCATAAGGAGGAGTCCGCGCTCCCTTGCCTCGTCCTTGAGCGCGATCTCGTCCTCGACGGAGACGTTGTCCGAGAAGAGGAAGACGTGGAGGCCACGTCGGAGCGCCTGGCGCGCCTCGCGGGCCGCGTACGGGCCGGGGACGGAGATGAGTGCCAGGTTGATCGCGGGATCGACGGCGACGGCCTCGGCGAGCGTCGAGGGTCGAGCGACGGTCGAAGAAGCGGGGCCCTGAGACCCCGCGAGGAGTTCCGCAAGATGGGCCCTTGCCTTGGCAAGCGCCTCTTCGGACGTCGCGTCGACGGCGATCACGAGGTCGGTGGGAGAGGGACGCTGCACGGTGCGGTCGAGGATGAAGCCGACGCGCCCCAGGTTCTCGAGGTTGGCTGGCGTACCCATCGCGACGACGGCCTTCGCGATCCCCGGAAGGTCCTCGAGCTCGCGGCTGATCCGGAGGAGGAAGACGGAGTCGAAGTAGCGGTTCTTCTCAACGAGGACGTTCTTCACGGCTTCGAACCTTTCTCGGCGAGCCGGGCGACGACGTGCTCGGGGGAGAGCGGAAGGGACGTGAACTCGATGCCGAGCGCATCATAGAGCGCGTTTCCGATTGCTGAGGGAACCGAGATCATCGGGTGCTCGGCAATCCCGCGGGCGCCGTACGGGCCGTCGGGCTGAGGGTTCTCGAGGAGGATCGGCAGCATCTCGCGCGGCAGGTCCTTGGCGGTCGGGATCTTGTAGTCGACGAAGCTCGGATTGAGAAGGCGGCCGTTCTTGTCGAAGCGGTAGCCCTCCCACAACGCCGAGCCGATTCCTTGGACCACGCCGCCGATGACCTGTCCGCGGGCGAGTCCGGCGTTCAACACCTTGCCCGCGTCGATCGCCGTGGCGATCCGCAGGATCTCGATCTCACCCGTCTCCGTGTCGACCTCGATCTCAACGCCGTGCGCGCCGTAGGTCCAGAACTGCGCCGGTCGCCCTTGGCCGGTGTCGGGGTCGAGGTGGGTGAGATCGTGGGCGATGAACCGACCGTGTCCGATCACCGGTCCGCCGATGGCGTTGCCGTTCGGGTACGTGTACCCGAGGGCAAGGTTCTTGTACGGGATCGCGCGCTCGGGCTCGCCTGCGGGGTACGCCGACGCGTTCTCGCAGACGATCTTGTCGACCGCGACGCCGAACACCTGCGCGGCGACGGCGCGGATCTGGCGCAGGCAGTCGGCGGCGGCGTGGATGACGGCGTGGCCGCCCATGTACGAGAACCGGCTGGCGACGGTCTGCCAGTCGTAGGGCGTGAACGCGGTGTCGCAGTCGGAGTTGATGTGGACGGCGTCGATCGGAAGACGAAGCTCCTCGGCCGCGATCTGTCGAAGGACGGTGTACGTCCCCTGACCGTAGTCCACGCCGGAGACGAGGATGTCGGCGGCCCCGTCCTCGTCAAGCTTGATGATCGCGGAGCAGGACGTCGAGGTCGGCATCGCCGGCGCCTTGTGGAGCATCGCGATTCCCTTGCCGCGGCGCTTCGTCGGCGCCGTGGGCTGCTGCGACGGCGTGCCCCAGTCGATGGCTTTCGCCACGGCGTCGAGGCACTCGGCTGGCTTGCCGTGGCCCGGGGTGAACGTCTCGCCGGTGATCGTCGCGTCTCCCGGCTTGAGCAGGTTCCGGCGGCGGAACTCGGCGGGATCGAGGCCGAGCTTCCGCGCCATCTGATCCATCGCCCGTTCGACGCCCCACAGCACTTCGAGGTGACCGAAGCCGCGGTACGCGGTGCCGAACACCTTGTTCGTGTAGACGACGAACGAGTCGATCCAGCAGTTCGGGATGGCGTACGGCCCGCCGCCGGAGTACGCGGCGGCACGGCCGACGTTGACGCCGTAGTCGGCGTACGCGCCGGCGTCCCAGACGTAGGTTGCCCTGAGCGCCGCGATCTTGCCGGCGCGCGTCGCCCCGATCTCGATCGTCGAGTAGAGGCCCTGGCGGGAGGGGAGGGTGTTGAACTCCTGCTCCCGGGTGGCAATGAACCGGACCGGCCTGCCGCCGGCGGCCTTCGACAGCACGTAGACGAGCGGCTCAAGGTTGAGGCCGGCCTTGCCGCCGAACCCACCCCCGACGTAGGGGACGTGGACGCGGATCGCCCCGTGCGGAAGGCCGAAGGCGACGCTCATCAAATGGCGGACGGTGTACGGGGACTGGCTCGACGTCCACATCTCGACTCGATCCCCCGGGAGTGCCTGGGCGATGGCGGCGTGGGTCTCCAGCGGCACGTGCTGAACTGGCGGGTTGTCGAAGCGAGCCTCGAGCGTGACCTCGGCCGAGGTCAAGGCCGCCTCGAAGTCTCCCTTGCGAATCTTCTGGTGGTGGGCGATGTTCGTCCGCGACCTCGGGAAGAAGACGCCGTCGAGGTGTGCATAGCTGCCGAGGTCGGGGTGGACGAGGGGGGCGCCGCTCTTCATCGCGTCACGGGGGTCGAAGACGGCGGGCGTCGACTCGTACTCGACGTGGATTCGTCGGCAGGCGTCGCGGGCCAGGTCGAGGGTGTCGGCGGCGACGGCGACGACCGGCTCGCCTTGGTAGCGAACGACGTCGCGGGCGAGGATCCGCTTGTCCTGCATGTAGAGCCCGAGCCGGACGTCGAGGTCCGCGCCGGCAAGGATCGCGCGGACGCCGGGCAGTCTCGTTGCTTCGGTGGTGTCGACTCGTACGATCCGTGCCGCGGCGTGCGGCGACGTGACGAGGGCGGCGTGAAGCATCCCGGGAAGCACAAGGTCGTGTGTGTAGCGCGCAGCCCCCGTGACCTTTCCGATCGCGTCGTCGCGGGGCACCGACGTACCGACCACGCGCAGCTCGCGAGTCACCGTCCACTTCCTTTCCTGGCGGATCCGGGCGGGCGAAGCCGCCCGCCGTCCTTGGCGACTTCTCCTGTAAGCATCGCGGCCGAAGGCCGAGATGCGACGCGGACCGCGGCGAGGATCGCCTCGTAACCGGTACAGCGACACAGATTCCCGGCGATCGCTTCCACGATCTCCTCGTCCGACGGATGCGGATTCCGCAGGAGGAGTCCCCTGGCGGACATGATCATGCCTGGAGTGCAGAAGCCGCACTGCACGGCGCCGGCATCGACGAACGCGCGCTGGAGCGCTGACAGCTCGCCGTCCGTCGCCTCCCCCTCGATCGTGTGGACGTCGAGGCCGTCCGCTTCCACAGCGAGGACGAGGCACGCAGTGACGGGCTTTCCGTCGAGGAGGACGGTGCACGCGCCGCACTCGCCGATGCCACACCCTTCCTTGGTGCCCGTGAGGGCAAGGCGGTCGCGGAGGAACTCGAGGAGCGTCATCCCGGCAGGGACGGAGGCGCGCTCGACGTGACCGTTGACGCGAAGCTCGATGTCGTGCATCACCTGCCGCCCCTTTCGTCCATCACGTCAGCCAAGAGCGCGCATAGGAGCACCGGCAGCACGGCGCGGCGGTAGGCGGACGACGCGCGGACGTCGTCGATCGGCGCCGTCACAGCGGCGGCGCGTCGAGCGACTTCGTCCGCGAGCGCGCTGCGCGAAACGCCCGTCGTGTCGATCGGATCGAGAAGAATGGGGGTGGGAGCGCAGCTGCCGATCGCCACGCGGAGGACTCCGCGGTACGGCGCGTACGCCGCCGCGGCGTTAACGACCGCCAGGTCGTGGCCGCGGATCCTCTGCTGCTTGCGGAAGGCGGTCGAGAGCTCCCCGTCGAGCGGCGGGATTCGCACGTCGACGACCAGCTCCCCCGGAGCAAGAGAGGTTCGCTTGACGCCCGCGAACAGCTTCGCCACAGGGACCGCGCGGCTTCCCTTGGTGCTCCGCACGATGAGCGACGCGCCGAGGACGAGCAGGATGGGCGCCATGTCGGCCGCCGGCGAGGCGTGGCAGAGGTTTCCTGCGACGGTGGCTCGGTTGCGGAGCTGGTACGTGGCGATCGAGAGCGCCGCAGCGCAAAGCCCTGGGTACGTCCTGCGCAGGTCGCGGTTCTCGGCGATCACATTGAGCGGAACTGCGGCTCCAAGGGCGACCTCGCCGTGCGTTGGCTTGACGTCCAGCGACTGCAGCTCGCTCATGCGCTTCACGTCTACGAGGACGGACGGGGAGCGCACTCCATTGCGCACGTCCACCAGAAGATCGGTCCCCCCGGCGAGGACCTCGGCACCGGCGCCCTGATCGGCGAGAAGGCGGCACGCTTCGTCCACGGACCTCGGGCGGACGTACTCGAATCGACCTAGCACCGCTCTACCCCTTCCTTCTCCACGATCGTGCCCAGCGGATCGCGACGCGCCGACCGGTGGGAAGCCCGACGCTGTCTGCTAGAGGATCATAGAGGCAGGCGCCCGATCTGCCAAGCCGCCTGACAGGATCACCCTGGGGACGCCGCTCTATGCGAGGAAGGTGAACGCGGTCATCTCGCCGGGGCGGAGGTACTCGACCTCGACTCGGGTGATCCGGAACAGGGCGAACTGCGGATCGTCGCTGCCGGTCCAGTACTCCCGCAGGAACGGGACCTGGCTCCCGATCGCTTCCCGGGTCGCTGCGTCGGTCACCGACGCAGCGAGGCCGGCGATCCGGAGGTAGCCGTTGCCGCACTCGGCGTCGAGGGGAAGGCAGAACTCGACGTTCGGATTCCGGCGCATCTGCCGAGCCTTAGCGCTCCGCGTGCCCGTCGCGATCCAGAACTTCTGATCGATGTTGAGCAGCGTGACGGGACGAACCCGCGGCTGGTGGCCCTCGCCCGTGGCGAGGTAGACGCACTGCGTCGGCTTGAGACGCTTCCAGGCTTCTTCTTGAATCTCGGGGAGTGTGTTCGGCATTTCGCCCTCCTCTCTGGGCACGACTTGCGGTTTCGTCCTACGGCCTTGCTCCCGGTCATGAGTCGGGCACTCCATCGACGGCCCGGCTAGCGATTCGCGTTGCGCGAGTACGTGGACGCCGGGGCGTCGAGCGCGTTCTCGGCAATGTTGAACCCATACTCCCGGATCCGGACGAGGCTGTCCATGACGATGCTGATCGCGGCAGCCGCTTCGGGCTGCTTGTCGGACGCCGTGCGCCGGGTGATCGAGAACAGGCGCTCCTCGTTCTCGCGCTCTCCAAGGACCTGGTTGGCGAGGTCGATGTCCTGCGTGGAGAACGCCGTCACCGCTCGCTCGAGAATCTCCATGGAGGCCTTGGCGCGAGTCTCGATCTCCTGACCGACGGCGGGGACGATGGGAGCTTCGAGGGCGATCGTCGCCTCGGAGATCTTCCCGGCGTGGTCCGCGACCCGCTCGAGCTGGTCGGCGACCTCGTTGTAGTGGAAGAACTGGAGGCGCGACAGGCCGAAGTCCTCCTCGAGCATCAGGTCGCGCAACAGGAGGCTGAACTGGCGCGCGATGAGGAGCGTGAGCCGGTCGACGTCGCTGTCGCGTTCGATCACGTCGCGGGCCAGCTCCTGGTCGTGGTGAGAGAACGCCGACACAGCGTCGAACACCATCGCACGGGTGATGTCGAACACCCGTCGCAGCGTCTTCTCGGCCGGGAAGTCCCGCACGTTGACGAGTGCGTGCAGGACGACGCGGCTCTGGGACTCGTCGAAGATCTCGAGTCCGACGAGGGCCTGGGCGACCTCGCGGATCATCCTGCGCTGCTCGGGGCCGATGCGTTCGCCGTGGATCTCGATGATGTCGAAGCCGACGATGTAGCGGGAGTAGATCTCGCGGTAGAGCCGATCGGCGCTCCAGTCTCCCAGGTCGACGACGCACTCATTCCGCTCGGACAAGGCCTCGGGAACGAGGAGCAGCGCCCCGGAATCGTTCGGCATGAGGGTCACCACGGTCCCCGGCCCGATCCCGACCCCGTCGGCCCACTCCTTCGGCAGCGTGACGAAGTACGTGGACCCTCCGGTCTTCTGGACCTTTCGCTGATACACGTCCGCCTCCTGGAGCCGCTGTCGTTTCCCTATGGATCTTAGGGGGTGATCTATGGAGAGACAACCAGACGCTATAGAGGGCCCACGACTCAGGTCTCCCCCGACTGCGGCCTCTACTTCGTGGGCTTCGGCGGAGGAGCGATCACGCCACTCTTCATCAGGACGCGCGTCTCTTCCTGAGCGTGCCGGATCTTCGTCTCGGCCTCGCTCCGCAGCTCCGCTTCTGTCAGGATGCGGCGGGCGATTCCCTGTTCGATCGCCTTCCGGCCGACGGCGACGGCCTCGTTGACGAACACCTCGGTCTCCATCATCGAGGGGACGATGTAGTCCTCGCGCAGCCCCTTCTCTTCGGCCGTTCCCGCGATGGCGTAGGCGGCGGCGATCGTCATCTCGTCGGTGATCGTCTTGGCGAACACGTCCAGGGTGCCGCGGAAGATGCCGGGGAAACCGATCGAGTTGTTCACCTGGTTCGGAAAGTCGCTGCGCCCGGTGCCGACGACGCGCAACCCGGCGGCCTCCGCGTCCCACGGCCAGATCTCCGGGATTGGGTTTGCCATGAAGAAGCCGATGCCGTCGCGGTTCATACGGCGCAGCCAGTCCTGGTGGATCGTGTCAGGGCCGGGCTTGGTGAACGAGATGACGACGTCGGCGTCGTCGAGGGCCTCGGCCAGTCCGCCCCGGACGTCGTCGCCATTCGTCTCGCGCAGCATCGCGCCGCGGTGCGGGAAGAGGTGCTCGAGATCGAGGTCTCGCGTGAGGATCGCCGTCGCCCCATTGACCAGCTCCACGACGCGGATGTTCCCCGCAGGGACGCCCGCCTTGATCAGCACGCGCACGGTGGCGGCCCCCGCCGCGCCGATCCCCAGTTGGGCGACCGTGACCCGGTCGAGGCGCTTGCCGACCAGTTTCAAGGCGTTCAGAAGCCCGGCGAGGGTGACGGCCGCGGTGCCCTGCTGGTCGTCGTGCCAGACGGGGATGTCGAGCTCCGCCCGCAGGCGGTCGAGGATCGCGAAGCACTTAGGCGTCGCGAAGTCCTCGAGGTTGATGCCCCCGAACCCGGGGGCGATCCACTTCACGGCCTGGACGATCTCTGCCTCATCTTGGGTATCGAGCATGAGGGGAATCGCGCCGACGCCTCCGAGGTACTTGAACAACAGGGCCTTCCCCTCCATGACGGGAAGCCCCGCCAGGGGCCCGATGTTCCCCAGCCCGAGGACGCGGGAGCCGTCGGACACCACAGCAACGGCGTTGGCCTTGTTCGTGTAGTCGAAGACCTTGCTCGGGTCCGCGTGGATCTCCTTGCACGGCGCGGCGACCCCGGGTGTGTACCAGATGCCGAGATCGTCGAAGCTCGTCACGGCGCACTTGAGCGTCGTCTCGACCTTGCCGCGGTAGAACGCGTGCCAGCCTGGTGCCCGCTTCCCGGGCAGCTTCGCTCGCTCGATCCGCTCTTCCGGAGTCAGCTTCTTCTCTTGGCTCATCGCTTCCGAGACTCCTTTCCCCGCCGCGGCGATGCCCGACCCGGCGCTCTAGCTCTCCCCGCGGCCCAGGGAGACAAGATCGAACGGGACGCCGATCCTCGCCCCGATCTCCCGCAGCGACTCGACCACGGGCTCGAGCACGGGAACGCCCTCCGCCGCGCAGCGCTCCGCGCGTTCGAACTCCTTCTCGCCGTGAATGTAGACCCGGTCTTGTCCGGGGACCTTGGCCGCGTCCTTCATCTCTCGGATCAGCCGGTCCATTCCGTCCTGGAACACGTCGAGGTCGCGGAGGCCATCGACCCGAAGAGTGAGGAAGAAGTGACCGACGTTGGCCGGGCAGTCGTCCGTCGGGCGGCCGACGCCGGGCCCCGACGCCGCCCCGGACAGGACCCCGGAGAGGATGTCGACGAGCAGGGCGAGGCCGTACCCCTTGTACCCGCGGAGGACGTCGGGGCCCCCGAGGGGCTGGAGGGCTCCGTGGTCGAGGACGGCGTTCGGATTCTCTGTCTCGTCCCCTTCCTTGGTGATCCCCCACCCCAGCGGGATGGGCAGGCCAGCCTTGCTGTGCACCTGAATCTTGCCCAGGGAGACGATGCTCGTGGCCATGTCGAGCACGAACGGACGCTCCTTTCCGGCGGGGACGGCCACCGCGATGGGGTTCGTCCCGAGGATCCCGACGCGGGAGTACGTGGGCGCGACGAACGGCTGCGAGTTGGTCAGGCTGACTCCGATCATGCCGTGGGGGAGTGCCATCATCGCGTAGTAACCGGCGACTCCAAAGTGGTTGCTGTTGCGGACGCTGACGATGGCGAGGGAGGCCTCGCGGGCCTTCTCGATGCAGCGGGACATGGCCCGGTGGGCGATGACGGGTCCGAGGCCGTTGCCTCCGTCCAGGAGGAGGGTCGTCGGGGTTTCGCGAATGACGCGAGTCGTCGACCCCGGGTCGGTGCTTCTCCGCTCCAGGCGCCGGCCGTAGTACGGGTACAGGCGGGCGATCCCGTGGGAGTCGATGCCGCGCTCGTCGGCTGTGACCAGGACGTCGGCGGCAATCCGCGCATCATCGGTCGAGACGCCGTAGTGCTCGAGGAAGCGCTCGGCGTACCCTCGCAACTCGTCAGCTCCGTAGAGCAAGGTTCCCGCCATTCGTGCGCCTCTCCCTTCCTCGCGACGGCACGCCGTCTCGTTGGTTCCCCCCGAAGGAGGTCGCCGTCCGGCGCGGCCCTCCCCCGCATCGGCTGCGGTTCGCTCCATGGTAGCGCAGGGCTCCTCGACGGACACAGGCCGCGGCGCTTCAGGGTCGATCGGCGTCGACCAGCCTCTCCTGCGCGGCGCGGGCGGTCTCTTCGTGAAGGTCCCGCCCCCGCGAGTCCATCGAGACGACCAGGGGACCGTAGTCGTCGAGGCGAAGAACCCAGACGGCGTCGGGCATGCCGAGGTCCTCCAGCCAGACGACGTCCTGGACTTCGGCGACGGCCCGGGCGCCGAGGGCCCCCGTCCCGCCGACGGCCGCGAGGTAGGCCGAGCCTCGCTCGACGAGCGCCCTCCGTGTGGTCTCTCCCATGCCGCCCTTCCCGATGAGAAAGGGGGTCGCGAAGTGAGCCATGATCGTCGGCGTTGTGGCCTCCATCCGTGCGCTGGATGTGGGGCCGAGCCCCGCGATCATCCAACGAGAGTCGTCGCGGCGGGCGAGCGGCCCGCAGTGGAAGATGGGAAGGCCCGTCGGGTCGAACGGCAACTCGAGGCCGTGCTTCGCGGCCTCGAACAGGCGTCGATGAGCGAGATCACGAGCCGTGAACACCACCCCGGACAGGCGAATGAGATCGCCGGCGCGCCACGCGGCAACCTGGGCGGGCGGGGCGGGCAACTCAATCCTGCGGATCATCCGACAACCTTCGTGCTTCCGTCCGGCGCGACGCGAACGACCGCGCGCCGGTCGGCCCAGCACTGCAGCGCCACGCCCACCGGGAAGGACGCCGGGTGCCGACAGGCAAAGTCGGCGCGGACGGCGAGCGCCGTGCAGGAGCCCCCGAGGCCCATCGGTCCGATCCCCGAGCGGTTGATCGCGGTGAGCAGCCGGTCCTCGAACGCCGCGGCGGCGGGATCCTCGTGAGGCGCGCCGAGCGGGCGGGCGAGCGCTCGCTTGGCCAGGCGCAGGGCGAGGTCAGCGGTGCCCCCGAGGCCGACGCCGACGATGACCGGAGGGCAGGCGCGCGGAGCGACGCGGACAACGTGGGCGAGGACGGCACGGAGGGCCGCGGCTGTGCCGCCGTCCGGAGGGACGAAGAGGAGGCCCGAGGCGTTCTCGCTTCCGCCTCCCTTGGCGACGTACGTGATCGCGATCTCGGCCCCCGGCACGAGGTCCCAATCGATCACGGGCACCCCGCGGCCGAGGTTCCCGACATTGCGCTCGGTGAAGGGGTCGACGGCGCTCGGGCGGAGGGGAATCGACTCGGTCGCGCGGCGGACGGCGTCGAGGAGCGCGGGCTCCACAGTGCCGAGCCAGGGACTTTCGGCGCCGGCGCGTACGAAGAAGACCGGAGTCCCGGTGTCCTGGCAGAGGGGAAGGCCGCTCTCCCGCGCGACGCGTTCGTTCTCGAGCATGGTCTCAAGGTTCAGCCGCGCGAGGTCGGACGTCTCGGCGTCGAGCGCGTGCCGCAGAGCGGCGAGGACATCCGCAGGGAGGGAAGTGGACGCGCGGCGGATGGCCTCGACCAGGACGTCGGCCAGGCGATCTCGTGTGCGTGCCGCTCCTCCGGTCTGCTTCATGGGTCCCATTCTGTCGGACGGCTCCCCGAGATTCCAGCGCGGCACTCCCGACCGTGCTTGGGGCGAGGGGGCGGGAGGGCCTGCCGCGCAGCCTGATGCAGGTGGCGAGCCCACGCGGGGTCACTCGCTCGACTTCCCGTGAAGAGCGGCGGGCGACGGGATAGCATCTCCGGACCGGCGGGGACGGCCGGCAACCGAAGGCGTTCCCCCCGGCGGCGATGACCCGTGCCGCCCGGGACGTCGACCCGTCGCCCATCGGATCGCGACGAAGAGGGTTCGGGAGGATGTATGAAGACGTTGTTCGAGAAGCACCCTCGATCAAAGGAGTCGCTGCTCGACATCCTGCACGAACTGCAGGACGCCGATCCCAAGCACTACCTGTCGGACGAGGCTCTGCGCGCTGCCGCCGAGCACGTGGGTGTGTCCATCGCTGAAGTCGTCAGCACGGCGACGTTCTACACGATGTATAGCCGCAGGCCCCGCGGTCTGCACACCGTCCGCTTGTGCGAGTCGCCTCCGTGCCACCTCGCGGGAGCGGAGAAGCTCCTGGAGGCCCTGGCGCAGCACCTCGGCATCGAGGTCGGGGGGACAACGTCGGACGGCGTGATCACGCTCGAAACATCAAGTTGCCTCGGGCTCTGCGCGGAGGCTCCGGCGATGATGGTCGACGATCGAGTCTACGGGAAGCTCACGAAGGAGAAAGCGCTCGGCATTCTCGCCGAGCTGAGGAGAAACGATGGCACGAAGTAGCCGCGCGGGGGCGGGCGAGACGCGCATCGTTCTTGAGAACTGCGGGCGCATCGACCCGGAGAGCCTGAAGGATGCCGTGGCTGCGGGGGCCTACAAGGCCATCGGTACGGCGCTGGGACGGGGGACGCCTCCGGCCGAGGTCACGGCCGAGGTCAAGCGGTCCGGGCTGCGCGGGCGAGGCGGCGCGGGGTTCCCGACCGGCGTCAAGTGGTCGTTCACGGCCCCGGGGGACGTGAAGTACATCGTCTGCAACGCTGACGAGGGCGAACCCGGAACGTTCAAAGATCGGCTGATCCTCGAGGGAGATCCGCACCGGGTCCTCGAGGGCGTCTTGTTGGCCGGGTACGCCGTCGGGGCTTCGAAGGGGTACGTCTACATTCGCGGGGAGTACAACCTCTCCATCCGGCGGGTCCAGAAGGCGATCGACGACGCGCGCGCGAACGGGTATCTCGGGCACTCCGTTCTCGGCTCGACGTTCGGGTTCGACATCGAGGTCAAGAAGGGGGCGGGCGCCTACGTGTGCGGCGACGAGACCGCTCTTATCGAGTCGCTCGAGGGTAAGCGCGGCTATCCGCGCATCAAGCCGCCGTACCCGGGGTCGGTGGGGCTGTGGGGAAAGCCCACGGTCGTCAACAACGTCGAGACCCTCGCGAACGTCCCTCCGATCGTTTCGCGAGGCGCGGATTGGTTCAAGGGTTTCGGCACCGAGAAGAGCCCGGGAACGAAGGTGTACACGATCATCGGTCAGGTGCGGAAGCCGGGAGCGGTGGAAGCGGAGATGGGGACATCACTTCGCACGCTCGTGGAGGGATTCGGAGGCGGGGTTCGGAGAGGGAAGCCGTTCAAGGGCGCCCTCGTCGGGGGCGCGGCCGGAGCGTTTGTGGCCGCCGACGCACTCGATGTCGCGATGGACTTCGACGCTCTCAAGGAGCACTCGGCGGTGTTGGGATCAGGAGCCGTCCTTGTCCTGGACGACAGCACGTCGATCGTCGGGGTGCTTCAGGAGATTCTGCGGTTCTTCCGGCACGAGACGTGCGGACAGTGTGTCCCGTGCCGGCTGGGAACGACGCAGCTGACCGAGATCATCGACCGGATCGCCGGCGGCGCGGGGAGCTCGGAGGACGTCGAGCTTCTCCGCTCGGTCGCCGCCATGATGAGGGACACATCGCTCTGCCCGCTGGGACAGTCGCCGATCGTCCCGATCGCGAGCGCACTGGATCGTTTCGGCGACGAGTTCGCCGCTCGGATCGGCCAGGGTGCGCCCGCGGGGCAGCGTTAGGCCGGGGAGGGGCAGAGGATGACGAACCCAGTGCGGTTGAAGATCGACGGAGTGGAAGTCGCGGCCGAGGCAGGGCAGTACCTCCTTCAGGTGGCTCGGGACAACGGCTTCGATATCCCGGGTTTGTGCTACCACCCGAGGGTGAGCATCAGCGGGGCGTGCCGGCTGTGCGTCGTCAAGATCGCCGGGCGCCCGGGACTCGTGCCGTCGTGCACCGTGCCGGTCGCGGAGGGCCTCGACGTCACGGCGTTCGACCCCGAGCTCGACGGGATGCGGCGGATGCTGATCGATCTGCTCTTGTCGGAGCACAACTGCGACTGCCTGACGTGTGAGTTCGCGGGCGCCTGCGAGCTACAGGAGGCCGCGTACCAGTATGGGTTGGACACCCGTTCCCGGCGGTTCGCGTCGCGCGAGCGAGAGCTGCCCGAGACCGACGAGACGTCGCCCGTCCTCGACTTCGACTCGTCGAAGTGCATCGTGTGTGGGCGCTGCGTGAAGGCGTGCAAGGAGATCCAGGGCAAGGGCGTGCTGAGCTTCGCCAACCGTGGGCTGGAAACAGTCGTCGTCGCTGGCCTCAATGCGTGGGGTGAGTCCGAGTGCGACGGTTGTGGGGAGTGCGTCCAGCTCTGTCCGACCGGCGCCATCCTCGACAAGCTCCCGGTGCGTCCGCCCAGGGTGTGGGAGACGACGTCCGTGCAGACGACGTGCTCGTACTGCGGGGTCGGCTGCCAGCTCGAGCTGTGGACGGCCGGCGGCCGCGTGGTGCGCGTCCGCGGAGCGGAGAGCGTCCCCAACTTCGGCTCGACGTGCGTGAAGGGACGATTCGGACACACGTTTATGACGCACGCGGAACGGTTGACATCCCCGCTCGTCCGCAGGGACGGTCGGCTGCAGCCGGCGTCGTGGGACGAAGCGATGGCCGAGATCAAGCGAAGGCTTGTGCCGATCAAAACGAAGCACGGGCCGGACGCCATCGTCGGCCTGGCCTCCGCGCGGTGCACGAACGAGGAGAACTACCTCTTCCAGAAGATGATGCGGGCCGCGGTAGGCACGAACAACGTCGACCACTGCGCTCGGCTCTGCCACGCCTCCACCGTGGCGGGGCTCGCCGCCGCCTTCGGATCGGGCGCCATGACGAACTCGATCGACGAGTTGGAGGGCGCTGGGTGCATCCTGGTGACCGGCTCCAATACGACCGAGACGCATCCGGTGATCGCGACCGTCATCCGGCGTGCGGTTCGGGAGCACGGCGCCAAGCTGATCGTGGTCGATCCGCGAAGGATCGACCTGGTGAGGGACGCGACGCTGTGGCTGCGGCAGAAGAACGGCACCGACGTGGCGTGGCTCAACGGAATGATGAACGTCGTCCTGAGCGAGGGTCTGCAGGACGAGGTCTTCATCCGAGAGCGCACGGAGGGGTTCGACGCGCTGAAGACGGCCGTGGCGCCGTTCACCCCCGAAGAGGTCGAGAGGATCACGGCGATTCCGGCGGACCTGCTGCGTCAGGCGGCCCGCCTGTACGCGACGTCGGGACCTTCGTCGATCGTCTACTCCATGGGCATCACACAGCACACCACGGGCACGGACAACGTCTTGTCCGTGGCGAACCTGGCGATGCTCACCGGGAACATCGGGAAGCCATCGTCGGGAGTCAACCCGCTGCGGGGCCAGAACAACGTTCAGGGCGCCTGCGACGTCGGGGCGCTGCCGAACCTCTATCCGGGGTACCAGCAGGTGAGCGATGCCGCGACCCGGGAGAAGTTCGAGAAGGCGTGGGGCGCCCGCCTCTCCCCGACCGCCGGCCTGACGGTCGTCGAGGCGATGAACGCCGCGGCGAAGGGAACGGTCAAAGCGATGATCATCATGGGGGAGAACCCCATGGTCTCGGACCCGAACCTGGCGCACGTCGAAGAGGGGCTCCGGAATCTGGAATTCCTCGTGGTCAGCGACATCTTCCTGAGCGAGACGGCCGCCCTGGCGGACGTCGTGCTGCCCGCGGCCTCCTTCGCCGAGAAGGAGGGGACGTTCACGAATACGGAGCGGCGGGTCCTGCTTCTGCGAACGGTCCTCGAGGCTCCGGGAGAGGCACTGCCGGACTGGGAGATCGTCTGCCGAATCTCCGAGCAGCTGGGCTATCCCATGCGCTACGACAGCGCGGCTGCGATCATGGACGAAGTCGCCGCGACGACTCCGATCTACGGCGGCGTGCACCATCGTCGCCTCGTCCCGAATGGGCTCCAGTGGCCGTGCCCGAACGACGAGCACCCGGGGACGCGGTTCCTGCACAAGGACAAGTTCAGCCGAGGGCGGGGCAAGTTCCATCCCGTCGACTTCATCCCGCCGGCGGAGCTTCCCGATCGCGACTACCCGTTCATCCTCTCCACGGGACGGATCCTCTTCCACTACCACACGGGAACGATGAGCCGGCGGGTCGACGCCCTCAACGCCTACGTCAACGAAGGCTACGCGGAAGTGCACCCTGAAGATGCACGCCGCCTCGGGCTCGAGGACGGTGGCCTGGTTCGCGTGCGAACCCGCCGAGGAGAGATCATGACGAAGGTTCGCGCGACGGAGCGGGTGGCGGAGGGGTCGGTGTTCGTTCCCTTCCACTTCGCGGAGGCCGCGGCCAACCGGCTGACCAACGACGCGCTGGACCCGAAGTCGAAGATTCCGGAGTACAAAGTTGCGGCGTGCGCGATGGAGAAGGTCAACGAGCGCGTGCGATCGTAAGGAGGGTGGTTCCATGGAGTTCGACTGCAAGACCCCGGCGACCGTCGCGGACAGCCTGACCCGCACGGTCTGCGTGAAGAAGACCCAGCAAAGCGTCCTCAACCTGACGATCCTCGGCATCTTCGCCGGGGTGTACATCGGGTTCGGCGCCCAGTTGGCGACGTTCGTCACGCACGATGCGGCGGCGTTCCTCGGGCTGGGGATCTCCAAGCTGATCGGCGGCGCGGTGTTCAGCGTCGGCCTGATGCTCGTGGTGATTGCGGGCGCCGAGCTGTTCACCGGCAACAACCTGATCCTGTTGTCGGTGCTTGATCGTCAGGTGAAGCTGCGTGGGCTGTTGCGCAACTGGACGATCGTGTACATCGCGAACTTCGCTGGCGCGCTGCTCCTTGTCCTTCTGATGTACTGGGGCGGGCTCTGGAAGACCGGCGGCGCCGCCGTGGGGGCGGCGGCGGTGAAGCTCGCGGACGCCAAGGTCAGCCTGAGTTTCCTCGAGGCGCTGGCGCGCGGGATCCTCTGCAACTGGCTCGTCTGCCTTGCGGTGTGGATGGCGGTGTCGGCGCGGGACGTCGTCGGCAAGATCTTCGCGATCTTCTTCCCGATCATGGCGTTCGTCGCCAGCGGGTTCGAGCACAGCATCGCCAACATGTACTTCATCCCGATGGGACTCGCGCTGAAAGGTCAGGGACTCGCCGAGGCGTCCTCCAACCTGACGATCGGGGGCATGTTCGTCAAGAACCTCATCCCCGTGACGATCGGGAACATCATCGGCGGGGCGCTCTTCGTCGCCGCGCTGTACTGGATCGTCTACGTGCGCCAGAGCAAGGGAACGGCCTGATCTCGGAGCGGGGTGGGAGGTCATTCTCCCGCCCGCCCGTTCGGGAGCCATGGAAGGCACGCGACAAACGGACGTCATCAGGGCCGAGGGCGCCGGGCTCGAGCGGGTTCGAGACACCCTCGTGCGGGAGGCGCGCATCGTGGTTCGCCTTGATGGACGGGAAGTCGTGGACACCGTCTGCACGCCGGGAGAGGAGCGTGAGCTGGCCGTCGGACATCTGGTCTCCGAGGGCTGGCTCGAGTCCGTACGTGACGTGGTCTCGGTTTCCGTGGACGCGGCTCTCTCGGAGGTGTCGGTGCGTCGCCGCGGGAGCGCGCCGCCCGGCGAGCTCGGGCCGGTGACGACGACGTACGAGACGTCGCGCTCCCGTGTGGCGGAGGCCGCAGAGCGAGCCGAGATCCGTCCCAGCCTGTTCACGGCCACGGGGGGCGCCCACACGGCCGCCGTCTGCCCGGCCGAGGGGAGCGATGCGGTCGCCGAGGACATCAGCCGCGCGTGCGCTCTCGACAAGGCCTTCGGAAAAGCGGTGCTCGGCGGAGTCGACGTCGGCCGATCGATCCTCTTCCTCACCTCGCGGGTTCCGCGGCGGTTCATCCAGAAGGCGGCCCGGGTCGGGATCCCGATTGTCGCGGCCGTCTCGGCCCCCACCTACGAGGCCGTCCTAGAGGCCTCGCGCCTCGGCATCTGCTTGTGCGGCTTCGTGCGGCCGGGCCGGATGAACGTCTACAGCCAGGGCTGGCGCATCGGGGTGCGATGATCGAGGAAGCGACGCTGGCGATCCTTGCGGGCGGCGCGTCCCAGCGGATGGGACGGCCGAAGCACCTCCTGCCGACGCGGCGGGGCACGGTGGTCGAGCACCTCGTGGACACGCTGGCGCCGTTCTTCCGAGAGACGCTCCTCGTCGGCAAGGGAGACCTCCAGCCTCCCGGCGGGGTGCGATGGGTCGAGGACGCTCGGCCGGAGCGCAGCCCCCTGGTGGGCATCCACACCGCGCTCCACGCCATGGGTACCCCTGCGGCCGTGGTGATCGCGTGCGACATGCCGTTCGTCCTTCCCGATGTGGCGCGCGCTCTGCTCGTTCGTGCTCCGGGGTTCGATGCGGTCGTGCCCAAGGTGGGAGGCTTCTACGAGCCTCTCTTGGCCGTGTACCGTCGCTCCTGCCTCGTGGCGATCGACGAGGCCCTCGAGGCGGGCGTCTTCCGGATCGCGTCCATCTACCCGAACCTGCGGGTCCGGGAAGTGTCCGAACAAGTGCTCCGCGAGGTCGATCCGGACCTCGTCTCTCTCACGAACCTGAACACGCCGAAGGAGCTTCCCCTCTTGGCGAGGTTGTGAGGGCGCCGGCTCGTCGTCACCCCACTCCGCGGCGCGGAGGTGCGCATTCTTGCAGCGCGGACCGCGTCTGAGTACAAAGGGACATGGACAATCCGGGAGGTCCGATGGCACGTCGCGTACACCTGGAACCTTCGAGGACGCTGACCGAGTTCCGACTGCTCCCCGGGCTCACCGCGCGTGAGACGTCGATCGACCAGATCTCGCTTGCCAGCCCGCTCGTGCTCCGCCCCGACGGAGGGGTCATCACGCTGAAGACACCGCTTCTTGCGGCGGCGATGCAGTCCGTGTCCGGGCCGCGCATGGGCATCGAGCTCGCGAGGCTCGGAGGAGCGGCCGTCATCTACTGCTCTCAATCGATCGCCGACGAGGCCGCGATGGTGGCCAAGATCAAGGCGCACAAGGCCGGATTCGTCGAGCCCCGGACGGTCGGTCCGGACGTCCCGCTGCGTGACGTCGAATCACTGCGCCGGCAATACGGATTCTCGACCTTCCCCGTCGTGTCGAAGGACGGGCGTCTGCTCGGCCTGATCACGCGGCGCGACTACGACTCGCGGATCCACGCCGACGTGGCGGCGAAGGAGCGAATGGTTCCGCGCGCCGACCTCGACGTCGGCATCGGGATCACCGATCTCGAAGAGGCGAACGCGCTCCTCATCGAAGGTCACTGCGCGGTGCTGCCCATCGTGGATCGCGACGACCGCCTCTTGTCCCTCGTCTTCCGCAAGGACATCGAGGACCACCTCGACAACCCGGACCAGCTGGTCGATGAGGAGAAGCGGCTCCTCGCCGTGGCGGCCGTCAACACGCACGACTACAGGGACCGGGTTCCGGCGTTGGTCGACGCCGGGGTCGACGTCCTCGTGATCGACTCCTCCGACGGGCACACGACGTTCCAGCGCGACACGCTGGAGTGGATCCGTCGCCGCGCCGCGGATCTTCCCATCATGGGCGGCAACGTCATCACCGGCGAGGGATTCGATTACCTCGTCGCGGCCGGGGCGGGCGCGGTGAAGGTCGGCATGGGCGGCGGCTCGATGTGCATCACACAGGAGCAGAAGGGCACCGGCCGCGGTCTCGCAACCGCCGTGATGAAGGTCGTCGAGGCGCGCGACCGGCATCGAGAAAAGACGGGCGTTCATGTTCCGGTCATCGCCGACGGAGGCGTCGTGAACTCCAAGGACGTCGTGATTGCCTTGGCCCTCGGGGCCGACGCGATCATGATGGGTCGGTTCTTCGCGCGGATGGAGGAATCGCCCACGGAAACCGTGCGCATCAACGACCGGGTGATGAAGCCCTATTGGGGCGAGGGCTCCGCGCGGGCGCGAGAGTGGAGCCCGGCCCGCTATCGGCAGGCCGCCTTCGTCGAGGGGGTCGAGGGATTCGTCGAGTACGCCGGCAAGCTGCGCGACAACCTGCCCCTCCTTGTGAGCAAGGTGAAGGCCGCGATGTCGTCGTGCGGCTGTCGGACGATCGCTGAGCTGCACGCCAACGCGGAGCTCGAGCTCGTCTCGGCGCTCGCGATCCGCGAGGGCAAGGTGCACGACATCCTTCAGCTTGGCAGCGAGGCCGACTCGCTGTCGAGTTGGAGCACGTAGGAGGAGCCATGCGTGAGATCTCGCCCCTGGACGGGCGCTACGCTGCCGACGTCGGGCACCTTGGCGCGTACTTCTCCGAGTTCGCGCTGATGGCGGCCCGCTGTGAAGTCGAGCTGCGGTACGCCGAGGCCCTCGACCGAGCCGGTGTGTTCCCGAAGCTCGACCGGGCCGAACGGGCGCGAATCGAGGCCGCTCGCGCGTTCGCCGACGAGGACTACGCGCGGATCAAGGAGATCGAGTCGACGATCCGCCACGACGTCAAGTCGTGCGAGCTCTTTCTTCGCGAGAAGCTCAACCTGTCCCACCCGAACCGAATCCACTTCGCGCTGACGTCCGAGGACGTCAACAACCTCGCCTACGCACTGCTCCTGTCACGCTATCGGGACGAGGAGCAGCTTCCGCAGCTGCGCCGCCTCGTGGCCGGGCTCGCCGACCGCGTGACGCGCTGGAAGTCGACCCCCTTCCCCGCCCGGACGCACGGCCAGCCGGCGTCTCCGACGACGTTCGGAAAAGAGCTCGCGGTCTTCCTGCAACGGCTCGTGCGCCAGGGGCAGCAGCTCGAGACCCTGTGCTTCCGCGGAAAGCTGTCGGGAGCTACGGGGACCTACGCGGCGGGCGTCGCCGCGCGGCCGGATGTGGATTGGCTGGCGTTCGCGGAGCGGTTCGTAACCGATCTCGGGCTTGAGCCGATCGCTTGTGCGACCCAGATCGACGACGGCGACGGGCTGGCCGAGTACTTCGCGATCACGGCGCGCATCAACGGCATCGTCCTCGACCTCGACGTCGACCTCTGGGAGTACGTTTCGCGTGGGGATGTGGCGGAGCGAGCCGCGGTCGGGGAGGTTGGATCGTCGACTATGCCCCACAAGGTCAATCCCATCCGATTCGAGAACAGCGAGGGGAACCTCGTCGTGTCGACGGCGCTGCTTCATGCGCTCTCCGACAAGCTCACTCACTCCCGGATGCAGCGGGACCTGTCCGACTCGACCGCAAAGCGCAACGTCGGCGTCGCGCTGGCGCACGCCTACTTGGCGCTGGAGCAGACGCTGGCCGGGCTGGACCGCATCGAGCTCGACGAGGCGGCGCTTCGAGCGCGCCTCGATCTGACCCCGGAAGTGCTGGCCGAGGCGTATCAAACCATGCTTCGGATTGAGGGTTCAGAGGATCCGTACGAGGCCCTGCGGGGGATCACCCGAGGAAAGAGCGTGACCCTCGCCGAGCTCCACGCCTGGATCGACGGGCTCGCCGTCAACGCGCGGCTGAAGGGCGAGATGAAGCGGCTGCGCCCCTCCGACTACACCGGCGTTGCCGGGCTCCTCTGCGACCGCGCGGCGGCCGAGGCGGAAGCCTGGCTCGACCGGTAAGCGGCTCGCTCTCGTAGCTTGCGACCGCGTACGCCTGTCCCCTCGAAGGTGACATCGGCTACGTCCTGATGTCGCCCGTGGGCCGTCCTCCAGTGTGATCAAGATCACACCCCCACTCGCCGGGGGTCACTCTCGTCCGTTCCCGTCCCGACTACGCTTGGCTCGACATCCGCCGGCACGCCGTCCGGTAGCCGCCGGCACGCCGTCCGGTAGCCGCCGGCACGCCGTCCGGTAGCCGCCGGCAGGGGTTCTGGGTACGAAGGACGTGGTGCGATGAACGATCGAACGAGACTGGGGAGAAGAGGGCTTCTGGGGGGACTTGCGCTCGCCGTCGTTCTGCTTGCGGGGATCGGAGTCTTCGCTGAAGACCCTTGTGAGAAGCAGCCGGACCTCTGGTTCCCGGCGCCGGGCGTCGTCCTGTCCGGGGGGGTTACGTCGATCCAGGAGATCTCGGGCGACGTGTGCCAGGGCGGGACGGTGACGATCACCGTCACGGTCGACAACCTGAGCTGCGGGAACGCGGGCCCGTTCGACGTGACGGCCTACTGGGACAGCACCGCGCACCCGATCCAAACGAAGCACGTCGACGGCCTCCCGGGGTGCGAGTTCGTGGAGCTGACGTTCACCTGGGACACCGATGGGGTTCCCCCGGGGCCGCACACGATCATCGTTCGAGCGGACACGGGCTCGACGGTGGCGGAGCTCAATGAGTCGAACAACGAGTACACGTTCGACGTGCTCGTGCGGCCGAACACACCGATGCTCGAGGCCTCGAAACGGTACGTCGACGTCAATGAGGGCACGGTGAACCCCGGCGACACGATCCGGTACGAGGTCGAGATCGTGAACGACGGGTGCGAGGACCTCGAGAACGGGTCCGGTCACGAGTTCGTGGACGAGCTTCCCGGGCTCGTCGAGCCCACGGGT
>Ga0172363_10000881_pt1 | contig 23715 bp, 16 predicted proteins | sample LakKivs2_kivu2a2_FD_114541 | JGI IMG/M metagenome (GOLD analysis project Ga0172363, IMG submission 114541) | Sediment microbial communities from Lake Kivu, Rwanda - Sediment s2_kivu2a2 | ecosystem: Environmental > Aquatic > Freshwater > Lake > Sediment | place: Rwanda: Western Province, Lake... | reverse complement strand
CTGACAAGCGGCACCTTCACGAATAGCAGGGGAGAGGAGTTCACCGCGCCAGAGGTTCCGCCCATTACGTATTCTGAGAATTACTTGGGCGTCCCGCCGGACCCGTCGGAGGAAGGATTGTGGGTGCCAGCCCTCATGTTCTATGGTAAGCTCACGCCGTGGATTAGCGTTCAGATGAGGAATGGCTTGACAGGTCCGCACGGAGGCGTATTCTGGAGACTGGACACTAAAAAAATGCCCGTGGAAACCTTCGCTAACCGTTATCCCGCCACCTACAGGAGACTGCTGAGCTCGGGCGTGGACTTGTTGGAGGACGCGCTGGAGTTCGCCCCGTTCGGGCACTACTTGATGGGAGGAATCCGCATCAACGAAAAGTGCGAGTCAAGCCTTCCAGGACTGTACGCAGCTGGCGAGGTCAGCGCCGGCGTGTTCGGGGCTTCCAGGCTTCTCGGCGCAGGCATAATCGAGGCACTCACAACGGGTAAAATCGGGGGAGAAAGTGCAGCTGAGTACGCCAAGAGTCTTGCTTCTAACCTTCGACCGGATAAAGGAATGATTGAATCCGAGAAAGGGCGCATTTCTGAACTTTACAAACGGAGAAGCGGAGTTAGGTTCGAAAAGGTCAGGGATAACCTGCACAAGGCGCTTTACGCGGTTTTCGCTACGAAGGACCAAGCAAGCCTCGTTGAAGCTTTAGGGAAACTCGAAGCTCTCAAGGCAGAAGTTAATGGTATCTATGTTCCCACCGACGCCTTCCCGTCCCACAGGATAAAAGAGATGGCGAAAGTGTTCGAAACCGAAAACATGGTCCTCGTCGGAGAGATATACGCGAGGGCGTCGCTACGCCGGACCGAAAGCCGGGGGCACCACAGAAGGACTGATTATCCCAAAGCGAGTCCAGAATGGCTGCGGCGCATCATCGTCAGGAATGACGGGGGAGCCATGAAGGTTTCCGTCGGACCAGAATTATCGGCTAGCAAGTGACGGAATTCTCGGAATTTCGAACCCTACACGAAGTCCTTACTGCTTTTTTCTGAGGTAAGCGGGTATCGGCACATCCCACCACCCCGTCGATATTCCTTCTGAAGTCGGGTACTCGTATTGCACGGGAACCTCTATCACAGTGGGCTTCCCTGAGTCGAAGGCACGCTTCAACGCCGGCGCAACCTCCTCGGGTTTCACCACGAGCTCGTTGTGGCATCCGAAAGCTTCCGCGAGCTTCGTGAAGCTTGGGCTATAAAGATTACCCGTGTCTTCGGCTTTGAATTCTGTTGCGTACTTCCGTTCCTCGCCGTACTTGTCCATTTGGAGGTCGCGTATGCTCAGCCAGCCGCAGTTGTTCAGGACCACGTGGACGGTAGCTATGTTGTACTGCACCGCCGTCGCCAACTCCTGGCACGTCATCAGGAAGTCGCCATCCCCCGAAACCGAGACCACCTGCCTGTCGGGCTTCGCCAGCTTCACTCCCAGTGATGCCGGTATCGCCCACCCCATCGTGGACATGCCGCCGGAGCTGAGGTGCGTCCGAGGCTCGTAAACCGGGAACTCCTGAAAGACCTGAGCCTGAGGGTGACCCGCGGAGCCGACGACAATCGCGTCTCTCCTCAACGCCTTCCTGAGCTCGAACAGGAAGCGGGACATCGTCATGGGCGACTTGTTATCTTTCCTTAAAGATTCGAGCTGCTTCAGCCACTCGTCCTTCGCCTTCTGAATCGCTTTGAAGTAGGGCAACTCCTGATATTTCCTCTTGGTCATCATCGTCTTGAGGGCGTCAATGACCTGCTGCAGTACAGCCTTCGAGTCGCCGACTATTCCTATCTCAGTCGGATAATTCTTTCCAATCTCCGCAGAGTCGATATCGATGTGAACGAGTTTAGTCGGCGGGATGGCAAAGCTGACGCCGTCCTTGTAGGAGCTCGTTGACTGGTCCGCGAACCTGCACCCAACAGCCAAAATGACGTCTGCTTCCCTCGCCACCTTGTTGCCGCACGTCGACCCTTTAGCGCCCGCATAGAAGGCACAAAGTGGGTGGTCCTCAGGGATGACTCCCTTGCCCATCATGGTAGTAATCACTGCGGCTCCCAAGAATTCCGCGAGCTCGACAAGTTCAGAGGACGCCTCGGACAAAATGACGCCTCCGCCCGTAAGAATGACGGGTCTCTCGGCTTTCGCCAGCAGTTTGGCTACCTCCTTAACCTTCTCGGGGTCGCCGTATATCCTTCCCGACGGCTTGCTCTTCGCGGGGTCAGGAATCACGACTGAGTCAGAGTCAGCCTGCACATCCATTGGAAGGAAGATGTGCACTGGCCCCGGCCTTCCGGTCGTGGCTATCTTGAAGGCCTGCTGAATCACGGACGGGATCTGGTCGACCCGCGTTACCTTCCAGACACGCTTCGTCACCGGCCTCATGACGCTGGGCGTGTCAGCCCAGTACTGCCTCTCGAGCTCCTGCAGCACGCCCCTCCCGAACATGTAGGTGTGCGCTTCTCCGCTGACGACCACGACAGCGGTCGAGTCCACGTAAGCCGTGGCCAACCCGATAATCGTGTTGTAGGCGCCAGCACCGATCGACGTGAAGCACAGCAGTGGTTTGCCTGAAGCGCGGTAGTAGCCGTCCGCGAGGTGAACCGCCGACTGCTCGTGCCTGACCTGAATGACTTTTATCTTGTCCTGCCTGTCCTTGAACGCGTCCATGAACGGTAATACGCCGTGCCCCGGGATTCCGACAATGTAGGGAACCTTCTCCTTGGCGAGGTACTCAGCAATTATTTCGCTGCCAGTATACTTGGGCAAATTTTTTCCTCCATGAACCTTAGGATAATACTGTTAAGACATTAAAAAGGTTGCGCATACTCATTTATTTTTCAACATATTATAGCTGCATGAATTTTCAGATTCGGAGAACCGATAGTTTTTAACTTGACTAAAAACAATAAGAGAGAGAAAAGCACAATCCAAGGAAGCAATGGTGAGAAAATGAAAATCGCTGTAATCAATGAAGTGAGTGCCAGAGGTAAAAATCCCGACATCGTCGCAGCTCTTAAAGCACTCGGAAGGAGCGACCTCGACGTCGTCAACGCTGGGATGACGGAAAAGGACGGGGAACCGGAGCTGACCTACATCAACACGGGCTTCTACGCCGCGCTTTTACTGAATCTCAAACGAGTCGACTTCGTGGTCGGCGGGTGCGGCACCGGACAAGGCTTCCTAAACTCCGTCATGCAGTACCCAAACGTCTTCTGTGGCCTGATCGCGAATCCGCTGGACGCGTGGCTGTTCCGCCAAATAAACGGAGGAAACGCCATGTCTCTCCAGCTGAACCAGGGGTACGGGTGGGCGGGCGACGTGAACCTCCGCTTCATCTTCGAAAAGTTCTTCAGCGTGGAATCTGGCTTGGGTTATCCGCCCCACAGGGCAAAGTCCCAATCGGAAAGCAGGAGGGTGCTTGGCGAAATCAATAAGGCGTGCCACGCTTCATTCGCCGACATCGTCAAGAACATCGACAGGCAAGTCATCGAACCAGTCCTAAAATTTCCTGGAGCCCTTGAACTAATAAAAATAGACTCGATCGAAGACGTGAAGCTCAAAGAAGCCCTGAAGAAAAGGGCAGTATAGGAGCAACACACAAAACTATTTTCGCTTGACGACAGAAGGCTGCCTCAGGTTTTCCCGCCGGCACACTTCTGGGTGACGTGCAGGCGTATTATGCGGAAGCCTTCTCCATATGAGAGGTCGCTAACCAATCCTCTTGAAGCGAATTTGGGTCCAGAGGCTTCTGCTCGATGGCTGATTTGATCGCTGTCAGAGTCAGCCTGAGGTCCTTTCTTCCTTCTTCGCCCGAGTACCTTGGCTTCTTGTCCTCCGCCAAGCATTCGATGAAGTGGTGGACCACGTTCCTGTGAGCCTTGCTGTAGTAGTTGACCTGCGAGACCCAGATTAGGTCATTTCCCTCCTCGACCCTATAGTACTGCGTCTTCCCGTCTCCGTAGACAACCAGAGGGCACGGCTTTATGCCAGAAATGGCTGGTCCAGCTCCTTCTCCAAGAACCTTAATCGAAGCCTCGGTTCCGCTCACGGTCGTGCTGAATCCGCCTGGCGGGTCATATTTCTCCTGCCTGACCCACGTTCCGCTCCTTTCTCCGCCGCCGTACTGCCAAGTGACCGAGGTGAACACCTTCTCCTCCTGCCCGAACTTGTCCTTGGCCGATTTTGACCAGGCGTAGATTCGGCTTATCTCAGCGTCCTGCATCAAGTACCGCGCCGTCGCCGTCGCGTGGGGGAAATGGTCAATCGCGTCACGGTACAGTCCGCCACAGGACTTCATGGGGTCGTACCTGAACGGCGTGGGAGCCCCCGGTGCGGGGGGCGGTTCCGGTTTCCGGCGGACCCATATGCCCATCTTTTCAGCCAGCAACAGGGGCTTCCCGATGGCGCCTTGGTCGATGAGTTCCCTCGCCTTCATGTGCGTGGACGTGAAGACGTAGCTCTCGCCGACCATCAAAGTCACACCGGCTCTTTTAGCTGCGGAAATCATCTGGTTCGCAAGCTTCACGGACTCGCACATCGGCTTCTCCACCAGAACGTGCTTTCCCGCCTCGGCAGCTGCCACAGTCATCTTCGCGTGCAGAAACGGCGGGGTGCAGATGTCCACCATGTCTATGTCCTTGTCCTTCAGGAGCTCGTTGTAGTCGAGGTACCGTTTCTTGACGCCGAAGTCCCTGGCCATCGCCTCGACCTTGTCCTTCTGGACGTCACAAAACGCGACCAGCTCGGCTCTCTCGTCCTCCAAATAACCCGCTGCGTGAGCGGATGACACAAGCCCGCAGCCCACGATTACTGCCCTGATTTTCCTCATACCAAAAACCTCGTTTTCTCTCTGATATTGGCAATCCTATAATTGATTATTTTTTCTTACGTTTGATGGCGCGCTGTGCTGCTTCAACGATGTCTTCCACTCCCATCCCGTAGTGGTCAAGCAGTTCCTCGTGCGACAAAGCCGTCTCAGTGAAGACGTCCGCGATTCCCACGCGTTCAACGGGCGCCACGTATTTATTGACAACTGCCTCAGCCACAGCGCCGCCTAACCCCCCAATCACCGAGTGCTCCTCCGCAGTGACGATGGCGCCCGTTTCTTTGGCGGCTTTTTCAACCGCGGAAACGTCCAAGGGCTTTATAGAGTACATGTTGATTAACCGTGCATTGACCGATTTTTCTGCGAGTATCTTTGAGGCTTCGAGGCAGCGGGAGACCATCATGCCGCTGGCTATGAAGGTTACGTCGTCGCCGTCTCGGATTATGGAGCTTCCGCCGACTTCCACTTCGTGGCTGTCGTCGTACAGGATTGGCATGTCAGCTCGGCTGATTCGGAGGTAGACGGGTCCGTCGTGTTCAGCTACGAGTGGCACCATCTTCCTGACCTCGATGGCGTCCGCTGCTTCCAAGACCGTCATGTTGGGCAAGGACCGCATAATGGCAACGTCCGCCTCTGTGTGGTGCGAAGGACCATCCTTGAAGTCGGACAACCCTGAGTACCCTCCAACGATCTTCACGTTGGTCTTCGCGTACGCCACGCAGGTTCGTATCTGTTCCAGCGCCCTGAGGAAGAGGGTGGCGAAGGTGTTCGCGAACGGGACCATGCCGCCTAGGGCTAGGCCAGCTGAGACGTCGATCAGGGATTGTTCGGTTATTCCCACGTTGAAGAACCGTTTGGGGAAGCGGTCGGCGAAGATCGAGGTGAAAACGGACGACGAAACGTCAGCTACTACGACGACCACTTTCGGGTTTATGGCGCCATAATCGGCTAGGGCTTCTCCGTAAGCCTTCCTAACCGAGGTCTTCTGCATCATTCCCTGAGACCTCCCTTCAGTTCGGAGACGGCTCGAGCGTACTCCTCGTCGTTCGGCGCCAAACCGTGCCACTTCGCCTGGTTCTCCATGAACGAGACCCCCTTGCCCTTCGTCGTGTGGGCGATGATGACCGTCGGCTTGTCGTGAACCTCCTTCGCCGCGTCAAGCGCATCCAGGACCTGCCGCGTATCATGCCCGTTAATCTCAAGCGTAGCGAAATTGAAGGCTCTCCACTTTTCAACCAATGGGTCCAACGGGAGAATTTCGTGCACGGGACCGTCCAGCTGAACGTTGTTGTTGTCCACGATGACGGTCAACTCCGAAATCCTGTACTTACTCGCAATCATCGCCCCCTCCCACAAGACGCCGCCCTGGCACTCGCCGTCGCCAACGAGCACGTACACGCGGTATCTGAGACCATTAAGACGAGCTGCGAGGCATAATCCAGCCCCAACTGGGACGCCGTGACCCTCCATGCCCGAGCTCATGTCTATGCCTGACGTCTTTATCCGGTCGGGATGACCCTGAAGGCGACCGCCGAGGTGCCCCCAAGTCTGAAGCTCATCCCTCGGGAAGAAGTTCCGCCTCGCCAGAGCCGCATAAAGAAGCGCGCAGGCGTGCCCCTTACTGAGAATGAAACGGTCGCGTTCCACCCAGTCAGGACGGGACGGGTCTATCCGCAGGTGGTGAAAGTAAAAGGCTGTAATTATCTCGGCTGCCGACAGGGACCCTCCCGGATGCCCCTGCCCCCTTCTGTGGATCATCTCCAGAACATCCAGCCGTAGGTCCCGCGAAATTCCATTCAGCTCTTTAACCAACTGCTCTGAGTGGAACGCCATTTTATTTTACACCTTTAGGCATGTTAATCAACATGAGGAAACAACGCTTTGACATGGAAATCAACTCTTCGGATTTAGGATGTGCAGTGTGGTTCTTTTATGAACGGGTGCCTTTAATATTATCTATGATACTACCAAAATTCTTCTGCTTCGAGGAAAACGATATTAGCCCAAGAAAATGTAAGTTTTGAACGAACGAAAACGAAGTTCGAATAATCCTGTTTCAGCGGTGTGTAAATGTCGAAGTTCGCGTGGAAGACGTTCGCATTGTACGCGCCAGACGAGTTGGAGCTGGCTTTCAAGGACGTCAGCGAGTCCAAGTACGACGGAATCGAAGTAGGCGTCGATGAAGCCCAAAACACAAAGAAGCTAGAGATGCTCTCTATGAAATACGGGCTCCAAGTAGCGTGCGTAACGTCAGGCTTCATGAACAGCCCAGACTCCGTCAGCTATACGAAAAAAGCCATCGACCTATGCAACAGCCTAGGCGTGAAGTACACTCTGTATCTTCCTCCACTCAGGAATACCTTGTCCTGGCAACAGTTCATCGCCCATACGCGGGACGTGTGCAAGTACGCCGACGAGAAGGGCGTCGTCCCCACCGTCCACCATCACACCGGAACACTGGTTGAGACCCTTGAGGACTCCGAGAGGTTCCTGCACGACGTCGGCATGGAGAACCTAGGCATTTGTTTTGATACAGCTCACGCCGAGCTCTTCAGCGACCCCGTGGAATGGGTCAATAGGCTTAGCGAGGGAATTAGGTATGTTCACGTGAAGGACTTGACGAAAACTGGCGGGAAGCCAAAAATCGTAAAAGAGCAGGTTACCCTAGGGTCAAACGAGTACAAGTCGATATCCACGAATTTCACGGACTTAGGAGAAGGCGCGATTGATTTCAAAGGCATATTCAGTGCACTAAGGAACAACTGTTATGACGGCTGGGTTTCGGTCGAAATGGAAGTTCAGAGAGTAAGCAGAAAAGAGCACCTGAGAAAGAACCTCAGCATTCTTAAAATTTACTCGTAGGAAGTATTATGTTAATGGCGCGAAAATGGAAGATTGCCCTCGGAGAAAACGGGTTCTGGTCCAGCGACATCGATTACGGAACAACATACACAGCCAGCCAAGTCCTGGCTCACGCGAAGGAATTAGACTACGACGGAATCGAGCTGTTCCTAATCTATCACAGCCCTCTTCCCGAAAAAAGCAGCGAGGTAAAGAAGCTGAAGAGCCTCTACAATGAGCAGGGAATGGAGATTCCCGCCATTCAATCCTCATCAGGCGGAAGCCTCGCAGACCCAGACAGCAAAAAAAGGAAGGAATACGTCGACAACGTTAAGAAACAGATAAGGTTCGCAGCAGAGATAGGCGCGACTCACTCCGTTGCCCTGTATCCGGGCTCCATCCCGGATGGACTGACCAAACTGAAGGCATTGGAGTTACTCATCGAATCATATTGTGACATTACGGGGGAGGCAGAGAGGCTGAAAGTTACCTTGAACATGGAGACCGAGCCACCTTTCATTGTGAACACGCCGGATATCGCGAAGGAAGTCCTCGACAGGGTTGGCTCCAAGAACTTCAAGATACTGTGGGATTTCTCTCACGTGAACGTTATTTCGAACGGCGACCCGATAGGTTACCTGAAGCTCGTCGGCGGGAGGGTGGGCTGGACGCACGTGATCGACAACGACGGGTCGAGGAGGTATTTCTCGCCGATTGGCGCAAGAACCTCGACTCACCTGCCGCTTGGTTGGGGGGAGTTGGACTACGCGAACATTATCAGGTCGTTGCTTGAGTACGGCTACGGGGGATGGTGGCAGGTTGACCTGTGGGAATGCCCTGAGCTGTTTCAAGCATCAAGAATCAACAAGACTGAACTGGAACGAGTACTGAATAACCTAATAAAATAGTTGGAAGGGTAGGCGAACAGATTTGAAGAAGCTGCAAGTTGGCATCATCGGAACTGGCGTGATCTCTTCGCTTCACGCGGAGGGGTACTTGGCCAGCGACAAGGCTGAGATCGCCGCGGTGTGCGACGTTGTGGAGGAGAAGGCGAAGGACCGAATGAAGCTGTGGGGAGCCAAGAAGTACTACACGGATTACAATAAGCTCCTTAAAGACGACGACATTGACGCCGTTGAGGTCCTCACCCCCCACCACCTGCACAAAACGATGGTGGTTGCCGCGGCGGAAGCCGGAAAGCACATCTCGGTGCAGAAGCCCATGGCGCTCAATGTTAAGGAGTGCGACGAGATGATCAGCGCCGCCAAGAAGGCGGGCGTCGTCTTGAACATGACGGAGAATTTCCTCTTCTACCCGCCGTTGGTGAAGATGAAGGAGCTGATTGACGCCAACGAAATCGGCGAACCCGTAATCGTCAGAATGGAAAGCGTCAACGGCACCTCAATCGGCGGCTGGTACAGGCCGGTCTCCGCGCGCGACTGGGACTCTGCGATTCAATGGAGGCGGGACCATGGGAAGAGTGGGGGCGGACCGTTGTTCGACGGAGGCCTTCACGAGATCGCGGTCGCCAAGTTTCTGATGGGCGAGGTGAGGGACGTCGAAGCGCAGATCGCTGATTTTGATACAGATGCCCCCTCCACAATAATGTGGAACTACGTTGAGCCTAGGAAGTACGGATCCTGGGACTTCGCCACAACGAAGATGCGGATTCGGACGAGGTACTTCGCGGTCCACGAAACCTTCGAAGTCATCGGGGAAGAAGGCATCATTTGGGTCACGCGCTGCCACAGCGACATGCGGTACGTCTCCCCGCTCATCATGTATAAGGACGGGGTCTCGACGAACTTCGAATCCATCGAGTCCGACTGGGGCCTGAGCTTCAAGAACGCCATCCACCACTTCATAGAGTGCGCCTTGGGAAACGCAAAGCCAAAGTTCAGCGGCGAAGACGGAAAGGACGTCATCAGATTCGCTTCAGCAATGTACAAGTCGGCAAGAGAAGGAAGGGCAGTCCAACTAAAGGAAATCGTCTGATACTACTAAAGATAGTTTACTAATAAATCCAAAGAATGGACCACTAAAGGTTTGTGTAGAATAGGCAGTTGGGCATTCTCAGCAACTTGGGCGTTCTCTTTATGAGATAATAGATCGTATAATAGAACGAGGATTACATTGAGCCAGGAGACGCAGGCGTGACGAAAGTGAAACCTCGCATCGGGTTACTGACGCTAATGTATGACACTTACTCCGTTTTTCCCAAGCTAGAGTCCGAGCTGAAACTTTTCGCCGAAGAAACCACTGGAGTCCTCAAGAAGTTTGCTGATGTAGAATGGTCGGGCGTGTGCAAGACGAGTACTCAAGTGAATGAAGCTGTAGAACTCTTTGAAGAGAAGGGTGCCGACCTCATCATTCTCGTCTTCCTGACGTATGCTCCCAGCCTCACCGCCCTAAAAGCGTTGAAGAAGACGAAGCTCCCAATTCTTATATTCAATACCCAAAAGCTACAGAAACTAAGCGGGGACACAACCGCGGATGAGATCCTCCGCAACCACGGGATGCACGGCGTGCAAGACTTATCCAACGTCCTACTGAAAGCCAGCGTAAGATTCCGCATCGTCACTGGTCATTATGGGGATAAAAAAGTTCTGCAGCAAGTGGAAGAGTGGTGCCAAGCGGCAGCTGTCGCGAATTCTTTGAAGGGATGCCGCGCTGGAATCGTAGGCTACCCTCAGGAGGGAACGGGAGACTTCGCCTTCGATAGAACCGATTTACTTAATGTGCTGGGAGTTACAGTTCACCGCATCTCGCAGAAAAAATTGGCACGCACGGCGAAAAAGGCGTCTGTAGAGAAAATTAGGGAGCAGATGGAAAAAGATCGACGACTTTTTAGCATATCTAAAGACGTGACCGAGAAAGAGCACGAAGAAAGTTCCAGACTTGAATGGGCCGTTCGTGGGACTCTGAAGGAAAGTCGTATTTCAGCTTTCACATTTCACTTCAGGGCTGTCTCCGAAGAAGGTAAACTGCGGACGCTCCCCTTCCTAGCCTCGTCGAAGATGCTTCATGAAGGTTTTGGCTACGCTGGCGAGGGCGACGTCATGGGGTCAATCGCAGTATTGTTAATGCAGAGGACAGCGGGGTGCGCCCACTTCACCGAAATGTTCACCATGGACTTCGAACACAACGCCATACTGATGACCCACATGGGCGAGGGCAACTACGCACTGGCCAGGGAAGATGAGCCAGTCACACTTGTGGCAAGCAACCTGAACCTCACAGAAATTCCATCTCGACCAGTTCTCCCAAGTTTTGCTCTTAAACCCGGCGTGGTAACCCTTGTCAGCTTATCGTTCATGGCTGAAGGAAAACTGAAAATGGTATCCTCGGAGGGACACTTGGCTGACTTCAGCCTAATTAAAAGTATTGCTGCCCCCCAGTGCATGTTCCAACCTGAAAAGCCCTTAACCGATTTCCTCACCGAGCTCAGCCTTGAAGGCTCATCGCACCACTTCGCTTTATCTTACGGACGATGGTCTTCTATAATTGAAAAGATTGCGGATATCGTCGGCGCTGACTTCGCGAAGGTATAATTCCATAAATAGAGTAATTGATGATTTTTGATGAAACACGGCCCCAAGTTAACTTCAATTTGTCCACAAAAAATATTATACGCACTATTTCATCATACGTGCATCATATATTATTGAGGATGAATTGAAATGAATTCTTCCCAATGGCCGTATCGACCTGTCGTTCTTGAGGACGCGGAAAAGGAAGTTTACGCGGACGAAATTCAATCCTTCCTCCCCCCAAGAATAGTTGACTTCCACACCCACATCTGCCTGAAGGAACATGTGCAAGAACCCCATGCAGAAAAAGGTGGCGCACAACGGACGAACTACTACAGTGACTATTCGGGGTGGCTCTACCCACTCACGGTTGAGAAGCTGCTTGAGACGAACAAAACGGTCTACGCTGGCAAGGAAGTGAAGGTCTTGTGCCTACCCCTGCCGTTTCACATTTTCGACTCAAAGTCAATGAACCAGTACATCAGAGACTGCATCGAGAAACACAGCGTCTTCGGCCTTGCCGCCCCCATATGCAATACAGTTCAGGAGTACGATGAGCTAATCGAGTGGGGGGGATTCAGAGGCTTCAAAACCTTCTGCGACCTCCCGAACAAAGTGTACGGCGACAACTCAATAAATCTGAGCGACCTCGTCAAGCCCGAGATGATGGAGGTTGCGAATAAAAGGCGCCTCATCGTCGTCATTCACTTACCAAAAAGCAGAAGGATAGCGGACCCCGAAAACGTTAAGAAAATCAGGGAAACCGCGACGAAATACCCCGACGCTAACATCGTGCTTGCCCACATGGGACGGTCCTTTTGCCCCGAAGTACTGCAGGCTGGGATGAAAGGTCTCGGGAAGCTGGACAACGTCTTTCTGGACACTTCGGGGGTGACGGAGGAAGAAGTCTTTAGGCTGGGCCTAGAAGAGTGGGGGGTCGATAACGTGACGTTCGGGACAGATTCCCCGATCAGCTTTCTCAGGGCAAAACGCCCGTGCCTACAAGACAAACTGCACGTTCAGAAAAGCGGCATGTCGCTGTGGTACGTGAAAGAAGACGTTCCGTGGATAACCGCCGAAGAGAGAAGAGCGTACGAAAAGGAAGCGGACCAGATTATTCTGTATGCCTACAACCAAATCCTCGGCATAAAGAAGGCTGCAACGAAGCTTAGTCTCGGACGAAAAGACGGGGAAAAGGTGTTCTGCAAAAACGCCGAGAGACTAATAGCAAAAACAAGATGCTAACTGCAAAGTAAATGCAGATTCGTTCATCGCAAAAAACGAATGATATTCAACCTGAATCCGTCAATCCGTCGTAAAACCTTTTTTTCAGTCACGTTGATAGTGTCTTCCAGTGAGGTTTCAGCGACTGACAAATTGTCTTATAAACTGGCATCTTTTTAATGTAGACATCTTCGTTTTCTTTTTTTGGCTCGGTTCGGTTATGTATGGAGACCGCCTTTTGGACCCCTTCCTTTATGTTTCTGAACATCCCCACGCTTACGCCCCCGATGATGGCGGCGCCGAGAGAGGCCGCTTCGGGATTTTTCAGGGTGATTACAGCTTTTTGTGTTGTGTCCGCGATTATCTGCTGCCACAAGGCGGATTTTGAGGCTCCTCCTATGAACCTGTACTCGTGGATGTCCTTTCCCGCCTTCCCAAGAATCTCAGTCATGCGGACGACTTCTAATGCGTTGCCCTCGAGTATTGCTCTGGTTAAATGCCCTTTAGTGTGGGCTAGGGTTAACCCGACGAAACATCCCTTAGCCTCATAATCGTCCAAGGCTCCCGCCAAGAATGGCAGAAAAACGAGACCGCCTGAACCCGGTTTCACGTCCGCGGCTTCCTTAATCAGTAGTTCATATGGGTCTTTGTGGAGTCGGCGTGCTTTTTCTTTTTCAGCTTCTCCCAGATGGTCCTTGAACCACCTTAAAGCAACACCGCATGGGGAAGAAGTCAAGAGTATCCACTTCTCCCGAACAGCGTGGCGGTAACAGAAATACAGGGGCGAATTTGGCATTGGACTACCAAGTGAGGTTAGAAGCGCCCAAGACGTGCCGGCGGAGAGCAGAGCGGTTCCGGGTTCAATCACTCCAGCGCCCACGGCGGCCATGCATTGGTCGTGCCCACCCAAAACAATTGGCGTGCCAGCTGGCAGCTGCGTCTTCGCCTCCATCTCTTTTCTGACTTCGCCAACAAGGTCACCTGTTTCTCCTATTTCAGGCAGCCTGTCCTCGGAAATACTAAGTAGACCCAGAATGTCCCTTGACCAAGCCGTTTCCTTTTCATCAAAAAATATCGATTCCAGAAATGACGCGTTTGATAAGTCAGTTATGCATCTGCCAGTGAGCTGCATTATGACGAAATCTTGGACCTGAAGAAACTTGCTAGCCCGCCTGAAGGTCTCGGGTTCATTCTCCTTCAACCACAATATCTTCGGTTCCATAAATGCTGGCAAAGGTTCTCGTCCGCAAGCCTGCATTATCCGTTGACGGCCGATTATTCTGGTTAATGCTGAACATTGCGGGACCGACCTTTTGTCAAGCCAAGTTATTGCTGACCCCACAGGGTTCCCTCGGCCGTCGACAGGCACCAAAGTCCCTCCCTGCGAGGAGAAACAAACTGCGACCTTTTGGGTGTTGACTTGAGGATGGTTCATTACTTCCCTGATGGAACGGACTGTCGCCAACCAAATGTCTTGGGGAGACTGCTCAAACCACAACGGCTTCGGGTTGTGCACGGCGTATTCGTGGAAGGATTTAGCCTTCACTTCTCCATCGGCATCGAGTGCAACCGCCTTCGTCCCCGTCGTTCCTATGTCGACTCCAATGGTCACAAGCCCCAACAGTCGTCGCCTGTCACAGTGAATGGATAGTGATAACGGCAGACACCGAATATGAATTTTATGCCCTCAAAAATGACGTAATTGGAAAGCCTATGCGTCCATTTCAGAGATTTCAATTCTTTCTTTCTTGGTGGACGAGACGTATGCTGCCTCTAGGATCCTTTGAACCTCAAGCCCGTCCTTAAAATTAGGGGAAGCCTCTGTGCCGTCAACTATGGACCTTAAGAAGGAGTGAAGGCAAGCCACGTGGTACCTCATCCACCCTATGGGGAACTTGGGTATCGGGATGCCCGGGAGCTCAGGGTACTTTTGGATTGTTTCTATTTTCGTAAATCCCTTCCTTCCTCCTATCGGCTCGTCGGACTCTGCGTTGTCGTAGAATTCGAGCCAATTCGGCTCCATGGAACTGAACCGGATTGCTCCCTTCGACCCGTGGGCCTCTATCCTTAGGTCGTCGTTCGTGCCCGTCGCCATCTTCGATGCCTCGAGCGAACCGACGGCTCCATTCGCCATCTCGACGCTCAGTAAGGCCAAGTCGTCGGTCTGCTTGTCGGGCGATGTGAAGTTCTTCACGCATCCGTCGACGCTTTTAAACTCACCGATCAGGTACCTCGTCAAGTCGATGAGGTGAGAGCCCAAATCCACGAGCACGCCGCCTCCAACCTTCTCGGACTCCGCCTTCCAGCTGTAAGCCTGCGACTTCTGGGTCACGCAGCTGGAGTGAAGGTGCACCCCTCTGAAAGAGAAGATTTCTCCGACAGCACCTTCATCGATTAATTGTTTCGCTCGCATTATGGCAGGGATGAAACGGTTCTGGAACGTTATCTGATGTTTGACCCCCGAATTTTTTGCGACATCGTAAATATCGTTTGCTTCCTTGAGATTGAGGGCCAACGGTTTCTCGCAGCAGACGTGCTTTCCCGCCTTTAAGGCGTTGATTACCACTTTTTTGTGAAGGAAATTGGGCAGGCAGCAATTGATTATTTGGATGTCATCCCGTTCCAGTAGCTCCCTGTAATCGGTGGTGGCGAACGAGAAGCCTCCCTGCTCCATCGCTTCCTGAGCAGTTTCCTCACGGGAGGTGCATACGCCCACTAGCTTTACTTTACACGGAGGGTCTCTGTAGTAAAAGGGTATGTTCCTGTAGGAGTAGGTGTGAACCTTACCGATGAATCCGTAACCGACTAGACCAACTCCGTACTCTTTCAAGATTCTCTCCTTCTGACGCATTAAAGGAATAAGGTAGCACATAATTCTCCGAGAATGTTCTCAATAAACCTTTGCGAAGGTTCAGAATTAACGGCACTAGATGTGCTGCTTTTGCTCATTGGTGCTTCAACCATTTCCTAGGTTGATATTATATGCCGTGTAATGCTTACAGGCCGCACTCTTTTTTCGCTATTTTCATGCTTTCTCTCGAGACTTCCAAGGTTCTGTTGATGTCCTCTTCGGTGTGCGCCAGAGACAGGAACCAACAGTGGTTAGGGTGGAAAAGAACTCCTCTCTTTGTCGTTTCTGTGTAGAATGATTTTTTAAGTTTTTCCCGCATCGCCTCGTTTTTATCAACGAATTTTACCATAGGGAATGGGGGAACGCCGATGACCTCAGCTTTTACATGCTCGTCCTTAATGATGTCTGACAGGCCCTGCGTCAGCCTTTTTCCCCAAGTCCACATATATTCGATGCCATTTCTCCTTTCCAGCTCGCCAATTGTGGCAAGCGCCGCCACCATCGGGAAGGAATTCACGAAAAAGGTGGCTGACAGCCTTGTTTTGGACGCTACCTGCATGACTTCCCTTTTTCCGACGACGGCTGAAATGGGGTAACCATTCGCCATCGCCTTACTTACTGTAGCCATATCTGGAATTACATTAAAGTACTCCTGGGCTCCTCCCATCGCCATCCTGAAGCCGCTTCGAATTTCGTCGTAGATGAGGACTGCCCCATTATCATGGGTTATCTGTTTTACCCCTTCCAAGAACCCCTCCTTAGGCAGGTCCTTCGAAGCCTCGTACGGCTGCATGATGACGCAGGCCACCTTGTCCTTGTTTTTCTTGAAGACTTTTTCTAAAGAATCTAAGTCATTGTAAGTAAACGTTAGAATGTCTTTCTTGATTCCCTCAGGGACACCCACAACGTTATCTCTGTCTGTTCCAGCGCCACCGTAGCACCAATCGTGCCACCCATGATACCCCCAACGTATCACTTTGTCTCTTCCCGTGTACACCCGTGCGATTCGAATTGCTGCGCTGGTCGCGTCCGATCCTCCTGTCATAAATTTTACCATTTCAGCGCAGGGAATTATTTGAGTGAGTTTTTTTGCGAGTTCATTTTGTACGGGGTGAACCATTGTGAAGCAAAAGCCCTGTTCCAGGTTTTTACGCACCGCGTTGTCCACCTCAGGGTTGCAGTGACCCAGAACTATTGGACCAAAGGACACTATCCAATCTATGTATTCGTTGCCATCCACATCCCAAACGTGCGAACCCAGTCCCCGGTTCATGAAAATTGGGTATTTTCCCAGAACGAATTTTGTGGGATGCCTAGCTGAAGTTACTCCTCCCGGGATTATTTTCTTGGCTTCCTCAAAAAGTTTTTCTGATTTGGCGAATCCGTGGTTCATGATAATCACTTCACCATTTTTATAAAATTTTTTCTTCAAGTTTTTTATCTTTCACTAAATGTGGTAAAAATATATAGTTTGCCATCACTGTGCTAAGCGATTTAGGCGGTTGTCTTTTTTGTAAATGGCGTATCATGAACGAACCCCATGTACTTACTGCAATATGAATTTTTTTGTCATACGTCCAGAATTTGTATGCATCACCCATTTGGTTTATCTTAAATAATAATTTTTGAGTAGAAGCGAAATCATAAGAACAGTTTACGAGTCGAAAAATTAATTTAATTTCATGCAAAAAAGTAAAGAGTTATTATTGATTCAAATTTCCATGAAAATTCTTTTACAGAAAAAATTGGATGTTTTAAATGTCAAGTCCTTTTTTAGATTCTATTAGTTCTTTAATTCTTAATGAATCTTCTGGGCGAGAAGATAAATAATTAGTCTGTGATAATTTTGACCATATTTCAGATTCAATTGGGCATAAAGCAAGTGGTCAATCTTGAGAAAACAAGAAAACATGCGTGGAAAAAAAGCGTATTTCTATATTGACGATGAATATATCCATCTGGGTAATGTCTTCTTTGAATTCTGCTTCAACAAGTCCGAAGGCGGAATTTCTTCTGCCATTCAAAAGTCATCGAAAAATGACTTCAAGAAAAACAAGAAATCCCCCTGCCTAATTTTCAGAATCTGGTTCAAACACAAAGACAAAAAAGGCCTAGAGTGCATCAGCAACCTCGAAGCTGACGACTTAGCCTGTGATTTTGAAAGACTGGGCGAAGCGAATAGGTTGACGTTGATTAATTCTGGGTTCGGAAAGTTTCGCATCAAAGTGAAGGTTACCATACTTGTGTCTGATGACTCTAACCTTTCAACATGGAGGATTGAAATAGAAAATAATGACGACTTGACGATAGAAAAAGTCGAGTTCCCAATCATCTCCGGTTTTTCAGGAATAGGTGAAGAGCACAAAGACGATTTCATAGCTACTCCTTTTTGTGGCGGTGTGCTCCTCGAAAATCCATGTGACACACTGAAGAACGGCGAAGAATTTCTCCCCTACGTGTACCCGAACGCTGAGATGTCGATGCAGTTCATAGCCCTTTACGACAAGACAGGAGGGCTCTACCTATCGGCGGAGGATGCTGAAGGAAACGTCAAATGCCTTTCATTGAAGCGAATTACCGATGAAAACATGGAGATCATCTGCAGCCATTACCCTCCGAAAAAGCAGGATAATAACGTAGAAGTAAACTATCCCGTAATCGTTGGCTTCTTCCAAGGAGACTGGCGCACAGCGGCAGAAATTTACAGAAAATGGGCAACAAAGCAAGAATGGTGCGCCAAGAAGGTTACCGAAAAAGACACTCCAGAATGGTTCAAAAAGCCCATACCTGTACTCATGTTCGAGAATTATTCTTTCTTGAACGACCACGTAATCTCACTGGATGAAATATCGGTTATCGCTAAAGAACTGAGTGACACGCTCGGTCTTAACTTCAATGTGTGCATCTTCGCATGGGAGCATTCAGGCTCTTGGACTGGGCCTAAGTACTTCCCTCCTAGGGAGGGGGAAAACGAATTCGTCCAAGCCATGAAGAACATCGAGAAATGCGGGAGCCACGGGTTCGCCTACATTTCGGGAACGGTGTGGAGAATCGCTTCTGAACGAGTCTCTTTCAATGACTCAAGGGGATTCGCGGAGAAAGGAAAAGAGTACGTTTCGATGACGAAGGACCGAAAACCCACCATTAGAGTACAGGGTTCCGTAGGACCAGGAGCCAGGATGTGCCCATATACGCAATTCTGGAGGGACACCGTTCTGGGCAACGCGTTGGAATGCATACGGTTGGGTCTGGACATGGTTCAAATTGACGAGTTCCCTGACATCAATCCCTGCTACGATGAGAGCCATGGGCATCCCGCCGGATACGGGAACTGGATAGGAAAGAGCTGGCTCAAGATGCTTCTTGAGATCAGAAGAGAGGGAAAGAGGATGAATCCAGATTTTGTCATGAGCATAGAGGAGCCGTGCGAATTCTACATCGGTTCCGTGGATGGCTACCTCTCAAGAGACAACATGCCCGAGTTGTTTGGGCATTACACGAGGTTAATCGACAGGTACGGTTCTAGACTGGAAACAATACCACTTTTCACGACCGTTTACCACGAGTATGTTATAGCATTTGGCCACGAAAACGTATTCCTGAATCCTGACAGAGAGATGGTGCCATACTACAGGAGAGCCCTAGCTAGGAGCTTTATTTTAGGTAAGGTCCAGAGCGGTGGACAATTCTTCAGAAAAGGAGGACTTGCGCCAGAACTTGTGGACTTTTACAGGAAGACGTCCTTGGCAGAGAGTACCTATGCTAAGAAATTTGTAATTTGCGGTAATATGATAAAACCACCTCAAATTAACGTACCAACTGTGAAAATCGAATACTTGGAATTTAGCCAAAATTATGTTAGCTTTGACCATAATCGCCCATCCAAGACATTGACGGAAACGTCAATACTATGCAGCGCCTGGAGATCGATGGATAATTCCATTGGTTATATGTTCACGAATATTTCTAACAATCCGGTCGAATTCGAATGGGAGATTTCGTCTCACGATCTTAATCTGGGCGACTATTTCGTGTATTCCGTGCGAGACGGCGTCTATTCGATAATCTCCGAAAAGACACCATTGCCGAGGGTCGAAAAGACGCGCATAAAACCAAACGAAGTATTGCTTGTAGCAGTCATTAATCCCAGAAGCGAAGAAGTAAATCTAATTAAAACCTATTCCGCCACTCAACATCAATAATTTTAGCACATCAACCAAGGGACGCATCAACCATTCAACTTGAAACACGTTGAAAGGCATTATGAACGAAAAAATAGACAGTCTGCTTACTGAATAAAATAAAAAAATGAAAAGGGGGTAGTTTATGCTGCTGGCATGTTCCCGATTCCTACTACGAAGTAGGCGAGTGGGAACATTATCAGGAGCTTGCAGACTACCCAACCTGCAATCCATCCGACGATGAACGGTATTACCTTGTTCTCGTAGAAGCGTACGCCTGCAAATCTAAGGATCAGTGTCTTCACTAGCCATGCTGAAAAGAGCGGCAGTAGCATCCACCATGGGTTCATTTCGCCCCCAATAACCATGCCTAGTACGTTGAATGGGAACCATGCGAAGTTAGCCTTCATGAACATCATTACACCAGCAACTACAAGGCCAAAGCCCACGTCGACTGCAGCATCTTGTGTGGTTGTCCAGAAGGGCATTACGCCACCTCCCCAAACATAAGCCCCATGCCCATAAGTAGTAATGTCAAATGGGAAGTTTAGTCCTTGTTGGAAGCCATATGCCATCCAAAGCCTGTAGATTATGGCGAGTGCAGGTAGTAAGAGCGCTCCAATTATCCATGCGAAAGCCACATGCTTCTTGTTCGCTCCTACGCGATCTGCGATAGCAAACCCATCAAGCGCGGTGTATTGGAGTCCCATTGCGTCAGGATGTATAGTCCAGTTGAGGTTGTTTATCCAAGCACCTGTTGCCGTCTGATAGAACCATGGCTGTTGAACTGCTTCTCCTCCCCAGCATATCTGAGCTCCAATATTGCATGAGATCCATGTGCCCATTGTTCCTCCTACTTGCCAGTATTCTGTTCTCATTCGCGAATACGCGAGTTGAGCAACGAACGAGTAAGCGATGGAAACAACAGCTACCCAAGCCTCTATGCCAATGACAAAGTACATGCACAATACGATTATTGCACATATGATAGTACCGATAACAGATATTCTTGGTGAAATAAAAGTATCTTTAGTTGAACTCGAGAATGCTTGTTTAATTTTTCCAGTAATGTATTTGTAGTTTAGTATTAAAGTGAAGATTCCTATGGACATTAGAACCATTTCGCCTTTCAATGCCAAACGTGTCGAACCGACCCAATATATCAGAGCGTCTCGTGCAGCACCCTCGCCACCAGCGAGGACATTTGGTATGATTCCGTTGTTAATCAAGATACTAGGGTAAATGGTCCAAGCAATGAGGTTCCAGACCCATGCTGTTAGAAGGACATCTGTTGGCATTAAGAGGTTGAGAACTAACAAAGACGGGGGTAGCTCGAGTCTTAATAAACCATTGACATCGGTTCCTCCGTACCATGAACCTACGTTCCAGTAAAGGTTGGCGAAAGAAGTTATCGATGGTATGAACATGTGAATGATGTCTAGGAGATACAGCAGGAATGCAATTAGGAATCCTATCCAGAGAAACTTTTCCTTGAAGATATTAACAGCACCATTTTCTTTTTTGTCAGCTTTCGTGGCGTATTCAATCATTTTCGCTCCGGGTGTGGCGACGGGGAATGGTAAGTGCTCTTTTTCAACCCATTGTTCTTGGAAGAAGACGACCACAAAGAACATGCAGAGTTGCCAAGCAACGACCAGAAGCCAATTGAAGAAAGCAACGGGAGCCCAACTTGCCCATGGAACTGCGCCTGGCGTGTAGATTTCGTCAAGAACTGACTTCGGAATTTGCATCCATTGAGGTATAACTGAAAGCATATTCGGATTCAGTTCGCCGGTCCAGAAAACCAGTGCCATCTGGCTTGGTCTCATGAGCAACCAACCCAGAGGAATGGCTGTTCCGATCAGAATCCACATCACTGTGAGATCAGTTGAACTAAGCGAGAACTTTCCTTTTGTAATCAATATGTGTATTATGACGATTGGGAAAACGAAGGCCATCGCGTATGTGTAGGTAACCGCTCCAGACCAAGTTTGCACATCCCAATCGTACAGTCGTAGACCGCCCGGACCTTGTATAGTTGTCATCAGTAATGTAATTGATGCGAATATTAGTCCTAAGATCAAGCCTTTTAAAGGAAATCGATCAGTAGTCTTAATTTTATTGTCATCTGTTGTCATTTTTTTCCCTCAATTTTTTTTATGGTAAAACATATCATGGTAAAACATATATATTGATTATGGAGATACTAACATTAAAAGGAAGTCTTTACCAAAATAAATATATTGTCAAAAAAAAGAAGCAATTGAGTGATGAGGGAAATGAAGAAGAATGGTTCCTTTTTATTCAATTCAGGGATATCCAAAAAAAAGGTTATTGAATGTATTAAATCGAATGACATTGGTGAAATTTTTAAAGCAATTGATTTAATATCGCTTTCGAATCGAGAAAAAATCGTTCTTAAAGCATTGCTCTCCCGAGAGCTCGTGGCAGGTCAAATTGGAAATACAGCTGGTAATATATTAGATGAAATATCGAAGATGGGCGTTAAAAATGATAGAGGACTTAATGTTGGTGTTAAAGTTTGGAACATTCTAAACCAGCTTAACGAGAAGGGTTTTTTACAGGTCTTGGAGGGATACCCAAAAATATACTTCTTTAACCGAGAGTCGAATCCTATACCGAGTATGTCTTATTCATATTCACTGCTTACAGCTCTTTATGACGTTTTGCCTGAGCTGGACAATTTTAAAAGTAATATTGTCTTCAGGACAGACCCGAATAAACTGAAGAAACCCGTATCTGGAGTTTTTTCGACCAACGAGGAGTATCGTAGATTATTAATTCAAATGGTTAGGCTTACTGAGAACGAGATCATAGGTACAACTCAAGTAACACAGACTTATGACGAGTTCCCTGAAATAATTTACACTTTCGAATACGCCATCGCTCAAGGAGTCAAGTTTTACTACCTGTTCTCCACAAAAACTCCTCAACACAGGATACGAGGGTACGAAGAGCTTGGAGCCGAAGTTAGAGTAGTCGACAATGAAGTTTTAATGCGAAATGGTATTCAAAACATAGATGTTTTTGACTCAGAACACCTTATGGAAGTAAATAGATATGAATATGGCGAGGGCAAAAAAGTAAGATTCGGATTCTGGTGTAAATACAACAGAATGATTTGCGCAAATTACGTGAATACCTTCTGGAAAGTATGGCATAACACCCCCAAAAGAACCCCTTAACTCTATTTACATATAGACTAGTAAATTATATCGGTTATATTGATAATCAAATAAATCGTGAAGAGAAGTCATCTTTAAATTCTTTTCTTGATGGCCTCTATCAAGTATCATAATAATTAGGTTTATGCCTCTTTCTGAAATGACGCATTTTTGTGGTAAGAGTTGGTCCTTGTTTCTAGAATGGTGAAACCCATGCGGATTTCACAATCATTCCTAACGCCACTGACACCGCGATGATGGTTGCTTCGCCTACCATGATGCCGCCAACAATTACCGCTTGATTTTGACCCCACCATTCTTTACCTTTTCTTCTGGCAACAAACCAACCCATAATACCACCTATGAGAAAGGTCAGGCATACTGGAAGAGGATTTAATGATCCGATCGCTATGCCCATCATCGAAATAGGCAGATTGAGCATGACTGAAGATGCTGTAAGTATCACACCGATTATGAACGATCCCGCAATGAGGGTGGTTTGGGTTGAGACACTGCCCGATATCCACAGGCACCGGTTGAGAACGTTGATTTGCCAGTAAATATCCACCGCTGGATAAATATTTGATGGGATGGGCGCCAAGGACCAAAACGCTTGAACGAAAAAGAAATTCACGATCCACGCAATGGGCAAGGCGACGACGAAGGCCTTTAGTACGCTGGAAAACTTTGTCTCCGTCATGTCACAAATTTTGAAGTTTGCGCACCAATCGACTCCTAAGGGTTGTCCGATAGTTGGAAGGAACCACGTATTGATGTTTTGGACGCCATTAATCGTGAATGCAACTTCGTTAACGTAGGGAACAGAAATGACCATTCCAGATTCACCTAACCCTCTGTTGGCGATGAGAGAACCTATGAGTGGCCATACGACCACAAGAATTATTGAGATTACGAGTGGGAAATCTGGGACAAGATACCACCATAAAGCAAGGTAAGATAAAGCAAAAGTAAAGTACAATATTAATGTCGAACGGAGTGAAAGGATACCCTTCTTTTTAGACGCGTCCGTAATCTTCAGTAGGCTTTTTAT
>Ga0172363_10000877_pt1 | contig 23747 bp, 18 predicted proteins | sample LakKivs2_kivu2a2_FD_114541 | JGI IMG/M metagenome (GOLD analysis project Ga0172363, IMG submission 114541) | Sediment microbial communities from Lake Kivu, Rwanda - Sediment s2_kivu2a2 | ecosystem: Environmental > Aquatic > Freshwater > Lake > Sediment | place: Rwanda: Western Province, Lake... | reverse complement strand
GGGTTCGATTCCCATCTGCTCCACTCGGGGAAAGCCCCCGCTTCGGCGGGGGCTTTTTCTCGTGCGCCGGGTCTTCGGGGGGCTTGATGTCGAGCTCCAGGAAGATCCGGATGCCTCCTGCGCCATCGAGGACGAGGGCGGGCATCGTTCTCCGGGCCGCGTCCGAGGCGGGGACGGAGGGGTCAGTCCCAGATGGTCTCGACGAGCGCTGACGCCGCGATGGTCGCGTCGGCTGTGACGAGGGGAGCGTCGGCAGCGCGTGCGGCGGCGACGATCATTCGATCGAACGGATCGCGAAGCGCCGACGCGAGCACGAACTCGAGGCCGATCGACAGGTCGAGCGGCTGCAGCTTGAACGCCGGCTGTGCCCCGATCAGCGCCTCCAGCTGCGGCGCGCCGGGAACCCTGCGGCCGGCCTCCTGAAGAAGCGTGAGCTCGATGGCGACGATGGCGGGGATGAGGATCTCCATCCGTCCAGCGTCCGCGTCGCGCAGGAGCCGCAGCGCTCGGCGCCCCAGGCGCGCCGGCCGCGCGAGATGCCAGATGAGCGCATGCGTATCGAGGCAGGCGCGCTTCACGACCGCTTCTTCGCCCTGGGCCGTAGCCTCCGTGAGAAGCTGCGCCTGAGCTCGACGAGATCGTCGAGCTCAGGCGCCTCGAACTCGGAAAACATTCCCATCGTGCGCGCCGATCTCGTGCGAGCAGGCGCGGGTTCGACACCCTTGCGGATGAGCTGGACGACCTCGGCCGAGACGGTTCTTCCGTCACGCTTCGCCTTGGCCTTCAGGGCCGCGAGCAGCTCGGGCTCGATGCGTACGGTCATCACCGCGGTGGCAGCCATGTATTCGTTTGTAATACACCCGCAGGCTCCCCTCAACGTGAGCCCCTGTTCCCCGGCGGTTTGACCTCGGCCCACGACGCGGCCTACGCAGGGTCGATGCGCAAGCTGATCTTCCTCTGCCACCGCCTGCCGTCGATCTCGCACGAGCAGTACACGGAGCAGCTGCTGCGGAGCCACATCCCGATCGCGCTGCGCCACCACCCGTCGATGCGGCGCTACGTGGTGAACGAGGTGACCACGGGGTTTCTGCCCGGACCGCGCGAGCTGGACTCGGTCGGCGAGCTGTCGTTCGCGAGTCTCGCCGACTACCGCGAGCGGCTCTACGACTCCGACGAGGGGCGGAAGATCGTCGGCGCGGACGTCGCGAAGTTCATCGGCGGCGCCGACGCCTACGAGTGCACCGGGCACGTCCGCAAGGGCGCGGACCGGCCGGGTCCGTACGAGAGCGCGACCCCGCAGGCGTCGCCGGGCGCGAAGCTGCTGCTGTGCCTGAAGCGCCGTCCCGACATGACGCACGAGCAGTTCGTCGAGCACTGGACCGTGGTGCACGCGCCGCTGGTCGTCGAGCACGGCGCCCGCATCGCGAAGTACGTGCAGAACGTCGTCGACGCGCGGCTGTCGCCCGGGGCGCACGACTACGACGGCTTCGCCGAGCTGCACTTCGCGAGCGAGGACGACTTCGCGGCGCAGATGGCGGGCCACGGGCAGGGGCCGAACCCGGTCCAGGACGACACCGCGAACTTCGTCGGCGAGATGGCGGTGTGGCGACTCCGCGAGCACGTGGCGCGCATCCCCGGCGCCTGACGGTCCGCCGCGCGGCGACGGCGCTGGCGGTCGTCGCGTGCGTCGTCCCCGCGTGGACCGGCGTGTGTCGCGCGCAGGCGCCGTACGACCTCGGTGCCGCGGTCGAGGTCGAGCGCGGTGCGCCCGAGCCTGCGGTCGAGCGCGGTGCGCCCGAGCCTGCGGTCGAGCGCGGTGCGCCCGAGCCTGCGGTCGAGCTCGAGGCGCCCGATCGCGCCGTCGAGCGCGTGCCCGACCGTGACGTCGAGCGTGCGTTCGGCGGCGTCGCCGACGATCGCGACGTTTCCCCCGAGATCGCGCAGGCCGTGCAGCAGCTCCGCGCCGCCGAGTGGATCGACCGCCTGACGGGCATCTACGCCCTGCAGCGCATGGGCGCCGACGCCGCTCCGGCAGCCGCGGCGCTCGCCGACGAGCACGGCAGCGTGCGCTTCGAGAGCGCGGAGGCGCTCTTCCGGATCGGCGCCCCGGCGGTGCCATACCTCGTCGCGATCGCCTCGCGCGGCGGCGACGAGGAGAGCCGCGCCGCCGCGGTGCGGACGCTCGGCCGCATCGGCCTCGGAGCGCGCGACGCGGTGCCGGCGCTCGAACGACTGCGCGACGATCCGTCGCCCGAGGTTGCCGAGCAGGTCGCGTTCGCGCTGCCGCTGGTCGCGCCGCACGGACCGCGCGACTGGCTGTGGAAGCTCGGCTTCGAGATCGGGGACGAGCCGTGGGGCATCCCGATCGTGATGGGCGCCTTCCTCGGCCTCGTCCTCGGGAAGACGCTGTGGGACGCGCGGCGCCGCTCGCGGCGGGCGCTTCCGCCGGACGACGCCGGGAGGCTCCGGCCCCCCACCTCCTCGGGGCCTGCGGCGGGAGCGCCCGCAGCGCACGGCGGCGATCGCGACCGCGCCGGAGGTGACACCGCCCGGGCGGACGACGACGAGGACGAGGATGACGAGGACGACGATGAGGATGACGATGACGACGACGCCGTCGCCGACGAGCGCGGCGCACGTCGCGGCGGCGGCATCACCGTCGACCAGCGCGCGGGCGGGGTCGGCGATCCCCTGCAGCCGCCGCAGGGACTGCCGCACGCGCTGGCAGGGCTCGCCGCGATGGCTGTCGCGACGCTGGTCGCATTCCTCGGCGCGCTGAAGGAGCTGCCCGAGGAGCGCCACGGCGTCTGGCACTTCGCCGCGCTGTTCTTCCTGTTCGGCTCGCTGTTCTTCCGGATCGGCCTCGCGGGCGAACGGGAAGCGCGCCGGGCGCGCCGGCGCCGCGACGCGAGCACCGAGCGCTGGCTCCAGGACCGCGCCTGGGACCGCACCGGAACGGACCCGATCCGCATCGCGCGGGTGTGGCCGAACGTCGTCTCGCTCGCGCTCTGGGTCGGCTTCCTGCTGCCCTTTCACACGGTGTGGGCGCTGCCCTGGTCCTACTGGGGCGTCTGGATCGTGCTCGGGCTCTTCGACGTGCTCGCGGTCGTGATGCTCGTCGGCGTGCTGCGCAACGTCTGGCGGGTCCTGCGCTCGGGGCGCTGTCGCCTGCGCTGGGACGGCGTGCCGGTGCGGCCCGGCGGGACGTTCGCGGCGCGCTTCGAGACCGCGCGCGCGCTCGGCGACGGGGTGCAGCTCGAGGCGACGCTGCGCTGCCTGCGCGATCGTGCAGAGAATCGCGTGATCGGCGCCGAGCACGCGGTCGATGCCGAGGAGATCTGGGCCGAGAAGCGGAGCTTTCGCGTGCACGACCGTCCGGAGGGCGGATCGTGGGTGCAGCTGTCCTTCCCCGTGCCGGCGAAGGCGCACGGCACGGACTCCTACGCGTCGCGACCGGTGCGCTGGGTCGTCGAGGTGTCGATCCCGATGGCGGGACCGGACTTCGCGACGACGTTCCCCGTTCCGATCTATCGTTGACGGGGCCTCAGCCCTTGCAGGCGAGGCCGCCGTCGACCGGCAGCAGCACGCCGGTCACGTAGCGCGCCTCGTCCGACGCGAGGTAGACCGCGGCCCACGCGACGTCCCACGCCTCGCCCATGCGCTGCATCGGCACCGCGCGGTCGCGCGCGTGCACCAGCTTGTCGCGGTCGACGCCGTAGCGTCGCACGACGTCGTCCACCGCCATCGGCGTGCGGATGAGCCCGGGCAGGATCGCGTTCGCGCGGATGCCCTTGGCGGCGTACTGCACCGCGATCGTGCAGGTGAGCGCGTTCACGCCGGCCTTGGTCGTGTTGTAGGCGAGCATCGGCACCGGCGAGCAGCGCAGCGACGCGAGCGACGAGACGTTGACGATCGCGCCCGAGCCCTGCCGCTCCATGTGCGGCAGGGCGTGCTTGCAGGTGAGGAACATCGACTTCAGGTTGGTGTCGACGACCCGGTTCCAGTGCTCCTCGGACAGCTCCACCGGGCCGCCGGGGATGCCGATGCCGACGTTGTTGTGCAGCACGTCGACGCGGCCGTGCGCCGCGACGCAGGTCTCGACGATGCGCGCGCAGTCGTCGGAGCGCGTGACGTCCGCGGTGACGGCGAGCGCGCGCCCGCCCTCGGCGGCGATCGCGGCGCGGGTGTCGTCCGCGGCCGCCGCGTCGCGGTCGGCGACCACGACCGCGGCGCCCTCGCGGGCGAACAGGATCGCCGTCGCCTTGCCGTTGCCGATGGTCTCGCCGGCGGTCTGCCCGCCACCGACGACGATCGCGATCTTGCCCTCGAGACGTCCGGCCATGGCACGAGCCATGACCGAGCGACGTCGTTCGTGTCAATGGCGGACGGCAGGACAGTCCGTCGCGTGCCGCGCAAGCGAGCGGGAATCGCCTGCTAGCGCACCGGCTCGCCGTTGCTGCCCGTGACGCCGTCACCCGGCGGCGCCGGCGCGAGCGCCGAGCCGGCGACGGGTGCCACCTGCACGCTGCCCTCGACGACGCGCGGCGCGCCCGCGCGCGTCGTGCCCTCGAGCCGGACGGAGTAGGTGCCGGCCTCGAACTGCCGGCCGTCCTGCCGCGTCACGTGGTGGTGGCCGCGGCGGAAGGCGTGTCCGCCGTAGTCGTGCACCAGACGCGTGCCGTCCGGCGCGGTCACGGTGATGTCGTGCAGGCGGAGCGGCTCGTCGAGCGTGCTGGCGAAGATCAGGTGGACGCGCGGCGTCGGCGATCTCGCGTCGCGGTCGTCGACCCACTGCCAGCCGGCGTCGGTCGCCGCGGCGGCGCGTGCGGTGCCGGGCTCGAGTGGCGTCGCCGGCGGAAAGGCGATCGTCCCGGCGAGGTAGATCGCCGAGAACGTCTCGTACGACATCCACATGTAGCCGCTCTCGCCCCAGTCCGGGCCGAAGCTGTTCTGGATGAGGATGGCGCTCGTGGCGTCGTCGTAGCCGACGATCGCGACGCCGTGCTGCGCGCAGCCGGTGGCGGTGGTGGTGCTCGCGCCGCAGGCGATGCCGTTGAAGATCTTGCACTTCGGGTCGCTGCCGCAGGACGTCGGCGCGGAGAACACGCCGCTCGAGTACTCCCCGAACTCGATCGGGACGACGATCGTCATCTGCGCGACGCTTCCGGCCGCGATCCACGTCTTGATGTCGTCGAGGACCTGCGCCTGCGGCTGCTTCGCAAAGGCGTTCCAGCTGCCGAGCGAGAGATCCGTGCAGAGCGCCGGGTCGTTCGAGCAGTCCTGCGCGGTGTCGACCGCATCGAGGCACTGATCGCTTCCCTGCGGGCACTCGCACACCGGGTAGTAGGGAATCGACGCGAGGCTCGGCGCGGCGTTCGCGACCAGGAAGTTCAGCGTGTCGGCGGGCGACGTCGCCTGGCCGCAGCTCTTCTGCTCCTTGGCGAGGACCGTCATGTAGACGTAGGCGGTGCTGACGGTGTTGGCGAGGTTCTTGATGTCCTGCCCGTTCGACAGGTTCGCCACGTAAGAGCCCATCGCGTAGCCTGCGGACCAGACCTCGCACGATCCGGGGTAGCCCTGTACCGACGCCGTGCCCTGGGCCTGGACGGGCGGCAGCGCCGACTGGGGGATCACGTACGAGGACGGCGTCGCGGCGATGCTCGCGCTCGTGCCGGAGCCGCTCGCGTAGGCCGGCGCCGGCAGCGCCTTCGGATAGGTCGCGAGCTCGGTGTCGCTCGGCGGCGTGCCGCCGAACTCGTCGAACGGCTCGGGCGGCCCGCCGCCGTCGCGGTCGCTGCACGCGGCCGCGAGGAGCATCGCCAGCACGAGCGCCGCCCGCCTCCTCGATCCAGGGTCCGTGAAACGGATCTGCAGCACGTTCGCACCTCCGTCGCCGCTGCGAAGCGACGATTTCGCGCACGGCGACGCGCGTCGCCCGCGATCCATGCTATCGGCGCCTCGCGTCCGACGCGAAACCCCGAATCGCCGCGCGCCGCCCGGGATCGATGGCGCCGCAGCAGGCGGCTCCGCAGCAGCCGGCAGCCGGCGGCGCCGCAGCAGGAGGCGCCGCAGCAAGAGATGGGGCGTGCGACACGGCGGACGTCCGGCGCGAAATGAACGTTTGACCGCCGTGGTGCGCGGCTCTACCCTGCGGCTACTCGCGGCCGGCCTTCTGCGCCGTCCCACCCCGTTTCTCTCTCCCGCTCTGCCCGAGCCCCCCCACGAGGTTCGACCAGCAACATGTCCAGCTCCCGCCGTGCGGCGACGACCATCGCCGCGATTCTCGCGCTGCTCGCGGCGCACGTCGCGCGCGCGGCGTCGCCCATGACACCCGACGCGCTCGGACCGCTCGCCGATGCCGCGCGCGTCGGGCTGATCGTCAAGCTCGACGCCGAGCCCGTCGCGACCTATCGCGGCGGCGTCGCCGGACTCGCGGCGACGAGCCGCCTCGCGACCGGTGGCGCGCGCCTCGCCGCGTCCTCGACGGCGGTGACCGCCTACCGCAAGCACCTCGCGAGGCGCATCGGCGACTTCGAGCGCAGCCTCGCGGCGGCGGTGCCCGGGGCGCGCGTCGTGCAGCGCTTCGACGTCGTGGTCGGCGGTGCGGCACTGGTCGTCCCCGAGGGCGCCGAGGACGCGGTCCGCGCGCTGCCAGGCGTGCGCGCGGTCTACCGCGACGAGCGCCGCAGCCTGGTCGCGGCCAGCGGCCTCGGCCTGATCGGCGCCCGCTCGCTGTGGGGAAGCCAGGGCGGTGCGAGCGACGCCGGCGAGGGCGTCGTCATCGGCGTCATCGACACCGGCGTCTGGCCCGAGCATCCGTCCTTCGCCGACCCGTCGACGGACGGCAAGCCGTACTCCCCCGTGCCGGGCAGCCGCGCCTGCGCGTTCTCCGGCGGCGCGAACCCCGGCGCACCGTTCGCGTGCAACGGCAAGCTGATCGGCGCGTACCGCTTCATGGACGCGTACGACGCGTGCGCCGACTGCCCCCATCCCGCCGAGGACTTCAGCAGCGCGCGCGACGCGATCGGACACGGCACGCACACCGCGAGCACGGCGGCCGGCAACGCCGGCGTCACCGCGTCGGTCGGCGACGTCCCGCTGGGCGTCGTCGCGGGCGTCGCGCCGCGCGCGCGCATCATCGCCTACAAGGTCTGCGGACCGGCCGAGGGCGGCGGCTGCTTCATCAGCGACTCGGTGGCGGCGATCCAGCAGGCGATCCTCGACGGCGTGGACGTGATCAACTACTCGATCGGCGGCGGTCGAGAGCCGTACGCCGACCCGGTGGAGCTCGCGTTCCGCGACGCGTACGCGGCGGGCATCTTCGTCGCCGCGTCCGCGGGCAACGACGGCCCCACGCCCGACAGCGTCGAGCACCTCGGACCTTGGGTGACGACCGTCGCCGCGACGACCACGCCGCGGATGCTGCGCGGCACCGTCGTCGTCGACGCCGCCGACGGTGCGCGGCTCGAGCTCGCCGGAGCGTCGATCGGCGCGGGCAGCGACGGCGCGCTGCCGGTGGTGGTCGCGGCCGACCTCGGCGATCCGCTCTGTCTCGACGAGCGCGCGGACGCGGCCTTCGCCGGCGCGATCGTGGTCTGTGGCCGCGGCGGCGGCGCGCGCGTCGCGAAGAGCTTCGCGGCCGCGCGGCGCGGGGCGCGCGGCATGATCCTCCTCAACGACGCGGCCGACCCGTCGCAGCGCGGTGTCGCGACCGACGACCACTTCGTCCCGACCGTGCACCTCGAGCACGACGACGGCGCCGCGCTGCTCGCGTTCCTGAAGTCGCACCCCGGCACGACCGCCGCGCTCGGTCGCGCGATGCCGGCGCGGACGAAGGGCGACGTGGTGGCCGCGTTCAGCGGGCGCGGCGGACCCGGGGCGAGGCTCGGCGTGCTCAAGCCCGATCTCGCCGCACCTGGCGTGCAGATCCTCGCCGGGGACACCCCGGAGCACGCGGACCCGTCGGTCCGTGACGGCGAGCTGTTCCAGGCGATCGACGGCACGTCGATGGCGGCACCGCACGTCGCGGGAGCGGCGGCGCTGCTCGCCGCGGCGCGGCCCGACTGGTCACCGGGGCAGATCAAGTCCGCGCTGATGACCACCGCGTTCGCACGGCGGCTGGTCGAGGAGGACGGCGTCACACGGTTCGATCCGTTCGACGCGGGCGCGGGACGCATCCAGCTGCGCCGTACGCTCGATCCCGGTCTCACCTTCGACGTCGCGGCCGAGGACTACGTCGCGCACGAGACCGACCTGTGGAGCGTCAATCAGCCGAGCCTGCTGCTGCCGGCGGATGCGCCCGCGCAGGTGGTCGTCACGCGCCGGCCACGCAGCGACCTCGCGCTCGACACCACGTGGACCGTGACGGTGAGCGCGCCGCCCGATCTCGCGATCATGGTGCCGCCGAGCTTCACCGTCGCCGCGCGCGCGACCACGACGTTCCCGATCGCGATCGACAAGAGCGCCGTCCCGGCCGGCGAGGTGCGCCACGCGACGATCGAGCTGCGCTCGCGGAACGTCCGCGTGCGGCTGCCGGTGACGGTGATGGGTCCGCGCCCGCGCCCCGACCTGGTGCCGGTGACGCTCGCGGTATCGTCACCGATCGTCACGGGCGGCTCGCTGACGATCGCGTCCTCGATCCGCAACGACGGCATCGGCAACGCGCGCGGCTTCTACGCGGGCTTCTACCTGTCGGCGGACGCGGCGCCGTCCGACGACGACGTGCTGTTCTCGGTGTGCACGTTCCCGTTCGGCCTGAAGGCCGGCGCCACGACGACGTGCAACGGCTCGCTGCCCTTCATGCCCGTCGTGCCGGTGGCGCCGGGGGCGTACCGGGTGGTGATGATCGTCGACGGCATGTCGGAGCTCGGCGAGTCCGACGAGAGCAACAACGTGCTGGTGCAGGAGCAGCCGGTCGTCGTGCAGTGAGCGTGGGCGGCGTCAGAGCGCGCGCAGGAAGCCCAACAGCGCCTCGTTGACCTCGTGCGGCCGCTCCTGCTGCGTCCAGTGGCCGCAGCCCGGGAGCAGGATCGCGTCGCGCAGCCCCGGCATGTTCTGCTTCATGGTGTCGACCGCGCCCGGCATCATCGCGATCACGCCGTCGCGGTCGCCGGCGACGAACAGCGCGGGCTGCGTGATGCGAACGTCGGCCCACGCCGCGGTCAGCTCCCAGCTCGCGTCCGCGCAGCGGTACCAGTTGAGCCCGCCGCGAAACCCGGTGCGCCCGAACTCGCCGGCATAGAACGCGAGGTCGTCGGCGGCGAGCCACGCGGGCAGCGCGTCCGGCACGACCAGGTGCTCGAGCATCGTCCCCGTCTTCGGCCCGCCGACCATGGCCATCAGGCGCTCGAGCGGCGCGTCGCCGGAGATCGAGTAGAGGAACGCGCGCAGGAACGTCTCGGCGTTCGCGTCGAGCTCGCGCTCGGCCTTCCCCGGCTCCTGGAAGTAGAGGAAGTAGAACCACTGCTCGCCGAACATCATCTTCATGAGGGAAGTTGGCGCCAGCGGCGCGCGCGGCGCCCACGGCACGCTGAGCCCCGCGACCGCCGTGAAGCGGTCGGGTCGCAGCACGGCGGCGTTCCACGCGACCGGCGCCCCCCAGTCGTGCCCGACGATGGTCGCGGTGGACGCGCCGAGCGCGTCGAGCACGCCGACCATGTCGCCGACGTGGTGCAGCTGCGTGTACGCGCGGACGTCCTCGGGCTTGTCGGTCTGCCCGTAGCCCCGCATGTCCGGCGCGACGACGTGGTAGCCCGCCGCGGCGAGCACGGGCAGCTGGTGGCGCCACGAGTACCAGCTCTCCGGGAAGCCGTGGCAGAGCAGCACGAGCGGTGCGCCCGCGACGCCGGCCTCGGCGACGTGCATCTGGATGCCGTTGGTGGACAGCGTGCGGTGGCGCAGGTCGGACATGGCTCGGGGTCCTCGGGCCGCGCTCGACGTCTCCGGTCGCGCGGCGGTTCCTCTTCCGTTCAGCGGCGGGTATAGCGGACGACGATGGCAGCCCGGCAACGGAACGGCAAACCCGTGCGGCGCGCGCTCGGCGTGATCGCGCTGCTGCTGTGCGCGCTGCTGGTCGGCGTCGTGACCGCGGTGCTCGGGGTGCGCAACCGGTTCGCGTCGGGCGGCGTGCGGAGCGGCGTCTGGGCGACCAACGCGCACATCGGCTCGAGCGGTGCGGGACCGTACCTGCGCGCCGGTGTCGCGCTCGGTGGGCTGCTGGCGCTGAACGCCGGCGAGACCGTCTACTACACCGCGACCACCGACGAGTCCGGCGCGTCGCTCGGGACGTCGTGCGAGTACCGGGTCGAGGGCCGCGAGCCGGACACGCGCTGGTGGTCGATCACCGCGTACGGTGACGATCACTTCCTGATCCCGGGCTCGAACGGACGCTACTCGGTGGACGGGACCACCGTGGAGAAGGGGGCCGACGGTTCCTTCGTGGTGCGCGTCGGCGGCGCGCCGCGCGCCGGCAACTGGATCTCGACCGGCGGGGCCGGTGCGTCGCGTCCGTTCTCGCTGACGCTCCGCCTCTACAACCCGGATCCGTCGATCGTCGGCGACCTCGCCGGCGCGCCGCTGCCGCGCATCGTGCGGGAGGCGTGCTCGTGAGGGGCGCCGGCTGGGGCCGCTGGCTGCTGCTGGCCGTGGTCGTCGCGGCGGTGGCGCACGTGCTCACGGTGTGGCTGCTGCCGCGTGCGGTGATGCGCGTCGCGACCAACCGCCTGGCGGAGCTCGCAGGCTTCAACCACGCGGTGTACCCACCGCGCGCGGACGAGAGAGCGCGCGCCATCGTCCGCCCGAGTCCGGACCTGCTGTACGCGAGCTGCGCCTTCGACGTCGCGTCGGGCCCCGTCCGCATCCGGGCGGTCGTGCCGCAGGACACCTACTGGTCGCTGTCGATGTTCGCGGCGAATACCGACAACTTCTTCGTCGTCAACGACCGGGCGGTCACGGCCGGCGCGGTCGACCTCGTCCTCGCCGCGTCGGGGACGAAGGTCGATCTGCCGCCCGGCGCGACGCTGGTCGAGGCGCCGAGTGCGCGCGGCATCGTGCTCACGCGCGCGGTCGTCGCGGGCACGGATCGCCTGGCCGAGCTCGACGAGGTCCGTCGCCGCTTCACGTGCGCGCCGCTCTGAGCGCGTCCCGGGAGAGCCTCATGCCTGATCCGTTCCGCGGCGTCGTCCGGCGCCACTACTGGGAGTCGACGCCGTACTGGCATCCGCGCACGCGCGCGGCGGCCGGCACGCCGAACGTGCTGATCGTCGTGCTCGACGACGTCGGCTTCGCACAGCTCGGCTCGTTCGGCTCGGACATCGACACGCCGGTGCTCGACCGGCTCGCCGCGAACGGGCTCCGCTACGCGAACTTCCACACCACCGCGCTGTGCTCGCCGACGCGCTCGTGCGTGCTGACGGGACGGAACCACCACGCGAACGGCATGGGCCGCATCATCGAGCTCGCGACCGGATTCCCGGGCTACAGCGCGCGCATCCCGAGGGAGAACGGCTTCTTGCCCGAGATGCTGACGCCGCACGGCTTCGCCGCGTGGGCGGTCGGCAAGTGGCACCTGACGCCCGAGGACGAGTGCCACGTCGCGGCGCCGCGCGACCGCTGGCCGCTCGGGCGCGGCTTCGAGCGCTTCTACGGCTTCTTCAGCGGCGAGACGCACCAGTTCGCGCCGGCGCTGATCTGCGACAACCACCAGATCCGCCCGCCGCGCTCGATCGCCGAGGGCTACCACCTGACCGAAGACCTGGTCGACCAGTCGATCGGCCTGGTGCGCGATCTGCGGGCGATCGACCCGGACAAGCCGTTTCTGCTCTACCTCGCCACGGGCGCGTGCCACTCGCCGCACCAGGCGCCGCCGGAGTTCCTCGACCGCTATCGGGGCCGCTTCGCCTGCGGCTGGGACCGCTGGCGTGAGCAGACGCTGGCACGGCAGATCGCGAGCGGCGTCATCCCACCCGGAACGGAGCTGTCGCCGCGCGCGCAGTGGGTACCGCCGTGGGAGGACCTCTCGTCCGACGAGAAGCGCGTCTACGAGCGCTACATGGAAGCATTCGCCGGCTTCCTCACGCACACCGACCACCACCTCGGCCGCCTCGTCGCGGCGCTCGAGGCGACGGGCGACCTCGAGAACACGCTGATCGTCGTCCTGTCCGACAACGGCGCCAGCTCCGAGGGCGGACCGTTCGGCTCGTTGAACGACCTGCGTCCGTGGAACATGGCGCCGCGCTCGCTCGAGGAAGCGCTCGAGCACCTCGACGAGATCGGCGGCCCGCGCGTGCACAACAACTACCCGTGGGGCTGGACCGTCGCCGGCAACACGCCCTTCCGGCGCTGGAAGCGGGAAGTCCACGAGGGCGGCGTCGCCGACCCGTTGCTGGTGCACTGGCCGCGCGGCATCGCCGCGCGCGGCGAGATCCGCAAGCAGTACGTGCACGCCATCGACATCGTGCCGACGGTGCTGGAGGTTCTCGGGGTGGCCGCGCCGCCGGAGATCGGCGGCATCGAGCAGCGCCGCATCGACGGCGAGAGCTTCGCCTACACCTTCGCCCACGAGGCCGCGCCCGGGCGCCACGAGACGCAGTACTACGAGATGTTCGGCTGTCGAGCGATCTACCACGAGGGCTGGAAGGCCGTGACCTACAAGGAGATCCAGGACCCGCGGCAGAACTTCGACGACGACCGCTGGGAGCTCTATCACGTCGCCGAGGACGTCGCGGAGTCGCGCGACCTGGCGGCCGAGCACCCGGAGAAGCTCCGCGAGCTGGTGGCACTCTGGTGGCGCGAGGCGGAGAAGCACCAGGTGCTGCCGCTCGACAATCGGGCGCTGTCCGAGCTGGTCCTCGAGCGTCCGTCGCTGGTGCCGCCGCGCAGCCACCACGTCTACGTGCCCGGCGGCGCGATGGTTCCCGAGGCGGTCGCGGCCAACGTTCGCAACCGCTCGCACCGCATCACGGCCTACGTCGACCTCGTGGCGGGCAGCGAGGGCGTCCTGCTGTCGATGGGCTCGCTGTTCGGCGGCTACGCGCTCTACGTCAAGCACGGACGACTACGCTACGTGCACAACTTCGTCGGGCTGGCGCGGCACGAGATCGTCGCGGACGCAGAGCTCGCACCCGGCGGGCACGCGCTCGCATTCCGCTTCGAGCGCAGCGGCGAGCACCGCGGCACGGGAAGCCTGCTCGTCGACGGCGCGCTGGTCGGCGCGTGCGAGATCGACCAGTTCACGCCGTCGCGCTTCTCGATCACCGGCGCGGGGCTCACCTGCGGGTGGGCCGTCGAGCCCGCCGTGACCGACGATTTCCAGGCGCCGTTCGCGTTCACCGGGCGGCTGCACCGCGTGGTGGTCGAGGTCGAGGGAGCGGAGTACCGCGATCCCGAGGGCGAGGCGCGCGCGGCGATCGCGTCGCAGTGATGCCTTCCGGCCGCGAAGCGCGCCTCGGGCCCGAGAGTCGATTCACGGGCTCCGAGTCACGTGTGCGGCGACGTGGCCTCGGCGCTCAATAGGTGACGTCGACCCTGTAGTCCGTGCAGTCGTCCTCGAAGCCGCTCTCGCCGCGGATCAGGACGCGCCACGTCCCCGGCGTGTAGCGCAGGACTCCGCCTGGCTGCACGGCCCCGACGCTCGCCCACGCCCGCGGCGTGGTGGCCTTCGGCTGGCCCAGCGGCTTCCGGTCGGGGCGGATCATGTAGACCGTCGCGGTGCCGCACGAGCTGTTGGACAGGTTGGTCGTGGAGAAGAACACGAAGCCGTTGATGAGGGTGCCTGCGGCCGCCCGCGGCAGCTTCGGCAGCTTGAAGCAGTATTCGTAGGTGATGCCCGGCTCGAGGTCGATCAGCGGAATCGCGAGCGCGTTGGGGTCCTGGTCCGGGAACTCGCCGAACTCGCAGGTCTTCGGACCCGCGAGCGCGAGGATCTCCGCGTCGGTCAGATCACCGAGGGCGTGCGCGGCGTTCGCGGCGAGAAGCGGAAAGAGAGCGAGGAGCAGCAGCTTGCGGACCATCGGGCCTCCATGGGCGCACCGTTTGGGGCGCATCTCGGGGTGCCCCGTGCGGGGCGCATCTTGCAAGTCGACACGTGCGCCGGTGCGATGCAAACGCTCCGGACGGCGCGTCTTCGAGCAGTAGCACGGGAATGGCGGCGCGCGCGGCCCGCTTTTTCGCCGCCGCCCGGCGGGTGCGTGGTGGCTCCTCCGCGCTCAGCGCTTGCGCAGCGAGAGCGCGACCAGCGGAAAGAACAGCACGGAGAGGATGCCGGCGCCGACCAGCGCCGCCGCGTTCGCGTCCTCCATCTTGCCAGCCGCCTTGCCGGCCTCGGTGATCACGACGATCAGCGGCAGCGACGTCGCCGAGAACAGGGCCAGCAGCCGCCGGTCGCGGCCGTCGAGCTCGTTGCGGTAGAGCAGCGCCGGCACCCCCCGCACGAGCAGCAGCAGTGCCAGGAAGAGCGGTACGCGCGCGATGCTGTTCGCGCTCGCGAGCAGCGCCGGCAGGTCCATCTGCGCGCCGCTGGTGACGAAGAAGATCGGGATCAGGAAGCCGAAGCCGATCGCGTCGAGCTTGGTGTGGAAGGCTTCCGTGCCGGGCCCGCGCGCGACCAGCCCGACCAGCGTGCCGGCGGCGAACGCGCCGAGGAGGATGTCGAGTCCGAGCACGTCGGCGAGCACGACGAGGCCGCCGAGCAGCAGCATCGACATGCGGATCGGCAGCTGGTTCGTGCCGACGAGACCGCGCGCGAGCACGTCGACGACGTGCGGCGGGCGGATGCGGAGGAAGAGCCCGGCGCAAGCGAGCGCGATCAGCACGAACGTCGCGAGCAACCCGGAGCGCAGCACGACGCCCTGGCCGCCCGTCAGGATGAGCGAGAACAGGACGATCGGCCCGAATTCGCCCAGCGCTCCGGCGCCGAGGACGAAGCGGCCGAAGCGCGTGTCGAGTTCCCCGGCCTCGCGCAGGATCGGCAGCAGCGTGCCGATCGCCGTCGTGGCGAGCGCGACCGCGACCAGCAGGGGGTCGCTCACGAGGCCGGCCCACGCGAGCGCGTGCGTCGCCGCCAGGGCCAGGGTGATCGACAGCAGCCAGCCGAGCGCGCCGAGGCGCAGCGGCGGCCCCTTGAGCGCGGAGAAGTCGAGCTCCATGCCGGCGAGGAAGAACAGGAACGAGAGGCCGAGCGCCGACAGCATGCGCAGGTGGCCCTCGGCGGAGACCAGGTCGAAGCCGTGCGGGCCGACGACCATGCCGAAGACGAGCTCGAGGACGACCAGAGGCAGGCGCAGCCGGATGGGCAGCTCGTTGAACAGCGGCGCCAGGGCGGCGACGAACAGGACGACGAGCAGGGCGTGCGGGTGCTGCGCGTGCTCCATTCCGGTCAGTCTCCGAGCGGCGCGTAGCGCTCCGCGTCCACCTGCACCTCGGCTCGCGCCCAGAGCGAGAGGTGTACCGGGCTGCCGACCTCGTCCGCGGCCCGCGCCTCGACGGCACGGACGTCGGCGGGGGTGGGCAGCTTCGGACCGACGACCTCCGCACGTACGTGCCAGGCGCCGTCCTTCTCCACCGCGTCCACCGCCGCGGCGAAGCGGTCCGGCGTCGCCTGCCGCGCGTCGCGGACTGTCCGCTCCACCGCGTCGCGGCGCGCGAGGCCCGCCTCGTCGGTGCCGGCGAAGTGCGCGCTGCCGAGCAGGATGCGGCCCTTGGCGGTGAAGTCGGTGGTGAGCGTCTTGCGCACGACGACGTGCGCGTTCGGCTCGCCAAGCCGCTCGCGCAGCACGCTCTCGAAGCGTCCGACGTCCTCGACGTTGGGCGTGCGGGAGCTCGCGATCGAGATCACGAACACCGGCCCGGCCGCGAGCTCGACGAGCTCCACGTTCTGCAGCCGGAGGCCGGGGCGCGACGCGGCCACCTCGCGCGAGACCTGCTCCGCCTGCTGCAGCATCCGCATCGCCGGCGAGAGAGGTGCTTCGGTGACGCGCCCGTTGAGGCTCAGATACGGCCGCACGCTGGTCGAGCCGGTCGCGGACACGTCCTGCGTCACGCTGCAGCGCATGAACAGCCGGACGTCGTCACCGAGGCGGTCGGCCAGCGCGTTCTGCAAGCGCTGCACGAGCTGTGGATCGACCGCGCGCGGCGTGGTGATCGTCGACAGGACGTCGATCCCGCCCGCGCCGCGGCTGAAGTCCACCTTGACCAGCGCGGTGTTCGGCTCGTGCGACAGCGCCTCGTCGAGCACGCTCTGGATCGCTTGCTGTGTGCGCATGTCGCTGACGAGGCGGATGAGGTAGTTGGTGAGGAGGCCCGTGACGAGCAGCAGCCCGATCGCGGCGATCGGCGGGTTCAGCGCGGTCGCGATCGCGACACCCGGCAGCACCGGGCTGACGCGCTCGTCGATCAGCGCGAGCACGCCCGCGAACCCCGCCAGCGCCGCGACGAAGATGTCGATCAGCGTCGGGCGGGTCTGTGCCAGCAGCGCCGCCGACGGCTCGCCCGCGAACGGCATGACCCCGAGCAGCACGCAGAGCAGCACGCCGAACAGCGCGCCGCCGAACTCCGCCGCGAGCGCCCTGCGCAGCAGGGCGAGATCGCCGCGCATCAGGCCGAGGGACACGCCGAAGATCGGCGTCATCAGCGGCGCCACGACGTTGGCGCCGATCAGCGTCGCGTCGCTGTCGATGATCAGCGCGAAGCCGGCGATCAGCTCCGAGATCCCGAGCAGGACGTAGTAGGTCGCCGTCGGCTGCGAGCCGATGGCGATCTTGTCGAGGATGCGCGTACGCCGCTCGGGCGTGACCGAGCCGAGGTCGCGGACGGCGTCGAGCCACCCCGTGAGCCACGTCACGCGCGCGCGCGGGTCGCGACGCTGCACCCCGCTGCCGTCCGTGCCGTCCGGTCCTGCCACCCGAGTCTCGATCGCTCAGAACGGGTCGAACATGTCGGCCGATGGCTGGCCCCTGGGTGCGGCGGGCACCGGGGCCCGCGGCGCCGGGCTCGCCGCCGGGGTAGGTGCGATCGGCGGCGGGACGGCCTCCGCCGGTGCCGCATCGGCGGGCGCGGCGGCCGGCTCGGCCGTCGGTGCTGCCGCTGGCGGTGGTGCTTGCGCTGGTGCTGGCGCGTTCGTCGGCGGCTGCGTGGCAGCTGGCGCCTGGGAGGCGCCATCCTGGGCGGCGCCGGCCGCGGGTAGACGCCAGATGAGCTGCGCGTTGTCGACCCAGCCGGCAAGCCCACCGTCGGTCGTGACGTACGCCCAGCCGCTCTTCAGCTCCGTGCGCGTCACCCTCTGGTGGAGCGTCAAGCGTCCGACGGTGGCCGACGAGCCCGACGCGCTCGCGTGCACGACGAGGCCGTCGCTCGCCGCGTAGTACACCGCCCCTTGCCGACCGGCCTCGGCGTCCGAGCCGGTCACGCCCTTCCACCAGCCTTCGGTGGTCGTGCGGACGCTCGCGCAGCCCGCGAGCGCCGCCACCGCGAGGATCAGGACCGTGCATCGCGCGTGCTTCATGTGTGGATGTCCTCGCAGGCCGGGCTCGCCGCGGGTTCGCGCCGCCTCCGTTGCAGCGGCGAACCGCCGTGCGGGGAGCCATTTGAGCGCCCGGCTACGGAGAGTCAAGCGCGCGGCCCGCGCCCGGACCGCGCCACGGCGGGTCGGGCGTGCCGAACGTCGTGTCACCCGGGGCTCACGTGCCGGTCGCCCGGGCGGACGCTCGCTGTGCACGTCGCACCGCCGACCGCGGCCGGTCACCCGGCACGCGGCCGTTCGAGGTCGGCGAGCACGTCGCGCAGCGCCGCGTCGTCGCGGGCGCGCGCCGCGGCCAGCAGCCGCCGGCGGAGCGCGTCGTCGTCGCGGAACACCGCGAGTGCTGCGACGGCATCGCGTGCGTCGTGGCCCGGGGCCGTCGCCACGAGCGCGAGCAGGAAGTCCTGCGCTGCCTCGGCGCGCAGCAGCGCGATCGCGAGGAGTGCCGTGCGCCGCAGCTCCGGCGACGTGGTCCTCTCCCACCAGCCCCGCAGCACGTCGAACGCTCCGGGCAGCCGCGACTCGCCGAGTGCCACGCCGGCCACCTCGGCACGCCCCGCGTCGGGGAGGGCGAGGATGCGTGCGCAGAAGTCGAGCGCCGCCGGGCCCTCGACGCGGAGCAACGCCGCGACGCACTGGGCGACGACCTGCGCCTCGGCGTCCCCCGCGAGGATCTTGTGCCGCAACAGCGGAGCGAAGCGGCTGTCCTCGCTGTACGCGATCGCCTGCGCGGCGCCGGCGCGGGCCTCGGGCTCGGGGTCGGCGAGCAGCTCCGCGACCTCGCTCGCCGCAGACGGGTGTCCGAGGCGGAGCAGCCCCATGGCGCAGACGGCGCGCAGCTCGCACGCGACGTCCACGCTGCCGCCCCAGACCGGCTCGCGCTGCACCCAGCGGACGCCGATCAGAAAGAGGGCGTCCTCGTACGCGCCGCCGCGCTGCAGGGCGCTCGCGATCGCCGTCTTGGCAGAGCAGCCCGGGTCGCGCTTGACGGGCTGCTCGAGCAGCCGGTGGAACGCGGCGCGCAGCTCGCCGGTGAGATCCTCGATCTCGAGCTCGCCCGCGATCGCCGCCGCCTTCGCGACGATCGAGCCCTCCTTTGCCGTCAGAGCCGCGCGCAGGGCCTCGGTCGTCGTCGCGTCGCGCGGCGCGTGGCGCAGCGCCGACAGCGCCGCGAGCGCGTCCTCGACGCGGCGCGAGCGCGGCGCGCGCGGCTCAGAGCCGGATCGCGCCCGCGCGGAGGCGATCGCGGACCTCGGGCGTGAGGCGCTCGTAGCCGTCGCCGCTCGCGATCCACAAGGGATCCGCGACGGCGCCCGGGTCGAAGCCCTCGCGCTTGAAGCGCGTGGTGACGTACTTGAAGCTCGCGGTGAGGTCCGGCGTCTCGAGGAGGCGCAGGAACACCGGGCGCGACGGTCGCGGCAGCGTCGCGGCGACCTCCGCCGCGAAGCGCTCGGGTGAGAAGCCGGAGTCGGTCACCAGCGCCGCCATGCCGGCGCGCCCTTCGTGGCCCGGCACCTCGACGCCGTACACGATCGCCTCGCGCACGCCGGTGGCTCGCGCGAGGACGTCGGCGACCTGCGCCGTCGAGACGTTCTCGCCCTTCCAGCGGTAGGTGTCGCCGAGGCGGTCCGAGAACGACACGTAGCCGCCGGCGTGCGTGACCACGAGGTCGCCGGTTGCGAACCAGTCGTGGCCGTCGCCGAAGGCGTCGCGCAGGATCTTCTTCTCGGTCGCGTCACCGTCGGTGTAGCCGTCGAATCGCGTCAGCGCGCTGATGCGGCCGATCAGCATGCCGGGCTCGCCTTCGGCCGCCTCGGTGACGTGTCCCTCTGCGTCGCGGATCGGCAGCGCGGTCTCCGGGTCGACGCGCACCACGGACTGGCCGAAGCTCAGACGGCCGATCATGCCGGGAACGCCCTCGGCGTTGACGAGCGCCACGTTGCCCTCGGTGGACCCGTAGTACTCGACGATCTCCGCGATGCGGAAGCGCTCGCGGAATGCGAGCCAGACGTCGCGTCGCAGCCCGGCGCCGTAGAACAGGCGTACCCGGTGCCGGTGCTCGTCGGGGCTTTCCGGCGCCTGGAGCAGGAAGCGGCACACCTCCCCGATGTACGGCACGACGGTCGCCCGGTACCTGACGCAGTCGCTCCAGAACGCGCTGGTCGAGAAGCCGTCGCGGATCGCGAGCGTCGTTCCGCCTGCGGCGGCGCCGCCGAGGCCGCCCATCGCGCCGGTGGCGTGCGACAGCGGCAGCGCGCAATACGTGACGTCGTCGGGACGCAGGGCACCGATCGTGTGCGCGAAGGCGAGCGACATGAGCGTGAAGCGGCGGTTGGTGATGCGTGCGGCCTTGGGCAGCCCCGTCGTGCCGGAGGTGAACATGTAGAGCGCGACCGCGTCGCCCGGCTGGACCTGGGCGGAGCCGGGAGTCTCGGTGCTCGCAGCGCCGAGCGCTTCGCGGAAGCCGTCGTCCCAGACGATCAGATCCGCCCCGCACGCGTCGGCGCCGTCGCGCACGTCGACGACGCTCCACGGAGCCGCCAGCACCCAGCGCGGCCCGACGCTGGCGAGCGCGTGGCGGAGCGGCTCCCCACGCACGCCGGCGTGCGGCAGCGCCGCCACCACGCCGATCTTGTTGAGGCCCGCCAGCGCGAACACCGTCTCCGGACGGCTGCCGAGGACGAGCGCGACGGCGTCGCCGCTGCGGGCGCCGCGCGCGAGGAACCACTGCGCGACGCGGTTGGCGACCTCGTCCACCTGCGCCCACGTCCAGCGGTGCTCCTCGAACAGCAGGGCGGGCTTGTCAGGCGTGCGCGCGGCGTTGCGCTCGACGAAGGCGCCGAGCGAGCCCGGCTGCGTCGGCAGGGTCGCGAGCGCCAGCGTGCGGACGGCACGCCCGGCGAGCGCCAGGTTGCGCAGCAGGCCGTCGAAGCTCGAGAGGCGGTTCCCTCCGCCGGTGTGGCCGCCCGTGGGTTCGCTGCTCACGCAGCGACACTAGCGCCTGCCGCGCTCGGCCGGAAGCACGGCATGGCATCGCGGCAGCGCGGCTGCACGAGGCAGCGCGGCTGCACAAGCTGCGGAGCGAGCCGAAGGGCGAGACGGTCGAGCTGTGGGGCGAGCCGAAGGGCGAGACGGCCGAGCTGCGAACCAGCGTCCGGTCCAGCCTCGCTCGCAGCGCGACCGTGAAGCGGCCGCCGCGTTCCGGCGCGCGCTCGACCGCGACGCGCACGGAGCAGCTCCGCGAGGTGGCGCACGACGAGGGGCGCCCGGCCCCTCGTCGTGACACCCCTCGTCGAGCTAGAAGAACACCTGCACCCCGCCCCGGACCGCGATCGGGTTGCCCGGCGTGAAGTGGATGTCCGAAACGCCGTCGCCCGGATCGAGGCCCGGCTTGGCCAGGCAACCCGGCTGCGAGCCGATCTCGTTCACGAGGCAGGTGTCGTCGGCGAACTGCGCCTCGCGCCACTCGGTGTCGGTGAGGTTCAGCCCGGCGAGCGTGAGCTGGACGTTGCGCCAGCGGTACGTGACCAGTGCGTCCATGACGAAGTAGCCCTGCGCGGTCAGCGTGTCGTCCTCGTTCGCCGGACGGTCGCCGACGAAGCGGAAGCGCAGGCCGGCCGAGAAGCCGTTGTCCCAGCGCGCGGTGAGGCCGCCGTTCATCAGCAGCGTCGGGGCGAGCGGGACGTGGTCGCCGTTCCTGAAGCGCGCGTGCGCCCAGCCGAGGTCGTAGTCCGCCCACAGCCACTCGGCGATGCGCCAGCGGGCCTCCACGTCGATGCCGTAGCGTCGCGAGGCGGGGCCCGGAACGAGGTTGCCCGTCGGCTCGTCGATCTCGGCGTCGACCACGCCGCCATCGCCGGAGAACACCAGCTCGCTGTCGAGGTCGAGCCACCAGAACGCCGCCGCGAGATCGATGTCGTCCATGAGCACCGTGCGCGCGCCGAACTCGGCCCCGTAGGATCGGGTCAGCGGGTCGAAGCCCGTGCCTCTGGTCAGGATCGCGACGCGTGCGTCGTTGGAGTGAAAGCCGTTGCCGTAGTTCAGGTACAGGTCGGTCTGCGGCGCGACGCTGAAGATCAGGTTGGCCTTGGGGCTCACGATGCCGTCCTGCGTGCCGCCGTTGATGAACACCGACTCGAAGTTGGGATCCGGGTCCTGCCCCGGCAGCTGGTCGCGGGCGGAGAACCAGAACTGGTCGCCGCGCAGCCCGCCCTCGAAGCGCACCCAGTCGTTGAAGATGACCTGCTGCTGCAGGAACGCCGACAGCGAGCTCTGATCGACGTGCAGCTTGTTGACCGCGAAGAAGCGGTTGCGGCGCACCTGCCGCCACAGCGCGAGGTCGATCGAGTCGTTGCGGTTCTGCAGGCCGAGCTGCGTCTGCATGCCGACCGAGCCGACCTGCCAGAGCCGCGTGTACTTCGCGTTGAGCCCGTAGGTCAATCGCTCGTCGTCCTGCTCGATGCCGTCCCCCGGCAGGTAGTCCGCTCCGGGGATGCCGGGCGCGTCGCCGGTGTCGGTGATGCCGCCTTGCGCGTTGCGGAGGAAGCGGAGTCCGGTGAAGCGGAAGAAGGTGAAGTTGGAGTACAGCGCGAGCCGGTAACGGAATCCGTACGCCTGCACGTCGAGGTTGTCCTGCGGCGTGAGCGCGTTGGTGTACTGCAGGTTCAGGGACTGGTAGTCGGTGGCGCCGCCCTCGGTGGGGTCGATCGCGCCGAAGCGGTCGAGGCGTGGCCCGGTGAACGGGTCGCCGTTCGGGTAGCGTCCGTCGACCGCGCGCAGCGGGATCTCGCCCGACGCGTCCCAGTCCGCGTCGTAGACGATCGCCGACGCGCGCAGCGCCGAGGTCGGCGTGAGGTCGAGCGTGTACTTGGCGAAGAAGTTGTACGCCCAGTAGTTGTTCGGGTACTCGAACGGACCGTTGGACCGGTACACCTGCGCTGCGAGGTAGGTCTTGCCCGCGCCGAGCTGCGGCGACCCCTGGAAGAGGAAGCGCGCGGTGTCGAACGACGCCCCCTCGGCGAGAAACGAGTTCTCCTCCACCTCGTCGCGCGTCTGCACCTCGAGCGCGCCGGCGTTCATGAAGTCGCCGAACTGCGCGAAGTACGGACCCTTCCACAGCTTGAGATCGCGGATGGTCTCCGGGATCACGTAGTTCAGGTCGGCGTAGCCCTGACCGTGCGCGTGCGACACCAGGTTCACCGGCACGCCGTCGACGAAGATCGCGAAGTCGGTGCCGTGATCGGCGTCGAAGCCGCGGATCAGGTACTGCATCGCCTTGCCGCCGCCCTGGTGCTGGGCGACGACGAGCCCGGGCACGTTCTGCAGCACCTCCTGCGTCGTCGCGTGCGGGCGCAGCTCGAAGTCGCGCGCGCGGATCTCCTGCGCCGACGCCGCCGACGACGGCTTGCGCGCCTCGACCACGAGCTCGGCGAGCGACGCTTTCTTGCCGTCGTCGGACACCGTCAGGCCGAGCGCCCCCGCGTCGCGGGCGGGCGTGGCGCCGTCGCTCTCGTCCTCGATCTCCCTTTCGGTCGCAGCCGGCGCGGCCTCAACGGACGCCGCCTCGGCGCGCACCCGGAGAGGTGCGGCGAGGACGGCGGCGGCGATCGCCACGCCGAGGGCGAAGCGGATCTCCCTCATCGTAGAACCTTCCCGTCGTCTGGGACGCAGCGCGCGCTCGCCGAGCGGCGCGGCACGCGTCAGGAATTCACGCGAACTGCGGTGATTCAGTCAGACGGGAGAGTGCGGCGGAGCGCGAGCGCGGAGCGCGTGGCCCGGCGCGAGCAGGGGTGAGGGGTGGTTGGCCGCGCTTATCGGGCGGTGCGGCCGCGGCGCGGCGATGCCGGGGACGTGCGCTGCGAGCGCCGTCTGGAACGGCGCCTGTTCGTGTGCGTGGGCTTCGTCGCGACTCGCGACGAAGCCCGGTCCGTCGGCGGCGTGCCCGCGTTCGTCGTCGGCATCGCGCGCCGTCGCGGGACGGACCTCGTCTCCATGGTGCGGTGTGTGCGTGGCCGCGACAGCCGACGCGCCGTGCGCATGGTCGTGCGCGTCCGCGCGGCCGTGGTGGTGCGTGCCCGGGTGGTCGTGGCGGTGGCCGTGTGTGGAGTCGGCCGGGTCGCCGTACGCGTGGTCGTGCTGGTGACCGCGCTGGTGGCGGGGCGGCAGCAGGTCGCGCAGCGACGCGCTCGAGCCGGCGACCCGCGTGCCGTCCCACTCGTGGACGTGGCCGTGTCCG
>Ga0172363_10000872_pt1 | contig 23813 bp, 16 predicted proteins | sample LakKivs2_kivu2a2_FD_114541 | JGI IMG/M metagenome (GOLD analysis project Ga0172363, IMG submission 114541) | Sediment microbial communities from Lake Kivu, Rwanda - Sediment s2_kivu2a2 | ecosystem: Environmental > Aquatic > Freshwater > Lake > Sediment | place: Rwanda: Western Province, Lake... | reverse complement strand
TGCAGGCTCTGGAGGAGGAGTTTCACCCCCTCCCAGCAATGAATCACCAACCAAAGCAGATTCATTGGAGCCGTCAATGTCAATGTCGTACAAGGCTGGAGTCGTTCCAACTGTTGCTAGTCCGAAGAAGATCCATCTATTGTCCCATGTGGGACGCCAAGCACGAGTAATCGTAAGCATTGTGTCATCAACGAACATTTTCACTTGGTAGGCGAAGACGTTGGGGTTATTGTAGCTCGTTATCCATACTGTTACATTCCATTTATAGCCGACGTATGGTGTCGCCGTTGGCGGACTGCTTGCTGGCTCAACCCAAATTGCTTCAGGTACTGCTGAAACCATTGAGAACATTGGCAGCATGCTTGCTAGAAGCATAAAAGCCATTAACGCAACTATTTTACTTCTCATTTTTCTTTTCTCCCTTCTCCTTTAAGCAATAAAGATTTAGCATGTTTTCAGATTTAAGCGTTCCGGAATTATCTTCTATATAAACAGCCGTCAACAACACGGTTCAAAACACTCACAACACTCTTTCTAAAAAATAACACCTCAGCCAATAATAAACTATCAACACAAAAACAAAAAAATAAAGAAGAGGCTATTTCGCTATTTTCAACCTACACTTCTTAACAACCACAACAGCCGACGTCACTGCAACCATCGCAAACAACAGCGTAAGCATCATGAACTCTGGAATAATATAGTAGCCGCTAGTTTTACCTGTTACAATGTCAACTAAATCAGAGTTTAATAGGGTTGTGTCTACATTGGTGATGTTTAAGTTGCATGAAACATTACCAGATAAAGGAACGTAGATTATTTGAAATTCTATCACCGCTAACAGACCGTCGCCATTGAACGTATACGTAAACGAGGAGTCGCCGACTAGAACGCTTTCATTGCTTCCATCACTGTCAATATCGTAAAAACTGGGTTCTAGACCAACTGTTGATTTTCCATAATAAACCCATTGGGTATCCCAAGTGGGACGCCAAGCCCGGGTAATATTCAGTAAAGTATCATTGACGTTTAGTTTCACCTGGTAAGCGAAAAGGTCCGTAACATTATAAACCCATGCTGTGGCATTAAAGCGAGTACCCACAGAATGTCCATACAATGTGAAGTTGCCGTCTCCAGTTGCGGGATTAATAACTTTTACGTTGGTTGTTTGAGCCCATGTTGATGGTGTCGCTCTGAACGCCATGCCAACAACAAGCAACAAGCTGAGAAGCATTAGTCCTTTTTTCTTTGTTCTAAAATGGAAATTCAATCTTTTTCACCTTAATTTAATAGTTTATCTATTAGTTCTTAAGCTTTTCTAAAAGAAAAACTGGCAAATTAAAACTCAAAAAATCTTGATGTTTAGTTAAATTATTCTTCTAAGTAAATCTCATGTTTTTTCTTTATTCTCCTCTTTAGTACCATGTAACCAACGAAACTGCAATTTTAAGCTGTCGATTCTCCATAAAAAACCATTGCGGATCCCATTTGAGACGCTAGGCACGATTGATTGATAGAATCGAATCGTCTACATAAAGTTTAACCTGATAAGCAAAAAAGGTCTGAAACATCGCATAGTTTGACTGTGGCTTTTGAATCTGCAGGTTTAATTATGATTAAAACGTGACTGGATAAAATCTGGCAAGGCATCTTTTCGAACAAAAAACATTGATAAAATGGATAAAACTAGTGAATGGACACTTTGGAAGCGTCTTTTTCACATTGCTTTAAAAACTAAAGAAAAAGAGGGGAAATTTTATTGGGAGGATAGTTTAACCTATCCATCCGAATTTCTTTGCGATAGCTGCAATGTCTTTGATGTCGATTTTGTAGTCGAGGTTAAGGTCAGCAACTGTGTTCCATTTCGCGTGGCCTGGGTATGAACCGAAAGCCTTTGCTGCTACGGCTACATCTTTAATGTCAACTTTGCAGTCTGGTGCTGGCAGTTGCGGGTTGTAGTAGGTTGAGCCTCCGATGTCTTCTTTAATGGTGCCCCACCAGTCGAAAGTTACGTTCTTCCACTTGCATATCCATGGGTTTGGCTGTGTTGGACAGAATTCTGGTGGACCTTTGATGTGGACTTCGACGTCTATGTCGTAGCTGCATCTAGGCCAACACGGAAGTTCTTTGCCTAATGCTGTGGCGATGTCACCCAGTGTAACGATTTCCACGTGAGGTACACCCGGTACAAGATGTACGTTAATGGGTCCCCTAATTAGCGTCTTTGTGCCAGCTGTCTTGTTGGTGAAGTAGATCCACTTGTCCACCCATATTTCTGCGGTGACCATGCCGGGCTCCATTTTTTTCAGGTTGCTCATCGTGACTACGAACCATGCGTCATCTGGAGGTGTGCAAGGCTTGATTTTTTGCCTATAATTCAACGCGGGGTCTGTGCCTACGAGTTTGATTTCAACATCGAGTGGGGTACTCCTGAAGTACAGCGGGTTCTTGTCGGCGCGATAGTAAGCATTTTCTACGTATGCACCGAACTTATATGGTCCAGTGCATACCAAATTGGGGTCAGGCATTGGTCCTTCAACATTGCCATTTTCCGCTATGGGTTTCCATATGTGTTTGGGCAGGATAATGTTGCCGCCGATCCAGCCAGTTACCCAATAGCTTTTCACGTCCAGCAGCACCTCGAAGTTGCAGGGGTCGAGGATGCTGAAGCTTAGGATGTCTGCAACGTTGCTGTACCACCATGGGTCTGGTAGCCCGCGGTCGGACAGGATTTTCTTCAGCTCTACGAATGTGAAGTAGATGTCAGCTATAGTCATTTTTGTGCCGTCGCTCCAGTATATGTCGTCCCGTAATGTGAACCTTACGCGGCTGCATGTGCCATACACTGGGTGTGTGTATAAGCCAACATCATAAGTTTTGACCATCCATGGCAGGAACTGACCTAGGTTAGATGCGTTTCGAGTCAGCAGACTCTCATAGCTTAGTCCCATTGCGTTCCATTCCCAAAGCCACTGAGAGTATATGGGGTTTTTCATCTCTATTTTTGGTGTTTTGAAACCCCATTGTATGGTCATGGTGCCGTCGCCTAGCAGTGGGCAATCCGGATGCATGTTCAGGAAGCTCCAGAAGTTGTCGATTCCGTAGCCCATCTCGTTGGTTACACCGATCCAGTTTTTGCCATTGTTAGGCCCTGCTGAAGTGTAAGTTTTGTGGTAGCCTTTGTTGCCTGAAACACAGTATATGGGTACGCTGAGGACCTGGTCACACTGCGCGAACTGTGCAATCATGGCCATTGCCACTGCTTCTTCTTGGTTGTTAGCGTACATAATGCCCTCTGCTGCATCGTTGAAATCAGGGTCGTTGTGGCCGCCGTAGTTGTAGCAGAAGCCTGGATGCTGGTAGTAGTCCCAAGACCACAGAATGAGGCTGTCTGGGTCTACACCGAGGCTCCAGCCTCCAGTGTACAAGTGGAAGTCCTTCTGGTACATCACAAAGGGCCCAGTGAATGGGCTGTTGCCTAGTTGAGCATTAACTCTGATTTTCACGGATGCAAGCTCAAGCAACAGTGTTTGACCAACCATTAGTCTGGGGGCGGTTTCGAGTCGGATGTAGAAGATAAGCTCAACCCATTCGTCTGGCTCTTCCACACCGTTGAGATTTCGGTCCCAGTACCTGTAGCCAGTAGCGGGGTTAACTGGAAAGCCATTTGCATCCAGCGTGGAGTTAGCAGCCTCTTGACTATATGTCCATGACCACGGAATGCTCTCGTCACCATAAACGTCCAAGACATATTTCTCCATAGCCGGGGGCATGGTTGTATACATTGGGTATCCAAAGCCCGCGCCAATGGATGGATCAGCAATGTAGGCGGGTCTGTTGACTAAGTAAGCTATGGCTCGCCTCATGTAGAGATTGCTCATGGGATTATAGTTGTTTGCCTTTGGATCTCCACCTTTTATTTTCGGGTTACCCACTGTGTCGTCTTGGTCTCCAACAGGGTTCAGGCCCTTGGCGACGGATGGCGGACGGCCCATGTACTTGTTACCGTTGCTGTTCATGTCTAGGATGTTGAGTCCGAATTCTGGACCGTAATTCACCACATTAATATAATCTGAGTACGGTGGGGCAGTCCATAATTCATACTTTGCCTTTGGTATAGGCCAGTCACCTATGTCAATCTGGTGAGCTTCTAAGGCGGCAAACTCCGCTGCGTCGCTTGCATACAGATTAATCAGCACGTGGTCTGCTCTTGGACCAAACTGTTCATACGCTGCGTCAGATGTGCCATTTGGGTACACCCAAGCGAATGCTGGACCTGTCAACATTAGTAGCATAAGCAATATCACTATCGAAAGAATAATTTTTCTTTGCATACTTCTTTCTCCTTTCTCTATTTTCAGCACTATAATCTTGACTAATGCGGGTTTAAAAGTTTTGTGGAACATTGTTACATAACAAGATACTAACTTAATTCCGCTTTAAACCATGAAGCAACACACACGCTGCTTTTTACATGCACTCGAACTTGCCTAAGTATCATTTTACATACAAGTGACAAGCTACAGAATGGTTTTTTTGCACATTAATTAAAGGAGGAACTTTGCTGCGGCAAATATCCCCTATAATAACAGGGCATCGCGTATGAAACCTGCAGCCCGAAGGTGGATTAATTGGACTCGGAATCTCCCCTTTGATAACAACCTCTACCCTTCTTGAAGTAGGGTCTGCAACAGGCACTGCTAGCATCAAAGCCTTGGTATATGGATGCAAAGGTTCTTTCAGTACACTGTCCACAGGACCTTTCTCCACTATTTCGCCAAGATACATGATGGCCATGTTGTCACACAGATGCCTGGCTAAGGCAAGGTCGTGGGTTATGTAAAGAAACGAAACATCATACTTGTCTCTCAATTCTAAAAGCAGGTTAAGTATTTCAGCCCTTATTGACATGTCAAGCATCGAGACAGGCTCGTCTGCTACCACGAACTCAGGATTAAGTACAAGGGCTCTTGCCACCGCAACTCTTTGCCTTTGACCTCCACTAAGCTCATGAGGATAGCGAAGAAGAAACTCGTCAGGAGGAACAAGCTGTACATCCTCCATAGCACGGTAAACCCTATCTTCAGCCTCTTTGCCAATTATCCCCTGAATAATCAAAGGCTCTTCCACAATGCTTCGTACGAGCTTCTTAGGATCCAAAGATTCGTAAGGATCTTGAAAAATCACTTGCATTTTTCGACGCAATGGCTTAAGCTTAGTGTCTGTCAAATTGGTAATATCTTTTCCTTGAAACAATATTCTACCATTTGTTGGTTTTATAAGTCTAAGCAGAAGCCTTCCAGTTGTTGTTTTTCCGCTACCGCTCTCTCCAGCGAGGGCAAAAATCTCTTTTTGTCCAACCTCAAAGTCTATCCCATCTACAGCATGCACAAACAATTCTTTTCTACCAAGTAGCGTGCCAAATAAGCCCATTCTGACGGGAAACCATTTCTTTAAGCGTTCGACTTTCACAATAACTTCATTCATTTTCTTCGCCTTCCTGTTAATGTTTTTGAATCTTACCTTCTGAGTACAGATGACATGCCACCCACTGATCCTTCTTCAACTCGCAAAACAGCGGCTCTTCTTTTTGGCATAGATCCATCGCGTATTTGCATCTCGCGTGGAACCTACATCCTTTGGGGGGATTAAGAAGGTCTGGTGGATACCCTGGAATGGAAATCATTCGTGTACGTTCAGCCGTGATGTCTGGAAATGCGCCAATCAGCCCCCGTGTGTAGGGGTGTAAAGGTTCTTTAAATACCGTTACAATATCTCCGTACTCTACAATTTTTCCAGCATACATAATTGCAACTTTCTCGCAGATTTCTGCAATAATAGAGAGGTCGTGAGTTATAAGGATCATTCCTAAATTTAGCTTTGTCTTCAACTCTTTCATAAGCTTCAGAACTTGAGCAGCTACAATTACGTCAAGAGCTGTTGAGGGTTCGTCGGCAATTAACAACGAAGGATGACAAGCTAGCGCCATCGCGATCATAGAGCGTTGCCTCATTCCCCCGCTGAATTCATATGGATATCCGCTCAGCCGGGAAGGCTCCACTCCGACAAGCTCCATGAGCTTCTCACCTCTCTCCCATGCTTGTCTTTCGTCCACCTCTGGCTCATGTAACCTAATCGCTTCAACTATCTGGTTTCCAACGCTATAAACAGGGTTTAAGGCGTTCATTGCACCTTGAAAAACTATTGAAATCTCTTTCCATCGGATTTCTTCTCTCATTTCATCATCGTCAAGCGTAACAATGTCTTTATTCTTGAAGAGTATCTTTCCTCCAACAATTTTGCCATTTGGAGGTAATATCCTTAGAATCGAAAGCGCCGCTGTTGTCTTTCCACATCCAGACTCGCCAGCAAGTCCTGTTGCCTTTCCCAATTCTACATCGAAGTTGATGCCATCTACCGCTTTGACCTTACCGCTCATGGTTGTGAAGTAAGTTCTGAGGTTTTGAACATCTAGTAATGCCATGCCTAATCACTATCTAGTTGTTCTCTTTTACTTTCAGGCGCTATTTGAGCCTCTGTACGACTTAGAATAATTAGTATATTTAACCTTTTAGGGCTCAGTAGAGCCATGTGACAACTCGCCCAAATTTTAGAAATGCTTTTCTAGTGTCCTTGGTTTCTACTTATTGGGATTCGGTTGAAGTACCAATGGTTTGGAAAAAGTGTCGACCTAAACTTGTTAGCAGAATCTGTTACGTCTTTTCTTAAAGCAAAAAAATTCACAGTTCGGCAACATGATGCTTTAGAACTTAGCCATCTTTTCGGAACTTATCGCAGTGCAGATGGCGAAGTGAAAACTGTAGTGGTCAAAATCTCTGGGGTTCCCAACGATTTTACAGTGGACCTCACAGTTGGTGAGGAATATCAATTCATGTTAAAACTCAGCTCATTGTTCACGTTTTTCGGAGGAGGAGCCTTGATGCTAAAGAGACTTCGATCTGCAGAGTATTATCAAAAATTTGAAGAAGAATTCTGGATCTACGTTGAGCGTCAGGTCTCACAGCTTACTGGAACCATGAAATCATCGTCTTTGCCTTAGTTTCGGGTTCAAAACTTCGTCTAACGCATAGCCTAGCAGTACGAAAGCAGCTGCTAATGCTGCTATACATGCGCCCGGAGGGACAACCCACCACCAGTTGGTAGTTGCATTAGCTTCAAAGAAGGCATTTAACATTCTTCCCCACGACATTCTAAATGGGTCGTAGAATCCAAGCCATGACAAAGCCGCTTCCGCAGTGACAGCACCAGGCACAGCCATTGCTAGTGAAATGTAAATCAACGGCATCACACTTGGCACGACATGGCTAACTATAATGTGGAACCGCCCTGCTCCCACAGCTTTGGCTGCCTCCACGAATGGTCGCTCCTTAATAGAAAGTACTTGAGACCTAACCATTCTAGCAAAACCCATCCACCCCAGCAATCCCAGCAAGATTATGAGATTGTCGATTGTTGCTCCTAAAACTGCCACAAGGACAACTAGCAGTGGCAAACCAGGCAACATGAGCAGAATGTCAGTGAATCTCATCAATAATTCATCGACTACTCGTCCCATGTAGCCTGCGGTCAGCCCTATTGCCAATCCAATAGTCACGCTGAGGACGGCAACCATAACTCCCAAGTAAATTGATATTCTTGTACCGTAAATAAGCTGTGCAAAAAGGTCTTGCCCATGATGATCTGTGCCCATAAAGCCAAAGCTCGTGCCGAAAAGTATTAGGCCAAAATCGTCAATGAAAACACTCGTTGAAACAGGTTTACTGGAGTTCTTTCTGTCGCTAAAAATCATTTCCACTCCGTATATGTATTTGCCCGGAACCGATGTAAACACCATTGGAACTGGGCGATTTGGTGGTCGTCCGAAATCAGTCTTTGCGTTCACAACCGAGTTAGATTCTGAGTCAATCACTGATATGTCGGTGGAGACAGAAGTTATCCAGCCTCGATCCACCCATGTGTAGGAAGCGTTATCCCAAACTAAAGCTCCATATTCGGGTTTTACAATCGGGCCAGGTTGTCCCGTAACCAAATCCCTAGTGAATCCTCTCGGCACCCGACTGTCCTCAATTGGATTATTTGGAGGAGGCCAAAGCCGCCACATTCTTCCTCCAACTGGACCGAGGAAAACCGTCACTTTCACTGGAGCATCAAGTTCCCCCTTAACATCTACCGTGCCTTTCACCAGCAGCTCGATATTGCCATAGAATCTTGATGGTACCCCAAGGTAAGGGAAATCGAACTCTTTGAAAATAATAACCCTGGATTCATTGTATAAAATTCCCTCTTCGCGACTAAACGTTACATTTAGAGAGCCAGGCTCAGCGAATTTTAAGAAGCCACGAGGTTGCACGTACGGATAATTCGCATCTGATTCGTTGATTACTATGCCGCTACCGTCTATCGTGAAATTCAACTCCCCATCATCCCGACGCAGTTTTGGATACCCAGGGTTTTGAAAAACGTACATGTTCTCGCTTAGTGTGGGTTTACCACCTAACCACGCTGGGATATACCGAAGCCACACTGGAGCGGTAGAACCGCCAGCCAAGGGAAAACCCCGTTCTGTAATATCTTGTCCTAAATTGTTAAAAGGTGTGAACCATTGTGGGACGACTGCAAGCACACAAAATATTGCTATTATCGTCAACCCTGCAAGTGATTTACCATTGCGAAAGAGAAGTTTCAGGAACCCTGCGAACCTGCCTAGCGTAAACGCGAGTTTACTTGGCCGTTTTGCCACACCGATCACCCATATTTTATTCGTGGATCTATTATTCCATAAAGGATGTCAGCTACGATGTTGGCAACAACCACACAGATTGAAATAACGTAGAAAACTGCCATTAAAACTTGGTAATCTAAAGTTTGTATCGACTCCCAAATCCATCCCCCGAGGCCTGGATATGTAAAAACTGTTTCAGTAATTATGGCGCCAGATAATATGAAGCCAAAAGACAAAGCAGCACTTGTTATCAGGGGCAAGGATGCGTTTTTCAATGCATGACGGTACAACACACTTCTTTCTGTGAGCCCTTTAGCCCTAGCCGTAACGATGTAGTCTTCAGCGATTGTGTCGAGCATAGTAGCTCGTGTAAGGAGCAACCAGCTTCCAAAGCTAAAAATGGTCAATGTTAGTAGCGGAAGAAACAAATGATGAAGGTAGCCTCCAACCAGTGTCCAAGCCTGCCCTATATCAAAGGAGAAAGCTATACTTAATGTGTTAGGAGAAGACTTTGAAGTGCTACTCAAGGCCTGCGGCCATCCAAGAGCCCATATTCTCGGAAAAGCTCCTGCATTGGGAAACCATTGCAGAAAGCCGAAGAAAACTACAAGAAACACTAGCCCCAGCCAAAATGTGGGTAAGGAGCCCAAGACCAGTGAACTAGTAACTGCACCGCTATCCCAGATGGTTCCTCTCCTCTGGATGACGGCTACTCCTAATAAGACGCCAAAAACAATTGAAAGTGCAGTAGCTGAGCCGAGTAGCAGCAGAGTGTACGGGATCCTTCTAGCCATCAGCTCTGCAATCGGAGTCTTCCCTACAATACTAATTCCGAAGTTCCATGTGAGCAAATTACGCAGATACTTAACTAGCTGTATATGAAACGGGTCGCCAAAACCCCATATTTGTCTCAACAAGTCTTGTTGCGCTTGAATTTCCTCAGGAGAAATTTTCCCCTGAAAGGGCCTTGTCAAAAACTGAATGGGATCCCCCGGCATCATCTTGAATATGGCAAAGTTCAACATAATGATAAGTATTACTAGCACAAAAGAGTATACCAATCTTTTCAGGATATAACTTCTTAGTCCCACATGCATCACAATTTTTTATGCTTAAACTAGTCTCTTAAGCTTTTGCCTTCCACGACCTAATATCCTTAAGCATTCATGTGTACAATCCTTATGAATAAAACCTTAAATACATGACCTAGCGATAAAAACCAAAGAAATAGAGACGAAAGTTGAATGAAGGACAAACAATTCACTGCCACGTTCATATTCACACTAATCGGTTCTATTTTGATAATTATAAACGCTCTGTGGATCGCAACAAGCGGCGCGCCTCTAATTTTTTCATCCTCTCAAGCATCCACAGTAGAAGAAGTAATGAACTCCAAAAGTTTCTGGGGCCGCATAGTGTTCGGCGTCCCTGGACTGGTTGAAGGCCACTGGACGCTCTTTTGGCTCCTATTCACAGTGGTAATGCTCTCGTGTGCTGGGCTTCTCTATAAAAAGCCTCGAAAACACAAAGAATACGCTCTTCCGATCGCAATATGCTCGCTTTTTAGTCTGCCCATAGGCGGTGGCTTCTACATCGGAGCCATTCTAGGGTTCATTGGTGGCATCGCAGGAATGGAATGGCCGAAACCCTTCAAAGAAACTTTTTTCGGCAAGATTTTAAGCGCGGCTTTTCTGAAATCCGAGTTCTACAACGTGATCCGTGACAACCCAAAAACAATTGGAACCGCTGCCTTTGTCCTAATCCTTGTGGGTGTCCTAAGCGGAATAGGAAACGGATTATATACTTACAATGTTGATTTGATCAAAATGGGAAAAGATGCAGCCTATAGAATTATGTTGCAGGGATATGTGATATGGGACCAAACAGCTATAGTGACTACCATAGCCTTTATCGGAATAGCCGTAGTAAAGTGGCTCCTTCTCTCTATCGCTATCTACGCTATCGGGGCAAAAATTACCGGTTTCTCATCTAGCTACGATAAAATAGCTAGAATGGTCGCCTTTGCTTACGTGCCCGAAGGCCTACTGATGTTTTTGCCTGTCATATTCTCAAATGAGCCTGCCCTATCATTTAATTGGCCTCTAGGCCTCTATGTTGCTTCTAGACTTTGGATTTTTGCCGCTCTGGTGATCGTCATTACTCAAGCATTCGACTATTCGAAAAGAAAAGCGTTAGGAGTGGCAATATTTGGAGGGACAATCTATTGGGTAATATACCACATATTCATAATTCCAACCTTGGGAGTGCCAGGTGTACGAATTGAAATCTTGATGCCTGGTTCTCCATCAGCAATACTTGTACTAATAAGTATTGCATTCATAATTGCAACGTTGCTAGGTGTATTTTCCAAAGAATAGACGCTTATTCAACCTTTTGCTCCGATCTCGTTTGTGTTTGCCAATACTTAAATATCACACAAATATTTTCTAATCATAGAGTTTGAAACAGAATGCCAACAATTGGGAAGAAGCAAATAATGTTTTTCGGGACGAAAATCATTATTGTATTAGGAATCACCCTTTTTTTCGCACTTCTCGCAATTTTTGGAGGACTGGGTTATTCCGGAGCTGCACACACCAAAGTAATAGAAAGATATCCCTCCGGGTACTGGTTAGTTGATGCAAGTTGTAACATTACATACAATCCTTTTCTCTATGCTTTCTCTTGGTCAATGGGCAGGGGGTGGTTTTCGGCCAATTTTACAATTGTCAGCACACCCACTTTCGTCGGTGGAGGAGAAACTAGACACCCGCTTTGGCGAAGCCCCGCAGACTTGGAAGAAGAAGCCACTATAGCAGTTATCTTGACGGAGGTCTTCATAAACATTCCATGCAATTTTGTTATAATCCTTGCAATTGAACTGACAAAAACACGGTATTTCTACTTTTGCCTTTTCGGAGGCACAATTGGCTTCTCTGCTGGGGAAGTTGCAGGCTCAATTGTCGGTTTCTTTGTCGGAGCATTGCTGATAGCGTTTGTGTTACCAAGGTTAAGGAAAAGCCCGCATGTGATCCGGCTACTGAATAGGCTTGTGGGAAAAGATTAGTCTAGGTACATACATTACAGACTAGAAAATCGACGGACGATACAATCGCAGTCTGAATATTGGCAAGCTAACTTTGGGAAACAGTATTGTAGTTCCTAAAACCGCACCGATTATCATTTATGGACAGTAGTTCATTTCTCGACGCGCAGGAGGTATGCTAGGCTTGCGGTGATGCATTTTCCTCTTCCTTACGTTTCGCTATCATCCAATCCTTATATCCGGCAACAACGCCCCAGAGCACAATTATAAAAATCGTTGCGACAATTCGAAATTCAGGAGCCATCTGGAGAACTGTCCACACAACAATGAGCGGTACAACCAAAACTAAAACTATCGAAAAAATAACAATCCAAGTCCATTTGTCGAGCATAGCGCTAACCAATTGGCTTCACAACGTAGGACAATTCGAACAGAATATATATTGTTTTCGAAAAAGCTAAACAGCTTTGTAACTACTATAAGCACGAGAAAGTTCTGTAGGGCGCGTATTTCAATATTTCGCAACTTTCCATTCTTATGGTGTTGCTTCTTTCCATCAGTGAAACTGGTAGTCGTTCACAGAGAATTTTTAGCAAGTCTGCAAAATTTAGGAAGTCTCGCGCGCGTTTTATATAGACTTTTTTATGTTGAACATTTTGCGAGTGAATCCCATGGGAAATGTGGGTGCAGTCTTCTATCTAATGCGTTTCTTCCTGTAGATTATGACTGCTAGTAGTGTTGCTATCATGAACAGTGGTAGAATGAGAAATGATGGAAATTCTGGAATCGCTGTTATTCCACTGATATCTATAGTGTGTTCGCTGTGAGTGTAGTTGATGTAGAAGTACACGTGTGTTTCGTTGGAGCATGGTAGTTCTTTGACTTGAGGATACGTAGTGTCTGTCATGATTTCTCCGTTGAATCTTACAACATAAGAGCTGTTGATGAGGATTTTGGGAATGCAGATTCTGACGAAGCCTTCTGTGTCTGTTACGCCTGAGACGTTGAAAGCTAAGATTGCTTCTGGTGGATACACTTCTATTGGACTTAGGCTGAAACTAACGTCTGAGATTGAAGAATTGCTGATAAAACTGACTGCATACCCATAAGAGGTGTTGAAACTAGAAAACATACCCATTAAAGGATAATTGTCTTGGTTGTTTTCATCTATAAAGTATAGAGTATCTCCAATGCCATCAAAGTTAGAATCCATACCATCATAGTCGCTCCAATAGTTTCCGCCAGAAGGATAACCACCATCCCAAACATTTACATACCCAGAAACAGACGTGCGAAACGTGTTGTTAATGAAGTTATTGTTATAAATCACATTGTATCGTGCTGGAGTAGAAACATAAATTTCAAGCCCGTAAGCCTTATTAGCGGAAATGGTGTTAGCGCAAATGACATTCCGTTCGCACCATGCTAGTTCAATGCCGTTCCACTTATTCTCTGAAACAATGTTGCCATATATTATGTTGCTATTTGAATGATCCAGAAAAATGCCGTAGCGATTTTTTGTTATGTTATTATCTCTAATCATATGACCGAAAGCCCCCCGCAATTTATCCCCAAGCTTAATTCCGACGAAATTGCCGATAATCGTGTTGTTGATGATATAACTATTATCAACGTTGTATACATTAATCCCGTAATATGACGGAAAGCTCATGCCTCCGTTTCGAAGGGTAAATCCGCTTATCAAAACATTGTTGGCTAATATCGTGACAACGTGAGAGCACATATTTGCGTCAATGATTGTGTTACTTCTACTCTCGCCTATAAGTGAGACGCTCTTGTTTACAACAATGTTTTCATAATATATTCCGGATTTAACTAAGACCCAGCTTCCCTCAGTAGCATTGTTTATTGCGTCTTGTATTTTCTCAAAATTGTCAGGAACCAAAATCGTTTTTGAATTAGCTAAGTTCCTTGGAACATCAAAAGGCGCGGCTAAACTCCCTCCAGTTCGAGCAAATCTGGACAATGCTAATGAAAACAATAACCAAACTAAAACGAGGGATATTGTGAATGTTCGCCAATTCATTTGTTTCCGTCCTATAAAAATAGAACTCTAATCTTTGGCTTCACGGGTTTTCTACCTTTTTGAGCCTCCTCCACCTTATGATCACTATTCCTATGCCTATTGAAACCATCCCAATAATTAAGATCCATAATATGTACGGGTGGCCTTCCTCTATAATTAGCTCTTCAATATCGCCTGCGCCATCATACATTTCATTGCCCTCAAAAACCGCTCGTATCCAAAAGTTTCCAGTCTTGTCAGGCGTAAACAAACTCGTTGCTACTCCAGAAGAGTTAGTGATGGCAGATACTACCCACTCATTTGAGCCTTCCATAGTTACGTAGAAATTGATAGTAAAACCCTGCAGAGGCGTCATGTCTTCTGATTGCAACGTTGCCGATACCTCAATTGTTTTTCCGACAGTACCATATTTTGGGGAGGAAAGAGATAAAAAGGAAAAGAAAAGTCTTACAAACACGTTTCTAGTTGCGACGCCTGTTGCCCCTTCATCATCAAAAATTGTTAGTGTAGCTGTATGATTTCCCTCTTTTTCAAATATTTTCGATACCTCCGCGCATTGGAGACAATAGTCGCCGTCAAAATTCCAGATCCACAACATGATCCTTCCATCAGTGTCCGTCGATTCATCAACGAAACTTATAGTTTCCAAGATTTTGACATCTATCGGGTAGTAATCAAACTTTGCAGTTGGAGGAATATTCTGGCTTAAAGGAATAATTAAGGGATGTCTGTCCTGATTGTTTTCGTCGATTAAGTAGGATGTATCACCAATGCCGTCACCATCCGCGTCTTCTCCAGCGTAGTCGCTCCAATAATTGCCTTCAGAACCGTTATCAAAAGCGTTGGCTGAAGGAGAGTAGGGGTAAACAGTCACATTGTTGTTTAGAAAATTGTTATGATACACGATATTGCTGCTTGAGCCATAGAGTCGAATGCAATATTTATTGTCTTTTACGACATTCTTGTAAAGGACATTTCCAAAGGACTTGTCTAACATTATGCCGTATTGCATATTGTTCATAACCACATTGCCAGCAATTTTGTTGTCGTTTGCTTCTTCGAGATAAAGGGCGTCATAGTTGTTTCTGATTGTGTTTCCAGTAATTACGTTATTGTTAGAGTAAGACGACAAGAGATAACCAGCATGCGAAAGCCGAATTCCGTTCTGCTTGTTGTAGTCTATGATGTTTCCCACAATGATGTTATTACTAGACGATATTGTCGAAATTCCACTCCATCCATTGCTGGAAAAGTTGTTATTTACAATGGTGTTGTTATGAGCGCAAATCATGTATAAGCCACGTTCATTGTTCGTTGCAGTAGTGTTAACTATCAAAGAGTTGTTTGTATAAGCTAGAAGCACTCCGAACGCGTTATTTGACAGATTTGAGTCTTTCACGATTATGTTTGATGAATTCACTAAGGTTACATAACCTGCGTCGGAGGGAACAGTTATGTTTTGTTTATTTGTTAGATAGTAGACTGGTTTGCCGTTCACCAAGTTGCTAAAGTCAATATCATGCAAGAAATGAGAAGGATATAAACCCCAAACCCGAAGGTTATATCTGTTATCCGTCATATTGTTATTCCTAAGAACGTTGCCCGAAGAATCATACATATGAATCCCATAAAAGTGACCCGTTATCAGGTTGTCTTCTATGTCATTGTAATGACCTCTCACATAAATTCCTGAGTATTTGGACTCTTCAGCGTCTTTGCCTTTTATGGTGAAACCTCTCAAAGAAACGTTGCTTGCCGTTACCGCTATTTCGATAGTAGATCCTTCACCGCTACTTTCTATAATTGTCAAATTGCTGCCACTGCCGATAAGACGCAAAGACTTGTTTATCGTTAAACATTCAACATATTTTCCAGGCATCACCAAAATAGTATCTCCTACATTTGCTGCGTCTATGGCAGCTTGTATGGTTGGATAACGTTCAGGAACAACTATTGTAGAGTTAGCATTAACTGATCCAATATGGATTATTAGAGATGATGCACATGTAGTAGCTAGTAAAAGCAAGAGCCATTTTAAAGCGACTCTTAAACCACCATACATATCTATATTACCACGCACTCTGAAATTTAATCGTTTGCTAAAAGTTTTGCTGATTTCACTCTCCACTCCTTCGGACTTCTTCCATATTGCATTAGTTCACATAATGTTTATGAATCTCGGAAGACACACTTTATACAAGCACATCCATAGAGGCAATTACATGAATAAATGGATCTTAAGCATTGGCACAATCATTCTTCTTGCTGGACTAATTCTAGTTTCATGTTCTAATATGCAGGAGCAAGTAATCAACCAACAGTTGGAAGCAAATGTTGAAAAAAGATGGAATATTTCAGGCGTCTTCCAACAGGGCGAAAACCTTACCCTAGATTTTCGTGTTCATTCAGACTGGTCGCTTCCTATCTATGACCAAGATCCTGAATATTCTATGTCTGTAAAATATTTCTTCGTGAACATTACAAACACAGTTGCTAGTAATTACACTTTGATACAGATAACCTTAGTACCGCCCGTCGTCCCTCAGCCGCCCTATAGTTTTTTACTTTCTCCTGTAGAAATTAGAGTTATTCACCATGGCGGAATAACTATTGAAGATTTTCCAACGAGTCTACCAGTAAGTGGGATTGCAAAAGATGATGGATTGTACCTGTTAAACTGCTCACTCTTCCCTCCAATAGTGCAAGATACAGATTTAAGTGGCAACCCATGGACTCACGACGCTTCTCCACCACCATCACTTTATCTCTATAAAGAGACTCAAGAGATTGAATATCCATATAGCTTTCTCCTTCCTCTTGGCATCCCAATAAGCATCTGTGGCGTCGGCACTTCTATCTGGGGTGCCCGCCCTCAGAGCAAAAAACGCAAAGGTGCCCTCAAAGGCCGGTTCAAGAGGACCTCAGCTTCAATGAACTTAGAGCCTATTTGGAAGAACACAAAGATGGAGACGCCCACCAACTGGTAAAGTAAAGAGTTTAATGGAGGTTCAATCCGATGTATTGGAGATGGCTTGGACTACTGTTGTTGTTATGTTCATCGGTCATAGGTCTCATCATCGCCACTGACCTGAAAATACTTCAAAGAGCAGAATCATATGCTAAAGTGGCAGAGACGGGCGAAGAAGTTGTAGACAAGATTGTGCTCGTTCCTCCTTTGAACGCTAGCGAAGAAAGTCCCCCCCGGGGATGGGTGGGCTTCAACGTTACATTGAATCACACGGGAACGGTTGGCTACGAAGTCAAGGGGAGAATTCTGCCCGATGATGGTGATCTTGATCCAAAGATGGTGATGAGAGTGGTCAACGAAACTGGTTTAATATATCTAATCTTGGATAACTTCGACGAATATACATGGAACAGCACAAAAATCTATACAGCCGCCTTTCTAGACAGAAGTTTAGAGAATAGATTGTACGCCGATTTCGAATTTGTCGACGTTGACAACAGTAGCAAGTACGTTTTTCTCTTCCGTGGTCTTAAAAACGAAACCCAAGACCGCCCAATCTTGATAGGCCTCAAAGAGGTTTGGCTTGAAGAAAAGAATCTATTGGAGCCTACCGCTTTCAATATCATTATCGTTGCATCGACAGCCATTGTAGGCTTGAGCATGGTACTAAAAAGTCTTAAACCATCACGCAAAAGGCGTTCACAAAAGCGCTTGTTCAGTGAACTCAGCGTTTCAGAGAAGAATTCCACTTATTCTAGATATCACAGAATCATCAAACTATAGCAAACGCATGAAACAGTTTGAAAAACGTTCTATTGAACTCTAGTTAGTTTTATTCTCGCTATTTTTGTCATCTTCTTCTTTTTGAAGATGGAGGTAGTGTTCAAGTGCTTCATCAATGTCCCAACGAAACTGAGTTTCTCCCATTATCGCTCTCTTTGTATTCAAAGCCCTCTCTAAGAAAATTCTAAGGACGAGTAAAATGATAAGAGAAGCACCAATTGCCACTGAAACATAATTGAATGGAAAAGGCAGAAAGACTAGAAGCACAAGATTTAGAAAATTATAACCTGCCACCATAATTGGCAAAAGGACAGCCCAAAAGACCCCATCAAATCTCACGGAGAAAAACTCTACTTTGAGTCTTGGAACCTTAAGAAGAAGCCTATACACCAAAGGCAAATTCTCATCAACATTAGTGTTATCGGACATCACAAACCTCTAAAGAAATGTAATTGAAAAAGGCTATATATTAGCTTTAATGAAAAGAAACGGCTACTCCATAAGATGGGTAAATATAAGTTTTAGCGCGCGCGCATTGTCTGCAACATCTGTTTTTTGCATTTTGCCGCCTTTTATGGGCATGGGCTAGTTGTTTTTGGGCTTTGATAATGAAGATAAAAAAAGGGAGAAATATGGTTTTCCGACTAAGTTAGCGTCAAGGTGGAGTCCTTGATAGGGATTGGCTGACCCTGGGAATCTAATAACAAAGTTTTCAATACTTCTTCGGGAACTATTTTTGGCGGCGTATCATAATTTTCTGTGAAGTATCCAAAAATAATGGTAGCTAGCGTGCCGTTGCCATCCTTTCCAGAAACATTTCCGCAAAGGGTACTGCCAATTAGAAGGCCGTCATCAACAACATCTGTTGCATTGACAAAGAATGGATATTCAACCCCAAGAAAATCTCCAGGTAGAACTTCCAATACCTTCAACTCGCTCGAGTTAAAAATGATCACGGCTTGCCATGCATATAAATCCTTGACATTATGGATGCAAAGGGACATAGTAAAGTTTCCTAAAATTGCTGGTTCCCGAGTTTCTATATATTGTCGTTGTGGTGGCGTAAGGAGCTTTGCTAAAACATACCCAGATGTGGAGAAAGATATCATAAGGGCAACCAACATTAATCCTGTTCTCAGTTTCTTGTTATGAAATCCGTTCAAAAATCCCTTCACAAAATCTTTGCCTTTGTCCTCAATTTGTAAGGATCCATTCAGTCTATAACCACCATCTTCTTTGATTAGAACCCCTTCTGTGCATAGTTTCTGAAGTCTTAAATTCAAGGTTTTTCTTGAGAGTTTTGTAATGTGCAGCAATTCAGTGAAAGTTCTAGGATGCTTCCCAGTCGCGTTCTTGATTAAGCCAAAGTCTATCTCCCTACGGTTTTCCAAATTTATTGTCATCCCACAATTTGGACACGTAACTTGAGGCATATTGCATCACCATGATTTTAATGAGAAAACGCCAGATATAAAGGTTGGTTTCATAGAAACTTTTGTTTTGGCTCATCTGAAAGTATCAAGTTTCTAAGAAACTAGATAAAGAAAGATACTGTTTTGCAGATTTCCTTTGCCAAAACAATCAGACTCCTAGGAAAATTGAAGAACAAAGGGACGATAAAGAGATATGAAAGCGGAAGACGCGAAGCAGTAACTCTTTTAAAAAGAGGCTAACTATTCAGCGATTTTTTGTTGATCATTATACATCTCAACGATCTCTTCTACTCTTGTTGAATCTTCAGTCGCCTTGTCAAGCCTATGGCCCCCTCCCTAAAACGTCGAAACCGGATTGCCAGTCGCCTCCTATGCAGATCCCTCGACGCATGTGAATGAGGACTTAGTGTCACTCCGCCTCCAAAAATTCAATCAAAAGAGAGCAACCCATTTCTCAAGCTATTTTTAGCCAGAAAAAGAGGGAGATTTATGGAAGGCAGGTCTTTCCAAAGTTCCTTGCCGCCGCGGCTATGTCACGGATGTCAATCTTGTTGTCGCCGTTCATATCGCAGTCGGGGTTCCAGTTCGGACGTGGCGGTGAACCCGGGTATAAGTCGGAACCAAAGGATCCGAAGGCTTTTGCCACCGAACCGATGTCTCGGATGTCAACCTTGCCATCACCGTTTATGTCGCCCAAGATTCTCACTTTTACTTTTCCATCCGCTAAAGTGTTGTCTGTTGGATCAGCATCTAGATAGGCTATGTTTGCAACTGCTGTTATTGTATAGTTGCGGCATGGAATTACGCCAGTGGTGATCCAGACTAAGGTGACTGTTCTGTTTTCATTCAGTAGCAAGTTGTCAATTGTTTCGTTGCCGATTGTTTCACCTGCACTTATGTTGTAGTAGAGGATGATCGTCACGTTTTCTATAAAGTCTCCCTTGTTTGTAACAGTGACGTTGAATTTGACCGTTCGGCTTTGGTAAACCCATGTTTGGGATGGTGAAACATCAATTAAGGCCACGTCATGTTGCCATAGAATTTCGACTACTCCATCTATAAATGTGTTGTCTTCAATGTCTATTTCGCCTGGAACTGGCTCAGCAAATGCGCTTATGGTGTAGTTTCCAAACGATATGCCAGTAGTGTTCCATATGAAGGTTAAAGTTGTGTTTGATCCGGGAAGTAGGTAAACCTCTTGCTCTCCGATTAAGAGTGATGGAAGAGGCGTTGGGGGCGAGATTCCAAAGCCGTAAACACAGTGATACCGCGTAATTGGAATTTCATTTAGTTCAGGGTCCAAGACGAAGGTTCCATCAAAGAACATCCCAAGTTCGAGGTAGTCTTGATAGGGCTCTGGTGGCCTATTTACGATTTCGAATTCTACCCAGCAAAGGCTTCCGTATCCGAGTTCCCTTTCAATATCACCGACCAAACACTCTCCATATAGAATGTATGCATCGGTTTCGTTAACGTCGCCGCCAACTGGTTCGAGGGGAGTCGTTGGCAATCCTTCAAAGAATTGGCTTGTTGTCCCGGCTGTGTAGCCGCATCTTCTAGCATTCAAAATTGTTTTGTCATATATTAGACAAATTTGCCATGCACAGCTTGCCACTGTCAGGTTCAGCCAGACTTCGACGTTGAATTTTTGCCCGATTGCGTATTGGGTTAAATCCTTGAAGGAGGGTTTAATCCAAATTGCATTTGCTGGGTGAGGTTCATAAGTCGCGTTTCCATAACAGACTTTTACATTGAAGGTTTCAGGCACTCCGCCTTCGTTCGCAACTGTTGCGTTTATGTTAACTGGTTGTCCAACGTAAGCTTGGTTTGGGGAAGCTGTAACGTTGTATATAGCGACATCGCGTTTGAAAGGTGTGAAGACTATTGTGTTGATGTAGTTAAGGTCTATTAGGTCTTCTGCAAGAATGTGCCTAGCGCCGTTTGAAATGCCTATGGTTGTCGATACTGGTCCATTATTATATTCATAGTTAAACTGAATTACGCCGTCAGAGCTTAGTATTGCTTCAAAGTTCGCAACGATGCTTCTGTCGTAGTAGGCGGCAACATACCATCTAATGCCAACGTGAGTAGAATTCTGCCAAATGTAAACGTCGTATGGTTCGTATGTTACCCAGTCATCCCATGCTGGGGCTATCGCCAGTTTTTGAGCCAATGAAGACATGCTATTCCCGCAGCTAGCGTCTGGACCAAGGAAAGTTATCAGGCCGTTGCTTGAAATGTAAATTGTTCTGTAATATACGCCATAGAAGGGAAAGTCAAAAGGCAAAGTGTACTGCCAGCTGGCGTCGTCTGCATGCCAGCCCATGGGATTTCCGCTGCCTATCCATTCGTGTGAAAGATGCAACCTTGTATAGAAGAACACGCAGGCCCACTTGGTTACAACATTGTTCGTTACGTATTCTTCTTCTGGCACAGGTGCAGCATAAGCAGTAATATTGTAGCTTCCGGTGCTTATTGGAGTCCATGTGTAGTTGATGGTATAAGATTCGCTTACCAGAAGTTGAGGAATCGTTACAGAGCTAACTACAGTGTCATTGATCAGCAAATACAGTTCTACGTCAGTTTCGTTGTTTAATCCGCTGTTTCGAACAGTTGCATGTAGCACCGTGGAATTGCCCAGTTCAAGAAACTTCGGAGCGTCTAAGGTTACGGCAAGGTCATGTTCATATCGGATTGAAATTGCTAGCCAGTCTATCATGTTGTTAGCGAGGACCAAGTTGTCTGCTTGACCGACGCCATAGTCCCACAGTGAGTCTTCGTCGGTGAACCCCAATACTCTCCCACCCAAATGCTCTGACACAGCCAACATGATGTTGCCCGCGGGGTCTCTCACTAGGTCTTGGGCAGTTCCAGTTACATGCATGATGGCTACTGGAGCACTAAGATATACGGATGACACTCCCATGGTCACGGGATGTGGTGTAATGTCTGTTGTTATGCCGCTCGTACCTCCGCTTTCCCAAGATATGCCTGCGAAACTAGTTAGTTCTGTATAAATCCATGGGTAGTCGTCTCCTATGACGAGGAACCCGCCACCATTAAAGACAAAATTCTGTACTGCTAAAAGTTCATCTGCACTGTATGAAGAATAGGCTTGTGGAATAACGAACACATTATATCCCTGTAACACAATAGGCATAATGGGGCCAAAATTGTGGGTTTCGACTACGTAACCTCTTTCAGTTAGACTTGTTACCCAAGTGCTGTACGAGCCGATGCTGTCGGTTCGAGTTTGGTCAAACAGAACATACTTTACCGGCCTCACGCTGACAATCTTTGTTGCAACGTTATTTTCTGTAGTTCCTTCGTCAGGTACCGGAGGCGCATAAGCCGTAACATTATATGTTCCTTCAACGGTTGGAGTCCAAAGATGGCTGATCTCATAGGACTCTCCTACTGGCAGTTCAAGAAGGACTACGGAATCAACAATAGTGCCATTAATCAGTAATTGCAGCTCCACACCAGTTTCGTTATTTAATCCCCTGTTGCGGATAGTTGCATTCAATACAGCGGAACTACTTGGCTCAACAATGATCGGAGCTTCTAGAGTCACAGCTAGGTCATGCTCGTATTTTACGGGCATGTAGAGCAAACTATTTTCCAATATTCGGCTATACCGATTCTTGTATCCCCATTCGAGTGTTTGAGAAGAAGCCACTACAAATCCAGCACCATAGCTAAACTCAAGATAAACTGGCTGTTGTGTGGAGTCTTCGATGATTACGATATGAGAGTCTGCTGGATACATGTAGAAGTATCCATGTACTGAGCTGCCCCAGTAGTCAAGTTCGGTGTCGGTGATCGAATTCGGTGTTGTCACCACTGAGTCAGTATAGTCGACGATAGTTACGTAGTTTGAGCCATAGTTGGCAAATTCTAATCCTCCAGGGAGGGGACCGATCCAACCGCCGCCGTGCCAACCCCAAGCAGCAGCATGAATCTCCAATAAACCGCCGTTACGCACGTAATCCTCAAACCACCATCTATATGCATCCATGGCGTTGTAGAAGGCTTGATCCTGATCTGAAGCAATGACTACTTTCGTAAACATGCTTAAATCAGCTCTGCCAAAATCGCTTGAACTGAACACGACATAGGGAATGCCGTAAAGGTCAAGGGCTTCCTCATTTGATGGATAATCCCATGCATACCAATTCTGGAATAGAGCCACAAGGAGCGTGGAGACAATAACCCTTGCCAATCTAATGTTGTTTTGTATGTTATCTTCATCAGGCACGGGAGGTGCATAGGACGTCACATTATACAAGCCCTCAACTGTGGGAGTCCACAGATAGCTGAGCGTATAAGAGTCTCCCGCCAACAACTCAGGAATCGTAGTGAACTGAACCTGTGTGCCATCAATTAAAATCTGTAGCTCTACCATAGTCTCGTTGCTCAGCCCCTTATTAGAAACAGTTGCGTTCAGAAGCGTGGATTGGCCGAGTTTAATTGTTTTTGGAGCTTCCATAGACACTTCGAGTTCATGTTCCGGCTTTTGATATCGTGACCATATTATGGCGTTGTAGAGTAGCTGTAAGTGATGGTGATAATACGGTGGAATGACTTCAAGCCACGGAGAAATATACACCAGGCCTCGGTACACAACTACTGCGCTTTCCTGATAATGTCCAAGTGCAAGATATTTGCCTCCCACCAATTCATTTGAGTCCCAACGCCCATCGTAAGGAAGTACGGTTGCAACTTGTGGAAATACCAGCGGGTTTGGAACATTAGCGAAGATAGGATGAGTTGTGTTCTGTAAATGCAGGAGG
>Ga0172363_10000868_pt1 | contig 23849 bp, 29 predicted proteins | sample LakKivs2_kivu2a2_FD_114541 | JGI IMG/M metagenome (GOLD analysis project Ga0172363, IMG submission 114541) | Sediment microbial communities from Lake Kivu, Rwanda - Sediment s2_kivu2a2 | ecosystem: Environmental > Aquatic > Freshwater > Lake > Sediment | place: Rwanda: Western Province, Lake... | reverse complement strand
TCCCTCGATGATTTGACCCTCAACCTCAGCCCCATGCGAGTCCCTTCATTCCAAGTTTATCACCATCCCACTTGGCCTCTCCGATGGGTGGGCCTGAGCCTGGCGTTAGCTGGCTTATTGGTGAGCCTGGCCCTGTCCCCCTTCCATCTATGGGCTCAGATAGAGGAGCGAGAGGGCGAAGTATATCTCTGCCTGTGGCAAAGTCTCCCCTTGCCCTCCGGTGTTCCGGTGATTCGAGAAGTCGAGTCTCAAATGGACTTTCCATCCACTGTGGAATAGCGCCATGAAGGTGGTAACCGTCGGCGTGGCCGGGGGGACGGGATCGGGGAAGACCACGCTGGTCGAGGCGCTGATCAAGCGGATTGGAGCGGAGCGGATTGCCCTTCTGCCCCACGATGCCTATTATCGGGACCTGAGCCATCTCACTCTGGAGGAGCGGGCGCGGGTCAACTTTGATCATCCCGATGCCCTGGAGACCGAGCTATTAGTGGCCCATCTCCGACAGCTCCGGGCAGGCGAGCCCATTGCCATGCCCCAATACAACTTTGTGACCCACACCCGTCGCCGGCAGAGGGTGATGGTACAACCGCGTCCGGTGATCCTGGTGGAGGGCATCCTCATCTTTGTGGATCCTGCCCTGCGAGAGCTGTTCGATATCAAGCTGTATGTGGACACCGACGCCGATGTACGCTTTATCCGCCGTCTGCAGCGGGACGTCAAGGAACGGGGACGCACGATGGAGTCGGTGATCGAGCAATACCTCAGCACCGTCCGCTCCATGCACCTGGAGTTCGTCGAGCCCAGCAAGCGCTACGCGGGCCTCATCATTCCCGAGGGGGGATTCAACCTCGTGGCCCTGGACATGGTGGTGGCTCACATCGAGGCCATGATCGGTACCTCAGTTTGACATTTGGACCCCTTTGTGGTAAAATTCAGATGCTGAATTTTGGAGGTGAGAGATGGCCGAGGTAGAACACGAGTTGCGCCTTCTGGAAGAGATCGAGCGGAGGCCGGATACCACACAGGCGGAGCTGGCAGCACGGCTGGGCGTGGCGGTGGGCAGCGTCAACTGGTACCTGAAGCGACTGATCAAGAAGGGGTATGTGAAAGCCACGCGGATGCAACGGCGGCGTCTGCACTACCTGATCACTCCGCGGGGCATGGCAGAGAAAGCGCGGCTCACCTATGAGTACACGCAGGCCTCCCTCCACATGTATCGCCAGGTGCGACAGGAGGCTCAGCGGTTGCTGGAGACAGCGCAGGAGGCAGGTTACAAAGCGGTTCGGATCGAGGGAAACAATGATATGGCGGAGATATGTTACCTGACCTGCTTAGAACGGGGGTTACAAGCAGAAAAGGATAGAGCGGATGTGCCAACCCTGCGCGCAGAAGGCATGAGACTCGTGTTGGCTTGGCCGGATGGTGCTGCCCCCCTTGAGGCCCAGATCAGACCATGGGTCAAGGGCCAGGAGTGGAGTTCGTAGTGAGTTTGGTCGTGGTGCTGGAGACCATGGACTTGTTGGTGGACTGTGCCCAGCAGAAGCTGGTGCCCCGTCCGGAGTCGCCGTTTCTGCCCTTGCTGAAGTTGAAGTGAGCAAGCGTATCGTCCCCGAAGTTAAGCATTCTTGCGAGCGACATGCCACAGGGTCGCGTTCCGGAGTTGTGAGTGGGAAGGCGGCCGGGCGCATCATTGATGTGCTAGTTGGAAAGGTGGCCAAGCCGGAGAGTTGAGATGAGTACATCAGCTTCAGAGAATGCTCGAACGTTTCAGGGCATCACTGTTCAGGAACTTGTCCGCCGGATCGAGGAAGAGCCCGCACTTCGGCAGCGTCTGGCCGCGCTACTGGCGGAACCTCAGCGGTCCCGGATGAGCTACGAGGAATTCCTGGAGTGGGCCGACGAGGACACCTTGGCCGAGTGGGTGGACGGGGAAGTGGTGATGTATAGTCCAGCGTCAAGCCGACACCAAAGCATTGCCGATTTTCTGACAGGTGTAATGCGCATCTTTGTCGAGCAGCGCGGCTTGGGGATTGTTTTGAGCGCGCCGTTTCAGATGAAGCTAGAGCGCGGCCGGGAACCAGACTTGTTGTTTGTGGCCCGCGAGCACCTGGACCGATTAAAGGAGACTTACCTGGAAGGGCCGGCTGACCTGGTGGTAGAGATTATGTCTCTGGACAGTATAGCTCGCGACCGGGGGGAGAAGTTCTATGAGTATGCTCAAGGTGGCGTGTCCGAATACTGGCTCATTGACCCCCATGTCGAATGGGCAGAGTTCTACCACCTGGGAGAGGACGGGCGGTATCGCACCGCCTTTGCCGGCGCCGAGGGGGAGTACCACTCCTGCGCCCTGCCCGGCTTCTGGCTGCGGGTGGAGTGGCTGTGGCAGGAGCCGCTGCCCAGACTGTTGAAGGTCTTGCACGAATTGGGGCTAGTGTGAGGCCCCACCCATGAGGCAGATTGGCGATCATCTGTCTTCAATACCCTGTTCGGCTTCCTGGCCAACTTGGTTCTGACCCGGCTGTTGGCCCCGGAGGCCTTCGGCACCTTCGCCCTGGCCATGTTCTTTTTCTCGCTGCTCAACCTGCACCCAAGATCGGGGATCGAGCTAGGAAGTGGTGGAGGGGTTTGAGGTGAGGGTGAACGAAGTAGCGGAAAGGGCGAAGAGTCATTTGAGCCGGGGGATACCCTATCCCAGCGGGTGGTGCGGAGTGGGTTCTGGGTATTTGCGCTAAGGATCACTAATCGCCTGTTTCAACTCATCCGCACGGTTGTCCTGGCCCGGGTCCTCCTGGTGTCCCTTAACAATTAATTCAACTTGTGCTACAATTGTGAACCGGGATCTGCGAAAGGAGGTTCACAATGGGCCGCAAGAAACAGATTGATACCAGCATGTACTTCTGTCCCTATCTCGACTGCCCCAATTATGGCCAGGTAGGGGCGGATAACCACATCATCGGGGCGGGATGCTACAGTGAGCGCCGAACCCAACTCCTGAAGTGTAAAGTCTGTAACAGGACTTTCTCAGGGCGGCGGGGCACTCCGTTGTTCAATATGAAGGCTAGCGAGGAGACCTTCTATGATGTCATCGCTTGTCTGGCCGAGGGAAACGGGATTCGGGCCACCGCGCGGATCAAGCAGGTGGACAAGGACACAGTAGCCGCCTGGCTAGACAAGGCTTCTCAGCACGTGGAAGCAGTCTCTCACCACCTGATGGTCAACCTGCACTTCGAAGAAGCGCAGTTGGATGAGTTCTGGAGCTTTGTGAAAAAAAGAAGCGCACTGCACCCCCCTGGAGAAGCTCCAGAGCGAGTATGGCGACCACTGGGTCTGGATGAGCTTCAACCCGGTGCATAAGATCATCCCCGCCTTCGTCACGGGAGAGATCAGTCAAGAGAAGGGGGATCAGTTGATCGAGCGGACCAAGGAAGTCAACGATGGCCCCTTGCACGTCTTCTTCAGTGACCAGCGGCCTCAGTATCGGGAAGCCATCCTGAAGGTCTTCGGCCAATGGGTACAACCGGAGCGCAAAGGCGCACGAGGACGCTTCCCCAAGCCGCGGCTGAAGCCGCCTGCGGACTTGCTCTATGCCCAAGTGGTCAAGCATCGGCGCCAGGGCCGGGTAGTGAAAGTCACCCAGAAGATGATCTTCGGCACTCAGGAGGCGCTGCAGGCGTATCTGGAGCAATCGTCGGTCAGCCACTGCATTAACACCGCTTTTGTGGAGTGGCAGAACAACACCATGCGGCAGCACAGTCGGCGCTTCACCCGCAAGACCCTGGGATTCTCCAGGGATGACTATTGGCTGGAGCGGCAAGTGCACCTGTGTGTGGGTTACTACCACTTCTGCTTGCCACACGGCGGGTTGCGTGAGGAGATAATCCCTCCGCTTCCTACCAAGGGCAGAGGCTCTCCCAAGAAATGGCGGGAGGTGACCCCCATGATGTCGGTAGGAGTGACGGATCACGTATGGACCCTGCCAGAGTTGCTGACCTACCGACTGCCACCAGACGCTCCTGTTGGCCCATCGCGTGCCAAACCATGCTCTGAAAAAAGCTCTGAGCAGGCTGCTCTAACAAGAGCACCGCCAGAAGTGACAATTATATCAACTGTTAAGGGACATTAGGCAGTTATTGGCGGGGCAAGTTTTACGCTGTCAAACAAGTCGCTCCCATCGTGACAGAAGAAGCTGATCGGCTGATAGTTGTGACAGTGTTCGTTTATTATTTCTGATGGAGGTGGTTATGAAGGTCGTCTACGATCCCACGGTGGATGCCTTAAGCATTCGCTTGGTTGAGGAGCGAGTGGAGTGTGAAGTGATCCGGCTGAACGACCAGGTGGCCGTAGACATAGGACCGGGCGAACGCATCGTAGCGATTGAGATTCTGGATGCGAGCGAGTTGGTTCCAGGTCTGAAAGAAGAGGGTGTCTTCTTAGAGAATCTGAAGGTCACTGCGTAACGAGCTTCCCAATTCCACCCAATGGTCTTATAGTTTCGGCCCAGGGACCTTTGCCAAGGTGGTGTAACCTATGACCGACATTGCCATTCGCGTCGAAAACCTGAGTAAACGCTATCGCATCGGCGTTAGCGGGGACGGCGCCTTTCGCTACAAGGCCCCGCGCGATACCCTGACCGGCGCGATGTACGCCCCGTTTCGCCGCCTGGTGCAAAGCGCAAAGGGCGAAGGGCAAAGGGCAGAGCGCAAAGCGCCATGCGCTATGCCCTCTGCCAACCACATCTGGGTCCTCAAAGATGTCTCCTTCGAGGTCCAGCACGGCGAAGTGGTGGGCATCATCGGCCGCAACGGGGCGGGGAAGACGACATTGCTCAAGATTCTCTCCCGCATCACCGAGCCGACGGAGGGCTACGCCGAGGTACATGGCCGGGTGGGTTCCTTGCTGGAGGTGGGTACCGGTTTTCACCCCGAACTGACTGGGCGGGAGAACATCTACCTGAACGGTGCTATCCTGGGGATAAAGAAGGCGGAGATTGACCGCAAGTTCGATGGGATCGTGGCTTTTGCTGAGATCGAGAAATTCGTAGCACGCCGATTAAGCCTTACTCCACATGAGGAGATAGCCAACAGGAGGGTAAGGAGATGCTAGAGGGCTGGCTGGGGCTCCGGCAAGAGGCGGGGGCTTGATTTCTTTGCCCTCTCTTCTGGGTGCCCTGACGGCTATTCTTCAGACGCACCCCATGTGCGAAAGGGTAACTGTGGTGGAGACCAAGGAATTCTCTCCCGTGAGATATCGGCAAGAATTGAAAGCGAGGAGAAGCGATGGGCGAGACAAGAGCGCAATTTGAAATCCACGGAGCCGATGGCAAAGCCATAGAGTTAGAGGCTACAGTGGATACAGCGGCAACTTTCACCAAGGTGCCTGAATCTGTAGCTGTCAAGTTGGGGCTTAAGGCTCAGTATGAAACCGAGGTCGAATTGGGCGACGGCCGGATACTCAAAAGGGGACTTGCTTTAGCGGAAGTGGAGATCGAAGGCCTAAGAAGGCCTGTCTTGGTTGCCATTGGAGGGGAAGGCGAACGAGCCTTGCTTGGCTATACCACTTTGGAGATTTTGGGCTTCAAAGTAAACCCCGTTACCGGTAAACTGGAAAAGACTGTGGCGATAGAGTGTTAGCTGGAAGCCCTTGCCTATGGCACGCCGGTGGCGGCGACGGCGGTGGGGGGAATACCAGAGCAGGTGGGGGATGGCGTCACCGGCTTTCTGACGCCGCCAGGAGATGGGGACGCGATGGCTAAGGCCATCATCACGCTCCTGACCGAGGATGCCCTGCGGATGCGGTTAGGGCACAATGCGGCGGAGGACGCCCAAAGGCGCTTCGACCTGAACCGACAGGTGGGGAAGTATCTGGAGTGGTATCAGGAGCTGATCGGGAAGTCAACTACCACCCCGCTGAAGCGGGTGGCTTGCGAGGAATCGCAGGCCGCGGTTGACCAGCCTCAGCAACTAGGCCGACAGGCCTGATGGCGCTACGTTGTTGGTAGAGCTAGAACCCTTACCAAAGCCTAATAGGGTACACACCCTGGGGCGCCCCCCCAGCTCCAGGCACTGTAACCGGTAGCTGCAGACAAGCTGTAGTGGTCGGCGCGAAACGGGCTATCGGACGAGCTGGCCGACAACATTGGCGAGGGGGCTATGACGGGAGCGCGTGCCCGGCCGGGCGATCCCCGGCCCCTCATGCGCAAAGGGGAAGCAGATGCGAGTATTTGTCCTACACCAAGACGACACGCCTTTGATGCCGACATCACCTGCAAAGGCGCGCCATCTGCTGGAGAAGGGCCAGGCGACGGTCGCCCGGCGAGAGCCGTTCACCATCCGGTTGAAGGTGCCCTCTGACAAGCACCGCCAGCCGATGACGATCGGAGTAGACCTCGGCGCGAAGACGGTGGGCGTAGCTGCCGCGGCTGAGGGATCAGCGCTGTACCAGGGCGAGGTGGCCAACTCGACACTCAGGCAATGCAGGCAGGACGGTGCAAGCTGCCTGGCTGGGCCTATCAGCGAGGGGACCAATATGGGTGGGAGAATACAAAAGCATACGTCCGTGCAAGGGACAACTACACTTGCCAGTATTGCGGCGTGGTAGCTCCTCCCGACCTGGAGGTGGACCACATCGTGCCGAGGAGCCGGGGTGGATCAGACCGGCCGGATAACCTGGTGGCAGCGTGTCACGACTGCAACCGGCGGAAGGGGAATCTCACCGCTACGGAGTACGGCCATCCGGAGGTGGCGAAGGGGGTCAAGCGGTCCCTGCGTGCTGCTGCCCACACCCAAGCGGGCAAGACGGCGACATGGGAGGCACTGACTGAGATCGCGCCGGTTGAGGTCACCTATAGCGAAAGGGAGACCGGTCGCACCTGGGGGCCAGCCTGGAGCGGGAGGTGTTTGGCTTCCGGCAATGGGACAAGGTTGCGCTGCCGGATGGGCGGGTCGGGTTTGTTAAAGGGCGGCGGTCGAGCGGGTACTTTGCCGTGTCGGATTTGGACGGCGACCTGATCGCGCCGTCAGCCAACTACCAGAGGCTGCGGCTGGTGGAGCGCAGCGGCACACTTTTGGCAGAAAAGAGAAAGTGTGCTTGTCAGCAAGCACGCTTTGTTGTATAATTGGGGCATGAAGCCCGGCGGCTGAGATCATCCGTTGGGCGACGCGGCTGACTCAGAGCGGATTGACAGGCCAATCTGCCAAGAGCCCAGCAATGCGTGGTCTAGCGAATGAGTATACAGTTTCAGTGGGATGCACAGAAAGCGACCAGGAACGAGAAGAAACATCGTGTCACTTTTGCGGAAGCTGCGATGGTATTCCGAGATCCGCTTGCCTTCATCTTCGATGATGAAGAGCACGCTGAAGAGGAATACAGAGAAATCATCATTGGTCACTCAAGCCGAAATCGGCCCCTTGTTGTATCGTTCACCGAACGTGGCGATGTGATTCGGATTATCGGTGCCCGAAAGGCAGACCGAGAAGAACGTGAAGACTATGAAAGCGCGAAACGATGAGGTAGTGCGAGAAGCAGACGAACTGCGCAAGCACTACAGTTTTGACTACAGCAAAGCAAAGCCCAATCGCTTTGCACACCGATTCAGTGAGGAATCCATTGTGGTCGTGCTTGACCCGGATGTAGCGGCGGTGTTTACGACTTCGGAAGCGGCGAATCAAGCCTTGCGTGTCCTGATCACTGCGCTAGGAAGCCTGGCAAGGACACCTGACCTGCTGGAGAAGGTCAAGAACAGCACCATCGCTGTAGCATCTTCTCAATCTTGATATTGATTGGGCGGTGTTATGAAGGAATCGCTGACCGATTGGGAACGGCTCGATGCCCTTCAGAATGAGGACATTGATCTGAACGAAATAACTGCGATGCACAACCGATCAGGGCGTGAGCGGAAGAGCTACTATTTTTACTTTTACTTTGCCTCGCGTGCGAGGCGAATGGCTCACGCCTGCCGGGAGATGGTGGATTCCATCTAGCATCCGGCTAGAGCTCAGACTACAAAGCGTGGGACATTCGCTCCCACGCTTTTTTGTTCTCGACCCAAGAACAAGGAGGTGAATGTGCCCCTTAGAGGAGTGCGCGGCGCGACAACGGTGGAACACAATGACGCGGAGGAGATTCTGACGGCCACGCGAGAGCTGCTGCAGGCGCTCGTGGAGGCTAACGGCATCGCCCCTGAAGACATCGCCAGTATCATCTTCACCACCACACCGGACCTCACCGCCGCCTTCCCCGCCCGCGCCGCACGCGAGCTGGGGTGGACCGATACCGCCCTGCTGGGAGCACAGGAAGTGAAGGTGAGCCAGGGCCCGGAGCGCTGTATTCGGGTGCTGATCCATTGGAATACCAACCATCGTCAGGATGAGGTGGTACACGTGTACCTGAAAGGGGCCAAACAACTGCGATCAGATCGAACAGAGAGGAGAGGAGGATGATAGCCGTCTACCCAAAGGGAACCACAAGGGAACATCGGAGCCGGGAGCCACACTTCGGCCCCATCCCTCAGGAGGGAGAGTATTGGGCCTGCAGCTAGGAAGGGGGAAGCGATGATCATCGTCATGCGCATGGGAGCAACAGAGGAGGAAATACAGGGCGTCGTAGCCCGCGTGGAAAGCATGGGCTTCCGGGCCCACCTATCCCGAGGCCAGGAGCGCACCATCATCGGCATGATCGGCAATGAGCGGCTAGTGTCTCCCAACGGATTGCTGCTCCTGGATGGAGTGGAGAGGGTGATGCCCGTGCTGCAGCCCTTCAAACTAGCCAGCCGCGACTTTCACCCCCAGGACTCCGTGATCCCCATCAATGGGGCGCAGATCGGCTCACAACGGGTGGTCATCATGGCCGGGCCCTGCGCCGTGGAGAGCCGCCAACAGCTTCTGGAGACCGCCTGGGCAGTGAAGGAGGCAGGGGCCTCCATCCTGCGGGGCGGAGCTTTCAAGCCCCGTACCTCTCCCTACAGCTTTCAGGGCCTGGGCGAGGAGGGGTTGGAGCTGCTGGCCGAGGCGCGGGAGGAGACGGGGCTGGCTATCATCACCGAGGTGATGGGGCCGGAGCAGGTCGAACTGGTCAGCCGCTACGCGGATATCCTTCAGATTGGCGCCCGCAACATGCAGAACTATAATCTACTGCACGCTGTGGGCGCTTCGGGAATGCCAGCGCTCCTCAAGCGGGGGATGATGGCTACCCTGGAGGAACTGCTCATGTCAGCGGAGTACATCCTATCCCACGACAACTACCGGGTCATACTCTGTGAGCGCGGTATTCGCACCTTCGAGCAGTACACCCGGTACACGCTGGACATCAATGCCATCCCCGTGCTCAAAGGTCTGACCCATCTGCCGGTGATAGCGGATCCCAGCCACGGCACGGGCAGGTGGGAGCTGGTGCAGGCGGTCTCCAGAGCGGCTGTGGCCGCCGGCGCTGACGGCCTGCTCGTGGAGGTGCATCCCCATCCTGAAGAGGCGCTCTCCGATGGCGCTCAGTCCCTCCGGCCCAAAGCCTTCGCTGAACTGGTGCGGCAGGCACGGCAGATTGCGGAGGCGGTGGGGCGGACGGTGTGAGGTGTTTGGAGACAGTAATGACTCTCGGCCAAGCGCATGTGGCCATCGTCGGCCTGGGCCTCATGGGGGGCTCGCTGGCCGCGACGCTGAGCGAAAGTAGAGCCTGTCGCCACATAGAGGGCATCGCTCGACGCCAGTGGTCTATTGACCAGGCGCTGCAGCGGGGATGGATTGACCACGGCACCCTCGACCTGCAACAGGGGGTGAGCGGGGCTGATATGGTCGTCCTGGCCACGCCGGTGCGGACCATCATCCAGCTCATCGGCCGGATCGGACCCTGGCTGAGGCCAGGGTGCTTGCTGATGGACCTGGGCAGCACCAAACGACAGGTTATTGCCGCTATGGAAGACTTACCCCCTGACGCAGAGCCGGTGGGCGGGCACCCCATGTGCGGCAAGGAGCTCTCGGGACTGGAGGCTGCCGAGCCGGGTCTCTATCAGAACGCGGCCTTTGTCCTCACCCCGCTGGGGCGCACCTCCCCCGCCGCCCTGGAACTGGCCCAGGAACTGGTGCGGGCGGTGGGGGCCCAGCCCCTCATCTTGGAGGCCGAGCGACACGACCGGCTGGTGGGAGCGGTCAGCCACCTGCCCTATTGCCTTGCCGCGGCGCTGGTGCAGACGGCGGAGGAGGTGGGAGCGGAGGACGAGCGACTGTGGGATTTGGCCGCCTCCGGCTTTGGCGACACCTCCCGTCTGGCGGCAAGCGATGTAGCCATGATGCGCGACATCCTGCTCACCAACCGGGACGTGGTGGCCGACCTGCTGCGTCGCTATCAGGCTCAGATGGACCGCTGGCTGGCCGCGCTGGAAACGGAAGATGAATCGGAACTGGAGCGGATGATGCAGGCCCTATGCTCCCGTCGCCGGGGGCTGTTTCATTCCAGGGGAGGATGAAGAATGAAACTCAGGATTCGGCCAGCGCAACGACTGCGGGGAAGCATCCGGGTACCGGGCGACAAGTCCATCTCCCATCGCACGCTGCTCTTGGGGGCCCTGGCCGAGGGCACCAGCCAGGCGCGCGGCTGGCTGCTAGCCGGCGTGACTCAGGCCATGTTGCGCTGCGTGCGGGAACTGGGCGTCGTCGTGGACCTTCAACCCACAAGGGCCGGCCTAGCGGATCTGATGGTCCACGGCGCGGGGTTGCACGGCTGGCAGGCCCCTTCCCGGCCACTCGATTGCGGCGGCTCAGCCGCGACGATGCGGTTGCTGGCCGGTGCGCTGGCGGGCCAGCACTTCACCTCTATCCTTGATGGCAGCCCGCGCCTTCGCCAGCGCCCCATGGGCCGCGTTGTGGACCCCCTGCGGCGGATGGGCGCGCGGATCGAGACCCATGGGGGCAATGCGCCACTGACCATCACCGGCGGCGATCTGCAAGGTATTGACTACACACTGCCTGTGGCCTCGGCTCAGGTGAAGTCGGCCATCCTGCTCGCCGGCCTCTTCGCCCAGGGGCCGACCATCGTGCGGGAACCCGGCCCGGCGCGCGACCACACCGAGAGGATGCTTTGTGCGATGGGGGCTCATCTGAGCATTGAGGGCTCAGCCATCACGTTGACCCCGGGGGAGGGATTGATCCCCATTGATATGAACACCCCGGGCGATGTCTCCTCAGCGGCCTTCTTCCTTGTGGCCGGGTGTCTGGTGCCGGGGAGCGAGGCCCTGATCGAGGGGGCGGGCCTGAACCCCAGGCGCACCGGGCTGCTGGAGGTGCTGTGGGCCATGGGAGCGGACATCGGGGTGGAAAATGAGCGCATGATGGGCGGCGAGCCGGTGGGAGACCTCCTCGTACGGTGGAGCGAGCTGCGTACCACGGAGGTGGGGGGCCCGCTGGTGGTGAGGATGATTGACGAGTTTCCAGCGCTGGCCGTGGCGGCCACACAGGCCCAGGGTGAGACGGTGGTCCGCGACGCCCAAGAGCTGCGGATGAAGGAGTCGGACCGCATCACGGCCATCGTCGGCGAGCTGCGGAAGTTGGGCGCTCAGATTGAGGAATGCACCGACGGGTTCGTGGTCCAAGGACCGATCCCGCTGCGAGGGGCAGTGGTGGACAGCCACGCCGATCACCGGCTGGCCATGGCTCTGGCCGTGGCGGGGCTGATCGCGGAGGGAGAGACAGTGATCAGGGGGGCCGAATGCATCGAGGAGTCCTTTCCAGGGTTTGAGGACACCTTGCGGGGCTTGTGCCAGGGCCCCTCATCCTCCATTGGGCCAGCGAATGTATCTATACCCCAATCAAGAGAGCCGGGTGCCACCCCGGCTCTCTATCAAAAGAAGGAGGAGAAGAGGAGAAGAAATTGATGGAACTACTTGACCGCGGACTTCCTGCGCTGTCTGCCTTATAATATACCACCGACCAGGACTGGATGCTGGACGCTTTCTCTACGCTTTTCCTACGGGATGCCTACTTTGATGGGGAGATTGTCCCATAGAACCATGACCCCTGGAGGCGGTCGAAAATCCAGCATCCTGTACAAACCTGAGAGAGGTTATGGGCCGGAAAATGAACCATTCCGTAGGGGCATCTTTAATGACGCCCCTATTCGGTCCGTGTCTGACAGGGTATTGGCAAGCCGAGCGGGTTGTGGTACAATAAGGAGCCAGACGTGGTCCAGAGCAGTTTTAGAGGATGTCCCCCTGCGCTTTTGGGGAAGGCCTCGGAAAGAGGCGAGCATTGAGAGTTGAGATCGAAGGACAAGAGCGATTATATGACGGCTTCTTCAAGCTGGACCGGATCATCCTGCGCCATGAACGCTTCGACGGCACCATGAGCCCTCCCAAGTCCATCCTCAATCTGGAACGGGGCGATGCGGTGGGCGTCCTGTTGTACGATGTCGAGCGCGATGTGCTCATCTTCGCCGAGCAGTTTCGCTACGCAGCCTATCAGCGCACCGGCCAGGGTTGGATCCTGGACCTCATCGCCGGGATGGTGGAAGAGGGGGAGAGCGCAGAGCAGGTCGCCCGCCGCGAGGCGCTGGAGGAGGCCGGCTACCGGCTGGAGGAGCTGGAGCCCATCGCGGCATTCCTCGTCAGCCCCGGCGGCACCACCGAACGTATCCATCTCTTCTATGCCCCTGTGTCTGCATCACATCGGATATCGGAGGGAGGGGGCGTTGACAGCGAGGACATCCGCCTGGTAGAGCTGCCCTTCGAGGAGGCCTGGGCCAGGGTCGAGGAGGGCCGTATCTGCGATGCGAAAACCATCATTGCCCTGCAATGGCTCAGATTGAAGAAGGTGAAGAGGTGAAGGAGCTATGATCCCTCTCATATTGCGTCTGCACAACTTCATGTGCTACCGGGACCCCGGGCCGGTGGACTTCAGGGGAATCCATCTGGCCTGTCTGGCCGGCGACAACGGCCATGGCAAATCCGCCCTGTTGGATGCCATGACCTGGGCCCTGTGGGGAAAGGCGCGCGACGGCAAGCGCAGCGCCGATGAGCTGATCCACCTGGGCCAGAGGGATATGGAGGTGGAGTTCGAGTTCGCCTTGGATAACCAGCAGTACCGGGTCATCCGCAAACGCACCAGCCAGGGGCGAGGGCGCACTATCCTCGAACTTCAGACCTTCGATGGGAATCGCTTTCAGCCCCTCACCGAGCCAACCATCAGTGAGACCCAGGCCCGAATTGACCGCCTGCTGCGTATGGATTATGAGACCTTCATCAACTCCGCCTTCCTCCTCCAAGGGCGGGCCGATGAGTTCACGGTGAAGACGGCCGGCGAGCGAAAGCGGATCCTGGGGGAGATCCTGAACCTCTCATTCTACGATGAATATGAGGAACGGGCTAAGGAGCAGGCCAGGGCTAGAGAGAAGGAAACAGAGCAACTCTCAGCCCAGATTGCGGAGATGGGCCGGGAGCTGGTCCATCGCGGCGAATATGAGGCCGAACGGTCTCAGGCTGAGAAGGATGTGGCTCGGCTGAGCGAGGCCCGGCAGGCAGCGGAGCAGGAGCTTGATGCGCTGCGCGCTCGGCAGCGCGACCTTCTGGCCAAAGGGCAGCAGGCCCAGGAGCTCACCCAGCGTGTGACTCAAGGCGAAGAGGAGTTGGCCGCTCTGAGTGAGCAGATCAGGGGTGCGGAAGCGCGAATTGAAACCTATCAGGCCACGCTGGCCCAGGAAGCGGCCATCGAAGAGGGATACGCGAGTCTGCAGACTGCCCGTGAGCAGCGGGAGGAGTTGGATCAAAAGTTCACCTGCCTTGTGGAGTTAAGGGAAGGGGGGCGCGAGCTGGAGGCGGCCCTCGCCCAGGCGGAGAGGGAGTTGCTGGTGCAGCAGCAGGTCGCGCGGGAGCGGATCGCAGAGCTGGAGGCCAGAACGGAGAAGGCACTGGCTCTTCAGTCTGAGAGGGAAGGGGCACAGAGTCAACTGGCCGCTCTGGCGGAGATGGAAAGGGAGCAGCGGGCAGCTCAGGACCGGCTCCAGCAGTTGGCAGCAGAGATGGCGGCACTGCGCACACGGAATGAGCAGCTCAAAGCAGAGATGGAACCGCTGCGGGAGAAGATATCCCTTCTACAGACAGCGGAGACGGCAGCCTGCCCCCTCTGCGGCCAGACACTCTCCGAAGCGCACCGGGCTGAACTGATTGCTCAATTCACCGCCGAGGGAACGGCCAAGGGGGATCAATATCGGGCTCATGCTGCTGAGATATACGAACTGGAAGGGGAACGGGGGCAACTCACCCAGGAGATGGCCCGCCTGGAGCGAGAGCTCCGGCAGCAACCCCACCTTCAGCGCCGAGAAGCCATACTGACCCAGCAGTTAGCCGAGGCCCAGATCGCAGCCCAGGAGCGAGTGATCCAGCAGGAGGCCCTGGCTCTGGTGGAGCGGCGGCTGGCAGAACGGGACTACGCGCCCGAGGAGCAGGCTGCCCTGGCGCAGCTTCAGACAGAGATGGAAGCCCTGGGCTACGACGGGGCAGCTCACGAGCACGCGCGCGCTCAAGTTGCGCGCCTGAGCGAGTTTGAGCCACGCTATCAGCAATTGACGACGGCGCGGGAAAGGCTGAAGGAGGAACTCGCTCACCTCAAGCGGCTGAAGGAGAGCCAGCTCCGCTGGCAGGGGGTGGTGGCCGAGGATCGGAAGCGACAGGAGGCGCTGGCTGCAGAAATCGTCGCCCTGCCCGAAGTGGAATCGCAGCTTCTCTCCCTCGAACCTCAGGTGGATCAGTTGGCTGCTGAGGAGCGGATGGCCCGCGACAGGCTGGCCGCGGCACGGCAGAAGCTGGCTCACTGCGAGCAGTTGGTCCAGAGGCGCAAGGAGTGTCTGGAACAAGAACAGGTGGCGCGCGAAGCGCAGTCCATTTACCAGGAGCTGCGGACCGCTTTCGGGAAGCAGGGCATCCAGGCCATGATCATCGAGAGCGCCATTCCCGAGATCGAGGATGAGGCCAACGACCTCCTGGCCCGTATGACCAATGGGCGGATGCACGTCCGATTCGAGACCCAGCGGGAGAAGAAGACAGAGAGGGGAGAGCTCATCGAGACGCTGGACATCACCATCTCCGATGAGGTGGGCACCCGCAATTACAACCTGTACTCCGGTGGGGAGGCCTTCCGCATCAACTTCGCCATCCGCATCGCCCTCTCCAAACTCCTGGCCCGTCGGGCCGGCGCGCGCCTCCAAACCCTGGTCATTGATGAGGGATTTGGCACACAGGATGCGGAGGGAAGGGCCCGGCTGGTGGAGGCCATTAACGCCATCAAAGATGATTTCGCCCGGGTGCTAGTCATCACCCACATCGAGGAACTGAGGGACGCTTTCCCGGTGCGCATGGATGTGGAGAAGACCCCTCAGGGCTCGCAGATTACGATCCGCTGAAATCAACGGGGGCGACCGCAAGGGTCGCCTCTACCCCGTGCCTTGATAATAATCGCAGCGTGCCTGAAGAACGCAGAGTCCACACCTGGGCACGCGGGCCCGGCACACCTCCCGCCCGTGAGCGATGAGGTTGAGGTGGAAGGCGTAGTAGAACTCCGGGGGCAGGAGCTCTTCCAAGAGGCGGTGGGCTTTCTCCCGCGAGGTGTTGGAGGAGATCAGCCCCAGACGGCGGCTCAGGCGATGGATGTGGGTATCCACCGGAAAGGCGGGCCGGCCCAGGGAGAAGAGCAGGATGATGGCCGCCGTCTTGGGTCCCACCCCCTTGAGCTGCATCAACCAGGCTTTCGCTTCTTCCACGGGCATCTGGGCCAGAAAATCCAAACTCAGCTCGCCGCGCTCGGCCAGAATGGTGCGCAGCGCCTCCTGGATGCGGGAGGCTTTTGTGTCTGCCAGACCGCCGGGGCGGATGGCCTCGGCCAGCTCCTCCGTGGGGGCGGCTATGATCTCTTCCCAGCCGGGGCCGCCTGTACCCTTCGGGGCAGGAAAGCGCTCCCGCAGCCGCTGCCAGGCCTGGTCTCGGTTGACATCATTGGTGTTCTGAGAGAGGATGGTGAGCACCAGCTCGCTCACGGGGTCCAAAGGAGGGCGCCAGGGGTGATCGCCGTACTGCTCGATCAGCAGACGGTGGATGGTCAGGGCCTTCGCGGTGAGGTCATTCACCTGTGACTGATCAGGTGCAGGCATGGAGCTAATACAATGGACAATTTGCGGGACACTCCTGTGGTAGAGGATGAGAATATTTCCCGTGGAGCCTGGGGGGCCGTGGCCTCCTGCCGCCTGGCCCTACTGCTGGCTGTGGTGCTCTTGGGACTGGCGCTGCTGCTCACTGTGGAGTGGCCCAGCTACACCCTGCACCTTATAGCCCTCCAATCGCCTCTGACGGCCACTATCTCGCTGGTGTGGCCCATGATCGGGCTGCTCACTGCAGCGATGGCCCTGGGAGCAGCCACTATTTTTCATCAACACCCAGCGATGCGGGGCCAGCCGGTTCTCAATCTCGTGGCCCTGTGGCCACTGCCCACCCTGACTGTGAGCCTGGCGGCACTGCTGCTGCAGAGGACGGCCTCCGGTGCCCTATGGGCCGGGGGGATCGCCACCACAGGCCTACTGCTTTACGCCCTCTTTCGCCTGGAGTATAGGTTGATGGATCGGCCAGCGGGCGAAAGTCCGTGGGCCGAATGGAGTCTTCACGTGCTGGCCTATCTGCTGGCTCTGACCTATTTTGTGCTCATCTACCGGGTTAGGCTCCGCACCCTCCTGTCCGCGCCAGCCATCATGACGGTGGGAGGGCTGTTGGCCATGCGATTGCTCCACAGCGTGGTCTCCGTTCCTTCCAAGACAGGCTGGCGCAGGGGAAGCATGTGTGCCCTGGCCATCGGGCTCACCCTGGGAGAAACGACCTGGGCGCTCAATTACTGGCCCGGCCGCAGCATCGCGGGGGGGGTGCTCCTGTTGCTCGTCTTCTATGTCTTCATCGGCCTGGCCCGACGGGGTCTGGAGGGCGGACTTCCACGGTCGGCGCTGCTGGAGTATGGGGTGGTCGCCCTGTTGGGCCTGGGCCTCCTCATCCGCTTTGGCTAATCAAGCCGCCTGTTCCAACAGGTCTTCCAGGCGCTGGCCCTGGGCATCGTACAGCTCGGGCCGGCCCTTTTGGAGGGCTTCGGCGGTGATCACGCAGCGGCGGATTTCAGGCCGGGAGGGGATCTCGTACATGATGTCCAGCAGGGCCTCCTCGATGATGGCCCGCAGGCCCCGGGCTCCTGTCTTGCGCTTCATCGCCATCTCCGCTGCTTTGGCCATTGCCTCCTCGGTGAAGACCAGCTCCACCCCATCCACCTCGAACAGTTTCTGGAACTGTTTCACCAGTGCGTTCTTGGGCTCCACCAGGATGCGGGTCATGATCTGCAAGTCGATGGGCTCCACACTGACGACCACCGGGAGCCGTCCCACGAACTCGGGGATCAACCCGTATTTTAACAGGTCATCGGGGATCACCTGCCGGAGCAGTCGGGCTACCTTTTTCTCCTCGTCCTCTTTTTTCAGCGCAGCTCGGTCCCGGCTAAAGCCCAGTTGTCCCTTCTCCTTCACTCGTTCGGCCACAATGTCCTCTAGCCCGTGGAAGGCACCGCCGCAGATGAACAGGATATCCTCGGTATTCACCTGGATGAACTCCTGCTGGGGATGCTTGCGCCCGCCCTGGGGGGGCACGTTAGCCACTGTGCCCTCGATGATCTTCAGCAGCCCCTGCTGCACCCCCTCCCCCGACACATCGCGGGTGATGGAAGGGCTGTCGCCGGTCTTGCGGGCGATCTTGTCAATCTCGTCAATGTAGACGATCCCCTTCTCCGTCCGAGGGATGTCAAAATCGGCGTTCTGCAACAGACGCAGCAGGATGTTCTCCACATCCTCGCCTACGTAGCCGGCCTCGGTGAGGCTGGTGGCGTCGGCGATGGCGAAGGGCACATCCAGGATCTTGGCCAGTGTACGGGCCAGCAGGGTCTTCCCGCAGCCGGTAGGGCCGATGAGCAGGATATTGCTCTTCTCCAGCTCCACATCCTTCAGACGGGGCTTGGCTGCGATCCGCTTGTAGTGGTTGTAGACGGCCACGGAGAGCACGCGCTTGGCCTTGATCTGTCCCACCACGTATTCATTCAACTGCCCGTAGATCTGCTGCGGGGAGGGAAAGGATTCCAATTGGGGCAGCTCATCTAGTCGTCCCTCCCGGAGGATCTCCTGACACAAAGCCACGCAGTCATCGCAGATGGAGACGCCATCAGGCCCGGCTACCAACTGGTTGACCGCGCTCTGGGGGCGTTTGCAGAAGGAACAGAACCTCTCTGAAGATCTCTGCTTGGCCATTTTCTCTAACTCTCCTCTTTCTCTCCTTCCTCTGTTCCTCCTGGGATAGGCCCTTCCAGAGCGGGTTCCATCTCGCCCAGCACCTCGTCTATGAGCCCATATTCTACCGCCTGTATGGGATTCATGAAGTAGTCACGGTCGAAGTCCCGCTTGATGCGCTCCAGCAACTGGCCGGTATGCTTGGCCAGGAGTTGCTGGAGCAGCTCCTGCATGCGCAGCAACTCATGGAGCTGGATCTGGACATCGGGCGCTGAGCCTCGGGCCATGCCTGCCGCAGGGTGCATGTGGATGGTGGCGTGGGGCAGGGCGTAGCGCCGGCCCTTGTTCCCAGCAGCCAGGAGCACGGTGCCCATGCTGGCTGTCCAACCCACGGCAATGGTGGAGAGGGGAGCGTGCAACTGCTGCATGGTGTCATAGACGGCCAGTCCGGGATAGATGTCACCCCCGGGAGAGTTGATGTACAGAGCGATCTCCTTCTCCGGATCTTCTCGATCCAGATACAGGAGCTGGGCGACTATCAGGTTGGCAACCTGATCGCTGATGGGGGAGCCCAGGAAGACGATTCGCTCTTTCAAAAGCAGTGAGTAGATGTCGTAAGCCCGTTCTCCACGCCCCGTAGTCTCGATCACCATAGGAATCAAACTCTCTGGCACCTTCCCCTCCTCAAAGTTGGTCCTGAGCCCTTAGTCCTGACTGTGGACTCTTTCCTTCGCCTCGGCAGCCTTCCCAGATTCAGGTGTTTCTGCCTCTGCGGTGGGTTCTGCAATGTCCGTGACGGCCTTAGCCACCTCAACCATTGATGATCCCGCGCCAATGTCCTCTTCAGCTCCGGCAGCCTCCACTGACCCGGGTATCTCCGCCTCTGTGGTAGGCTCTGTGATGGCTATGGCTGCCTCAGCCACCTCAACCTCGCCCTTGGCGATGGACACCAGGCGGAGGGCGGCCTTCTCGGCCAACAGGTCCTGCCGCACCGATTCCTGGAAGGGCTCCGAGGCCAGCATAGTGCGGCGCACCTCCTCCGCCTGATCGCCATAGGTGCTGCTCAACACCCGGATGTAGGAGGTCACCTCCAGAGGCGTAACTTCCAGTCCCTCCAGTTCGGCCACTTTGCCCAGTGCCAGGGAGCGGTGCAGACGCGCCTCTGCCTCCTCACGCTGCTCCTCCTGCAGTTGCTCCCTGCTCTTGCCTTCCATTTGGAGAAAGAGGTCCAAGTTCAGCCCCTGTTGCCGGAGGGCCATGTCCTGTTCAGAGAGCATCCGGTCCAGGGTGCGTTGCACCAGTTCTTCAGGGTAATCCATCTGGGCCTGATCCACCAGGGCGGCTATCACCTGTCTAACATATTCCCGTTCCGCTTCCCGATCGGCCTGGGCTTCCAATTGCGCTTGCAGAGCCAGGCGCAGGCCTTCCAGCGAGGCGTAATCTCCCACTGTCTTGGCCCATTCGTCGTCGAGGGCGGACAGTACTCGCTCCCGCACCTCTAGCAGGCGGGCCCGCAGGCGCAGGGTCTGCCCCGCCAGGTCAGGGTTAGAGAACCCCTGGGGATAGGTGAAGTCGAACTCCCGTTCCTCATCGGCCGTCATATCCAGGAGTTGCTCGTGCAGTGTGGGGAGAGGCGAGTCCAGCGAGAGGCGGAAGGTGGTTTTTTCCTCATTGACGACCACCTGCCCCTCGCTGTTGGTGCCTTGCAGGGCCACAGTGACCTGATCGCCAAGCTGGGTGGGGCGGTTCACCGGCTCCCAACGCACATTTTGTTCCTGAAGCCTTCCCAAGGCTTCCGCTACCTGCTCATCAGAGATGGACACTACAAGGGGTTCGAGGCGCAGAGCCCGGTACTCGCCCAGCTCCACGATGGGTTCCACGGGGACCGTGAGCTTGAGCACCAGAGGTTCGAGCTGCACATCATCCAACTGAGCGCGGGCCACGGGCTTGATGTCCAGTTGCTCCAGCGCCTCCTCGTACAGTGCCTCTCCGATGTCGTCCACCAGGGCGTTATACACGGCTTCTTTGCCCAGTCGTCGCAGCACCACGCCCACTGGGGCGCGGCCAGGGCGGAAGCCGGGTATGAGCTTTTGATGGGAGATACGTCGGACCGTGGCCCGCAGGGCCCGCTGGATGCGCTCTTCCTCGACCTCGATGGTCACCGCCACACGGCAATGTTCAAGTTGCTCAGTCGTGACTTTCAAAGTGAAAATACCCCCTTAAGAAACCTCGCCATCCTGGCCGATAGGCTAATCCAATCAGTCCTGGCACGGGCAGCACTGTTCATGAGCATAGCACGAAAGCTGAAACAATGCAAGTCCAACAAAACGGGCACGGCAAGGAATCTGACATCGGGCAGGGCCCCCATGTTCCCCGCGACTGGTTGGGTCACCACTGCTTCTTATGCAGCATAGCACAGGTATGGTGTACCACTTTGATGTGGTGCCTGTGGCAGAAGGCGAATGACTTCCTCCGACTCCGCGCCGGGCTGCATCCACACCCGTTTCAGCCCCAGTTCGGCGCACTGGCGCACAATCTCCTCTGTCATCTTCGGAGGCACGACGATGTCCACCACTTGCGGTCGCTCAGGCAGGTCGGCCAGCGAGGGATAGGCCCGTAGGACCTCAATCTCGCCCCCCTTGGAGTTCACTGGGTAGACGGTGTATCCTGCCTGGCGCAGATCCCGGAAGATCCGGTTCCCGTACTTGCTGCGATCTGTCGAAGCTCCCACCATAGCCCACGCACGTTGATTGACGAACTCCCGACTCAGTTCCTCCACCGATCAGTAGACCCCATACTTCCTCACCAGTTCGAGCACCCGGCAGTACCGCTCAAAGCTCACATTGCTGGGCACTGAGTGGTCGGAGTGGTAGATGTAACCGCCACCTCGCTTGGCGAAGGGGATCTTCGTCCTGATCTCCTTTTCGATCACGGAGAGATCCGGATCGGCCATGGCCCGCACATCAATGCCCCCCATGAAGGCCATCCCATCCCCGAACGCCTTCTTCAGTTCGACTACATCCATTCCGGCCTTCACCTCCACAGGCTGGAGGCAGGTCAGGCCATCCTCGATGAAGCGGGGGATCAGCTCCCGTACGCGGCCACAACTGTGGAGGAGGGTGGGTATCCCCTCCCCCCTGAAGTAATCGAAGAGGCGCTGGAAGGTGGGGCGGAGTTGCTCATCGTAGTGGCGGGGGGAGAAGAGGAGGCCATTGCGATAGCCCAGGTCGCAGAAGAGCCAGGCTCCGTCGAACTCAAAGCCCCCTTCCTTCATGATCTCGTACATCTCGATGGCCAGGGTCGCATCGGTCTCGTACATGTCCCGCACCCAGTCGGGCTCGGTGGCGATGGCGATGAGCAGCCGCTCGGTGGCGACGTAGGTTTGGATCTTGTCATAGCCCACCGCGGCGGAATAGCAGACGAACTTCTCCTGCTCCTGTGCTCTTTTACACCCCGGAAGTCCCCGCCTCCACTCCACACGATCCCTCTCCAGGACCGATTCCTCGGCCCGCTCATCCTGGGCCGACCCGGCCAGCCACTCCCCCTTCCAGTCCACCCGGTCTCGGCTTGGCATGAGCCGCTCTTTTATCTTCTCCCAATCCTCCCGCCCCTTGCAGGGGTAATCCATGATCTCAGGGGTGGTGGAGTAGTCCTTGTGGTCACGCCGCAGCCCGCCGAAGGGGGTAGTGTGGACGATGTACTCCTCCGTCTCCTCGACCACTTCCACTGGGAAGCGGGGAGAGGTGTCGGCGCCGAAGCAGACGATCTCGTAGTCGAAATACTCGGCTGGGGAGATATCGGTGGGGAGCCCTTCCCCACGCCAGCGTTCGATGGTCGCCAGCCAGGGGGAGTCGTGGATGGGCACTCGATCCGCTTCCTCATGGTTGAGTGCGGCTAAAACTCTTTCGCGTGAAGTCATTTTTGGTCCTCCTCGTATAAATATAGCGTACCACTTCTGTGGATCGTTCCCGAGGAAGTAGGAGGCGCGCGTGTCCAGGCGGTGGAAACCTGGAAGCGAGCGCCATCGGCGAGCGGTGCAGTCTCTCCTACAGCATCTTTGCCAACCGGCGCAAATGGGCCTTCTCCTCGCGGATGACAGCGGAAATGGTCTCCCGTTCCGCTGGGCTCACCACCTCGCGCAGATCGTAGAAGAACAGCGGGGTGTCCTTCTCGAAGCCTATGGCTGCTCGCCGTGTCGTCTCCTGGTCCTGGGCCTGCTCTGCCAGGGCTAACCCCTTATCTGGTCCAGCGAATAGGGCATTAGACAGCGCGGCCTGGAGATAGGCCTGATACTCGTCCTGTCCTCCTGAAGGGTGCGTCTCATCATCCGCAGCATCTATGCCGTGGCTTGCGCCTTGGCCATTATACTTGCGATCTGTGGCAGGTGACATATACCTGCTCACAGTTTATCTTCTCCCTCTCTTTCGTTTCCCCCTTCTCCTGCTTCGGCGCACTGGCCTCCCCTTGCCATCCACCCCGAGCCGGGCCGATATTCGGTGGATAGGATGTGTCGGATCCGCCACTGCCTGCTTGACCTGGTGATAATGGGACTCCAACCGGGCTACATAAGCCGGATCGGTCAGGACGAGCCGTTCTACCATGTTGAGCAGTACAGTGGCATACCGGCTTTGCGGATTCAATGGGTCGAGAAAGGGGCCAGCCAGCTCCTGATCACGATCAAAGCCAAAGCTGATCGAGGCCAGGTATCTGTTGCCCTGCTGCCGGCCGAGCACGTTAAGCATGACTCGCCGGCAGTCGCACTGGGGATCTACACAGTAGGATTCTACCAGGGCGTATTCATCATCAGGTAGCCCCGGATGGCCTCGGGTGGTGACGGTCCGTGTCTCGGCTTCCGCCTGCTTTGGAAAAAGGAAGACAAAGGGTATCAGGCCCACTTTGGTCCTCGTTTAATGCTCCTATGCGTCTTTCTGGATTCCTCTGCAGGAACGCCTAGCCTTCTTTTTCCTCTTTCCTCTCATGCACCACCGAGATATGGATCCTCTCGCTCTCCTGTTTGTTGCCAGCGGCGTCATAGGCCACGACGTAGATCTCGTGGATCTCAGTATACTCGTCCTCACGGATGGTGATGACCTTTCCTCCATCGAAGACCCACATGGGGGCTCCAGTAGCCGGGTCGCGCTCGAAACGGCGGGCGATGTAGGTCTCCTCCGAAGTACTGCCGTCAGGGTGGGTGATCACCCGCGTCGCCTCTACCGGTGGGCCCTCCACGGGCGGGGTATCCTCCATGACGATGATCCATCGGGTGTTGTAGGGTGGGACAGTGCTGACTTTGAGCAGCTCGCCATCCAGGTAGAACTCCACCCGGTCCATGGAGACATTGTCCCTGGCCTCAGCCTGGATATTCACGTACTCATCATCCTCCATGACGTACTTCTTGCCGTCAGGAGGGTAGATGAGCTGGAGGCTGGGTGGGGTGTGATCCACCGTCACCTGAATGGCTGCCTGATCGGGTGGCCGGTTGTGACGCATCACCGTCAGCCGCAGAGTGTACAACCCCTCCAGCCCGCTCACATCCCAGAACTCCAGGGGGCCATGATCCACCTGATGGCCAT
>Ga0172363_10000862_pt1 | contig 23908 bp, 26 predicted proteins | sample LakKivs2_kivu2a2_FD_114541 | JGI IMG/M metagenome (GOLD analysis project Ga0172363, IMG submission 114541) | Sediment microbial communities from Lake Kivu, Rwanda - Sediment s2_kivu2a2 | ecosystem: Environmental > Aquatic > Freshwater > Lake > Sediment | place: Rwanda: Western Province, Lake... | reverse complement strand
CGGACGCGGGGCGCCGGATCCGGGCGCGCTTGAACAGGCATCCAATAACTCCGCCCTTTCCGTGCGGTCGCCGGCCGGGAGCCAAACGAGCGCTTCGGTGGTTGATTCATCCGAAAGAAGAACTGAACAGTTCTTAGCGGAAAACCCGGATGTTTCAAACAGCGAACTTCTTATCGGATATCCGTCCGGCAACCTTGCCATTGATAGCGCCGCTTCCGCGAGAGAAACGGCGACTGTCGCCTTAAGAGCGAAAGGAGAAGCAGCCGGCAGCGAAGCCTGGAACCAGACGGAGGGAGTGGACACAGACCAGCCTGTTACGCTTGAAGAAGCAAACGCCTTGATGGAAGGAACCGGATACACCGTTGCCGACTTAAACGGCGACGGCATTGTCCAGAGAGGAGAGTTGTTCAGCGCTGTTTCGTCGTACGTCGCCGTATTAACGCCGGATGAAACTATTCCGTCCGTTCCCACCACTCCTTCCAACCCTTCAATTATTCCCGGACTTGGCGATTCATCGTCTTCTATGGAACCTTCATGTTCATTTACTTCAGATAAAGGAAGCATCCTCGTAAACCAGAGAGCGACGCTCATCTGGAGCTGCTCAAACGTCAGCTCATGTTCAATAAACCAGGGAATCGGGAGCGTCAATCCTGTCGGAGAAAGAGAAGTGGCTCCGGCGAAAAGCGTTACTTACACGCTTAATTGTTCTGGCGGCAGCGGGAGCAGAACTCTTGCCACCACGGTTAACGTTTACGAAGTATTCATAGAGGAAGTTCCATCAGACTGATAAAACAGGAAGCTGATGCGCCTCCGCCAACCTGTCACCGCGCCAAGGCGGAGGCAGAAAAGTGGGGGCGTTTTTTATGTTAAAATCAAAGCATATGCGTTTAAAGCTCATCAAAGGCTTCACCCCGTCAGAGTTCGCTCCGGTCAGAATAACCAGAAGGTTCATTGCCTTAATTAAAAAGACCGTTAGTTCTCACGGGAATGATGCTCTTAGAACTCCAGCGGGGTTCACGCTTAACGAGCTTCTCATAGTTATCGCCATTCTTGCCATATTGGCGGGCGCCACTGTTTTGGTTTTGAACCCCGGAGAACTTTTGGGACAAGCGAGGGATTCCAAGAGAATAGGAGAATTGAACAGTCTGGCTTCGGCTATAACTTTCCACACCAACTCCATCGTGGGCGGATACAAAGGCGAAGAAAACACGGTTTATATTTCTCTCCCCGACACCGTGGAAACCTGCGACACTCTTTTACCTTCCTTGCCTGCGATTCCCGCCGGATGGTCTTACCACTGCGTCACCGCCGAAAATTTACAGAAAACGGACGGAGACGGATGGTTGCCGATTAACTTGAACGCCACGCCCGGCGGGTCGCCGTTTGAACAGCTACCGATAGACCCGGAAAATTCGGCGGCGAACAATCTATATTTTGCGTACGTAAAAAGTGATACAGGCTATACTTTGGCATCTCTTCTTGAATCGGAAAAACAGGGAGTGGAAGCGCGAAAAGACGGAGGAAGCGACTTTAGTAGATTTGAAGTGGGAACAGATCTTTCAATATGGTCGGAAGCATCGGGACTTGTGGGGTATTGGACAATGAATGAGGGGAGTGGGGTTTCTGTAGCGGATAGTTCAGGAAATGAGAATACCGGTACTATAACTGGAGCAAACTGGACCGAAAATGGAAAATTAGGCAGCGCTTTATCTTTTAACTCAACTAGCGATTGGGTGAGGGTAAACAGTGCAGTAGTTTTGAATAATACTACTGCTATGAGTGTAACAGCTTGGATAAAATCTAATACTATATCAGAGCATCAAACTATTGTTTCTAGAAATGGTCCTTTTTTTCTCAGGCTTAGCGGAGGGAAATTGCGTGTTGGTATATATACTGGAACATGGAGATTTGTTAACGGAATAAAATCATTAGAAAGCAATACATGGTATCATATTGTCCTTACATATGATGGCTTAAGAATGAAAAGCTATATTAATGGTGTTTTAGATACCGACAACGAAAAAACAGGTGGCTTGACAGCTTTTCAGCATATGTATTTTGGATATCCAACTCCAGTTGGAGAACAGTTTTTATTTAATGGCGTTATAGATGAGATTCAAATTTTTAATCGCGCTCTTGCTCCCGCTGAAATAAAAGCCATATATAATGCAACGAAATAAAAAAGTCCTTCGGCTAAGATTAGGACAAAAAACCGCCTATTTGGCGGTTTTTTGAAAAGCTTTTACTATCGGCTCCATATCTCCTTCCATTATCTTCTCTATGTTGTGCCACTTTTTCCCTATGCGGTGGTCGGTAATGCGGTCGTCGGGAAAGTTGTAAGTCCTTATTTTTTCCGAGCGGTCTCCCGAACCGATTTGGTCCCTGCGGAGTTTTCCGAGCCTCACCTGTTCTTCCTGTATTTGGTTTTCGCACAGCTTTGCCCTTATCGTCGCCATCGCGCGCTCCTTGTTTCCCATTTGGCTGCGTTCCGCCTGGCTCGCCACGACGATTCCGGACGGCTTATGTAGTATGCGGACTGCCGTTTCAACTTTGTTAACGTTTTGTCCTCCGGGACCCGATGAACGGAAAGTGGTTATCTCCAGGTCGTTCGGGTTGATGGTTACTTCTTTTTCTTCCACTTCGGGCATTATCGCAACGGATGCGGTGGAAGTATGGACTCTGCCGGATTTTTCGGTCGCGGGCACTCTCTGGACCCTGTGTACTCCCGATTCTTGTTTCAGTATGTCGTAAATGTTTCCGCCCGAAGGGTCGGTTATCTGGGCGATCAGGGTTTTCACTCCGCCGAGAGAGCTTTCGCTTGAATCCATTATGTTGAATTTCCAGCCTTTCGTTTCCGAAAAACGCTGGTACATTCTCACCAGGTCGGAAGCAAAAATTGACGCTTCCTCTCCGCCAGTTCCCGCTCTGACTTCCAAGATGACTTTATTCATAACTTTATAAGTAAATTAAAACAAAACAGACTTTTTGTCATCTTTATTTTCTTTATATTACCTCAACGAAAGTTGGAACCCCCATTAAAACCCGCCTGGGTAGGCGGGTTTTCTTTTGTTTTCGAGAATCCTACTTCGCGGCTTTTTTAGTGGTAGAACCAAAAATATTACCGATACATCTTATTAGCGTTGTCTTAGCGATATTGGTAGTGAATACTCTTTAGCAATAAAAGACCGGTCTTCTTTGGAAGACGATAGCCATTCGTTCCATAGTTTCCATTTTTCATCAAATTTGTCTTGATTTTCATAAAAAATATCCATAAGGGAAAAGAGTTTTTCTTTGAAGTTTTCGCCATCATTAAACAGTCTTCCTCTGAAGAAGTCTACAATATTGTCTTCTTCTATATATAAATTGTGCAATTCCAGATTTCCAGGATAATCCCTGCTGCCATTTATTGATTTATAATTGAAATAATCTTTAAATTTATTTTGGTTCATCAAAGCGGCAGTCAGAGCCTCCTTAAAATAATGCTCGGTTGGATGACTTAATGATTTATTTCCAATCCGCTCCCATTCTCTAAGTTCGTCAAAGAAAACAAAATGAGAGATCTCGTGAACCGCCGAACAAGCAATGGACGACTTTTTCATCGGTGTTCCGTCAGCATTAAAAAAAACAAATGAGAATATTGAAAAAAAGAAAGTATCATCTGTGATTGGTCCGAATGGAAGGAATGTTAGTATCGCGTAATACTCTTTATCGGAGATATCATAATCCATAATACTGCCAATGGATTTTATAACATCATTTGCGTCGGATAATTCCTTTTCAAATTCAGTCAGTAATTTTTTTATTAGGTCTTTTTTTTGATGATAGAGATTGCTTAATATTTTTCTGACAGCATCCTCGTCACTCATCCCCGCTTTAATAGCATCGGATATCTCCGGATAAGACCTTAATATTACGGCTCTCTTCCCTGGATATTGAGGGTGGTTCATAAACCTTACGAACCTGCCAATATCAGCTGATTCATCCGTAGATAGATTAATAGTCATTTGACCAAATGTGAATTATATGTTAATAATAACTTAAGTTTTTTAAAAATCAAATATAAACTGCCTTGAAAGGAGGTCAGAAAATGTATCGCTCTCTTGTTTCGCCTTATATTGCCCAGATTGAAATAACGGACAGATGTCCAAACAAGTGTGTTCATTGTTACAACTATTGGCGTCATAGTGCTTATTCGTCTGACGGCGGCTCTAATATGAGTATTGATTGCGCCGATTCAATTATGGAAGAGATAGAGAAAAATAATATCTTTTGCATTGTGATAACCGGCGGAGAGCCATTGCTTAATAAGCAGGTAATGTATCGCATGTTGGATTTTACGGAGAAGAGCAATCTTATAACGGCTAATATCAATACATCACTCATTGGACTAACGGAAGAAGACGTTATAAAACTGCGTACATACAAGAAACTTACTGGAATATTGACTTCTCTGACATCATGTAATCCAGAAACCCATGACCAAATAGTTGGTTATAAAGAAGCATTCAAAAAAACGGTATCTGGAATAAAACTCCTTGTTAAAGCCGGAATTCAGATTTCCATTAATATGGTCGTATCTAAGCTAAACTACGAGCATATAAATGAAACAGGAAGGCTGGCAAAAGAGCTGGGAGTAAAAGTATTTAATGTAACACGTGCTGTTCGTCCGATGAATTGCCCTGATTTTAGCCAATACGCTTTATCTCCGGAGGAGATTAAAAGATGCATTAGTGATCTCAGCGGAGTCAAATTACAATATCAGATTCAGGTCGGGTCTTTGGGGGTGTGCCCTTTATGTTTAGTGGAAGATGCTGATAGACACGCGGTAATAGCAGGGAAGCGGTGTTCGGCCGGAGTGACGGTAGTTGCAATATCATCTGTCGGAGATGTTAGGACATGTACCCATATAGACACATCTTACGGAAATCTGTCAGTGGATTCTCTCAAGACTATTTGGAGGAGAATGACCGATTGGCGAGATGGGTCGCTGATTCCATTAAGATGTAAGAAATGCAAAGCCCTTCCTTTTTGTGGGGGAGGATGCCGAGCGGAAGCTATGGTAAGTAATGGCAGCTATAATTCCGAAGATACTTTAATGGCTTTTGAAAACGTGGAGAATGCTATAGAATTAGTTATAAAGCCGATCATTAAAAATGATAATCCGCTGCCTGAAAGAGTGAGGGTTAATAAGGAGATCAGATGGAGGAAGGAGGAATTTGGATCATCGGTATTTATGAGAAACCATTATATTGGAATGCTCGACGAGCATGCGACCGAGTTTTTACTCAGCGGGACGCAAAACGAGATAGAGACAGATGTAATCGTGAATGAGTTAGGCTTGGGTGTTGTGCGAGAACTCTTAGAGAAAAAAATAATAACTTAACAATCAAACAAGAAAAGAGGTGAGAAGTATGCCTAACATCTTAGATCTAAACGCGCTAACCGAAGAACAGAGAGAAATGGTTGCAACAAATTACTGCACCAATAAAATTACCAATCTTAGTTGTGACCCTTGCGATGACTGCGAAGGCTGCGATGATTGCAGATGCAATTAAGAAGACTCTTAGTTCCCAGTCATCCAACTGGAGAATAATTACCAAAAACCGCTCATGGAGCGGTTTTTTTTCTTCCGAATTACTTCTTCGCGGTCTTCTTGGCGGCTCCGGCGGGCTTCTTTACCCTTACCTTCTTTTCTTTCTTCGGGGCGGCTTCGCCTTTAGCTCTCCTTGCCTTGAACTTCTCAACCCTTCCGGCGGTGTCTATGAGCTTCTCTTGGCCGGTATAGAACGGGTGGCACTTGGAGCAGATTTCAACCTCCATCTTTTCTCTGGTGGAGCCGGTCTTTATGGTATTGCCGCAGACGCAGGTAATAACCGCGTTTGAGTGGTATTCGGGGTGGATTTCCGGTTTCATACAAAGGCGAGTTTAGCAGTATTTATGAGTGTTGACAAGCCTTATCCCGACCATTAGTATTAAGGACGCCTAACAAAGGCGAGCGTTCCTTACAACTGAATATCAGACCAAAATATGAGTTCAAATCTATTAGTGAACTTTTTTAGTTGTCCAATGTTTATTCAAGTCGGATTTCGGATATAGCGCGGACTTTCGCCGACCTTTGGGTCGGAGGCTGTCCGCGACATATTCTGTCCAACTTTATTTGAGAGTTTGATCCTGGCTCAGGATGAACGCTGGCGGCGTGGATAAGGCATGCAAGTCGAACGGTTTCCTTTACTGAAGAAGTTGCGATTACATCAAGACGACGGATGTTTTGGAGACAGTGGCGAACGAGTTAGTAACACCTTGGTACGTACCCGAAAGTTTGGTATAGCTCGCCGAAAGGCGGGGTAATCCCAAATGGTCCCTCCATCTACAGGATGGCAGGGTAAAGTCGCAAGACGCTTTCGGAGCGGCCTAGGTCCGATCAGTTAGTTGGCGAGGTAATGGCTCACCAAGACTATGACCGGTAGGGGGGCTGAGAGGCTGATCCCCAACGACGGCACTGAGACACGGGCCGTACACCTACGGGTGGCAGCAGCCGAGAATATTCGACAATGGGCGAAAGCCTGATCGAGCGACGCCGCGTGCAGGAAGAAGGTTTTCGGATTGTAAACTGCTTTTCTACGGGAAGAAAAAATGACGGTACCGTAGGAATAAGGAGCTGCAAACTACGTGCCAGCAGCCGCGGTAATACGTAGGCTCCAAGCGTTATCCGGATTTATTGGGCGTAAAGGGTGCGTAGGATGTTTCGCGCGTCTCCTGTTAAATTTCACCGCTTAACGGTGGAGCCGCAGGGGATACGGCGAAGCTAGAGGGTGCGAGAGGTCTGTGGAACACAAGGTGTAGGGGTGAAATCCGTTGATATCTTGTGGAACACCAAAGGCGAAGGCAGCAGACTGGCGCATCTCTGACTCTGAGGCACGAAAGCGTGGGGAGCAAAAAGGATTAGATACCCTTGTAGTCCACGCCCTAAACATTGCTTACTGGCTATTTCGAGTATCGACCCTCGAAGTGGCGAAGCTAACGCGTTAAGTAAGCCGCCTGGGAAGTACGGCCGCAAGGCTAAAACTCAAAGGAATAGACGGAGACTCGCACAAGCGGTGGAGCATGAGGTTTAATTCGACAGTAAACGAAGAACCTTACCAGGGTTTGAAATGTCTACGGAAGTCTTGCTGAAAGGCGAGGCGTCTCTCAAGGACCGTAGGCACAGGTGCTGCATGGTCGTCGTCAGCTCGTGTCGTGAGATGTTCCCTTAAGTGGGGTAACGAGCGCAACCCCTATTCCGTGTTACAAGTGTCGCGGAAGACTGCCCCGTTTTCGGGGAGGAAGGAGGGGATGAAGTCAGATCCGCATGGCCCTTTGATACCCTGGGCCACACTCATGCTACAATGGCCGATACAACGGGTTGCCAAGCCGTAAGGCGGAGCTAATCCTACAAAATCGGCCCCAGTTCGGATTGAGGGCTGCAACTCGCCCTCATGAAGCCGGAATCGCTAGTAATCGCGAATCAGCTATGTCGCGGTGAATACGTTCTCGAGTCTTGTACTCACTGCCCGTCAAGCCAAGGAAGCTGGGAGCAGGTGAAATCCCGTCATGCGGGACTAGCCTGAACTCGGTAACATGGGCTAAGTCGTAACAAGGCACGTGTAGCGGAAGCTGTGCGTGAAACAATTAAATTGATTCGATTTTTCTTTTGAAGAAAAAAATGGTTATAAAACCAAAAAGTGTTGGTCGTGGAGCTTTAAACAAAGTCACGATTTCCATGCTTCTGGGTATGAAGCCATTGGGCGACTAAAAAAGTTTTCTAATTTCGGTCCGATATTCGTGTTATAATAACCTCATGAAGACTGTTCTCCTTGTTGAAGACGACAAGTTTCTCTCCACTCTTCTTAAAAACCGCCTGGAAAAGGAGGGCCTCGTTGTCACACACGCTTCGGACGGGGAAGAAGCGGTCAATATTCTGCGTTCCGGCCCAAAGCCGGACTTAACGCTACTTGACGTCATTCTCCCCAAAAAGAACGGTTTTGAGGTTCTTGAGGAAATTCAGCAGGATCCCGGAATGACCCACTTGCCGATAATCATCATTTCCAATCTCGGCCAGGATGCGGATGTCGCGAGAGGCAAGAGTCTCGGCGCCATTGAATATTACGTTAAGGCCCAGACATCCATTGACGATCTTGTTGCCAAAGTTAAATCTTTCATTGGAGCCTGATTCCAAGCCAAAAATCTTTTTCCACACACCCTCCAGGGCGTTTTTTTTTGGTATCATTACAAATGTAAGAGGAGTCGCGTCCTCGCGGAATTCAAAGAATAATAAAACACAAAATAATGCATAACAGTTTCAGAAAAGGATTTACCCCGACGGAATTTTCTCCTTTCAGGGAACTGAGGAAATTATTCCATTCAATGAAGAAAAACGTCCACCGCCACGAGCAAAGCTCTGCGAAAATTCCCACGGGGTTCACGCTTGTGGAGCTCATTATCGTTATCGCCATCTTGGCGGTTATGACCGCCGTTGTGGTTATAGTGCTGAATCCCGGAGAACTTCTCGCCCAGGCAAGAGACGCGCAGAGAATTAACGATCTTGAAACCCTTCGCGCCGCTCTCGCCACCTATATCGCGCTTGTCCCTAACCTTGATTTAGGAGCGTGTCCTGCGGGAGGAACGTGCACGTTCAATCCCGGAGCGGGGCTCGGCCCTTTTGACGACAACACCTGTTCCGCCGTCAGCACGGCGAACAACATCACGGGGACCGGCTGGGTGAGCGTGAATCTTATCGGTATTCCGGGTGGCTCTCCCGTTGCGTCTTTGCCGATAGACCCCGTAAACAATGCGACATATTTTTACGGCTACGGCTGCCGGGAAACTCCGCGGTTCGTGTTTGAACTCACTGCCCGCCTTGAGTCCCAGAAACACAGGGGAGAAATGGCGTTTGACGGAGGAGACAGGAATTGTTTGTGTAACGGCGCGGCCTGCGACAACACGAACATCGGAACGATGACCGCCGCCGAATCTGTCGCCGTAAACTGCTTTTACGAAACCGGCACCGCCGCCGAACTTAATTTATAAAATCATGCTTATACTATCTTTGATATTTGTTGTTGCCCTTTTGGGAATTCAAATAATGAAGCGGCCGTTTCTGGAAAAGAATCTTAGGAAGCTCTTTTGGATTCCCGTTGCCGCCGTGTTTTTCCTGTCCGCTGTTTTTTCCGTCATCCAATACAACGCCTGGAAAAACAGCGATGTTTATAAAATCGCCCTGGAACAGACCGACGGAGGCATGGGCGGGTTTTTTTATAACGCTTTTATGAGTTATTTTGCTCCGCATCTCATGTCTTTAGCGCTTGCTGGTTTTCTTGCCTTGATGATGTTTTGGCTTAATAAGCGTTCCGGCGGAAACTTTTTTGAAAAAGAAGAAATACTCGTCGCTTTTCTTGCCGGATTTCTTTCCGGGTTTCCCGGATTTCTGTTCTTTATGTTCGGAATAGTCATCGCTTATCTTCTGGCGCATCTTGAAAAAGCCGCCCGCAAAAAATCGGTTAAATCAGGCGTTATTCCCCTGTATTATTTTTGGTTGCCCGTCTCCGCCTCTGTTATACTTGTATCAATGGTATGGCTTTCAAAACTTGAGTTTTGGAGGCTGCTCACCGTCTAAGGGTGGTAAAGCCAAATGATACAAATTCCCGTTAATCAGCTTAAGGATATTGTCCTTAGAGAGGGCCTCATTGATGAGGTTAATTTTGATGCCCTAGCCGCGGACGCCGAGCGTCTCAAGCAAAACATCGCGGATGTCCTGGTTTCCAGAAACGTGGTCGCGCAAGGCTATCTGTATCAGATATTCAGCCGGAATTTCGGCATTCCCATCGCCGAACTGTCGGGAAAGACCATAAACGAAAATATTCTGCAGTCTTTTCCCGAGTCGCTCGCAAGACAGAAAAACACGATACTTTTCGGCGAAGAACCGGACGGCACTGTTTCCGCCGCCATGGAAGACCCCACGAACCTTGAAAACATTGAGTTCGTGGAGCAGTTCGTCAGCCGAAAGATAAAACCGTACTTCGCAACCGAAGGGGACTTGAACAAGGGCTTCGCCCTTTACGGAAAGAAACAGTCGGAGGATTACCGCGAGCTCATTGAAAGGAGTATCTCCGAATCGCTGAAGCTCGGCAAAAAGGGAGAAGACGCCGCCGCCGACGCTCCGATAGTCGGTGTGGTGAACAATACCATCGCTTACGCGGTGAGTTTGAGGGCGTCGGACATCCACATGGAAATATTTGAGGACGGCATTCTTGTTCGCTACCGCATTGACGGTATCTTGCATGAAATTCTCAAAGTGCCGAAAGCGGTCCATTCTGCCATCGTCGCCCGCATGAAGCTTTTGTCTGGACTCAAAATTGACGAGCACTACAAACCGCAGGATGGACGCTTCAGGTATAAAGTCGGTTCCGATACCCTGGACATCCGTGTTTCCATAATGCCCACCTTCCACGGAGAGAAGGTGGAAATGCGTCTTCTAACCGCTGCCCAGCGTCCGCTCTCTTTCCAGGAAATCGGCATGCTGGATGACACGGTGAACATCCTGGCTGATAACATCAAAAAGAGCTACGGAATGGTGCTCGTCTGCGGACCTACCGGTTCGGGTAAAACGACGACGCTTTACTCGGTTTTGAATGTTTTAAACCGTCCCGAAGTGAACATCGTCACCGTTGAAGACCCGATTGAATACAACATCAAATACATCAACCAGACGCAGATAAATCCGGCGGCGGGGATAACTTTCGCGAACGGATTGCGCGCCATTCTCCGCCAAGACCCGAATGTGGTGCTCGTCGGTGAAATCCGCGACACCGAGACCGCTTCCATCGCCGTCCAGGCCGCTCTCACGGGACACATGGTGCTTTCGTCCCTTCACACGAACGACGCTCCGACCGCCGTTCCCCGTTTGATGGATATGGATGTGCCGGCGTTCCTTGCCGCCGCTGTCTTGAACGCCGTCGTTGCCCAGCGCCTTGTCCGCAAAATTTGCCTGGATTGCATTTATTCCCTCACACCGGAGCCGGAAATAATTGAAACATTGAAGCGCCAAATGGCGGAGCAGGGGCTTGAGTCCGCGTTCAAGCCGCCGAAGTTCATATATAAAGGAAAGGGCTGCCCGTCCTGCGGAGGAACGGGTTACCGCGGTCGTATCGGTATTTTTGAAATACTTAACGTTTCTGAAGAAGTTAGGAAAGAAATGGTGAGCCCGACGTTCTCCTTAGACCGGATGAAAGCGGTTGCCCGCTCGCAGGGGATGATCTCCATGTTTGAGGACGGGCTCCGAAAGGTTGAAAAAGGAATGACCACGGTGGAAGAACTCCTCCGCGTCGTCAGGGAATAATGAGATACCATTACACCGCCGCCCAGGCAACCGGCAAAATGGTTTAAGGCGAAATAGACGCCGGCACTCCTTCGCAGGTTTTGGAGTGGATGGCGGGTCAGGGATTAAAACCCATTTCCATCAAAGGAATCACGGCGGAGCAGGGGAAAGGCATACAGCTTTTCGCTCAAAAAATAACCCTGACCGACAAAGTGTTCCTTACCAAGTATCTCGCTCTAATGCTTAAGGTAGGCACCGATCTCTTCCGCGCCATAGACATTTTGATAGGCGATTTTGACAAGCCGGTACTGAAAGCGTTCCTTGTTGAAATCAGGGAATCACTGAGCCAGGGAAAATCTTTTTACACCACCTTTGCCAAGTATCCGCAGTACTTTTCAACGGTCATTGTGAACCTTATCAAGGCGGGAGAAAAATCCGGAAACCTTGAATCCGTTTTCGGCGACGTTTCCGACAACCTGGAAAAAGACCAGGAACTGCAGAACAGGGTGAAGGCGGCGCTCATTTACCCGATAATTCTCGTCGGCGTCGCTTTGCTTGTTTTGACGCTTATGGTTGTGTTCGTTCTTCCCCGCATCGCGAACGTATTTTCGCAGACCGGCGTGGAACCTCCGCTTTTTTCCCGCATTGTTTTCGCCATCGGACTTTTCTTCGGTAAATATTCTTACATTGTCATCCCGTTCTTCATCGCGTGCGGAGTCTTCTTTTGGTATTTCTTTTTCAAAAACAAGCTTGGCCGGCAGACGAGAGAGAGGATAATAGCGAGGCTTCCCGTCGTGAAAAACATCGTCCAGCAGCTTGCCATCCAGCGGTTTGCTTCCACTTTTGCCTCGCTTCTCCGCGCGGGACTCCCCATTATTGAAGCGCTTGAAATCACCGCCGGAGCGGTCGGTTCGGAAGAACTTAGAGAGGCGCTCCTTAGGATCGGAAAAGACGGAATCGCAAAGGGACTCACGGTCGGCGAGGCATTCCGCCGCGAAACGTATTTCCCGTGCGTCGTGACGAACCTTATCGCCATTTCCGAAAAAGCGGGGCACATGGAAGAAGTGCTTGAAACTCTCTCCGATTTCTACGCGTCGGAAGTTGACGCTTCGGTCAAGATTTTGGTTTCGTTCCTTGAACCGGTTCTATTGCTCTCGCTCGGAGCCGTCATTGGACTCATCGCTCTCGCCGTCATCGTCCCGATCTATCAGCTCGTCTCCACCATATAAACGCGTGAGTCAAACACCGCCGAAAAAAGGCGGTGTTTTATGTTAAAATAAAAAAGGAATAAGCCTTCATGAGAAAAGACACTTTTTACGAGAAAGGCCAATCGCTGGTTGAAATATTGATAGCCGTGGGAATCTCGGCGGCCCTCATTGGAAGCGTCGTTTCCACTTATGTTGTTTCTTTGAGATCAAACGCGAATGCCCGCCTTTCGGCAATCGGCACCCAGCTCGCGCAGGAAACATACGACAACGTTAAAGCCCTGGCGGAATCGGACTGGCACACCATTTACTCCGTGACGAAGGGAGCAAACCAGCATCTTGTTCTCGCAGATGACACGTTTTCCGTCGTCCCCGGAACCGAAGCGTTTGAGGTGGACGGAACCTTATACACCCGTTCGTTCGTCGTTGAGAACGTTCAGAGGGGGCTTAGCGGAGACATTGTTTCCTCCGGCGGAGACGACAATCCGTCTACCCAAAAAGTGACGGTCACTGTTTCCTGGCCGATTTCCGGCGAGACGGACGATACCAGAATAACCGGATACATCGCGAGAAACAGGAACGCTTCGCTTCGCTCCACCAACTGGACGGACGGGCCCGAAAACGAGGGGCCATTCATCGGCCAAACCTCCGGTTTCACCGCGAGCTCAAACGTTGACTATATGACTCTGCCCGGAGTCATAAAACTGCTTAATTTTTAAATGAAGAACGAATCCGGAAAAACGCGTAAAATAATCTCCATTGTCGCCCTGGCGCTCGCGCCATTTGTCGCCGGATTCTTCGCCGTGACCGTTTACGCCGCCACGAACATCAATCCGACTTATCCCAACTATTTCGCGTGGTCTGACGTTGTTGGCTGGTTTGATTTTTACGCTACCAATTCCGTTGACTTGAACGGCGACAGTATGGCGGGTTATGCCCGCTTCGGTCCCGAAGGCGGACCGTACAACTATCTGTCGTTTGATTGCGCCACGGGCCCCTCTGGATCCAACTGCTCCGTTCCTTACGGCATCACGAACGATTCCAACGGAAATCTTTCCGGATGGGCATGGTCCGACGCTTTGGGCTGGGTGAGTTTTGATTGCCATAATCCGGAAACCGGCGGAAGCACTCCGGACTACAGCTGCACCCAGTCGCTGTATCAGGTAAAGGTGGACGCTCAGGGGAACTTCAAAGGTTTCGCGTGGAGCGACGTTGCCGGATGGATAAGCTTCAACTGCAGCCAGGCGGAGACCGGAGATAATTGTTCCGTTTCCGATTACCGCGTGAAAACCGCCTGGACGCCGGGACCGGTCAAAGGAACTCTTGAATCGGGAACATTTGATACCAATCGTCCGGCGGGCGTCGCCTTCAACTATATTGTCTGGAGAGGGGAGCTGAACGGCGGACGCGTCGCTTTCCAGTTCGCGGCGGCAAATTGCGAGAACGGAGCGACTAACGCGCCGGCATGCGATCAGAACGTCGGCTGGGGAGGGTTGAAGACCGCCGGAGACGGGGCGTTCCTCGGACCCACCGGAACTTCGGTTGAAACGGATGTTTATTTGCCTTCCGGCCCGAACATCCCGGTTGAGATCAAGAACCAGACGACTCACAACGACCGCCAATATTTCAGATACAAGGCCTATATAGAAACTGACGCCGGTCAGACCGGAACGCCGGTCATTGAAGACATTGTCGTCAACTGGAGTCCATAATGAGAAACTCACAACTCACAACTCATAACTCACAACTCATAAAAACCAACTCACAACTTTCAGTCCACAACTTGGGAGTTGAGAATCGCGAGTTGGAAACTCGCCGTTTACGCGGCGTGGCGGCGCTCCCGGTCATTCTTTTAATTTCTGGTATAATCCTGGAGATAGTGGCGGCATCCGCCCTTCTCGCTTTTTCGTTCTCAAGCGGAAGCTTCGGAACACTCCTTGCGGCGGAAGCTCTCTTCGGGGCGAGAACCGGCTCCGACGACGCCATTTATCGGGTTATTAAAAATAATTATCTGAGTTCGTACAGCCTTACGACCACGACGGGAACGCACACGGTTGTAATAGACGTCACTGTTGAAAAGGACCCCGCCGATTTCGGAGTCTGCTCAATCGCCTGGGGATGCCGGTACCGGATATATTCCTCGGGCAGGGTTCTCTTTCGTGAAAGAAAGGTTGAAACCATTCTCGCCGTTGACCCGAACACGAGGGAAATAAGAAGGGAATCGTTTAAAGAAGTGGAGATATGAAGATAGACAAAAAGGCGATAAAAACCGCATACAGAGCGATAGTCAAAAAAATAAGCCCGATTGAAATAGCCGGAGGACTTGTGGTTTCCGACTCGGCTATCCGCTACATACGCTTCGGCGAAACCGAAGCGATTGTCGCCAAGGCGTCATTGAGACTTCCTCCGGGAGCTGTCGTTGATGGAAAAATAATCAAGCATGACGTTGTCGCCGGCGCGCTATCTTCTTTAAGGGACAAAGTGGGCGTTCCCGCCGACCGCCAGGCGGAAGTGGTCCTATCTATCGCTTCCGGGGCGGTTTATTCCCAGCTTTTCAATCTTCCTCAACTTGAAGAAGCGACCCTTTCGGAAGCGGCGGAGCTCAACATTCAGATGATTTCGCCGATAGACACGAAGACTTCTTATTACGGCTATCAGATTGTCGGCCGCCCGGAAGTGGTCTCGGCGGGAGGTTATGAACTACTGGGAGCCTTCATTGGGCAGTCAATGGTTGACGACTGGGTTGATGTCTGTAAAACCGGCGGATTCTTGCCGATAGCCGTTGAGTTTCAGGCGCTTTCCGTCGTCCGCGCCGTTTCCGAATTCGCCGGCATCCGCGGCGACGGTATCACGCTCGTTTTGGACGTGGAGAGCGAAGGAATGGACCTTGTGGTTATTAAAAACAACAACCTCTATTTTGATTACTTCTATCCATGGAAGACGATTCAGGGAGAAGATAAATCAATCTCCACCGAAAAATTCAATCAGGTGCTGATGGTGGAAACCGCCAAGGTGATGAACTTTGCCCTCTCCAAATTCAGCGGTGAGACCAAAACGATATGGGTAAACGCTGAAGGAATCGGCGAAGAAATGGTTTCTTCCCTCAAGGCCCATTATCCGAAACTTGCCGTCTCGGAAATCTTTCTGAAAGAAAAGAAAGTTCCCCCTCTTTGGCTTTCGGCGATAGGCGCCGCGAAGAGAGGAACGCTGCTTCGTTCGGAAGACACGCTCATATCCCTGACTCCCCAGCGCATGGTTGAGGAGTATGCGGAGCATCAGACGATAGCGACGATCCGGCTTTGGCGGAAAATTTCCGCCATCGTGCTCTGCTTCTTTTTGTTCGCTTTTTGCTTGAGTGACTTGTTTTTGAGGCAGGTGCGCCTCGGCGCCGGCCAGCAATCGCTCCGTCCTTTGTCGGCGGAAGAATCAAACGAACTGGGGCTGCTTCGCGGCCAGGCGGACGAATTCAACTCGCTTGTCACCTTCGTCGGCGCCGCAAAAAACCAGGAAAATAAAATTTATCCTTTCCTTTCCAAAGTATTGAACATCGGCAGCAATGTTCAAATAACGAGGCTGTCTTACCAGGATCTGGTTCAGCCGGTTGTTTTGAACGGAACCGCTCCGTCAACCGATGCCGTTCTTCAGTTTTCAAAAAGGCTTGGCGAAACGCCGAATATAACCGAAGTTCAAACGCCTCTTTCAAGCCTTACGGCCGCTCCGAACGGAAGAACTTCTTTCGTGATGTCATTCCGAATACTCAGCCTGAATTTTGAGTAAGGCTTCCCGAATTTTTTCCCTGTCCGCCGGCGATATTTTTTGAAGCACAAAGTCGCCGGCTTTTTCGGTATACGTTCCCCGGACGCCGATCCTGAGCCGCCAAAAATCCTCGGTTCCGAGATGCTGGATTATGGATTTTATGCCGTTATGTCCGGCGCTCCCCCTGTCGCGGGAAAGCTTGTAGGCTCCCGCTTCAATGTCTGAGTCGTCGTGCATTACGAGAATATCATCGGCGCCGATACCGAAATGTTTCATTGCCGAAACGACGGCCTTGCCCGATTCGTTCATAAACGTTGCCGGTTTTACGTAAATCCGCCCCTCCGTTTTTAAATATTCAAAAGGCTTTCCTCTAAACACGGAAAACGGCTTTTTGAAGCCCTCACCCCCAGCCATCTCCCGCAAAGCTTCGCTCCCTATGTTGTGGTAGGTTCCCTCGTATTTCTTTCCCGGATTTCCGAGTCCGACAACCAGTTTAAAGTCTTTTTCGTCCATTTGCTCTTGCGGTTTGCCACCGCTATTATTACATTAATACAAATTCCGCTCCATGAAAAAGTTATATCTTTTAGTTTGGGAGTCCATTGAGGTGATCCTTGTCGCCTTCATCCCGATTTTCGTCTCTTATCAGTTTCTTGCCCGTCCGTTTCTCGTTCAGGGCGCGAGCATGGAGCCCAATTTCCAGAACGGGAATTACCTGGTGGTGGACATTATTTCATACAAGTTCGGCTCTCCTGAGAGGGGAGACGTTGTGGTTTTCCATTATCCGAACAATCGCGCCCTTTATTACATAAAACGCGTCATCGGCTTGCCCGGCGACCGGGTGACTCTTTTGGACGGAAAGATATTGATTAACGGCGAAGCCATTGAGGAAGAGTATTTACCCTCCTATATTGAGACCGATGCCTTCTCAAGCGACGACTTCCAGCTTGAGGAAGAGCAATACTTCGTGCTCGGCGACAACCGCTCTGCGAGCTTTGACTCCCGGAGTTGGGGTCCTCTGGGGAAAAATGATATAGTCGGAGTTGTTAAACTTCGCATCTGGCCTCCGTTTGAACTTTACGGATCGGCCGCCGCCGACTAAATACCGCCATAATGATAAACGCTGAAATCAAGGAGAATAAGGAAGAAATAAAAGAGGAAAAAAAGGAAGAAAAAGTTCCTCAAAAAAAGAATCCTTCTTTCCAGACTCCGAAAGGGATGCGCGACCTGCTTCCCGAAGAAACCGTTTTTTGGGACAAAGCCCTGGACGCGGCGAGAGAAATCGCCGAATTCTACGGCTTCGGACACATTGAAACTCCGATATTGGAATATTCCGACCTTTTTGCGAGAGGCGTCGGTTTGGGAACCGACATCGTGGAAAAGGAGATGTACGTTTTGAAAACCAAAGGAGGCGACTCGCTCGCCCTTCGTCCGGAATCAACCGCGCCCATAATGCGGTCATTCATTGAGAACGGAATGAGCCGCCTTCCCCAGCCGGTTAAGCTTTGGTATTTCGGCCCGCAGTTCAGGCACGAAAATCCGCAGGCCGGACGCTACAGGCAGTTTTATCAGGTTGGTTTTGAAATAGTGGGAGGAGAATCCGACCCTGTTTATGACGCCGAGGCAATCATAACGGCGATGCGTTTCGCCGAGAGGATGAAAATCAAGAACGTCGTTCTTGAAATAAACAGCATCGGCTGCCGCCAGTGCCGGGGAATATACAAAAAGAAGCTTCAGGATTTTTACCGCAAAGAGATGGCTTCCGGCAAAAAGAAAGGAAAGGTGATTTGCAAAGACTGCGAACGCCGGCTGGAGGTGAACCCGATGAGGCTCCTGGACTGCAAAGACGAAGCCTGCGCCGAAATCCGGCAGAACGCGCCGAGCATTTTGGACAGCCTTTGTTCCCCGTGCCGGACGCACTTCAAAGGCGTTTTGGAATTTTTGGATGAAATCGCCGTGCCATATTCGCTGAATCCGTATCTCGTTAGGGGGTTGGATTATTATAACCGCACCGTTTTTGAGCTTTTCGCCGAAGGAGGCGGAATCGCTTTGGGCGGAGGAGGCAGGTACGATTATCTCGCCGAGATGGTCGGTGGACGGAGCACTCCCGCTGTTGGAGCGGCGCTCGGCTTGGACCGGATCATCAATGTTCTCAGGGAAAAAGAAATCGGCGTTGAACCCCGCAAAAAAGAAAAGGCGTTCGTCGCCCACGTGGGGGATACCGCCAAACGGAAAGCGTTCTCCCTGGTTGAAGAATTTTACAAAAACGGCGTTAAGGTGGTTGAGGCTCTCGGCAAAGATTCTCTCCAGGCCCAGCTTAAGGTCGCCGACAAGGAGAACTGCCCGATAGCGCTTATCATCGGCCAAAAGGAAGTCTACGAAGAAACGGTTATCGTGAGGGATATGAAGACGGGAGTTCAGGAGAACGTGCCCGCCGGCAAGATCGTGGAAGAGGTCAAAAAGAGGCTTCATGGAAGATAAAATGGACTGCATATTCTGCAAGATAGCCGCAAAAGAAATTCTGGCGGAAGTGATTTACGAAGACGAACACGTTGTCGCCTTTTTGGACATCTACCCGATGACGCCCGGGCACACGGTGATAATCCCGAAGAAGCACGCCGAAAATATCATCGGACTTTCCGAAGAGGAAGTTGGGCCCCTTTTCTCGGCGGTTAAAAAAATGACCGCGCTCCTTTCCGAAAAGCTCAAACCCGAAGGCTTCACGATAGGCATCAACCACGGCCGTACGGCCGGCATGGACCATCTCCATGTCCACGTCGTTCCCCGCTATGAAGGGGACGGAGGAGGCTCAATTCATTCGGTTGTCAGGTATCCGTCCGAAGAATCCCTGGCTGATATGAAGAAGAAAATCCTGGGTTAACCGGCTCTTGCCGAAAACCGCCGATAATGTTATCAATACAGAGCTAAATCATGCCTATTACCGTAAAGAAAAAGGAATCGGAATCCGCGGGATCTCTTATTTTCCGCTTCACCAAAAAGGTGCAGCAGTCCGGCGTCCTTCTGGAAGCCAAGAAAAGGAGATTTAAAAAGAGGGGCCAGAACGCCCGCTCACGCCATCTTTCCGCCCTTCATAAGCTCGCCAAAAAGGCTGAGTACGAGAAAATGAGAAAGGAGGGTTTGATATAATCAAGCTATGCCTTTGAAGGAAAGAATTTCTTCCGATCTCAAAACCGCAATGAAAAACGCCGACAGCTTTCGCGTCGGTGTTTTGCGTTTAGTCTCTTCCTCTTTCCAAAATGAAGCTATCGCTAAAAGGACGAGAGGCGCTGAAGGCGACCTCACGGAAGACGAGCTCATTGCCGTCCTCAAGAGGGAAGCCAAGAAGAGGAGGGAGTCCATTGATATATATACTCAGGCCGACAGAGCCGAACTTGCCGAAAACGAAGAGAGGGAACTAAAGATAATCAAAGAATATCTTCCGCCGGAGCTCTCCGCCGAAGAAATTGAGAAGACTGTCAAAAAATTGGTTGATTCGGGCATGACCGATTTCTCCGCCGTGATGAAAGCCGCCATGGCGGAATTTAAAGGAGCGGCGGACGGCAAGATCGTTTCCGAAGCCGTAAAGAAAATATTGGGATAGCCGATGGAGAAGAGGCTTGAGGCTGCCGCCAAAAAAGTTTTTGAAATACTTGGAATTTCCGGGCGAAGCTTGGAAATTTTTTTGGTTCCGAATCCCGTGATGCGCGACATAAACCGCGAATACAGGGGAAAGGACAAGGAAACCAACATTCTTTCTTTTGAGGCTCCCGACGTGCCCCGTCCGGAAGAAAAACTCGTCCATTTGGGGGAAATATATCTTGCCCCTGAATACATTTCCGCTCATAATGAAGACATAGAGTATCTTCTCGTTCATGGGATACTTCACCTTTTGGGTTATGACCACGAGCAGGGTGAACGCAAGGCGAGAATAATGGAGAAGAAAGAAGAGGAAGTAATAAAGAAATTAAAGAATGGCACATAACACAGTATTAGGCTTGGATATCGGCTCGGACAGCATTAAGGCTGTCGTCGCCGAACCCGTAAAAGATCGCATCAAGCTCATTTACGGAATCACCAGGCCTTCTGCCGGAATAAGAAGAGGCATGGTTGTGAGCCTTGATGACGCCGCTAAATCAGTCGGCGACATCCTTCAGGAAATCAGAAACTTTTACCGTCCCGCCATCAAGAACATCTTTTTGAACATCGGCGGAGCGAACATCAAAGCGCAGTTATCAAAGGGAATCGTCGCTGTCGCGAGAGCCAATTCTGAAATAGGCTCTGACGACATCGCCCGCGCCATCCAGGCATCCGAGGCAATTAATCTTGGTCTCAACCGGATGATGCTTTACAGCATTCCGAAGGAATACACCGTTGACGGAATCTCCGATATTAAAGACCCGCTCGGCATGGTTGGGTCCCGCCTTGAGGTGACGAGCTTTATCGTTGACGCTTTTACTCCCTCGGTCAAAAACTTGCGTAAGTGCGTTGAGATATCAAGCGGAAATATCAGCGGGCTGATATTCAGCCCCATCGCCTCGGCGAGAGCGGTGCTCATCAAAGCGCAGAAAGAACTCGGCGTCGTGATGATAGACATCGGCTTCGGCACGACGGGTGTCACTGTTTATGAAGAAGACAAGCTCATTCACGCGGCGGTTTATCCCGTGGGCGCCGGACACATCACGAACGATATCGCGGTGGCGCTGAAAGTTCCCGTTAACGTAGCGGAAAAAATAAAAATAGCCTACGGCTATGCCGTTTCCAAAGACGTTCCAAGCCGGGAAACCATTGATCTGCACAAGGTGGACGTCAATATGACGGGCGCCCCTTCCAGGCGGTTTGTGGCGGAAGTCATAGAGTCCAGGCTGGAAGAAATATTTGAATTCGTGGAAAACGACCTCCGGCGGGTGGGCCTTTCCGGCAAGCTCCCGGCGGGGGCGGTTTTGGTGGGCGGAGGCTCAAAATTGTCAGGAATAGTGGACCTCGCGAAGGACTGCCTTAAGGTCACCGCCATGGTGGGATTGCCCCAGGCGACCGCTTTTGAAGTGCAGGACCAATCTCTGTTAGAATACGTGGAATCACCGGACTGCGCCGCCGTTCTGGGGCTCATATTGGTCTCAAACGACGAAGGGAACGTCAAAGCGAAGACCGGCGGAAAAGGCAGATTCGCGCGAATTTTAAAGAACATACTCCCATGAAAGCGAAGAAAAAAATCCATAAGCCAGCCGCTAAGCCGGCAAAGAAACCGGCGAGAAAGCCGGTGTCCCGTCCCAAGAGAAAAAAAGTTTCAAGAAGCGCCTCCTCGGCGAGTTCCGCTCCAAGGAAGATGTTTGTTCCGAACAGGGAACAGTCAACCGTCCCCGTCGTTAAGATTAAAGTCGTCGGCATCGGCGGCTGCGGAAACAACGCCGTATCCAGAATGTTCGGCGACCTCCCGAGAGGAGTGGAGTTTGTCGCTTTGAACACCGACATCCAGGATTTGGAAAAAACGAGCATCAGAAACCGCATCAACATCGGACGCAACCTCACAAGGGGAATGGGAGCCGGAATGAATCCGGACATCGGCCGCCAGTCGGCTGAAGAATCCCGCGGAGAAATAATTGAAGCCCTTCAGGGAGCCGATTTGGTTTTCTTGACCGCTGGTATGGGAGGCGGAACGGGAACGGGAGCCACCCCGATAGTCGCCGAAGCGGCGAGGGAAGTGGGAGCGCTCACGGTTGCCGTCGTCACCAAGCCTTTCGCTTTTGAAGGTTCGCAGAGAACGAAGATCGCCGAGGAAGGAGTGTTCCGCCTTCGCGATAAAGTTGATTCGCTCATCGTCATTCCGAACGACCGCATCTTTTCCATCATCGGCAACGACACCTCCATCAACAAAGCCTTTTTGAAAATAGACGACGTTTTAAAGAACACCGTTCAGGGAGTTTCGGAAATCATCTCCACTTCCGGCTTGGTTAACGTGGACTTCGCCGACATCCGGGCGATAATGCAGGGAACGGGCGTCGCCATAGTGGGCGTCGGCCAGTCTTCCGGCGCGGACAGAGCGATAAAGTCCGCCACCCAGGCCATCAATTCTCCTTTGCTTGAGCGTTCAATTGAGGGAGCCCGCGGAGTGCTCTTTGGCATTTCGGGAGGCGTGGATATGAAAATGTCCGAAGTGAACGAAGCGGCTAAAATAATCACCGAAAACGCCGACCCGAGCGCCAAAATCATTTTCGGCGCCTATTACGACCGCAAAGTGCCAAAGGGTAATTTAAAGATTAACCTCATTGCCACCGGCTTTAACGGACTGGCTTCCGCCGCGAGGGAAAGGGATAAAGACGTGGCGCTCTTCACTCCGGCGAGATTCGCTGACGAACCGGCTCCGCTTAAGATCTCTTCCAAGAAGATTGAAGAGGAAATAGCGGAAGATAATTTTTCTGAAGAAACTCCCGACTTATTCAGCAAAGGAAAGCTGGAAAACCTTTTCACGAGCGGAGAAATAAACCGGGACATAAAGAAAGAGGAAGAGGAATCGGACAGCGGAGACAGCATGTGGGACATACCCGCTTTTCTGCGAAGAAAGAAAAAGAAATAAAGGTAAAGAAAAAGCCGCTCTCTGAGCGGCTTTTAGGTGAAATCATTTCTTGGCGTGCTTTCGCATTTGGCGCGCGACCTTAATCATCGCGAAGATGATAAGCGCAATGTGCTTTTCGCCTTTGACGTTCGCCGTCGGGCCGCCGCGTTCGCTGCCGGTGATGAACAGGCCATGCTCACCGTAGACGAGCTTGCCCCTGTCTATTCCCCGTATAGGCGTCGCCACCACGGAGAAGTCGTTTGGAGAAAGGCCCTGTATCACCTCAATACCGTCGTCCTTTTTCGGTCCCCAAAGGTAACGTTTGATAATTTGCCACAGCATCTGTTGCCACTCCTTCCTTATCTTTTATTTTTTAATGATGCCGCCAGTATGTGAATTTTGGAGTGGTTTGTCAAAGATTGAAAGGAACAAATTCCGAACGCATAATACTGGAACGCATGATAATAAAGCTGACTGAAAACGATATTCCCAGCATAGCCGAAATGATGGAGCGGATATTTATGGATGACATCGTGGAACCCGCGGAACTTAAAGAAGAAATGAGGTCCGTTTACGTGTCGCCCGGATTTTGGAAGAGAAAATTCGGCGAGTGCGAAGTATTCGCCGATGAGGAAGATGGAAAATTCACGGTACTGGGCGCCTATAAAGATAATGAGGTGGACAAGCTTTACGTGGCGCTCAACGCCAAAGGAAAGGGAAAGGGGAGTCTGATGCTTGGTTTTTTGGAAAACCGGATCCGTGAGAACGGCTTTGATAACGTGTTTCTGTACGCTCTTATGACCGCCGTTAGTTTTTACGAAAAGAAGGGATATTACGCGGATGGCAACGGGAAAGTGGAACTTCCCGGCGGAACTGTGCCCACAAAATTAATGAGGAAAAAGCTCGCGTAATTCGGGCATTTTGGGGTTGAAAGCGGGTGTCCGCTGTAATATAATCCAGCTTGTATTCCCCTGTAGCTCAGTGGTAGAGCGGCTCGCTGTTAACGAGATGGTCGTAGGTTCGAATCCTACCGGGGGAGCAAAGTTG
>Ga0172363_10000861_pt1 | contig 23909 bp, 50 predicted proteins | sample LakKivs2_kivu2a2_FD_114541 | JGI IMG/M metagenome (GOLD analysis project Ga0172363, IMG submission 114541) | Sediment microbial communities from Lake Kivu, Rwanda - Sediment s2_kivu2a2 | ecosystem: Environmental > Aquatic > Freshwater > Lake > Sediment | place: Rwanda: Western Province, Lake... | reverse complement strand
GCTGGAGCTTTGGTTGGGAATATTAAAAGTGATTTGTATTATAATTTAGCGTCTGCGCTGTTGTTCTCTTGGGATGCTATAAATTCAGAGATTGATGTCGGGCAGAATATGAATTTAGGAAGTCATAATCTCACCACCACAGGCACAGGAACATTTGGCAGTGCAAAAAATACCAATCAACTGATTGTTAAAGCAAATAAGACACAAACAGCAACGACAGCAGTTATCGCTATGCAAAATTCCTCTGGAACAGAATTAATCGGAATAAGGACGAATCCTGTTTTATATGGGTATTCTGCTGGCTTATTTTGGGCTGGAGGATCGCGTTTAGTAGAGCAAAGAAGCTCGCCTGAAGGGGTAAATAGAATGGTGTATACTCCTAATGGAGATGTTTTTGAAGTCATAAACGAAGCTGGAAGTGCTTTTATGTTCGGTGTCTACGGCAATAATGCTTATGCAAATGCTAATTCTATTATTTCTTATTATAATTTTGTCATCGGTTCTGGCTATACTGGAATTGACTATAAATTAACTTTCAACGGGGAAACAAATGACGGAGTGATTACTTGGATGGAAGATGAAGATTATTTCAAATTCAGTGATGATATAACCACTACAAGAACAATTTACAACAAAGCTGACAACTCAAAACATTTTTTCGGAACGGATAATGATGCATCTATTTCTTATGACGGAACAAATTTAAAGTTTGTAACAAATGCAACAGGAAATGGAATTGCCTGGTTTAGTTCAGATGTTTCGGCACACAATTTAATTGACAGAAGCTGGTATTGGGATGATAATTTAGGCAGTTCTTTGGATTATGTGAAAGACAGCAAAACAATAAATTTAGACAAAGACCTGCCAAGTTTTGAACAGGCAACTTATCAAGTTACAGATTTTTCCCGCCCTGTTGAAAATGAAGTTACAGAAGAATTTTGCAGTATTAACAGTGAAGATAAGGTAGTATGCAAAAATGAAACACGAATAGAAACAATCTATCCTTATAAAATAGAAGAAACAGGCAGGTTAGTATCTGCAACAATAGGAAAACACGAGCAGAATATTTATGACCTGCTTAAAAGATTAGAAACTGCTGAAAATAAATTAAATAAAATCTGTGCAAAACAGCCAGAATTGTGCAAATATTAGAAATGAAGGATTGCTGGCATAATATAAAGAGGATAATAAAATGATTAGTTTTAAAAATAAAAATAAGCCCATATTTTGTTTCTGGTGCATTTTTTTGCTTGGGGTGATGTTTTATATACCCAAAATTTCAGCAGAAATTAATGATTATGCACCTATAAAGCAAGGAAATTGTGCATTGCTTCAGCAGACCTGTGCTTCTTGTTCTTATGTAAGTATATCGGTAGTTTTTAAGAATATCACTATGCTTGATAATGAACCAATGACACAAAGCGGTTCATTATGGACTTATCAATTCTGTAACACATCATCAATAGGAAGATATGATGTGTCAGGACATGGAGATTTACAGGGAATAGACACTGGATTTAATGTTTTATATTTTGAAGTAACTCCTTCAGGATTTCTTAATACTACAAATTTCTATCTTTTTGCAGGGCTTATTATTGCAGGAATAATTATTCTTGGATTTTCAGCAAAAGAAGAATGGTATATTGTTATTGGTGGGATGATGTCTATAATGCTTGGAATTTATACAATTAATTATGGATTTATTGGATTCAAAGATATGTTTATGACATGGGGAATCGGATTATTTGAGATTTCAATAGGTTCAATTCTTTCTTTAAAAGCAGGGTTATCTAAGATAGAAGAATAAACGATATTTATAAAACCTTATTATAATTTATTATAATGGAATTAGACATTAAGGCGGTGAGTTATGGAAATAAGAAAAGTTTTAGAAAGAAAAGACGGAATAAAAATGGTGATAATTCCTAAAAAATCAATTATAAAAAAAGGAGATTTAGTTTTGATAACTAATAATCTTAATTTGATAAATAAATTTAAGATAGAGGATAAAAAATGAATAAAGAAATTAATAATTTATGGTCTTTATGTATTAGTTTTAGTGTAATCTTTAATAATATTTTATTAATAAGTGTAAAAGAGATTTCTGGGTTTGTTAAAATTATTATTGGCATTGTTACTATGGGAATATCTTTATCGTATGTATTTTTATCATTAAATAAAGAAAAAAAAATGGAGGATAAAAATGCCTAAGGAAAAAGAAGAAAGGAAAATTGCAGTAGTTTCAGAATTGCCAAATGTTCCGACAAGAATTGCTGTCGGAGATGACAAAGAAGAATATGAATTAATTACAAGAGACGAAGCATTAACTGAAATTTTGCAGACAATAAGAGAATTAAAAGAAAAGTTATGACTTTAAGATTATCATTTGAATTTGCATCAGAAATTTTAGATGTATTCATAGAAGGGCATAATATTCTTTTTAAAAAAAACGGGTTAATTGCTTCAATAGATGGAATAAAACTAAATAGATTGGGAATTATAAAAGAATTTCCTGATTTGAAAGATAATAAAGATTGGAAAAAAATAGCCATAGAAAGATTTAATGAAAAAATAAAAAAAATGAACAATGAAAAGGAAATAATGGTGTATATTATAAAAGAATTATCGCAGTTGGGATACAAACCCCTGACTTATCAAGAAAAAGGATTTAGGGTGAAAAGGATAATATGACATGGCAGGAAAATCTCTTCAACAATCTGCTTGTCATAGCAATTTTTTTAATAATTGGAATAGTAGCATACTGCAAACTAAAGAAAAAAACATTGATAGAACTTTTTAAGGAGATAAGAGAGATAATGAACCCGCAAGATGAATAAAACATTAAAAATAATCACAGCAATAATAGGAGCATGTTCGGTTTTAATTGAAATTATAACTCCATTTGCAGTTGCATTTGTTTTCTTTAATAATTTTGAATTAAATGGATTAGTTACATCAATTATTTTTGTTGTATCTGGATTTGCCTCGTTATTCAGGGCAATAAAAATAGGATGGTGGAATAAAGATGAGTGAAGAAGAGGAAATCAGCGAGGAGATTTTGAAATTGGCATCTGCAATGAAAGATGCACCTGCTCAGGAAGATAAGCATAATATCCACAGCTTTCTTATGAATGCTGTAAAAGAAGAAGAGATTACAAAAGTTGCAAGAATTGGGAATTTAAAGGATGACAAGGACTTGAATGAACTTGGAATACCAAGATGGAATCTAAGGGGTTGTCTTGAAATGAAAAGAATAAGCGAACAATTAATGAATAATCCTTTTTTTGCAAAATGGTTTGAGGAATCAGCAAAAGAAATATTAATCACATCATTATCACGAGAAGGATTCTTAGTAAGACAGGCAACAACACAGACAAAGCAGGTTGCTGACATTACCAAAAGAAGAAAAATAAATAAAGGAATGTTTGGAGCAAGGAAAATTGAGGAAACAGGCGGAGATACTATTGTTCATTCAGGTGAAAGGAGGTAAAAATGGGACTAACTGAAGAAATCAACTCATTGAAAGAGCAAATAAATAAACTTGAAGAAATGGATAAGGTGAAAACAAAAAAATTTAAGTTTCCTTTTGGTAAAAAAATTACTTCAAAGCAGAAAGCATCTAATTTTGTAACAGTTCTTGTAATAAATGAAAATGGAACTTATAAATTTGAAAAATATAAAATTGAAGACCAGACAATTCTTCATCGGAAAATTCCAAGATTGGCATCTTCGGGATATGTGATGTTTGACAAAAAAGGAAATCCATTAATTATTCTTCCTAACTGGAGTGTTGAACCATTCAACCCAATTTCCTCTTATAAAAAATCATTAGAAGATGGGACAAATACAATAGGATACAGATTATTGATGGATAGAATGCAGAGAGAACAGACAACACAAAAGCCAAAAATGAGTGGAATGCTGAAATGGATTATAGGAATTGGACTTGCTGGAATTATAATTTATGCTCTTTTAACTGGCGGAGGATAATTAAATGTATAAAAAAATAAAATATAATTCTGGAGAAATAATCTTCAAAATAAAAATAATAGATGAGAATAGTTCTATTATTGAAAATTGGACTGTAATGGGTTCTGATTTAAGCAAATGGGTTAATCAGATGTATAAAAAATACGGATTGAAGAGGAATAAAGATAGAGACCTTGACTGGCTCAAATAAACGATATTTATAAAATACAATTTACATGTAATTCTATGAACTTAAAAAGAATTAATATAAAGCCGACAATAAATAAAAAAAATGGACAGATTAATTTTTCAATCCCAAAGAAAAAAATGTCAAAATTATTTCTTGACAAGATTTATCAAAAAAAGCCGATAAATTTTATGCTGGAGGACTTATGATATTTTCTAAAATTAATCTGCATAGAGGAATGATGAATAGAATCCAAAGACAGCAGGATGTTTCTTTTCAGAATAAATTAAATAAATTAAATGAACCAAAAAGAAAATTAGGAATTTTAGAATGTTCTAAAATTAAATTATCTCCAATACAAAAGAAAGTCAGAAGAATGAAAAAAGGCAGAAGTTCTATTGGGTGGATTTTTGAGTGATGGCAGTTGGTTATCAAACTCCTTCTGGACAGGTGATTACTGGAAAATTAGGAGAAGTATTTGCCAAACAAAAACCAGAAAGGGGTGTTTCTGTTCCTGATACTCCTGCAGATGTTATTGGAAGAATAACTGGAAGAGGTGGAGGCGGAGGTGGAGGAAGACAAGCACCATTACCTGTTTCAGCACCAGATACAACAGCAAAAGCACAGGAAATAGAAAGGCAGAAGCAATCTGAATTAAGACAGGCAAGGCAGGATTTTAATAAAGACATAAGGCAGGTTACTTCACCACAGGCAAGATTAGATGCAATATCAAAATTAAACCAGAGAATATCAGAGATAACAGCAAAGGCAGGGGCAAGGCAGGTTGAAGCAGGAATTATAACTTCTTATCAGGCAGGTGCAAGTTATCAGAGAATGAGGGGAGAAGCACCAACAGGAGTAAAAGTTACAAAGGAAACAGCAAGTGCATATCAGAAAGCATTAGCAGGACAGCAATTAACACAGGAAGAAGTAAAAAGATTGGAGAAAACAGGGGCTAAGTTTGAAAGAACTGCTTTAACAACAGAACAATTAAAAAAAATTCCAGTAAGTAAAGGCGGATTGGGATGGGAATTGCTTCCTGTTGAAAGAAAAACTACTATTCAAAAAATAATGGATGTTCCTGCAAAAGCATTTGAAAAAATAACAAAAAGAACTCCATCAGAATCTTTTAGATTTATAACTGGAACAGAAAAAAAACTTGGGCAAAAAATAACTGCTTACGAATTAATAAGCGAACCGCCAAAGGCAATATTATCAGCACCATCTATTTTAGGTAGTGGTTCACAATTTATATTAGAAGAAGCAGGATATAAAGGAGTAAAATTACCTCCATTAATATTGCCAAAACCAAGTTTAACAGGACAGCCAAGTTTCTTTTTATTAAAAACAAAAGAAGAAAAAATATTAACACCAAAACAAATTGGAGGTGTTGTTGAATATGGAGCTTACCTTACTCCAGTAGCCCCTATTTTTGCACCTGGAATGATAATTGGCGGAACTGAAAAAGTTTTAAGTCCAAAACTGCCCATAGAAGAAAGAATATTTGGCGGAATTGAAGCAGGATTTGGATTAGCAATAATAGGTGCTAAGCCCTATCAAAAAATCTTTAAAGAAAAAATAATAACAAAAATTCCAACAAGACCATTAAGAGAACCAAGAGGAGTTATAGTTACAAAACCAATAAGAATTGCAAGGATACCAACAACTGCATCAAGAATTAAAATTATAGGAGAATTAAGACCACCGACAATAATAGAAGAAACAACAAGATTTAAGAAATTTTTTGGATTTGCACCAAAGATAAAAAGAATTCCAGCAAGAGAATTTAAAATTATGACAATAGAACCTATTATAGGAAAGGGGAAGGCATTATTTGGAGAAGTAAGAGGAAGATATGCAAAACAAGCAAAATTACAACTTGTAAAAGGAACATCAATTCCTACATCTATTGAAGAATTAAGAAAACTTCCAATGCAGGAGCAAATTCTTTATAAGAGAATTGCACAAGATATAACTGGAACATCTGTTTCATTAAAAAATGTCCCAAAAATATTAAGCAAACACAAACAATTAGTAAGGTCAGAAATAATTTCAAAACAAGCTGGAATTTTAATTCCATCAAAAACTGGTTTGGAAATAAAATTAGAACCAAAGCCAGGAAAAATTACAAGGACTTTTATTTCAGGTTCTCAAATTACTCCATTAAAATCAACCCCTGAATTTGATTTGTCAAAAATAAGAACAAGAATAAAAGAAACAACCTATCCATCTTTATTAAAAACACAAGCACAATTAGAAAAATTAAAAACACCTGGAATAACACTCTATGAATATAGAATTAAAGAACCTTCTGTTAAAGAAATAAAATTATTAAAACCTGCAACCATACAAAAAACACCGCTTTCTAAAACTTTTCAGGTTTTAGAAAAGCCGTCTATAATTTTACCAGGACTTCCAAAAGTTAAAGCACCAAAAGCAACTACAAAAATTATAAAACCAGAACCAATTTTAATAAAACCACTTCCAGCATCAATATATGCAGGAACTGGAAAATATGAACTTTCTGAATTTATGAAACCATCTGAAATTTTACAGCCAAGAATTAGTTTAGGATTGCAAATAAAGCCAAAAGAAATTCAAAAACAGCCCCAGATTATTAAATATAAAACAAAAATAATTGAAGGGCTAAAATTGCCTTCTATTTCAAAAGAAACACAAATTCCAAAACAAAAACAAAAAGAGATTCAAAAGTTAAGGCAAATTTTTAAACAAATCCAAAGACAAATTCCAGAACAAAAATTAGCAAAAATATCATTAACAATTCAGAAAAAACCACCACAAAAGCCATTCTCGCCATTCTCAATTCCAAAAATTCCTGCCCCTTTATTAACTAAAAAAATAAAGCCATCAAAAGAAGAAGCAGTAGATTTATTTAAAGTATTCTTAAGAAGAAAAGGAGCAGACATACTTCTGGGGACAAAAGAAAGCAAAAGAGAAGCAAGAGAGTTTCTTCTGGGGAAAATAAGAGGAACATTAGGGGCATCAGGATTTATAGAGAAGGCAGGAAGAAAGCTTCCATTTGAAGAACTGAATTTACTTGGAACAGAATTTAGAAAAGGAAAAAGAGAAGCATTCAGAATTGTTGAAAGAAAAGAAATGAGATTAAGAAAAGGAACAACAGCAAAAGAAATTCAGTATTTCAGGAAAGGAGCAAAAACTAAAAGTTTATTTTCTATTTAAACGACATTTATAAAACCTAATAGAACCTAATAGGTATGGGAAAACCAATAACTTTTTGGGCTAATTCTAAAGAAGAAGAAATGCTTAGAAAAATGGCTAAAGAATCAAACAGAACTATATCAAATTTTATCAAAAATAAATGCGGATTATTCAAAAAGAAAAAAAATGAACAATAAAGGAAGTGTAATAATATACGGATTAATGCTTGGATTAACTGTGCTTATTCTTGCACTTGCACTTGCACCTTCTGTTCAGGATTTCACAACAGATGCAAGAAATGTATCAACAAATTCATCAGTCGGGATGGACTGCTCAAATTCATCAATATCAAATTTTGACAAGGCGACATGTGTGGTAATTGATTTGAATTTATTTTATTTTATAGGAGGATTAATCTTTATAGCAGGAATAATAGTAACTGCAAAGATTGTATTTGGATGAATAATAAAGGGCAAATGGGATTGGCAATTATAAGTGCGATATTTGTTTTTATAGTTGGAATTATGGCAGTTAATTTTCTTATACCAGAAATTTCAACAGCGAGGGTGGAGTTGAATTGTGCGAATCCAAATGCGATTTCAGATGGAACTAAACTGCTTTGTCTTGCAGTAGATGTAGGAATACCTTATTGGATTATTGTAATTTTAAGTGCATCAGTTGGAATAATTATAGCGAGGTTGGCATTATGAAAAAATTAATATTGATTATAATTTTAGTTTTAATGACAATTAATTTTGTTTCTGCTACTTATAATGCTCACGGAAAACCATTTACAGGTTCATCATCTCCAACTACAAGAAATGGATTAGAATTAAAGGCAAATAATACTGTTATTCTTAGGCAGATAATAAAAAATGCAGGAAGCACAGCAACCTTATGCTATTTATATGATGGCTCAAAAACACAGATTGCATCAGGTTCTTTTGCAGGAAATAACTGTTCAATAAATTACAGGATAAATAAGGGTTCAACTTATTATGCAATGGTGGATAAAGGAGGAGCAGGATACATAAGACCAGATACAGATTCAGATGCTTCATTCCCTTATAAAGCTCCAGATTTAAATTTTACTAATCCTTGCTACGATTGGGTTGGTGGAACAAAAGCATGCGGAGGTTCAGAAATACATGATGTTTCCGCCATTATAACTGAAAATGTAAATAATATAACAACCACTTTAAATTATCCTAAAAATCAAAATGGATATATAGTAGATGAAATAAAATTTAATGTAAGCATAAACACAAAAGGTTATTCATTAGTTAATACAACATTTAATGTATGGTATGCAAATGGAAGTTTATTTAATAAAACAATAAACACAACTTTTACTTCAAAGAATAATTCAATAATAATTATAGACAATTTTGCTATGTTTAAAAATTATAAATGGAATGCAAAAACCTGCGGAACAAATGCAACAGGATATTTATGCTCCTATTCAAAAAATTATACTTTTGCAACAGGATGGAATGCATCTAATATAAAGTATAATTCAACAACAGTAGAGACAGAATCAGAAATGTTCAAAACCAATTTAAGTGTTTTAGCAGGTTATACTCCAACAAATGCACTGCTAATTTGGAATGGAACTAAATATTCTGCTTCAATAAGCAATTTAGGAGGAAATCAATATCTTTTATACAAAACAATAGACATTCCATTATCTAATAAATCTATTTCATGGCATTTTAATTGGACAATTAATAACATTCCTTTTTCTTCGCAATCAATCAATCAATCAGTATCAAGATTACATTTCTCCTTATGCAATGCAACCTATAAAACAAAATTCCTGAATATTTCATTTAAAGATGAATCAACATTGGCAAAGATAAATGCTTCAATATCTTATTCTTTATTCACATATTTTCTCGGAACAGGAACAGTAAATAAAACTTATACTTATTCAAACAGCGTCAATAAATATAATTATACTTTTTGTGCTTCTCCAAACAGAACTCTCAATGTAATTCCTTATATCCAATATAAACAAGGAACGGACTATCCGCAGAGATTATGGAATCCAAGTGTCCAGCAGTATACGAATACAGTTACAAATAAGGTTCTTTATTTATTAAATTCTATCAACGGAATTTATGTAACATTCCAAGTAGTTAATGCCGTAAACCAAGTAATTTCTGGGGTTTTTGTTAATGCAACGAGAGAAATATCTGGAACAAATGTTTTACTTGGTTCAGGAACGACAGGAGCAGACGGAACAACAACCTTTTGGCTTAATCCTGACTTTATCCATACTATTTCGGCATTTAAAACAGGTTATCCATTAGTAACACTATCATTAACACCAACACAATCTTCATATACAATTACATTAGGTTCTCAAGCCACAACTTTTAACAATACTTTTCAGGGAATAAGATATTATCTCCGCCCAAATGAAACTTCTTTGGTGGATTCTTTGGTGAATGATACAGATTATACATTCGGCTTAACGATTAATTCTGAATTTTGGGATTTGGATGAATATGGATTTAATTTAAGATTGGCAAATGGCTCAATCATATCTGGCGGAAGCACTACAACAGAGGGAGACCCATTAACACTTGTCTATAACACAGGAAATCAATCAGTAATCTATATGGATTATTATTGGGTTATCAATGGAGAATATACAAATTTAACAAGATATTGGGTTGTTTATAATACAGAACATACAGAATACAGCATTTGGAAATTTTTTATAGATTTAAACGCTTATCTTTCTGCGGGGATGTTTGGAATTGATAATTTTGGAAGAGTTTTTCTTGTTTTTTTAATCTTGTTTATTTCAGTAGGGCTTGTAAGCTATAAGTATGGAATTGTAAGCCCAATGGCAGTTGCTTCTTTAATGTGGGCGATAATATTCTTCTTTGATGTAGTTGTTGATTTGATTCCAAGTTTTACGGGAATAAATCATCTTCCAACTTATATTGTATCTTTAATTCTTGCTTTAGTTATATTCAGGGAGGTTCAAACATGAAAATCTGGAATTATATAGTAATTTTTTTAACAATGATGATGGTAATGGAATTTTGCGGACTTCATACTGGAATAAGCGGGACTCTTGAAATTTTTGGAATATCTATAAATTCTGAAACTTCTAATTTAGAAACAGGGGACATCCAAAACTCAAGGTTTTATTCAAAAATATTTGGAGAAGATACAGGAGTTATAATTACATTATTGGCAACTGGGGTTGGTATTATTGTCGGACTTTTTTCCAAGTCCTATGACCCTTCTCTTATACTTCTTCCTGTAATACTTTTTGTTGGAGGGCTTTTTGCTTCAACAGGATTGTCTTTGATAAGTTACATTTCCGAAGATGAAGTATGGATGAGGGCATTAATTGGAACGATTTTTCTGCCATTAATTGCAGGATATATATGGAGCTGTGTTGAATTTTTCAGGGGGGTTGATTAATGGCATGGATTGAACCTTTGGAATTGAAAACTTGGATTGTTCAGGTGTTTGCTGGTTCTCCGACTATATTTGGAACTGTAGCCATTATAATAATCTGCGGAATGGCAGGATTTTTCAGAATGAATACCATTAGTTTATTTTTTATGATGGGATTATTTTTAATAATGTTTTCTGGAATACTCACTATAACAATGCTGACTCCTTTTATAATAATTGGAGCATTGATGGCAGGTTATTGGATTTCAAGATTTTTTAGATAAACGATATTTATAAAATACAATTTACATGTAAATAAATGAGTTTATTGGAAAAGGTAAAATTAATGCTTGAAAAGAAAAAAGAAAAGTCAGATAAATTTAAGCAGTTGGAGGAAGATTTTATTTTAAACAAGAGATTGGCGGACAAGCAAAAGTCAGCGAATGAAAGGGAATTGGAAAAATGGCATAAAGAAGAAAGGGAGGACAGAATAAAAAAAGAACTGGATAAAATTCATCAAAAGAAAATGAAAGAATTATGGAAATCTCCGCATTCAGTTTTGAAGAGCAATTTTAATATTTTGAAGAATGACAGACCTATTTTAAAAGAAAAAAATATATTTGCAAATAATCCTAATTTATTTAAAATTGGCAGAATAAAATGGTAAGAAAAAAAATAACGACTGAAATAAACAAAGTAATAGCAAAAGAAAGATTAAGATTAATGAAAGAGGAAAAGAAAAGAAAAAAAGAATTAAAAAAACCAATAAAAGTTAAAGCAATATTAAAAAAATCAAGGGCAACATTAACCATCCCAGATTATAAAGCTCCGAGCATATTAGGAGATGAAAACAGATTTTTCAGAGGACAAATAAAATCAGGCGGGTTTTTATGATAACCAAAAAGGTTAAGTTGAGGAGGGGAGATGAAAAATGAATAATAAAGGGCAAGAAGGATGGGGAATGTTAGTCATAGTAGCAATAACACTAATTGTAGGAGTAATTTTGGTTCAGGTTGTTGCACAACAGATTGGTTCAGCAACAGACACAAATTTGATTATCAATAGAACTTTGGCGACAACAGGACTTAATGGTTCAGCAGTTTATATCAATGATTATAGATACCTTGAAGATGTAGTAATGACAAATGCGACTGGGGCGACCTCAGCAAAAATAATAACATCAGGAAATTATACAGTAACAAACAATGTAATTAATCCAACAACAGGAGGATTATCAGTAAGAATAAATATAAGTGTAGACCCTGAAACTGTTGATGATGTAGATTGGAATATGTCTGCAACAGGACAGCCATTAACTTATATAGACAACTCTGGAGGAAGGGCATTAGCAGGAATGATAGTGATTTTCTTTGCACTTGGAGTTCTTGTAGTTGCACTCTATCCTACATTAAAGCAGAAATTTGCATAAATAAATTGCTTTTTTTTGGGATTTTTCTTTAAAATCCCTTTTCATATAAAAGTAAATATGCCATACACAAAAACATTTAAAGAGCTGTTGAAAGGAGTAGAAAAAACATATTTAGGAAAACCTGTAAGCAAAAAATACAGAAGCAAATACGGAAAAAGATATGACAAAAAGGAAATAAAATCTGTTGCTCATGCGATAGCAAAAAGCAGAGGAATTAAAATTGATTTATAGAAGGTAAAATGACAGCAAAGCAAATAGCAGGACTAATTCCAACAATGTATTCAGTTGCATTATTAGGAGAAAATTTGAAGATATTGAATAAAAAGAAAACAAAATCTAAGGATTTTCTTGGATTAGGAATGAAAAACATAATTGGAACTTCTTTAATTAAAGTTGAATCTGATATAATTGCAGGATTATAAATAAAGGAGGATAATATGGCTAAAAGAAGAAAAAGAACAACCCGTAGAAAAAAGAGAAGATAATTTTTTAATAGGAATTAGTGGGCAGATAACCTTAGGTTTAATAGCGTGAAGCAGGAAAACTGCCATAATTCCTATTACTATTTCTAAGTTAATACACTTTTTAAAAGTTATTAATTTTAGTTCTGTAAAATCTTCGGCATATGGAATCTAAAAATTCAACCAAACGAAAGGATTTTAAGGTAGAAAATCTTAATGAGAATAATAAAAAAGAGGAAAAAATGGCTTATTATTGTAAGTTGTGTGGTTGTTGGCATTATCCTGGTTCTGCAATCTATTATGCTCATAAACGATTTGCTTCGAAAAGCCCTAAACCAAAAAGAGTAGTAAAAAGAAGAAAAAGAAGTTTTTGGGATAGGTTTTGATAAAATGGTTGTCAAAGTTTTTATTGACACAAATATTTTTGCAGGTTATCTTCTTCTTTCTGAAATTATGAAAAGAAAAACAGATGAGGAAAAGGAAAAACTTTGGAAACAATATAAGGGGTTACAACCATCTAGAATTAAGTCCTTTTAATCTTTCCTATATGCCGATAACTTTACAGAACCTTAATTTTACAAAAAATCGCCATTAATATTTAATTGTAAATATGTATACATAGAATACATAGAATACATATTATACATAGAATACATATTATACATAGAATACATATTATGCACCATTAAATCCGTCTATTTTAGTTTGTTGAAGATAAGGTTTTAATCTTTCTTCTGCTATTTTTATATATTCTGGATTTAATTCAATTCCTATAAATTGTTTGTTTTGTTTTAATGCTACTAATCCTGTTGTTCCTGCACCAAAGAAAGGGTCAAGAACTATTCCTCCTGAAAATCCTGCATTACAATTACAATTTGTTAATCCTTTTTCTATTATTTTTCTTTCAAATACTTCTCTTGGCGCTCTTATATTTTGTTTTTGTCCTTGTTCTGATTTAAAATTGGATTTATCTTTATCTCTCATATAATCTGCTGAGCTTAGTCCTTCTCTTTCAATTATTTTTTCTCTTGCTTTCCCACATTTATTACAAACAAATTCAGGACATCCAGCTTTAATTGGAGTTTCACATAGTTCTTCAGGATATGTTGCGAAATGTTTTTCTTTAAATGGTTGAGGACAGATACTCCAAACTGCTCTTTTATTTCTACCATTAGAATTAATTGAACATCCTTTCATTCCTGATGGATTTTCTGGCATTATTGCTTTTCCAGATTTATGCAAAACCAATCCCTTATCTTTCCTTTTATCCTTCATAGAACTTTCTGCAAGAGGTTCATATTGTGTTTCAAAATAATATTTTTTATTTTTAACAAAGAAAAAAAGGTATTCAAAATCTACTGTGAATCTATCCTTAACACTTGATGGCATGCAATTCGGCTTGTGCCAGATTATTGTATTCCTAACAATCCAACCTCTATTAACCATCTCTATTACGAAGCGGAATGGAATTAAAGATAAACTTTTTTCTATTAATCCTTCATATTTTGTTGGTTTCCAAGTTGTTTCAGAAGTCATATCATTAGTATTTCTCCTATATAATCTGCTAAACAGACCATCTCCTTTTTTATTCCATTCTTCTGCTTTTTTATTTGTTAATCCTGATGGAGTTGAAGCATAAGTATCACCTAAATTAACCCAGCAAGTTCCATCTTTTCTTAAAACTCTTTTAATCTCATTAAAAATGTCGCAAAGATGTTTAATATATAAATCCAAAGTTGGTTCTAAACCTAATTGCCCTTTCCAAGCACCACATTTCTGGCAAAAACCCATCTTTATTGTATTTCCTTGCATTTGAACCCAATCTTTCGGTCTTTTTTCTGTAAAACTCCCTAAATTTCCTCCTCTATCCATAGGATTTTTTTTTTCCTCTATTTGAAATTTATGCTCACAACTTTTATCTCCATCCCAAATACTTTCAACAGCATTTCCATAATCCCTCAAAGCCCAATAAGGCGGTGAAGTCATCATACAATTCACAGATTCATCTGGCATTTGTTTCAGAACTCGTAATGAATCACCCTGAATTATTTTATTAATAAATTTATTTATTTCCATTATTTCCTTTCATTTTATAATAGTGTTTTCTGAACCTTGCCTTGCCTCACCTTACCATACCAAACCTGACCTTGCCTCACCTTACCATACCATACCATACCATACCTTTCACTCAAAAGAGTGAGTATGATGATTTGAACCTTGCCTTACCTTGCCTCGCCCCGCCTTACCGAACCAAACCATACCACACCTTGCCTTACCATACCAAACCTCGCCTTACCAAACCATATCTCACCATACCTCACCAGACCATACCTCACCATACCTTACCAAACCAAACCCTACCAAACCATACCTCACCATACCTTACCGCACCCGACCTTACCATACCTTACCAGACCATACCTTACCGCACCAAACCATGCCTTACCAGACCTTGCCTTACCAAACCTGACCCGACCTGACCTCACCATACCTTACCAAACCTTACCAAACCACACCTTGCATCACCACACCTTACCAAACCATACCACACCAAACCAGACCACACCATACCTTTCACTCAAAAGAGTGAGTATGATGATTTGAACCTTACCTTGCCTTGCCTTGCATCACCTAACCAAACCTTACCAAACCAAACCACACCAAACCTTACCTTGCCAGACCTTGCCTTACCAAACCTAACCCGACCTGACCTCACCTCACCTTACCATACCAAACCAGACCACACCATACCTTTCACTCAGAAGAGTGAGTATGATGATTTGAACCTTACCTTGCCTTGCCTCACCTCGCCCCGCCTTACCATACCGCACCAAACCATGCCTTACCAGACCGGACCTTACCATACCTTTCACTCAAAAGAGTGAGTATGATGATTTGAACCTTACCTTGCCTCGCCTTGCCTTGCCTCACCGGACCTCACCATACCAAACCACACCTTACCCCACCGAACCATACCTCACCAAACCGAACCTTGCCTTACCTTACCATACCTCACCACACCAGACCGAACCTTACCATACCTTTCACTCAAAAGAGTGAGTATGATAGGTGATTATTTTGCTTCTTTGAATGAAGTTACTTGGAATTTCCCAAATCTTCCTTTCTTAGCTGGTCTCCAATCTCCAATTCCCACAAATTTTCCAGCTCTTTCCAAGATTTCCTTCAAAATTGAAGCTGGGATTTGCTCCTCATCAAAAGTGATTGCAAACTCCAATTCCCATTCTTTAAGCATAGGTCTATGCAGTAGATTTCTTCCTCTTGTTGATGGATTAACGGCAAGAACAGAATATGGAGTCCATTTCTGCTTCTTGTGGATAATCTCAAAAGGATTAATCTCAACTGCATATCCTACAATCTTTGAGTAAGTTGATTTTCCTTTGCCAACAACTTTCTGGTCTTTCCCTGCTTCAACTAATGCACCTTTGATATGTGTTTCTGGCTGATACAGCTTTTTTTCGTCATTTATATAAAGCTTTTTTTCAGCTGATTGCACTGGAGATTCTTCTGTCTGTGTTTTTTCTTTCGCTATATCTCCAATAAGAGTGCTTGGTCTGTTCATAAGCAACGGACTTATGCCTGTTATTGCTACATTATATGTTTTCATTTTTTTCATTACCTCCTTTCATCTTATAATAGTGTTCTCTTGATTTTCTAATTCTATATTTTCTAAATTCCTCATCGCTGTGATACCTCTTATACTGGTAATTTTTAAGATACTCTACTCTTTTTTTATATATTTTCTTTCTTTCTTCTATTGGTTTTTTTTTCTCATTTTCATAAATTTTTTTGATTCTTTTTTTCCTGCCATTATCATCCAAAAGCCAGTAATTAATTGTCTGCGGAGAAACTTTCATTATTTCTGCTATACTTCTTTGAGTTTTTCCCAGCTTTGAAAGTTCTCTGATTTCTTTTAATTGTTCCTGTGTTAATTTTTTCATATTATTATCTATTTTAAAATAAATCCTCATAACCTTTAATTGCATCAACTGGATTTGCTTTGGTATAAATAGAAGTTGTTGCTATATTTGAATGACCTAATAAAACTTGAACTTGATTTATCGGCATACCTGATTCAAGGCATCTTGTAGCAAATCCATGCCTTAATGAATGGAAGGTATAATATTCTGGAAGCTTGGATTTATTTTTATATTTTTCAAATTTTCTTTGTAAGGTTCTTATAGTAACTTTTAATGGAAGTTTTTTTGTCATCCATTCTTTCCATCCTTTTGGAATCGGGACAATTCTTTCAACCCCATATTTTGATTCTGGAATAAAAATAGAATTTGCCTTAAAATGCTCTGGACTGCATTTTTTAATTTCAGAAATTCTCATCCCTGCTGAATATCCAAGAAGAAAAGATATTCTTGCTTTGTAATCTTCTTTTGGAACTTCTTTAATTAATTCAACAAACTCTTCAGGTCTAATGCACTTTGGAATTTTTCTTGATTTTTTCTTGACTTTTGCGACACTTTTAACAAAGATTCCTCTCAACAAAACTGGCTTTTTTGTCATATTATCTATATTCTGCGACATTCTTCAACCTCCAAACATAAATCCATCCTAAAACTTGAATTACAATTAATAAGGATACTTCCAGGATTAAATTAATCAATGAAAATTCTGGATTGGATTGCATTAATGCTATGATTTGTGTTATTATTCCAACAGTCAATCCACCAACTAATCCACAAACTAATCCATAAATTAATCCAAAAACTAAATTATAAATTAATCCAGCAATTATTCCAAAAATCAGTCCACAAACTAATCCAACAACTAATTTAACAGTTAATCCAACAACTAACCCAACAGCTAATCCAGCAGATGATCCAAAAGCTAATCCATCAATTAAATCTTCTCTTATTTCTTTTTTACTTTTCATTCTTCAACCTCCAAACATAAATCCATCCTAAAACTTGAATTACAATTAATAAGGATACTTCCAGGATTAAATTAATCAGTGAAAATTCTGGATTAGATTGTATTAATGCTATGATTTGTGTTGTTATTCCAACAGTCAATCCACAAACTAATCCACAAACTAATCCATAAATTAATCCATAAATTAATCCAACAGCTAATCCAATAATTAATCCAAAAACTAATCCATCAATTAATCCAAAAACTAATCCATCAATTAATCCAAAAACTAACCCAAAAACTAACCCAAGAACTAACCCAAAAGCTAATCCATCAATTAAATCTTCTCTTATTTTTTCTTTACTTTTCATTCTTAAACCTCCAAACATAAATCCATCCTGAAATCTGAATTATAACTAATAAAGATAATTGCAGGATTAAATTAATCAATGAAAATTCTGGATTGGATTGTATTAATGCTATGATTTGTGTTGTTATTCCAAAAGCTAATCCACAAACTAATCCATAAATTAATCCAAAAACTAAATTATAAATTAATCCAGCAATTAATCCAACAACCAATCCACCAATTAATCCAACAATTATTCCACAAACTAATCCATCAATTAATCCACAAGCTAATCCATAAACCAATCCACCAACTAATCCACAAACTAACCCAAAAACTAAATCTTCTCTTATTTCTTTTTTAATTCCCATTTTCATATTATTTTTTATTCTTTTCATTAATTCTTGATTCCAAACTTTTAATATCAAATGCTTTTGTTGTATGGCATATTTTGCAATTATATAAAAAATATGTCTGTCTATAATGACTTTTCTGCACCCCCACAAATTCAAAAGGTGTTTCTTTCCTGCAAATCAAACAATATTTTTTCATTATAGTAGTATAATTATTTAGATTCACAAATTTGTTTAACTGGAACAAAAACAGATGTGGATTCTGAAGTCGGCAGTAATATTGCTTTGTTCTGATACTGCATTTCTGCTATCTGCTTAAAAGTATCTGAAACTCCCCTGTTATAAGAGAACTCTCTTATTTTCAAGCCAATAACTATCAAAAGAATAACTACAACAACTATGAATGCTATAATCCAAAAGTTAAATTTTTTCTTTTTCATTGAAATAGTTTTTGAAATTCCTCCTTAAAGTTTTCATTTAATTTTTGTTTTTCTCTTATTTTTCTGAATAATTCCCTTTCATATTCGGTTAAAGATCTAACTCTTTTTTTGGCATTATCTTCTGATAATCCCTCTTTCATAAGCATATTATACATTGATTTCCTCTCCTGAAAATTTAGATTGTCCAAATGTTTCTTTTCTTTCTTCTTTATTAAAGGAATTTCCTTTTTTGGTTTTCTGATTCTGATTAATTCCTGCAATTCTCTTCTGTTTTGCTTCTGCTTTTTTTTGTAGCATTTTCTGCATAATCTTATTTTTTTAATTCTTTTTATGTATCTTTCCTCTTCTTCCCTTTTACACTGGTAGCATTTTATTTTTCTTCTCATTTTTAGATGGGGAGAGAGGAAAAAAGAGGTGATTAACTTATTCGGTCTTCAAGGCATCCTTGCTTATACTCTCCCCCCAATTTTAAGCAAGGAATTTTACTTCTCATTTTTCTTAAACCTCCAAACATAAATCCATCCTGTAACCTGGATTACAATTAATAAGGATACTTCCAGGATTAAATTAATCAAAGAAAATTCTGGATTGGATTGTATTAATGCTATGGTTTGTGTTGTTATTCCAACAGTCAATCCACCAACTAATCCACCAACTAATCCACAAACTAATCCGCCAGTGAATCCACCAATTAATCCACCAATTAATCCACAAGCTAATCCAACAACTAATCTAACAGTTAACCCAGCAATTAACCCATAAACCAATCCACCAACTAACCCAGCAACTAATCCAAAAACTAACCCAAAAATTAAATCTTCTCTTATTTCTTTTTTAATTTCCATATTCTTTATAATATTTTAATCTTTATAAATCTTTATAACCATTATGTTGTAGTAAAAAAGATTTCTTTTATAATTTTGTCCTGTGAAAGAAGAAGAATTTTATCTCTACTGATTTTTTTAATAAAATCTTTATCTTCCATTTCTTCAAGGACAAAACACCTTAATTGTTTTGGAATTTTAGAATCCCTGCCCAATTTACAATAAAATTCTTTTAAAGGAAATTCCTTATTTTCTCCATATTTATCAATAAGCTGATTATACAAAACAGCATATAATATCCCTTTTTTTAAGGAATTTTTATAAAATTTTGATTTAATAAACATTTATTTGCAATCTCCAGTAGATTTTTTACTTCAAATATGGCGAAAAGACAGATTATTACGAACCCAATTATCAAAATTAGTTTAATCCAGCTTCCACCTGCAATTAGATTTTTCCATATAATTTTTCCTTCTTTATCTTTTATTGGATGAACAACATTCCATCCAAATATGCCTTTTTTAAAAGATATAATCCTTCCATCTATCTCTATTTCTTTTATTCCCTGCCTCCAATTCATTCTCTTGATGAAAAATAAGCAGAAGCAACTAAAATTCCGATAATAATTACTATGATTTGCCAAAAAGGAAGAGGTGTCCATTCCATCTTTCTACTTGCTATCCATCCAATCAAAACTGCAATAGTTCCGCCCCCACCCAAAATCCAAAATAAAGGCGATTCTAAAATATCTTCAAACATTTTCTCCTCCTTTCAATAGTTCATTTAGTCCAATAGATTCCTCTGCTTTTTTAAAAAATTTTAATTGTTGCCTTATACCCATCAATTTTAATGCAGTTGTCCATATATTCCCTATAAAAATAAGAATTAATCCGTATGCAAACAAGCTTACAAATTTATCTTTATATATAATTAATGCTACTGCTCCGACTATAAATCCAATTAAAGTTATGAATGTCCCCCTTGATTCATTTATTAATTTTTGTTGCGGAGACATATTTTGGATTCCTTCTTTCCATCTTTTTAAAAATTCTTTAAAGGTTATCTGTTCTCCTGCTTTTGTTTTCATTAGTTCCTCTTTCTAAAATTAAATAAAAGATAAAAAATAAAAAAATAAATTATTTACTTTTTTGATTTATGCTCTTCTGTAATTTTATCCTTTAATTCTCCTTCTACAACATCATCCAATTCTACAACATCATTAATATAGGATTCCATTTCTCTTTTTTTCCTCCATTTTTTAAAGGATTCATATTCAGCATCCAAATCAATATTATCTTCTTTTGCAAATTGTTTTATTCTTCCTGCAACATATAAATCAACCATTTCTTTTCTATACAATGTTGTTTTTCTTGGACTTCCAAAAAAATACTTAACGACTATAAGTATAGAAAATCCAAAACAAAGTGCAAATATAAGATTTCCAATTCCTGTTAACATAATTTTTAATCATAACCTCCTTTCAATTTATAGTAAGGATTCTTTGTTATATTCTGGCAGATAGGACACTGCATAAACTCCAAATTTTTATCAATGTTATCCGTGTCAATAGAAAAAGCAAATTTGCACTTTCCACATCTTAATGTCTCCTTCACCATAATTATTATAAGAAATTATAATATATAAATCTTCGTTGTTATTTAAAAAGGATAATAATTTAAAATTTTATTTTTTCAACCTCAGCTATGAATTTTCTTTTAAAATTTTCTGCAATATCTGAAATATCAAAAATTGTTTTGCATTTTGGGCAGAGAATTTTGGTGTTTTTAATCTGCGCTAACGAGGGGGCTTCTTTAAAATCAATATTAACTTTTTCAGTTGAGTTAGGATTTATTTTCATTTTTTAGTTTCCTTATTAAAAATACACCAAGCGAAGGATACGAGTAATAAGGGAGCCCATTGCAATACAGGTCAGCCCTATCGGAATCAGCAACGAACCCTGCAACACAATTCCTTTTTTTGCTTCTCTTGTCAGGATTAGGAACAAAGATCCAAAATTCTTTCAAAAAATTATATTTTTTTGTATTCCTTAATCTCTGCAATAATTCATAACTTGCTATTTCTTCTTCTTTTACTTTTTTCAGAATTTCAGGATAAGTTTTTCCATTATATTGCTGTTTATTTGTTATTTCTATTCCTTCTTCTTTAATTTTTATCCATTTCATTTTTCTTATCTTTCATTTTTCTTGCTCCAAGTCGGCTTCTGTAATGTTAAATCTTTTTATCCATCTATCTTCCAATAAATCTAATAATTCATCTTGATTTATTCTCCAAATTGTATTATCCTTCCTTAATCCTCTATCTTCTTTTATCCATTTTACAGCTATTAAAGATAATATCTTTTTATCCCTTTTGTCTAAAGGCAAATCTTTTAATGTAATTAATCCTTTACCTAACATTGCTAAATCATATTTTTTATGACAAGAACGACATAATCTCTTATAATCTTTAATATTATTATAATCTCCAGTTAAACAAGCCCAATCATAAGTTAGACCTTCATTAGTAGTTCCACAAATAGCACATATCTTTGGTTTTCCAAATTCTTCTTCAATTCGTTTATGAAAAGTAGTTAAATTTGTTGCGTCGGCTCCTTTCCAATTAGGATTATTTTCTTTTGTTTGTTTTCCTTTCATATCTTTAGAACGCCCTAATTGTCTACATCTTACTGAACAATATCTTTTATCCTGAAATTGTTTGTTGCTCAATTTAGAATTTTTTGTAATCTCTTTGTTGCAAATTTCACATTTCAAAGTTTTAAGTTTATTTTCCATTTTAAATCCTCTCTAAATCTTTAGTTGAAGAAATAATCTTCTCATACTCTTTTTTACTTATCTCCGTCCATTCTTTATATCCCCTCTCGTGAATATGGTCAAATTCAGAGATAGTAATATACATACACTTTTCTTCATAATTTATATATTCATATCGCAGTAAATTCTTTTCAACTTTGAGAACATAAACATAACAACATTTTTTAAATTTATCTTGTTCTGGAACTGTAAAAAACCACACATGATAATACTTTCCTTCCATAACTTTCCATGTTTTAAACTTAATAGCTTCTTGTTTTTCATATTCTAACTTTTCTAATTCTTCGGATAATTTCTCTTCTTCAACATATAACTTACTTTGTTTTGCTCTAATCTTGTCTAAAGATATTTTTATATCCTCAATTAATTTACTCATTTTATTTTTCATCTTTCAACCATGACAACAAGGACATACTTTTAGTTCTCTCCTATATCCTCTTTCTGCTGGGTGATTTATTTTAATATCTTTTAAAGTTTTAAGCTCCATAATATCCTCCAAATAAAATAAGCTCCAAGTATAACTCCTAAATAAGCAATAAAAATAATTGGATTTTCAATATGCGCTCTTATAATTCTTTTCAGAGTTTTTAATTCAGTTTTAGGAAAAAGTATATCGTGAGGGATTATTTCAGTTGTGTGTTCTTTAGTTTTTATTTTCCAACTCCTTGATTTTTTTTTCGTATTCTTCTTTAGTTAATTGAACATTGCAAATGCAATATTTTGCATCTTGTAGATGTTTGCAAGAAACACAAGAATCACAAGAATAACAATAATCACAAAAATAACAATAATCACAAGAAACACAAGAAACACAAGAATCACAAGAATCACAAGAATAACAATAATCACAAAAATAACAATAATCACAAGAAACACAAGAATCACAAGAATCACAAGAATTACAAGAATAACAAGAATCACAAGAAACACAATAAAAACAAGAATTACAAGAATCACAAGAATCACAATAAAAACAAGAATTACAAGAATTACAAGAATCACAATAAAAACAAGAATTACAAGAATTACAAGAATCACAAGAAACACAATTTACATTTTTATTTTTTGAAACCAAATCAGAGTCCTTTTTATAATTTTTTAGTTCTTCTTTATTCATTTTTAGGATTTTTTCTTTAGTTTTCATTTTTTATCCATTTCTCAATTTTTCAAATTCTTCTTTATGATTTTTAATTAATTGTGAAATGGCTTTTCTATATTCTTTTAGATATTCTCTTCTATATTCTTTATACCTATCAGATTTTCTATATTCTTTTAGATATTCTCTTCTATATTCTTTATACCTATCAGATTTTTGATATTCTTTTTGATATTCTTTTTGATATTCTTTTTGATATTTTCTTAAGCATTCTTTTGAGCAAGTTTTTGCATATTCTCTTGCAGGATTTTCATTGCAAACAATACATAAGGGAACTTTTATTTGTTCTAATTTTTTTGATATTAGTTTAGTTTTCATTTTTTCTTCAGTTTTTATATAAACATCTCAAGGATACCCAATCCCTTCAGGGTATGAGAGTATGTTATTTTTCCCTTAATTGATTTCTAACGACAATTAAATCAAGAATAT
>Ga0172363_10000860_pt1 | contig 23909 bp, 20 predicted proteins | sample LakKivs2_kivu2a2_FD_114541 | JGI IMG/M metagenome (GOLD analysis project Ga0172363, IMG submission 114541) | Sediment microbial communities from Lake Kivu, Rwanda - Sediment s2_kivu2a2 | ecosystem: Environmental > Aquatic > Freshwater > Lake > Sediment | place: Rwanda: Western Province, Lake... | reverse complement strand
TGAAGGGAAACAGGTCGAACTGAGCATGTCCAAACAAAAGGTGAATATTAATACCGTCCTGCACTCAGAAATCTTTGATGTCAACGGGATAAAAACCGCTTACCTGGTGTTCAACCATTTCATTGAACCGGCTATGGATGAACTTAATTCAGTGTTTACAATCTATTCAACCACCGGTGTGGGCGACCTGATCCTTGATTTGCGCTATAACAGCGGTGGCATGGAATCGGTCTATACCTACCTTGCCGGACTGATAGGGGGGACAATAACAGAAGATAAGGTGATCACCAGATATGTGCACAATAAAAAACAGACGGCAAGGAACAGGGAACTAAAAGCTGAAAGTTATTTTAATTCGATTTCTGTTGACAGGATACTTTTCATTACTACACGCTCAACCGCTTCGGCAAGCGAGCTGATCATAAACGGGCTGAAACCATGGCTTGAGGTGAGGTCTTTCGGAGATAATACAAACGGGAAACCTGTGGGAATGTATATATGGCAATATGAAGACTACACCTTCGTTCCGATATGTTTTAGATTCCTCAATGCCAATGATGAGGGTGATTTTTATGAGGGTCTTACCCCGGATGTGTACGTTGCAGATGACATTACGGTACCTTTTGGTGATCCTGAGGAGGATTGCCTGAAATCTGCTGTTCATTACCTGGAAACCGGGAAACTTGAGGCCCCTGGCACCAGGAAAGCAGCCGTTATACCTGTACCTCAATACTTCCCTCCCGGTGTCAGGGCTGAAATCGGGGCAATATAGAATGGGACGGAGCCCTGTCGCTCATCAGGGTGCAGGTAATGTTGACGTATGGAAGAACAGGTATCAATCCCTGCTGTCTTTCCTGAGAGGGCCCGGCCAACCAAGCCTGTGCAGGTAACTGATCTCTGCATCTGAATAATTACGGGTCTGGAAAATATTTTCTCCTCCCAGCCATCTGTCAAGGCAATCGCTGTTGGCAAGGATAGTGTTTACGGATGATTCGAGCTGCCATTCAGTAGGGTAGATCTTTTTTTCTTGCAGCCATGCACAGATGCCTTCATTCATCATTCTCCCGGCATAGAGGGGAAATTCATATAATCCCGGAAAATAATCCGTTTCTGAAGGATGCTGGTATTCATACTCACAGTTTGTCCTGTCTTCGGACAGGTATATCCTGCATGCCATCGGTCTGGCGGGATATACTATGCAGCAATCCTCCTCAAGAAAAGGACAGGGAGATTTATGATGAAGGAATTCCTGTACCTTCATCCTGCTTGTGATACTGTCCTTTTCCCTGATACGTTTTATTATTCTCTGCCTGCGGTCCTCAACAAAGTTGTCGCTGATATACTTTTCCAAATAAAAGGCTTCATAAGGAACGATCAGAACAGCCTGGTGACAACAGAATGAACATCCCTGCCGGCAATCGACGCGTCGGTTTTCCGCACTGCACCTGGCAACAAAACTGTCTAACAGGCTGTTGATCTCAGAGTATAGCTTGCGTGTCAGAAACAGGACACTATTGCCTGATAACTCTTTTCCCAGGATATCACATGCCAGCCGATACCCGTCCCTGAAGAAAATCTGCCTGATAGCAGCAAGGTACTTCTCTTCCCCCAGCACCGTTATATGATCCGGGGAGTTTTTTAATTTCCGGGGACTCATTGTATTTTTCATAGGATGAGTTCATCCGATGAACCCATCCGATCGACTGATCCGATCGACTGATCCGATCGGTTTTTACTTTAAGGAAGCTTTGGTGAAAAGGTATTCCGGGATGTCTACATTGAACTCGATTGATTCAATGATAAATTCGGTTCCGTCGCCTGTTTTCATCATGTCCTTGAATACGATTTTTCCCGGGTACCATCTCTGGCCGATGCGTTTGATGTCATACAGCTCAGTTCTTTTAAGCAGTGTACCACTTTTGGCATACAGCTCTTCCTTCAAGGGTATATACCGTTCACTATCCACCCAGAGCTTCCTGACCTGGTAGCTTACATCCTGGGTTTTTGCCTGAAGCTCCAGCAGCCAACATTTACGTCCGCCGATCATCTCATCGCCGGTCACGGCAGCATCATAATTATCTATCAGTTTGGGATCCTCCATCATATCCTCGTAGGACAGATCTGAACCCATAACCGACTGGCGCAACATATGTCCGGCGATCTGGATGGTCCTGTCGGTGGCGGGTGAGTATATCCATAGCTGATCCTCCAGCTTCAGCATCTTGGTCCCTGCCTCCCGGGGAGGTGAAAGGTACTCGGTATATGCCCTGGTGTCGCCTACCGACCAGGATTTGGCTTCTATATTACGGCTGCTGCGCGGACCATGGATGATCATTTTGCTGGTGATGATCCTGTTCTCGGCAGACATATTCTCGTCTATCTTATTGAGGATCTCTTTCCCGGTGAGCGCCTGGCTCCATACGGGAACGGTTACCAACAGTATTATCAGGCTTTGTATGATTCTCATAACTTATTTTTTTAGGTTTCCAGTTCCTTGGACAGCTCGGCTGTTTTTCTTTTATATATTCCTATGCCTGAGAGCATTGTTCCCAGGGTGGTGGAAAACAATCCTGGTACAAACCCGACATAATAAGCTTCAGGGATTATTTTTGCGTGAAAATTGCCAGGCATCATCATAGTCGATCCTTTCGTTATAGCACTGATGTCAATACCTTTTTCCTGCAACAAGTATGAGAACAATAACCCAATCACAGTGCCGGTAACAGAACCAATGATACCTATCAGTACAGATTCATAGATCATGCTTTTATAAACATGCCCTTTGGACTCACCAATGGCCAGACGTATCCCGACCTCTCCATAACGTCTTAATCCGCCTATAAGACCGGTATTCCATAACACTATGGACATGGCGAGTATGAAAACAAATGAGATAATGAAAGACATCTTATTCATGATTTGCATGTACCATTTCAACATCTCACTCTGGTCGGTCATTTTCAGCATGACCGGTGAAAACTCGTCTGCGGGATCCGAATATTTATTATTAAAATCCGTGCACACTACCTGGGCTTGTTCATCTATATAATGGCCACCGGGGAGGTATCCCAGTATTTCACTTGCCGCATTGTCCATATCGAGGGCTGCCCGGGCGTCCGATAAATCGACGATTATGGCCCCCCTGTCCATCACGGATACTCCAAACCGGATCGTTCCGGCAATCTTAAAGTTATAAAAGCACATTTCACCGTACATGGTTGATCCCATCAGTGTGACTATATCTCCGGGTGCAACATCCAGTCTGGTGGCGAAATCATCACTGATCAGAATTTCTCCCGCAGTATCGGGGATGTTGCCTCTTACCAGGATATCTGTAAGATTCAGACGGTCAGGTTCCTGACTGCCAGGGGTGATCAGGTCGACGGCTGTGGCCATGGCAGGACCCTGGGCCCTTGTTTCCCCTTTTTCATCGGGTGCATCCAGCAATCCACCGAACTGTATCCGCATCACCCATTCCATTTCAGGATGATCTTTTTTTGCTACTGCCAGTATCTCATTTACGTTGATCATAGACAGGTCTGTGGGCATCTGGCTCATGTTATCTGAGTAGGCACGGGTCATGATCCTGACATGACCGTTCGAAAATTTGGCACTGAAATCGGCAAAATCACCTATTACTCCTGTGAAGTAGCAGGTCATCAGGACAGTAAGTGTCACCCCTGCCGCCACCACAATGGCAGGTAAAAGGCTTCTCTGCCGGTCACGTATCAATCCTTTAAACAGAAATCGTATCATTGTAATTTTCCTTTTATAGCTTCGGTTGGATTCATCCTGGATATCTTCCTGGAGGGAAGGTAACTGACAATAGTGGTTGTGATAACCACTATCAGCATGACAGAAATGACCAGTCCGGCACTGTATACCGGGTATATCTTTTCAGCCATAGCCACTCCAAGGCTCGATGAGCCTTCGGGCAAAGCAAAACCTTTCCTGGCCAGCAGGATGAGGACAGGAATGCCAGGTATGGCGCCCAGTATAACAGCCAGTATTGAATGCATGGCCCCCTCTACAGTAAACAGCCCTACCACCTGCCCCCGTGTCATCCCCATGGCCAGGTATGTCCCGATTTCTTTCTGGCGCCTGAAAATCGAAAGCACCTGTGTATCAAATACAGCCAGTAAGGCAAGAAGCATCAGGATAATATAGAAGATCGATCCGCCCACTTTCTTCACCCTGATTATCTCCCTTATATCCTTCAGCAAGTAATCATGATCCTTCAGCACCCATCCGGTTTCTTCACCTGTCCATGTATAATCCTGGTGGGTGATCAGCAGGGTGGCTTCGCCGGGCATCTGTGTCATTTTCCGCAGGTTTTCTATGGGTATCCAGATCTGCCCGTTATCCACGGCAGGGACATTGCACCGGTAAGTACCCACTATGTTCACTTCCGTGGCATCAAAGGTGCCGTCCACGTCCCGCCAACGAACTGTGATGTTATCACCGGTATTCAGCCTGGCATCACGGGCCATTCCTGCACCGATAATAGCCGGGATACCCTCATGCCCTTCAAGGAGTTTACCGGTTGGCAGCTCGATAACCCGCTGTGAAGGATCAATCCCTTTGAGCAGGATACTCATGACCCTGCCCTGGGGGTAAATGGAGGCCTGGGTAATAAGGACGGGTGCCATGTTACCTTTTTCGATTTCCCTGTTGAAGGATGTGGGTAAGATCCTATGGGCGTCCTCCAGTGTAAACGGATCATAGGGATCAAAACCCTCCGTCCAGATCTCTCCCCCGCCGATTTCCCAGTCGATCATATCCCTTAGGGCCATCCTGTTCCAGCCATTGATCACCCCGTATTGCCAGATAATCAGGATCAGGATCAGCGCAAGGATAGAAACGTTCAACCAGGTCCTCAGCCCTGCACTGATCAGGTTTCGTATGGCTAATTTTATTGCTGTCATGACTTGTTTTTTAAAGTTGTTAAACAGTCACGTCCTTAACGACTTTCCCATCTTCCAGGGTGATCTTTCTTTTCAGGTACTGGATCACCTTGTCGTCATGGGTGGCAAAGATGAAGGTTGTTTGCAGGTCTTCGTTCAGCTTCAGCAGGGTCTTAAGGATGTGGTGGGAGTTGGCAGCATCCAGGTTAGCCGTTGGTTCATCGGCAAGTACAAGCCTGGGCTTTTTAACCATGGCGCGGGCGATAGCCACACGCTGGCACTCACCCCCTGAAAGCTGGGCAGGTCGCGAACTGATCTTGTCTGTCAGACCAACCCATTCCAGTGCATCAAGAACGGCTTTTTTCCTGTCCCCTGCTGACATACCAAGCAGAAGCAGGGGGAATTCCACATTCTCGTAAACCGTATATACGGGAAGGAGGTTAAAAGTCTGAAAGATAAAGCCGAGGTACTTTTTTCTCAACAAAGCTGCTTCTTTCTGTGACAGACTGGTTATGGACTGTCCTATCACTGTGGCTGAGCCTTCAGAGGGACTGTCGAGGGAACCGATAATGTTCAACAAGGTGGTCTTGCCCGACCCGCTTGGTCCGACAATGCCGGCAAACTCACCGGTCCCGAAACTGAGGCTTATACCGTTCAGGGCAGTGAAATGCTTGCCTCCCATAGGATAACGTTTCACCAGGTTCTCAACGGCAACGATTGCTCCATTTTGCATCTTGAATGTTATTAATGATTATATACGAACATGAGCTGTATCCCTTTTCCGGCAAAGAGACTGGTCCCTTCAAGGTTCCTGTAAATACTGAACCGGTCGGGATTCCAGAAGCCGATAAGATAAATGCTCCATTTATCAAATTGCCAGGACCAGTTAATAAAATTATACAAATTACTGTTATCCATATCATAAAAAACAATCGCATTCAGGCTGGCAAATATGCTGAAAGGATAGGTGGCTGAAAGTGCGGCAAGATTAACCTTTTCTGAAGGGCTGAAGATTCTGTCAGCCATGCTGTATCCGAGGTACTCCATCATAACGTGCAAGCCATTGCCAAAGCTGAAGGTATAATCCACCCCCAGGTTGATAGAGCGTGTGTAAGGATAGTCAGCCACCCTCTGGTGTGTCAGCGTTCCCTCAAACCAGAGCCCCGGGCCGAGGTCGAATTTACCATCGAGGCCTATCCTGTTCTCGCTTACCGAGGTTTCTCCCGTCCGTGTATCGGTAATTTTCATTCCCCGGTAATCTGCCATCCTGTGGTGTCCTGTAATTGCCACCTCCCCTATGGTTGACACAGGAACCTCTATCCTTCCTCCATATTCCATCTTTTTTTTGTCCGACGGAACGAGATCCCAGCCTTTTCTTCCAGGGTTGCCATACAGTCCCCAGAGCCAGATGTTTGTGTTGTCAAGGAAATAATACCTTGCCAGCAGGGCGTACACACCGTCTGTCAGCTGCAGGGGATCTCTCGGATCAATCTGATCGAACCACATCAGGGGCCGCAGCATGACGGCTGATCCGAAATTGATCTTCTGCTGGCCGGCGCGCACCTCGAACCGGTCGCCTGAGAACCTGACCCACAGCCTGTAAGGCTTAAGCCTGGTCTCCCGGCCGGTGCTGTCATCCGACCAGAAAGTGATAGAAGCTAATGTATTGACCGACGCCTCTCCATCCAGCATAAGTGATCGCCCGAATTTGTATCCGGCAGATAACCCGGGGATGTACCTTATGCCTGCCTGTCCGTTCAATTTATTGCTGTAGCTCGCTGTCAGCCAGCCTGCAAGCATTCCTTCCAATTTTGCCGTGCAGGCAGCAGTGTCGGTTGCTCCGGCAGATGCTCCCGGCTTCACTTCTGCTGTTGTGGTGTCTTTTGTTGCAGAGGATACTTGCGGCTCCATCCTGCCGATGCCCATATAATCCGGGACAGGTAGAACATGGCATTCTTTCTCCATGGAAGTGAAAACGGTGGCTGCCGGAAAAACTGTACAACCTGCTTCCTGGACAACACCCGCACTAAGGGGCAATGCCTGTGCACCGGTTTGCGCCCGGGCGCTGACAGTTATGACACCGAGGATCAACGCCCCTTTATAAATCATTTTATGGATGCGCTTACACATGATCAATCAGGTTTATTTTCCGGGCATGATGCCGTAAAAAAAGAACCTGACCATTTCAATGATCAGGTCAGAGGGTTGATCGTAAAGCTTTAATAATTGTTCATCACTGGCAATACTCACCATGTGGTTGAGGAAATAAAGTATGAATTCGGGCTTGATGTCCCGGCGTATGTCACCCCTAGCCTGTGCACGCTCGAAATCCTCCAGGATCATCCGGATACCTTCAGCTGCTTTTTTCATGAGATAACCTGATAATCCTTCCACATCATGAAGCAGGTAATCATTGTAAAACTCGGTACTCATGGCTTCTGTCTGTTCAAGTTTCAGACAGATGGTCTGCTTAACTTTTTCCTCAAACGGCATATCTTTATCCATAATCTGCCTGTACCTGGTGGTCCCTTCTTCCATAATTTTGTCTATCAGCCTCATAACAAGCTCTTTTTTATTTGCGAAATGCTTGTAAAATGTTCCTTTACTTACATGTGCAGTATGGCAGATCTCCTCAACGGATATTCTTTTGATCCCATACTTCCAGAACAAATCTCTGGAGGTCGATAATATCTGGTCGTATTTCCGGTTATTAACAGCTCCCATATTACACCTGGTAAACTTGAAATTAATAAATATACGGAATATGTACAAATATATGAAAAACGTTTAAGAATTTCAGATGAATTGCCGATGCCACCAGAAATATGGAAGGTCAATTATTATTAGTACAGCAGGGTACAAGTTGCTGTAAACAGGATTATTTATCAGGAAACAACATTTTACTGATGAAAACATCCTGGAAAGCAGGATCTGATTCCAGGGACAGGTGTCGGGTTTTACTGAGTACCTGTTCACAGGACAGGTCTTCAGCAAACAGGGACATTTTTGCACCTATCAGGGCGCTGTTGCCAAGCTTATGTATCTTTTCTTCAGGAAACTCAAGCAATCCGAGGGATATGGCATTTGGCAACCTGATAAAATTACCGAATGCTCCTGCAATATATACCTGTGAGATATCCCGGCAGTTGATCTCAAGCTGTTTACAAAGGATATGTATGCCTGAGGCGATAGCAGCTTTAGCCAGCTGAAATTCCCTGATATCCTTCTGGGTGATCGACACCCTGTTATCCAGGAAAAGTTTATCATATCCGCCTGTTATTTGTCCTCCGTGATCAATCAAACCCTTTGACAGGAATACCGACATGGCATCTATAAGACCACTGCCGCAGATCCCTCTTGCCTTCTCGTTGCCGATAACATGGTATGCGATCTTATTCTGTTCCGTCCATACTGATGAGACAGCTCCTGTAGCAGCTCTCATTCCCATCGAGATATTGGTACCTTCAAAGGCCGGGCCGGCAGCGGTGGAGGCAACCAGTATCCCCTCCCGGTTACCAACTGCTATTTCACCGTTTGTACCCAGATCTATCAGTGCCTGGTACTCATAGCTTTCGTGAATACCGGCAGCTATAATCCCTGCCAGGATATCGCTCCCGACAAAGCTGCCTATGGAAGGCAGGAAAAGGACAGGGATGTCACCATCCAGGCGGGAATGGATTGCTGAAGCCGGCATGCTGAACAGTTCACGGGCACGCGATTCAAAAGGGTAAAGTGACAGGGGCTTCAGGTCAAGGCCGCAGAATATATGTTGCATGACTGCATTCCCCACGATCACTATTTTCGAAACCTCGACCCTGCATTCATTGATCAGTGACAGTATGATGGTAGAAATGGCATCATGCATCAGCTTCTGCAACTGTTCAAGCCCATTCTTTTCGACAGCATAGCTGATCCGTGAAATGATATCTGCACCGTAACGGGACTGGGGATTCAGGGCAGTCCTGACCCCTATTATGTGTGCATTTGACAGATCCAGCAATTGGGCCACAATGGTGGTTGTTCCCAGGTCAACAGCGATACCATAGCCTGTTTGCGGTGTGAATATAAATTCTGATTCATCAGCAAGGATAAAGGTGCTGAACTGTTCCACCTCAAGGATGATATCTTCCCGCACTTCGCTCATGCAGGACAGCCTGTAGCTTTCAGGCAGCTCCAGTTGTGACAGGTATTGCCTGTGCTCATCCGACAGTGATATTTCCCCTTTCAGTAGCCTGACCCTGCATTTCCCGCATCTGCCTTTTCCCCCGCACGGGAATTCCATACCATATTCATTGAGCACATCAATAAGGGGTATGCCTTTAAGGACCTGCAGTTTTTTCCCCAGGGGTTCGAGACGGATTGTTATGTATTGATCTGATCCGGCCAAAGTGATTACTTTCTCACAACCAGCCTTAAAGATTGCTGGTACGTTCCTGCTGTCACTCTCAGGAAATACATACCACCGGGAATTCCTGACAGGTCAAGAGTACCTTCAATCCTGCCGGAGGTGCTCTGCAAATTATGCGACAGGAGTAATCGTCCTGTGAGGTCATACAGGTTTATATCGACACGGTTTTCAGTACCTGCCGGTAATCCGTTGATATCCAGGTATGCGAAATCTCCTGCCGGGTTAGGATAAACGTCCACACTAAATGCCTTTTCAGCGACTACAGGAACAGCTGTCACAGCATTGTTTGTGCCAGGTGTGAACGGATCCATCGGGTACCATCCCTGAGCACCATCGGGATACCTTCCACAGGAATGATCTATCGCCTGGGCATTGTAGGTGACAGTGTCTATCCAGTGAAACACATTTTTTATGATGGCAGAGAGTCCGATACTCTCCCCATGACCATCAAGCCTGAAGTCAAGGTGCAGTGGTCCCTGTATGGTATCTTCATCAGCAAAAAGTACAAGGAATCCTCCTGCCGGGATAGTTGTAACAGCAGTATATCCTTCAGGTATCTGCCATTTGAGAGGTTCGCCCAGATCATCGGTGAGGTAATAACCGCCGATATTTACATTTTCCCGCCCGGCATTGAAAATCTCTATCCAGTCAGCACTTTCCCCGTAATCGTCCTCATAGGCACTCTGGTTACTTGCCATGAACTCATTGATCAGCAGATCAGGCAGCAGAGTTGTGGTGTCGAAAACAGCTTTTATTTTCAGATCAGTTTGAGGGACAAGGCTCAGGGAGGAGCCGTCATAATGAACTGTATCCCCGACAGTCACATCAGTATTTAACAGGTCCATATCAAAGCTGATATCAGAGCTGCTGCCGGAAGACTGGTGGATCTCCACCGCTATGATGTTGATCCCCTGCTGCAGGATAAACGGTTCAGGATGGTAGGCGATGTATGTAAATTCCTGGTCTCCACCGACATAATTACTTGCCGGACTTTCATAGGTTATCTGTCCTTCAGGCAAGTTTACCCGGAGGATCTCATAGCCATTGACATAGATCACCGCACCGTCGTCACACAAGAGGTTCAGATTGCAGTTGTCGCAATGGATAGAGCTGCTTCCGTAGACCTCTTTCCTGAAATAATAGGTCATATACTTGTTGTTTTCATCAGGTCCGAAATCCAGGACAGTTTGTTCGTTCCCGTCTCCGTAACCCAGTTCCCCGGAGCCTGCGGGCCAGGAAGAATCATCGAAATCCACAACAGTCCACCAGTTTCCCGGGTAATTCCCTTTATCGTAATATTTCCAGTTTGACTGTTTGGGGACGATCGTTGCTTTTTTTGTATCTATCGTTGTGACATCCCATCCTGTGAACCTGCAGCCTGGAGAAGGATAGGCTTCAAGATCGAGGGGAACACCAGTGGCAGTTTTGCCATCAAATTCACCGGAAGGTAATGCATATCCGTTCATCATAACCAGTCCATTGTTATCTGCCGACACATTTATATTAATAACGGAGCCCAGTGAAAAGAAACGGCACATACTTTCCCATACATAATCAGGGCGCAGACGTGCGAAATTTCTCAATTGTTCAACATTTGCCTCCCATTGTTCCATGCTCCAGGGTTCTCCCCACCTGGCGATATGAGCGGGAAAAGCTTCCCTGATTTTATCCTGCAGCGAATCAATCACCCCAATCACGTGTTCTGGCTGGAACGTGGTATTCAGGCGCATCATATACTGGCTGATGAATTTGTTGCGAAACTCCTCGCTTTCCAGCAGTTTCCTCGGGAGGAAGGTTGACCAGGGAGGATTCGGCCAGTCAGGGCCATTCTCCTCTGTCACAAAGGTAAACATGTCGATAGCCGGATTGAAATCATATATGCCCATGCTGAAATCGACATCGTAGATCGCCCAATGCCATTTGCCATTGGTGGACCGTTGCCTCCAGTATTTCTGGTTGTTCCCTGGCCAATCGGTGTTTGCATAATATGTTTCAGCTATCAGGTAATTAATGTATTCATCAATATCTATCCTGCCAGCCACGTACTGGTAGTTTGCCGGTACAGCCAGGCTATGGTTATCCAGGTAACTAAGCAGCTTGTTGTACTCGATACGGTCACCGGCGAGGACACCCCAGTTGCTTTTCAGCAGGTCCATATCATTTTCAGGGATATTATAATTGGAGGAAATATAATTTTCATTAATCCTTTCACGGAGGTTATGTATTCCCCAATATTCCCCGTTAAGAAAAACAATTGATGGCTGGAAAGCCTGTCCGGCGACATGCATATCGCCTTTGGCAATAGCCTGAATGGAACCATCGCGAAACATAGTGTACTGGAAATCGTTCCCTGAGTTCCTGAATATCAGTGACTTGAACCAGTCAAGATCTTTTTCCTCAAAGAACTTATAATTGATCTCATTAGCCCCATACTCACTGCGGGCAAAGAAAACCAGTGATTTCATGTTAAATCCGCGGCTGCAGCCACCATGGATCTTAATGCCCCCGTCAATTTGCAGGATACGTTCTGCTGACCTGCCGAAATATTCCATGCTGACAGGCCGTTCCCAGTCCTGGTTATAATTTTTTGGGGTGTCGCTGCAATAACCAGTCACGCCATTTGTTCCCTCCACATAGATTCCTGTCACATCATCCCACAGATTTACCGGATCCGTCACAAGAGAAAAAACAGGCAGGCTTAAGGGGGGGGAGATGATGTACGTGGCGGTCTCGGTCCATCCTGGCAGGTAGCCGTCAGCCCAGATCCGTGTGCGGATAACTGTATTTTTATTTACAAGGATTTGATGGGTATATATGATGGAATTTTCATCCGGCTCGGTACCGTCGAGTGTATAACGGATAACCGCATTAACGTCATGCCAGGACAGGTTGATCATCTGGGCCGACTGGTAGATACCCGGCACAGGATCAAAGTGAATACCGGCAGCACGCCTGTATGTTGAGGTATAATTATTCTGATTACCAGGGGTAGGAAATGGGAAATAGGCAGGTATACCGTTATTGTCCGGGCCGTAAGAAACATCTGCAAACTGTCTGCTGAAGGACAGGGAATCGACTATATATCCTTCTTTGCCGGTAAGGTAAACAGTTTCACCGGCAATGCTCAGCTTAAAGGATGCATGAAGACCTGTTTTGGAATCTTCCTGGTCATCAGCCCATATGAGCGAAACCCTTCCGGCGGAGAGAATCGTGCCATTCGGGAAAACCCATTTTCTGAGATCATCCGCCTCATCGCTCAGTGACCATCCTGTCAGATCAACATTTACGGTACCTGTATTGCGTATCTCAATCCAGTCTGTATATCCGCCGCCAACAGGATTCGTCAGAGTTGATTTATTGTATGCCATCAGCTCATTAATGATCACCTGTGCCCTGAGCGATGACAGGGTAAACAGCAGAAGGACAGGTATCAGGATTCTTTTTAACATGAACAGAACTTTGGTTTTGCACCGACACTTACTAATGAGCCTGTTAGTTTATGCCTATACAAATATAATACATCGGTTATTATGGTCTTACCGCAAAACACATTTTACCAGGTCAAACTTATTACAGACCACCGCCCCTTTAATATAAAATGGCGGACCATTCCTGAGAAGCCGGTGATCTTTATCAGTCCTGACAGTGGATACCTTCCTGCCGGCATCTTTCCCGGGAAAACACCCGGAAAGTGCCGGTATCAATATAATGAATAAGTAAAGACTTACATTATCTTCCAGCGTTTTCAATGTTGATCAGGGAAAAATAAGTTACAAACTATCTATTGTATAGACAAAGTACTGTTCTCCCCTGTCTTCTGTCGTGATCGCCCATTTGCCCGACGGATCTACCACTCCTGATGTGTGTGCACATCTCTCCTCACCGGTGTGTGCTGCGTCAACGGTGACTATCCACAGTTTGCCGGTGCGGGCCCTGATCTGGAGGTTGGAATCATGATAGTGCCTGTACACCTCTTCCCATTCGCCATGACCTGAACCGGTATTGGCTGCCTGGAATACTATCCTGGCACCCATTTCAGATAATTGCTGGCTAAGATGGGGATCGGGCATTGCTGTCCAGTCAGGGGTGGCCCACAGATCATTGCACACAAGTCCGGCGACGGGTATATTATTAAATGTAAAGAGCTTAAGCTCAGATGTTTCAAACAAATCCACTTCCTCTTTTCCCGGCGAAGGATTTTTCATATTGGTACACCTGAGGATCTTGCTGTGATACCCTAATAATTTACCATCCTGGTCATAGAACCTTAACTGGTCATACGGTTTGTCTGAACCTTCTTCATAAGTGCAAGTGCCGAGAGCAAGGCCGACTTTTACCTTTTTTGCATATTCTATCACTTCCGCAAGCGCTGCCCTGACTTTTTCCCTGTCGAATGAAGGAGTGTATCCGCTTAAAGAACCCTCGGGTGTCAGCAGGATGGCAGCATGTTCCTTTGCAGCGAAGTCAACAGCCTTCTTTATCGCTGTAATGTTGGAATCGATGTTGTCAGAAACAGGTATCACTGCTCCTGCGACCCTCAATTCATTCCTTTGATCCCGGAGGGTATCCCTGGTATTCCGGGGTACTGGACTGTTGTTCTGACCATAACAAGGGTTAATGCATATAAGCAGCATAAAAGCTGTGAGTACCCGGCAGGCAAATGATCCGCAGATAAAGGCAGGTGATGTCATTTTAAAATAAAGATTAGTTTGTGATTGCCCGGTCAGCTATTTTCAGGCATACTCACTGCCTGTTTTGTCGTATACTTCAAGGTCGGCCGCCCATGTGATAAACAGCCACGATGAGGCACCGTTCTCAAAATTGATTTTCATATTCGTGGATCACCGTATCCATGAAGCGGTTGGTTTCATCAACAATGACCATTCTTGACGGATCTTCCTCGAACCATTTTACTGTTCTTTTAATTCCCTGTCTGAAGGGAATGGTCGCTTTAAATTCCGGTACAAATGCTTTGATCTTTGAATTATCAAAGACAACACTTACAGCCTTGTCTCCAAGCAGGTTACCCCACATCCATCCCTGTCCCAGTGATTCAGCTACCCTGCAGATAAAGTCTGACGGGATATGCACCATATTTGCCCTGGCACCTGCTGCTTCAGCAACAGCTTCATAGATCTGGTTCCAGGTCAGCACCTCGTCAGAGGTGATGTGGAAACTGTGACCGATAGCCTGCTGGTGACCCAGCAAACCGGTGAATCCGATGGCAAAATCTTCCGAGTGGGTGATCGTCCACAGAGAGGTGCCGTCACCATGTACAATGATCTTCTTTCCTTTCCTGATCCTGTCGATGATCGTATAATCTTCCCAGCTTCCTATGGCAACAGGAATAACGGTATCATAAGTGAGAGACGGCCTGACGATGGTCATGGGAAAGTCTTGTGCACGGTATGCTGCTGTCAGTATATCCTCACAGGCAATCTTGTCACGGGAATAATCCCAGTAAGGATTTTTCAGGGGGGTTGATTCTGTTACAAAAGGAAAGGTCAGCGGCTTCTGATAAGCCGAAGCGGAGCTGATGAAAATGTATTGCCTGGTTTTTCCTGTAAAAAGCTCAATGTCACGGCTTACCTCTTCAGGCTTAAATGCAATAAAATTGGCAACAACATCAAATTCCAGGCTTTTGATAGCATCTTTGAGCCTGTCTTTATCGTTGATGTCACAACGGATGGTCTTTGCCTGTTTAAGCTCAGGCCGCTGACGGTTACCCCTGTTCAGCAGGTATAACTCATTACCTTTTTTCAGGGCCATCCTGGCACAGGCTGTGGAAATATTACCAGTTCCACCTATAAATAAAATTTTCATATTGATTTAGTTTAAATGGATGATTGTTCAGTAGGTTTATCTGAAGTAAAGTTTATTAAACAAGTGTATTTCAGCTAAAATTAAGTATTCCTGTTGATTTATTTAACTGGTAGAAAAGATATTATGTTTTAGAACCTCGTCATGTACTCTTAATGAATTATTGGGAACCTGTGATTCATTGTACCATAATCGATATATGTGATCTTTTATGAGTTAACAGTGAAAAAAAGAGGCTGTCCTTTCGAAACAGCCTCTTTTTTTAACATATGAGCAGTATATATTCATTCAGTGACGATGACACACTTATTAAGCAGCACATCCATCAGCATTCCTGAACAGATACCCTTAATAACAACCTCGGAGCCATTAGCAAGACCCATTCCTGCAAGATCAGGAGCGCCCTTCATGGTACAGATCACGCTACCGGTCATACTGGATTCCCCAAGAGTTATATTGATGGTACTGTCTGCATTAACCTCTATAACAGTGATGGTTCCGGTGACCTGGATGATCTTGTCGACATATTTCTGTGTAGCGGTGGCTTCATCAGTCTCAAAGTCATTATACAAGGCTGAAGCAGTAAGAACATAATCAGGTTTAACACCTGCCAGATCCGGGGCTTTTTTATTGAAAAGATAGAGCCCGGCAATTATGGCAATAAGCACCACGGTAACTGCACCAATAAGTATATAGCGGGTTGTTTTTTTCATAAATCGGGATGATTTTAACCGGTCGATATTATTAATACCCATGAACTTATTTTCCCATGGGAGCATAGTTCATATTTACAGTCACTTCCATTTCCTTTGCTATTTTCTCCCTGACAACCGATGGGATGGAAATGTCATAATCTTCAGGCAGGATGTTGAATTTTGAAATAGCTTTGATGGCATCGGCAAGGACCTCAATAGTCCCCTTGACAGTGACCGGTTTTGTCACTCCATGTATGGTCATATCTCCTGATACGGTAACCTCATAGGCACCTGTTTTGTTCAGATCAACACCGGCCGGCTCAGTAACAGTTCCCTTGAAGCTCGCTTTTGGAAACTTATCCGATTCAACATAATTCTCATTGAAATGTTCTTCCATCAGGGACCTGTCAAAGCGGAAGGATTTCATGAGAACCTGGAACACGATCTGGTTGGTTGCCACATCAATGATCCCTGATACCTGGTTATTGTCTGCTTTGATATCTTCAACCGGAGTATGGCCATAAAATCCAATGTATCCGTTTTTTGTCATATACTTCTGTGGTAATACTGCTACAGAAGCTAATGATAATGCTATTAAAACAATAAGTTTTTTCATAATACTGGTTGTTAATTTTCAGTCTGTACGGTTTGATTTGAGGGTAAAAACCCTTGAAATATTGAATCCAAAATGAATATCACCCTTATCCCATCTGCCTGTTGTTTCCCCGATAAATCCCTTCTCTATCATAGCCAGTGAATTGGTAAAAATCAGTTGGAACACATGTCCGCCTGTTTCAATATCGAATCCTATGGATAAGGGATTGATAACCGGGTCACTCATGTAATTATGAACAGGTTTGACCACGTAATAATATTCAAGGTTAAAACTGATACGGTTGGTTATCTTCATCCTTCCTCCCGCGCCAAGGGCATAAAGGTCATTGGGATCAAGCTCTGTAGCTACCATGTTTCTGTGCACCATGGTCGGTGACAGCTGCAGGGAAAAACGGTTGCTGAATTTCCGGGCAACAAGTACCTGGTAGACATAGGACAAGCGGGAAGAGAAATAATTTTTTCTCTCAGGGTCTTCCCATTTAAGTGAGTTGGCCGTGACTGAAGTGAAAAGGGATACTGATACAGGCATGGTCACTGCTCCGGTCGATTGCCTGAGAACACTGAATTTGGTAAATCCGTCAAATGCTTTTTCATAAGTACCTCGTCCCACGCCCAGCTCCAGCCAGTCAGTCACACCATATTCGAGGCTGAAATGGACATTAGCCTGGTCAAGCCCCCAGAGGTTATATGCTCCTGTGTTCAGCCTCCCGAAACGGTGGTGGATACGAAAATCAAGCTGTCCCTTCTTCATCCTTTCGATGGAATGACCGTTCATGATGCGAGTTGCTTTGAAGGTGGCGGAAGTATAATTCACGGGTTGTTCACTTTCCTGTTCGAGCAGGTTCATCAGGTCATCCTGTGCTAGAGCCGGCATGACAAGGAAAGCCAGCAGCAGAAGGACTGGTATCCTGGAAAGGTTATTCATATGATATTATTTTGCGGTGTTCATCAGTTGTCAGGACTGCCATGTTCCAACCATATTTCAACCTTCCTGATGAGGCAATCGTACAACTTATTTCCGTCTTTAGGCATGGGTGAGTAACCACCGGTATGATTTATTGATCTGACCACAGCAAGGATGTTGTTCTTTACATCAGAATAATTCTCAAGCTTGATATTGTTGCCGAAGCTTCCGGCAGTCGCGTTTGAATGGCATGACCAGCAGTTGTTCTGGAGAATCGGCGAAACAGTTCCTGAAAAAGTCACCTGTGCAGTATCGCAACTTCCTGCCTGGGCAACGGAAGGATACAGATATTCCTCGTTATCATAGTAACAGCCAATTGCTGTAAAAAGAATTACTGGTATGATAACAGATAGCTTTTTCATAGATGCCCTTGATTATCAGTTATCAGCAGCGCCGGCATTGATCCATAGATTAATTTTTTTTATGGTACACTCGGAAAGTGAACCTCCCGGCGGCATAAGAGGATAAGGACTGGAAGCTGTGATCACACCTTTCAGTTTTCCGTTGACAGCAATCGCATTGACCTCAGCCCAGGAGGTAAGGCGGATTCCTTTTGACGGATTTGATCCACTGTGACATGAACGGCAGGATTGATAGATGACAGGCCATACGAAACCTGAGAATGTTACTGGAGTAAGAGTGTCGCAGCCTGTCTCACAAACCTCATTGAGCGCTCCATAGGAGATCCAGTTATAGATCGAATCTTTCTGGGCCGATGTCAGGGCCTGGTATGGTGGCGGAGGCATCCTGTCCTCGGATTCTGTTACCGTGATCTTCTCATAAAGTACGCTTCCGCCCGGATTGTTCGGTTTGACAGCCTTAAGAGTATTGGTGTAATCAGAGAAATTATAACCTTCTGCGTGGGTGTTCTTGTCATGACATCCTGAAAAGGCGCAGCTTGCAACCAGTAACGGTTGTATATCGCGCTCATAACAGGCCCTGGGATTCACATAAGGCTCAATAATTGTCGTATCTGGAGGATTCTCAGTGGTGTCAGGAGGATTGGAGCTGGTGTCGGGACAGGTGGTGTTTTTTGCACCCTGTTCGATCCAAATCCTTATGAGTGTCCTGTTTTCGAGTGACAGAGGCTGGTCAGGAGGCATCATGTATTCAGACCAGATGGAGGTGAGTGAGGTATATGCCGGACTGGCAGAAGAATTACCCGGTTCAACAGCAGAAAGGATGCCGTCATAACTGTTCAGCACATAATCAGATTCTCTGTCCTGACCATGACATCCTGAGATAGCACAACTACTTTGGAATATTGGGAGTACCTGTCCTTCAAAACAAATATCAGGTAAAAGGTCAGTTCCTGCTGCATCATGCCTGCAGGACTGTATGCCCTGCATCAGCAGCGAAACCGAAAGAATGACAAGAAGCGCCGGGATGATAATTCTTTTTACCTTCATGTCGTGTTAAAAATAGCCGCGTTAAAGATATATCATAATAAATCAAACAGACATAGGATATCTTTATTTTAACATCTATTTAAAAATGTTCTAATTATTCCTGCCGGAGTTAATTTCGGATTCCTGTCCTTTCCGGATCTTCCTGCCTAAAGCTAATCTTTGAACTCCTGTTGCAAATCAACTTCATCAATGATGTCGGTTTAACAAACTAAAATACTAATTTTAGCGGTTCTTTTTAATTCAGGTAACTCGTTGTTAAACCTAAAAATTTTCGGATGAAAATTATCACATTCCTGGCAGGCCGGTGCGGCAGAATCTGTATTCAAGATTCGCAAATGATCATTCTGTTGTTCTCACTTTTTTTATTCACAGCTGGTTGTTCAGAAAAGAAAAACTCCATTTCTTCCGGCAGGTTCAACCGGTTTGGAATGGTTTCTGTCGAGGTGGAGGTTGTTGAACCACGGCCTTTGCTGAATGAGTTTTTCACCACGGGCACTGTGCTGGCAAATGAGAAAGTGGAGCTGCGGAGTGAGGTATCCGGGCGTATCACAGGTATCTATTTTGAAGAAGGATCAGATGTCAGCAAGGGAGCCCTTTTGCTGAAGATCAACGACAGTGAATTACAGGCGCAGCTGACGAAGGTTGAAGTACAGGAGAAGCTTGCCGCTCAGGAAGAATACAGGAACAGGCAGATGCTTGATATGAAAGCTGTCAGCCAGGAGCAGTATGACATATCGCTGAATGAGCTTAAGGCGGTGCAGGCTGAAAAACAGTTGCTGGAGGCGCAGATAGCAAAAACGGAAATACTGGCACCACTGTCGGGCAGGATAGGCCTTCGTTATGTCAGTCCGGGCAGCTATCTGCCCTCTAACTCACTCATTGCCACACTTCAGCAGATTGATCCGGTGAAAATTGAATTTTCCGTTCCGGAAAAATACAGCCTGACAGTTAAAAAAGGGATGCCTGTAAGGTTTACAGTAGGAAATATTGACCGTACCTTCGATGGTACAATTTATGCTGTTGAATCAGGTATCGATCCACAGACGCGCACCATCAGGGTCAGGGCGACCAGCCCCAATCCGGGATCGATACTTATACCCGGCACTTACGCAAGGATAAACATTATCCTTGAGAAGATACCGGATGCTCTGACCATACCCTCAGAAGCGCTGATTACCGGAATGGAAGGGAATAAAATATATATCTGCAGGAATGGTATGGCTGTATCTGTACCTGTCACCACAGGCATACGCACAGGAACAGATGTTCAGATCACTTCAGGCCTCAGTGCAGGTGACAGCCTGATAACAACAGGCCTGTTGCAGATTTCCAACGGTATTACTGTCAGCGTAAGAACAGCAGACAGGTCAGCTGACAGTATCAGGGTACAATAATAATCACAGGAGAACAGAAAAATGAACCTTTCGGCAATCTTTATCAACAGGCCTGTCCTGGCAACGGTACTCTCCATACTGATCCTTCTCTTTGGAGTGATCGGTTATACTTTTCTTGGTATCCGCGAGTATCCCAGTGTTGACTCTCCCGTTGTCACCGTCACCACATCCTATCCCGGTGCCAATGCAGACGTTATTGAGAGTCAGATAACCGAGCCGCTCGAGGAAAGTATTAACGGGATTGCAGGTATCCGTACCCTGAGCTCCTCTTCACGTGACGGCTCCAGCAATATCAGTGTTGAATTCAAGATCGGGACAGATATGGAAGCTGCATCCAATGACGTGCGTGACCGTGTTTCCCGGGCGATACGTAACCTGCCGCCGGACGTCGATCCGCCCAGGGTGGTGAAATCTGATGCCGATGCCAATCCGGTTTTTGTTCTTACCATCCAGAGTGATAAAAGAAGTCTTCTTGAGCTTTCGGAGATAGCGAATAATTTTTTTAAAGAACGCCTGCAGACAATACCCGGTGTGAGTGAGATCCGCATCTATGGAGAGAAAAAATATTCTATCAAGCTACTTATTGATCCCCTGAAACTTGCCGGTTATGGTCTCACACCCATTGATGTGAGGGATGCCCTGAACCGTGAAAATGTTGAGTTGCCTACAGGAAGTATAGAAGGTTATGGCACAGAGCTTTCTGTCAGAACTTTCGGTCGCATCAGCTCTCCTGAAGAGTTTAATGATCTGATTATCCACGAGGAGGGAGGTACCCTTATCAAGTTCAGGGATATCGGCAGGGCTGTGCTGGCTCCCGAGAACGAGAAAACCCTCCTGAGAGGCAACGGGGGCGTTCCCATGATGGGTATTGCCCTGACCCCGCAACCCGGGGCAAATCATATCGACATTGTCAATGAGTTATATAAGCGTCTGGAACAGTTGCGTAAGGATATGCCTAAGGATATTGTCTTAGGCACTAACCAGGACACCACCGTCTCCATCAGGAATGCCATCACTGAGGTTCAGGAGACTATCCTGATCGCTTTTTCGCTGGTTGTACTGGTGATCTTTCTATTCCTCCGCGAATGGAGGACAACCCTTATTCCGGTATTTGCCATACCCATATCCCTCATCGGGTCATTCTTTGTTATGTACCTGGCGGGTTTCACCATCAATATCCTGACCCTGCTGAGCATTGTACTTGCAACAGGACTAGTGGTGGATGATGCCATCGTGGTCCTTGAAAATATTTACAGCAAGGTCGAGAAGGGCATGCAGCCCCTGGAGGCCGGTTATGCAGGGTCAAAAGAGATATTTTTTGCCATCATCTCCACCTCCATAACACTTGCAGCAGTATTCCTTCCTATTATATTCCTGCAGGGACTTACCGGTAAACTGTTCCGTGAGTTCGGGGTGGTGATGGCCGGTGCGGTGCTCATATCAGCCTTTGTCTCACTCACGCTGACACCGATGATGGGTGCTCGCTGGCTGAAGCATAAAACTCATCATAATGCTTTTTATCTGCGGACCGAACCTTTCTTCAACAGACTGATCACAGGATACAACAGGTATCTTAATAATTTCCTTAAGCGCAGATGGCTGGCATTCATTATCATCGCTGTCGCATTACTGATTATCGGCATCATCTGGCCCATGCTTCCCGGCGAACTTGCCCCGCTTGAGGATAAAAGCCGGATCGCTGTTAATGCAACCGCTCCCGAGGGCACATCCTATGAAAAGATGGATGCATACATGATGAAGCTCATCTCCATTGTTGATACCCTGCCGGAAACAGACAGTTATATAGCGTTGACATCACCGGGTTTTGGTTCATCGGCCACAAACAGCGGATTTGTGAGGATGACCCTCACCCCTCCGCGTGAACGGAAAAGATCACAACAGGAGCTGGTGAATTATCTTTCCGGGATAGTACGTCCTCTTACCTTTGCACGTACGTTTGTCACCCAGGATCAGACAATTGGCAGCGGCAGGGGCACCGGCCTGCCTGTCCAGTATGTCATCCAGGCTCCCAACCTGGATAAGCTTAAGGAAGTATTGCCTGTGTTTATGAAGAAAGCCCAGGAAGACCCGACCTTCCAGGTGGTGGATGTAAACCTGAAGTTCAACAAACCTGAGATGACCATTCTTATTGACAGGGAAAGGGCAAGGACCCTTGGTGTTACCATACGGGATATTGCCGAGACGCTGCAGCTGTATTTCAGCGGCCAGAGAATGGGATTCTTCATCAGGGATGGCAAACAGTACCAGGTAATAGGACAGGCTGACAGGCAATACCGTGACAGGCCCCTGGACCTGAGCACTGCATACGTGAGAAACCGGCAGGGAGAACTGATACAGCTGGATAATATTGTTCAGATATCCTACCGCAGCAGCCTGCCCCAGTTATTCAGGTTTAACAGGTACATCGCCGCAACTGTTTCTGCTTCAACAAGCAGCGGATACACCCTCGGGCAGGGTATCGAGGCGATGGACCGCATTGCATCTGAGGTGCTTGATGATACTTTCTCGACAAGCCTGACAGGTGTGTCCAGAGATTACAAGGAGAGCTCCAATACCCTGCTGTTTGCATTCCTCCTTGCACTCATACTCATATACCTCGTGCTTGCCGCACAGTTTGAAAGCTACCGCGATCCGCTCATCATCATGTTCACTGTGCCTCTGGCTATTGCAGGTGCCCTGCTTTCACTCAGGTTGTTCGGACAGACACTGAACATCTTCAGCCAGATAGGTATGATCATGCTGATCGGTATCGTGACCAAGAATGGCATACTGATAGTTGAATTTGCCAATCAGAAAAAGGCTAAGGGGGCAGCCCTGGTGAAAGCAGTGGCAGACGCGGCCACACAACGCTTCAGACCTATACTCATGACCAGCCTGGCAACAGTGCTGGGTGCCCTTCCCATAGCACTGGCATTGGGTGCCGGGGCGAAAAGCCGCGTATCAATGGGGATAGTCGTTATTGGCGGACTCCTGTTTGCACTGATCCTGACCCTTTTCGTGATACCTGCCCTTTATACCTACATGTCACAACTGAAAAAACCACGGCCATGAAAATACATAGCGTTTACCTGTACTGCGGCCTCCTGTTTTTCACCGGTGCCGTCGTATCTGCCCAGGATACACTTGATCTTTCACAGGCACTGGCGATTGCCCTTGAAAATAACTATGGCATATCCCTGGCAAAAAATGAGTCAAGGATAACAGAACTGAATAATTCACCGGGTAATGCAGGCATGCTCCCCAGTCTTGATGTCACAGCGTCAAGAACAAGGAACGTGAATAATACCTACCAGAAATATTTTGATGGCAGGATAAGGGAAGGGAACAATGCTGTGTCAAATTCCATTGCTTCGGGGATGCAGTTAAGCTGGACCATATTTGACGGATTCAACATGTTCATCCAGAAGAAAAAGCTGGAGGAACTGGAAGCGATGGGTGCTTCAAAGCTGCGATCGGTGATTGAGAATACAGTTGCACAGGTGATACTCGCATACTATGATATAGCAGTACAGGGCAGGCTGGCAGATGTGTACCTGGAAGCCGTCCAGCTTTCCTGGGAAAGGAAAAAGTTCGCCAGGGCGATGATTGATATAGGCAGCGGATCTGAACTGTCATACCTCCAGTCTGCTGTTGACCTGAACTCAGACTCAGCCATTTACATGCAGCAACTGGTGGTCCT
>Ga0172363_10000853_pt1 | contig 23946 bp, 21 predicted proteins | sample LakKivs2_kivu2a2_FD_114541 | JGI IMG/M metagenome (GOLD analysis project Ga0172363, IMG submission 114541) | Sediment microbial communities from Lake Kivu, Rwanda - Sediment s2_kivu2a2 | ecosystem: Environmental > Aquatic > Freshwater > Lake > Sediment | place: Rwanda: Western Province, Lake... | reverse complement strand
TTCATCCGGGAGCCTGACCCAGAAAAACTCGAACTCGATCGGCGCCGGGCTTCCGTCGGATGGATCGTTCTCATAGTGCCGCCAGGTGGCGGGGGCCTCTCCGCAGAACTCGAGGTGGAAGAAATAGCGGCGGTGGATTTCTGCTCGACCGTACGCAGCCAGATCGTAATCCTGCACGCCGAGGAACGACCGTATTTCCAGCTCGTCGAGCCCGGTCTCCTCGCGGGCCTCCCGCAGCACGGCCTCTTCTGGGGCTTCGCCTTCCTTTATCGTCCCAGCCGGCACCTGGATGCCGGCTTCAGGGAATGCCGGATGGCTGAAGACCAGCAGCTTATCGCCCTGTGTGATGTAGGCAACCACCTTCCCAGTGATGGTCTTTGATGTCGTGGTGCTGTTTGCAATATGAAGCATGGTGGACGCCCCGCTTCAGCGGGGAATTCCCGGCTCAATAAACCGTTCTTCTACCTTCTTGAACAAACTGCACAATCCAACCAGGACGCCTTCAAATCGCCGGGATGCTCACCGCGCCCCCGCAAGCCTGATGAACAGGATCACTTCCAGCGCCTCGTACACCGCCGCGACGGCCAGCACGAGCACGACCAGCACGTACACGCGCAGTGAGCGCTTTACCCCGATCACATATCCCTGCCTGCGGCTGGTAGCATCCACGCTCTGCGGCCACAGGAAGGCCCGGCCATGGACGTAGGCAGCCAGCATGGCCAGGATGTACGCCTGTCCCTCCAGGATCAGCGTGAGCGAATGGGGGATCATGATCAGGCGCAGCTCAGGCGCGGCCGGAGACAGCATCAACCCCCATAGCACGGCCCGGTACGCGCCTACCAGCAGCCCGCTGAACGGGACCACCAGCGAGGGTAGCGTAATCACAGCGATGCTCCCGACGATCAGGTTCACGACGAAGGTCAATGCCACGGCCGACAGGACCTGCCCGCCGCTGTAGGCACTGCCCACCACTGCGAACGGCCCGCTGGTGAACGCGCCACCCGCAGCCTCCAGCAGCGTTTTCTGCAGTGACGGATTGAACGCCACGTAGATCATCCCCACGACCACCAGCCCATAGTAGACCACGTTCAGGACGATGTAAGCACGGCGGCACTCCTTGACTATTTCCAACGCACTGCGGAGCACTTTCATCAAACTCCTCCTTCATTGTGTAGGACAGGATGCCATCTTGCCCTGCTTTCGGATGGACAAGGTGGCATCTTGTCCTACATCGGAGTGCTTAACTCCACAGCCCGGTCAGGAATCTCACCTTCTCGACTGTCTGGTAGTTGTCGCCCCCTTCGTGATTGTTGTACCGGTAGATGCGCATGTCTTTGGGCCCGGCGAAGTAATTGTACGCTGCGAAGACGGTCGAAGGCGGGCAGATCAGGTCCATCAGGCCCACCGAGAAGAGCGCACGGCTGTTCGAGCGGGCCGCAAAGTTGAGCCCGTCGAAGTACGAAAGCGTGTGGAAGACGGTGTCCACTTTGTCCCGGTGCGTGTGGCAGTATTGGGTAATCTCGCTGTAAGGCGAGGCGTCGGTGATCTCGAGCGCGCGGCAGTAGTGGCACAGGAAGGGTACGTCGGGCATGATCACCGATATAGCAGGCTCCAGTCCGGCGGCGGCGATAGTGATCCCGCCGCCCTGGCTGCCGCCGGTAGCAGCGATGCGCCCGGCATCCACGGCCGGGTGAGAGCGCGCCGCTTCGACCGCTCGCACACCGTCGGCAAAGACCCGGCGGTAGTAGTACGTCCTGGGGTCCAGGATGCCGCGGGTCATAAATCCAGGATAGTGAGGGCTGGACCCGGCCGGCTCGGGATCGGGCGTGTCGCCCTGCCGCCAGGCGCTGCCCTGGCCGCGCGTGTCCATCACCAGGTGGGCAAACCCGGCGCTGCTCCACACCAGCCAGTCGGTGGGGAAGCCGCGCCCGCCGCCGTAGCCCAGGTATTCTACCACGCAAGGGAGCGGTTCCTGGCGCTGCCTGGGCAGCAGCAACCACCCTTTGATGGGCTGGCCGCCGTAGCCGTTGAAGGTGACGTCGAAAGCTTCCACCGTGCGCAGCCCATAGTCCACCCGTTCGAAGGCGGCGTTCAGCGGAAAGGTGCGCGCCTCTGCCAGCGTTTGCTGCCAGAAGGCGTCGAAGTCGGATGGCTCCTCACGCGGCGGCCGGTAGATTTTCAGTTGTTCCAGAGGCAGGTCGAAGAACATCGTGTGAACCCCTTTCTGAGTTGAGTTCAGACCGTCCAGTGACTGTGGTCGCGCCCCGCCGCGTGCAGCCGCTGGTGGAGTGCCTCCTGCGCCTGCTCGAACACGCCCCGGATGCGCGCCTGCCGCTCCGGGTCGGCCGGGATGGAGAGTGTGTCGAGCCAGGCCATGCCTCCGTCCAGCATGGTCATCATGTAGGTCGCGTCGGACGGGCTGAACTGGCGTTGCTCCCCCACGGCCACGTACACCGGCGACGTATGCGCGGCGATGGGGATCGGCCAGCCGTGCCACACCTTGTAGCGGCTGACGCAGCGGGCTGCTACCCACGAACTCCCCTCCAGGCGCAGGTTGACCTTGAGCGTGAGCCGCCGCGCCCCTTCGGCAAGCTCAGGGCAGGCTCCTTCGGCAAGCTCAGGGCAGGCTCCCGCCTCGGACGTTTCACTGGCGACCACGCGGCCATTGACCACCACCTGCAGGGCGTGGAAGGGCAGCACCGACTGGGCCCACGCCTCGACGCCCAGCGTGCCACCGCCGCCTGGCAGGCGGATCTCCTCGCCGAGCGTCTTTCCCTCAACCGTCAGCCCGATCACGGGGCCGCTGGTGGTGAACGTGCGGCCGGCGCGGATCGCCCTGGCCCAGTTCTGGAAGGTGAACTCTTCGCCACGCAGGTCGGCGTAGGTGCGCACGCCGCCCACCGGCATGCCGGCCCACATCTTGTCCGTGCCGCCCACCGCCGCCACGCGATAGCCACAGTTCAGGAAGCGGTACCACTCTTGCATCTGAAAGTCGTCCAGGTGGGGGCCAAAGGTGCGGATCTCCACGCCGTCCACCTTCTCCAGGATCAGGTCGGCCACCACTTCGCAGTAGGGGATGGGGAAGTGAGGGATGATGACCACCGGCAACTCGATCTGGAAGGTGCCGTCCACGTAGGCGTATTGGGTGTGGCCCAGCTTCAGGTCGGCCCCGTAGTCTTCGAACCAGCCGTCGTTCACTTCGTGGCGGTGGCCGTAGGGGGGCAGGTAGCGGCCGTCGGGCGCGCGGAAGTGGACGCGGGCAGGCGTAGGCCGGCCGGTGGAGGCGTCCTCGACCGTCACGTGCACCCACGCCTTGCGCGGAGTGAGGAGTTCCACCAGTACCTGCCCATCGTCGCTCGTGGCGCTGCCGGCCTGAAAGACCGGCTGCATGGGTACTCCCCGCCCGGCCACCTGCAAGATCGCGTCGGCGCTGGCGGTGACGTCGAGGATGACCTGGCGCGTTGGCTCCAGGGGGATTGGTTCCTCCCCCCAGCCTGCCACCGGCGCGGCCAGCCACTCCTGCGGCACGAAACTGGGCACGGCGTACCGGCGGGCGATGGTCCCCAGGTCCACCTGCGCCTCCACGCCGTCCAGCGTCATCTCGGCCGGCAGCGTGACGCGCAGCGACTCCAGCCGGCGGCGGCGCAAGGGATGCTCCTCACCTTCGTAGAGCGTGATCGCGGCAACCGCCAGCCGGTCGGCGCCGCTCGGCTCCAGGTGGATGGCTCGGATCTCCCGGTCGGGATAGGGGTTCTCCAGTGCGTACAGCCAATAACTGGCCGGTTCGTTGCTGGCCTCGCCCACTCCGGTCTGATACCCGCCCCAGGCTCCGGCCGGGTAGGGGCCACGAAAATCGAGCGGCACGTCCTCCTGGTGGGGGCGGGCGGCGAAGGCGCGTTGGCCCCAGATGAGCGCCGCCTCGTTGACCTCGAAACGGCGGCGGATGGGCTGCCGGTGCTCGGAGCCGTCGGCGTAGACCAGCACATAGTCGGCCAGGTGCTCGCCGGGCCGCGGGATCAGTCCCGCCGGGGTATCGGGCGGATGTGAGGGGTCTGCCGGGTCGTGGGAATTGTTGCACTTGACCATTGTTCTCCTCCTCGAAGTCACATCTTCCGTGTTGATGGGGGTGTTTGTGGCCATCCCTGGCCATCCTGGGTGGGGATTATAGACCGGTCGGGCGGGGCGTCAAGTCGTCAGGCCAAGGGGCGGATACCGATTGTGTCGTTTTGTGTTATACTTGTCTCCGGCACGCAGGTTGTCGGGATTGAACCAATTGGCTTGCTCGCAGGTATCCTATTTGTATGGTTTTGCTATCCAAGCCGCGACTGCTCAAAGTGGGAGGTAAAATGATCGCCGAAATCGCCGCCCGTGTGCGCGAGAATATCCAGAAGGTCATCGTCGGCAAGGACGAGGTGATTGACCTGGCGTTGGTCGCCGTCCTCTGCGAAGGGCACATTCTGATCGAGGACGTGCCCGGCATCGGCAAGACCACGCTGGCCCGCTCGATCGCTGCGAGTTTGGGCTGTACCTTTCGCCGCATCCAGTTTACCCCCGACCTGCTGCCGTCCGACGTCACCGGCATCAATTACTTTAACCAGAAGACGCAAGAGTTCGAGTTTCGTCCTGGGCCGGTCATGGCGCAGGTCGTGCTGGCCGACGAGATCAACCGCGCCACGCCACGCACCCAGTCGGCGCTGTTGGAGGCGATGCAGGAACGCCAGGTCACGCTAGATGGCCAGACGTATCCCCTGCCCCGTCCTTTCCTCGTGCTGGCCACGCAGAACCCGATCGAGCTGGAGGGCACCTTTCCACTGCCGGAGGCGCAGGTGGATCGCTTCCTGATCAAACTCCCCATCGGCTACCCGACGAAGGAAGAGGAGCACGCCATCCTGCTCCGCTTCGAGCGGCAGGATCCGTTGAAAGACCTGGCACCGGTCGTCACGCCTGAAGAACTGCTCAGCGTGCAGCGACAGGTGCAGGCGATACGGGTCGAGGAGTCGGTGCGCGGTTACGTCGTGGACGTCGTCCGCGCCACACGCGGTCACCAGGACATCCAGTTGGGCGTCAGCCCGCGCGGGACGCTCGCGCTGTACCATTGCGCCCAGGCGCTGGCCGCCATCCGCGGGCGCACGTACGTTCTGCCCGACGACGTCAAATTGCTGGTTCCCTACATCCTGACCCACCGCATCCTGATCAGTCCCGCCACCCGGCTGAGAGGGCGCCAGTTGGCCGACGTGTTGATGGACGTGATCGAGACGGTGCCGGTGCCGGTGGAAAGACTTTAATTGGGTGTAGCCGTGGCAGCGAGTAGGGCACAGGAACATTCGGACGAGCGTCGCACTCAATTCAGCCCCGTCTGGTTTGAGATGGCAGGGTTGCTCATCGTCGTTGGCCTGATCGCGCAACAGCGCGCGCTCTTCGTCCTGGCTGCCTGTATCTTGACCGTCATCCCGTGTGCCTGGTGGTGGAAGCGCATGTCGCTGCGCCACGTGGAGTACGAACGGCGCTTCGACAAGCGGTGTGCCTTCCCTGGCGAGACGTTCGAGATGGTAGTCCGCATCACCAACCGCAAGGTCCTGCCTTTGACCTGGCTGGAGCTCAGCGACGAAGTGCCCATGGCGATGCCCCTGGTGCGGAGCATGCTCATGCCGACCCACATCCCCCACATCGGCACGCTTAACAACGTGCTCTCGATGCGCTGGTACGAGCGGGTCAGCCGGCGCTACGAGTTGAGATGTACCGCACGGGGTGTCCACACACTGGGACCGGTGCACATGAGGTCGGGTGACCTGTTCACGCTGTTCGAGGCGCGGGAGACCTCTCCGTCGAGCGACCGGCTGGTCGTCTATCCCCACATCTGGCCGCTGGAGGACCTGGGGCTGCCATCCAAGGAGCCGTTCGGCGAGCGCAAGGCCCACCGCCGCCTGCTGGAGGATCCGCTGCGCACCGTCGGCATCCGCGACTATCACCCCGAAGACAGCCTGCGGCACATTCACTGGAAGGCCACGGCCCATCGGGGCCAGTTGCAGGTACGCGTCTTCGAGCCGGCCGCCACGCCCACCCTGGTCATCCTGCTGAACGTCTCCACGTTCGCGCACAATTGGGAGGGTGTCCTTCCGGAACTGTTCGAGCGCACGATCAGCGTAGGAGGCTCGATCGCCACCTGGGCGGTAGGACAAAAGTACAAGGTGGGGCTGGTCGCTAACGGTTGTATGCCGTTCTCTGACCAGCCGATCCGCGTGCCGCCAGGGCGTTCACCGGGCCAACTGGCCGCCGTCCTGGAGGCGTTGGCCTGCGTGACCAGTTTTGCCACGCTGTCCATGCCGGAACTGCTGCGCCGGGAGAGCCCCCGGCTGCCCTGGGGAGCCACGCTCGTCGTCGTGACGGCCATCGTCACCGACGGGTTGGCTGCGGCGATCCTGGGGCTGCGGGACGCCGGGCGGCAGATGGCGTTGGTCTCACTGGCTGAGGAAGCGCCTCCTCACATGGAGCGGGTCGCCATTTTTCACATACCTTCCTCCACGCTGGCCTTTCAGCGTCTGGACAGGGGACCTGACGATGCGCTGGCGGCGCTGCAGGCCGCTGGACTGGCCACGCGGGAGGTGCGGGGGTTTTAACGCGGATTACAGGACAGGAGCGGATCGCTACAAGCAGCCGGACTGGCCGCACGGGAGGTGCGAGGTGGATAAAATCGGCGCGTATGCCCGCCGCGAGTTGGTGTTCTTCGCACTGGGGACGATGGACGTGTGCGTCATCGCGCCTCTGGTGGGTGCATTACTGGCGGCGATCGTCCCGCTCCAGCCGTGGCCGGTCGCGGCTGCCTTACTCGGTGCAGTGCTGGCCGTCCATTATCTGGCGCGCCTGAGCCTGTGGCTGCCGCTGCGCCCCACGTTCCGCTTCGGCTCACTGGGAGTGGGGATGCTGGTGAGTGGGCTGGTCGTCGTCCACCAGGTGTTGCATGCGCAAACGCCCCTGTTGAATCCTCGCTGGTTGGCGGACATCTTGAGCAATTTCCAGGAGGAGAGCCTGTCACGCGCGGTGTTCATATTCCTGTTCGTCGTATTTCTGTGGTGGCGGGGGCTCGTGCTGGCCCAGCGCCGGCTCGATAGCAGGAGCGTCGCTTTCCGGTTTCGGCTGGGCCTCATCTTGATCGCTGTGACCACGACAGTGAGCGGGTCTGTGCTCTCCTGGCCCTATCACCGCTTCGTGTTCGCCTTTTTCTTCGCCAGCCTGCTGGGGATTGCGCTGGCGCGGGCTGAGGAGGTCGGGCAGCAATATGGGGGCAGCCAGTCACCATTCGGCCTGGGCTGGCTGGCGACGCTGGTCGCGGCCGGCCTGGCGGTCTTGCTCCTGGCTGGCGGCCTGGCGCTCTTGTTGACCGGCGAAAACATCGGCCTCGCGCTGGTGCCGATACTGCAGGTGCTGCGCATCGTCTTGTTCGGCCTGGTCTACGTCGTGGCCTGGATCGCACAGATCGTGATCGCTCCACTGGTTGCCCTGTTCCAGCAACACGAACTCGGGCGCGTGTTTGAGCAACTTTCGCGCAGGATGACGCCGCCTGAAGCGTCTGAGGTGGAGAAACAGACCCAAGCGCTGCCCTTGACGGCTGCACAACTGGCGCGGCTCCGGCTGGTCGGGATCATCGGCGGCGTGTTGCTGGTGCTGGTGCTGGTGGTCCTCTCACTCCGCCGCATGCGTTCGCAGGCGCGCTGGCAGCGCGGCGAGGAGCGTGAGTCGGTGTGGGAGGGGGCGCACCTACGCCGCGGGCTGCGCGACCTGTTGCGGCGCGGGCGTCAGCGGCTGGATGACGCGGCGGCAGCGCTACGGCGTTCTCGCCTGGGCCGCTTCTTCGCTGCCATGACGATCCGCCGCATCTATGCCTATATGGGCGCTTTGGCCGCAGAGGGGGGGTATCCCCGCGCTCTGCACGAGACTCCCTACGAGTACCTGCCGGCACTCGAGCAGGCCTTCCCCGGCAATCACGAGGAGATTGTCCGCATCACCGAGGCCTACGTCGCCGTACACTATGGGGAGGTACCAGAGCAGCCGGAGGAGCTGGCGCTGATCCAGGCCGCATGGGAAAACATCCACCAGTCAAACACACGAGCCCAGCCCATGTAATCGTAGAAGCCTAATTTGACCAGCACGACTTGCGTAATACACTGTTTGTGATATAGTGGAACTGTGGCGGGCAGGCGGGGTCCTGCCCGTCTTGCATGGTGTTTCGTGGTTTGGCGGGGAGAGCCAACCGGGGTTCTTGTGGTGAGTCCAACGAGGGTTGTAAATCCGATCATTCTTGGGTGGGGAGAGTCGCCTGGGCGATCCTCCCCACTCCTCTTTGAAGGGCAGGTGATACGATATGTGTAAATACATTTTCTGTACCGGTGGAGTGGTCAGCAGTGTGGGCAAAGGGGTGACGGCGGCCTCCGTCGGGCGGGTGTTGAAGGCGCGTGGCGTGCACGTCTCGATCCAGAAACTCGACCCCTACATCAACGTGGACCCGGGGACGATGTCGCCCTACCAGCACGGCGAGGTGTTCGTCACCGACGATGGGGCTGAGACCGACCTGGACCTGGGCCATTACGAGCGCTTCATTGACGAAAACCTGACCTGCGCCAGCAACGTCACCACCGGCCAGGTCTACGCGGAGGTCATCGGCCGGGAACGGCGGGGCGACTTTCTCGGCGGCACGATCCAGGTGATCCCACACATCACCGACGAGATCAAGCGTCGCATCGCGCTGGTGCACGAGCAGAACGGGGCCGAGGTCGTGATCGTCGAGGTCGGCGGTACGGTCGGCGATATCGAGGGGCTACCTTTCCTGGAGGCCTTGCGCCAGATGCGCCGGGATGCAGGTGTCCAGAACACACTCTACATCCACGTCACGTTCCTGCCCCACATCGGCGCCACCGACGAGTTGAAAACCAAGCCCACGCAGCACAGCGTGCGCGAGCTGCGCTCCATCGGCATTCAGCCCGACGTCATCATTGCCCGCGCCGACTACCCGGTGGACGATGCACTATGTGACAAGATCGCGCTCTTCTGCGACGTCGAACGGCGCGCCGTCGTCCCGTTGGTGACCATGCCGGTGTTGTATGCGGTGCCGTTGGTGCTGGAGGAGGCCGGGCTGGGCGACTTTATCGTCGAACGGCTGGGGTTGGACGCGGGCGCCCCGGACCTGATGGAGTGGCGTGACCTCGTGGACCGCATCCGCGCTCCCAAGCCGTCGCTGCCGGTTGCCATCGTCGGCAAATACGTCGAACTTCACGACGCCTACATCAGCGTGCGCGAAGCGCTGGTTCACGCGGCACTGGCGCACGGATGGGACGTTGACGTGCGGTACGTCAGTTCTGAAGCGCTGGAACGCGGCCAGGGCTGGGATGAGTTGAAAGACGTGGCTGGCGTCGTCGTGCCGGGTGGCTTCGGCGAGCGGGGAATCGAGGGCAAGGTCGCCACCGCACATTGGGCGCGCGAGAAGCGGGTGCCCTACCTGGGATTGTGCCTGGGCTTGCAGGTGATGATGGTCGAGCTGGCCCGTCACGCGCTGGACAGCGAGGAGCCGAATAGCGTCGAGTTCAATCCACACACCCGCCATCCGGTGATTGACCTGCTGCCCGAACAGCGCACAGTCGTAGAGATGGGCGGCACGATGCGCCTGGGCTCATACCCTTGCCGCCTGGTGCCCGGGACGAGAGCGGCGGCGGCCTATGGGGTGCCAGAAGTTCAGGAACGGCATCGCCACCGCTTCGAGGTGAACAATACCTACCGGGACCTGTTGGCAGGGGCGGGACTTGTATTCAGCGGGCTTTCGCCCGATGGACGGCTGATCGAAATCGCGGAGTTGGCCGAGCACCCCTTTATGGTCGGCAGTCAGTTTCACCCTGAGTTCAAATCCCGTCCCACCCGGCCCCATCCGTTGTTCAAGGCTTTCATCGCTGCTGCCATCACCCAATGCCAGATGTAGGGCAAGATGGCAGCTTGTCCTACAATATACTTGCCAAATCTATACCTTTGTGCTATGATAGCGCTTGTTGCGCGCCTGCGGGCGGGCTTTCCGCTCCTGGCAAGTGAGTCCAGGGGCAATCCCGTGGAAAGGAGGTGAACCGTCCAGTGCGCAGTTACGAGCTAATCTTCATTGTGCACCCAGAGCTAGAAGGGGATGCCCTGATCGCTGTTACAGAGCGGGTGACAGGCTTGGTCGAGCGTAACGGCGGTAAGGTCACGCAAATCGAGCCCTGGGGACCGCGTCGGCTGGCCTATCCCATTCGGAAGCAATGGGAAGGCCAGTACGTGTTGATGCGGCTTGAACTGGAATCTCGGGGAGTGGCAGGGTTGGAGCGTGACCTGAGACTGGTTGAGCCGGTCTTGCGTCACCTGATCGTGTGTGCTGATTAGTAGGGCAGGCTTGCCAGCCCGCCACTTGCCGCTTGATGTACCTTGTTAAGTTGTGGGGAGTGAGAACGCTATGGTGAGGGGGCTGAACAAAGTAATGGTGATTGGTAGCGTGGGGCGTGACCCAGAGATGCGTTACATTCCCAGTGGGAAGCCTGTGACGTCGTTCAGTGTCGCTACCACCCGCAGTTGGACGAGCTCGGAAGGACAGCGGCGCGAGGAGACCGAGTGGTTCAACGTAGTGGCGTGGGGCAATCTGGCTGAGATTTGCAAGCAATACGTTCGCAAAGGGCAGCAGGTATACGTCGAAGGGCGTTTGCAGACGCGCAGTTGGGAAGATCACGAAGGAAAGAAGCGTTTTCGTACTGAGCTGGTAGCGAACGAAATGATCTTGTTAGGGGGGGGCCGTGAGGTTTCGGAGGCCGTAGGACCCGCCGGGGGAGATGAGGAGGAATTCCCCTTCTAGCTAAGTAGCAATAGAAAGACCGGTGGATCGGTAAGGGAGGTTGAACCGTTGGCAGAGTGGGAAGATTCAGAAGATATACAGTCGCGGCCCTCGCGAGGGAGGCGAGAGCAGCGTAGAGGATCACAGTCCCGCCAGCAGCGCGGTGGCGGGCGTTGGGTCGGAAGTCGGCGCAAGACGTGCCTTTTCTGTGAGGAGAAAGTGGCTCACATTGATTACAAGCAGGCGGACAGGCTGCATAGTTTTATAACCGAGCGTGGGAAGATCCGCCCGCGACGACAGACCGGCACGTGCGCCAGGCATCAGCGCCAACTCGCTGTGGCGATCAAGCGTGCCCGCCACCTGGCGCTCTTGCCGTTTGTGGTGGAGCCTGGGCGCCCTCGTTAGTCGGGCACGGGCGAAATTGCATAACATTCGAGGCCTTTTTCTCTCAACATGGTAAAAAAAGCTAAGAAGAGCGCGTTAAAGGAACTGACGCGCAAACAGCGTTCCCGCATAGAACGGGAGAAACGTACAGAGAGACTCCTCATCCTGGGCGTGATCGCCGTGGGAGTCATAGTCGTAGGCGTCCTGGTGTATGGCTTTGTCGTCGAAAAGGTCGTCAAGGCCCGCGAGTCGGTCGCTATTGTGGGGGACACGCCGATCACGACGGCCGAGTTTCAGGCTCGGGTGCGCTTCGTGCGGATGCAGATCCAAAACGAACTCCAGTTCTGGCGCCAGCAACAACAGACACTTGATCCGACAGACCCCAGTGCGCAGAGCTATCTGGAATATATCCAGGGAACTATTCGTAATCTGGAGAGCCAGTTAGCGCCAGGCAATTCCTTGAGCATTGGAGAGCAAACCCTCGATGAGTTGATCCAGGAGGAGCTGGTGCGCCAGGAAGCACAGCGCCGGGGGGTCACCGTTGCGCCGGAAGAACTGCAGGAACAGATCGAAAGTGCCTTTGGCTACAACCGGAATCCGCCCACACCTACGCCAGAACCGACTGTCACGCCTGTGTGGTCGCTGGAGGACTTGTTCACGCCGGAACCAGGTGGCACACCTCCTTTGACTTCGACAGAGGTGCTCACCCCCACGCCGACGTCTACTCCGCTGCCAACGCCGACTCCGATGACCGAGGCGGCCTTCCGCGAGCGGTATAATGCTTTCCTCAAGTCTGTGAAACCGTTGGGGCTTTCGGAACAGCAATACCGTTCCTGGCTCGAGGCCTCCTTGCTCGCCGACAAGTTGGTGGAACAGTTCAAGGCAGAAGTCCCCGCGACGGCCGATCAGGTCAAGGTGCGTTACCTGAGCGTGAACAGCCAGGAACAGGCAGACGAATTGGCTGGCCGGTTGGATGCCGGCGAGGATTTCCAGGCGTTGTTAGATGAGGTGACGAAAGACGAGTCGGCTGCCGGATACGGGACCGAGTTGGACTGGCTGCCCAAGAGCCTGTTGGCGCGTCGCCTCGATGCGGAGGTGGCCGACCTGGCGTTTACCCTGGGAGTAGGTGAGCACAGCCAGCCGGTCCCAAGCCAGGATGGCACGCGGTATACTATCATCGAGGTCGTCGGCCACGAAGTACGGGAACTGGATCGGTCCATGCAGGAGCAACTGGGGACGACTGCCTTCCAGGAGTGGCTGGACGCGCAAATGACTCTGGTCGAGCGCAGGACGTATCAGGATCGCATCCCACTGGAACCGTAGCCTTCCCCGTTCTTTCGAGCGCCAGCGTCCGTCATTCCGAGCGCAGCGAGGAATCTCGCTCCACTCGGGGCGAAGTAAAGCAACCCGGCTTCGACGAGGAGCCGGGTTTTCACTTTATCCTATGTGCCGATGAGCCTCGATCACGTTGGGCAACCGCTCGATCTTGGTCAGCACACGGCTGAGTTGAGCCATGTTGTTGACTTGAATCGTGATGTAGATCGTGGCAATGTTTTTCCGTACTTCCTGGTTGACGGCCGCAATGTTGATGTCTTCGGCGCCGATGATGTTCGAGATCTCGCTGATCAGCCTGGTGCGGTCGTAGGCTGTGATCTGGATCGTGGCCGGCGCAGTCTGGGGGTGAGTACCCCAACTGACCTCGATCAGTCGCTCTTGATCGTTCAGGCGCAGGATGTTGGGACATTCGTGGCGATGGACGGTGACGCCCCGCCCACGGGTGACGTAGCCGATGATGTCGTCCCCCGGCAATGGATGGCAGCAGCGAGCCAGGTGGGTCAACAGGCCCCCCGTGCCCTGCACCTGGATATCCTCAACCGTTGATACGGGGGGCAGTGGTGTGAGAGGGAGTTTCTCCTCCTCCTCACGAGAACGCGTTTCGGCAATTTTGCTGACGATCTGTTGAGTGTGGATGTCTCCGAAGCCGACGGCAGCGTAAAAGTCGGCGATTTTCTCGTAATTGAAGAGCCGGGCAACGGTCTCGTGACTTAGTTTTTCCAGTCCGAGGCGTCTCAGCTCGCGCTCGACTATCTCCCGTCCCTGGGCAATACTCTGTTCCCGATCCTGGTGGCGGAACCACTGGCGGATTTTGTTGCGGGCGCGATTGGTTTTGACGTAACCCAGGGCCGGGTTCAGCCAGTCACGGCTGGGTCCCCCTCGCCGGGTAGTCAGGATCTCCACCTGATCGCCGTTCTTGAGCTGGTAATCCAGACTGACCAACTTGCCGTTGACCCGTGCTCCTCGGCAGTGGTGGCCGATCTCGGTGTGTACGTGGTAGGCGAAGTCAAGCGGTGTCGCACCGACCGGCAGGTCGATCAGCTTGCCTTGGGGGGTGAAGGCGTAAACCCGATCCTGGAAGATGTCGGTCTTCATCGCCTCTACGAACTCGCCGGCATCGGTGACTTCTTGCCACCACTCCATAAGTGAGCGCAACCAGGCAATCTTCGCTTCGAAGACCGGGTCTCGCTTGCCCCCCTCCTTGTAGCGCCAGTGGGCGGCGATGCCGTATTCCGCGGTGCGATGCATCTCCCAGGTTCGGATTTGCACCTCCAGATGCCTGCCATTGTTGCCCACGACCGTTGTGTGTAGACTCTGGTACAGATTGTTCTTTGGATCAGCAATGTAATCGTGGAACTTGTCGGAGATGGGACGCCACAGCCCATGGATGATGCCCAGGGTGTGGTAGCAATCGGCAACGGTCTGGGTAATCACGCGGATGCCTGCTGAGTCGTGAATCAACTCGTTAATCTGTTCTGTATCATGAATGTATTCCAAAGGAATTCCCAATTTCTCTATCTTGCGATAGATACCGTATATGTGCTTAAGCCGTCCGGAGATGCCAACAATAGGAATTCCCTCTTGGGTGAGTCGCTGATGCAGGACTTCGATATGGCGCTGGATTTCGCGTTCCCGAAACGTTCGTTGTTCAGCAACAAGCTTGGCGATCTTGTGATAGTGGCCAGACTGAAGGTGCCGGAAACTCAAGTCCTCCAGTTCCCACTGCCATTGCCCGATGCCTAGCCGGTTGGCCACGGGGGCAAAGATCTCAAGCGTCTCTTCGGCAATGCGTTTGCGTTGGTCTTCACTTAACGGCTCCAGCGTACGCATGTTGTGTAACCGATCGGCTAGCTTGACAAGCACCACGCGTACGTCACGAGACATGGCCAGGAACATCTTACGCAGGTTCTCCATCTGTTGCTCGTCGGGACTGAGTTGACCAATCTCGCTCAAGTCAATCTTGCTCAACTTAGTGACACCGTCTACGAGCTGCGCAACTTCCTGGCCAAAATGGCGTTCCAGATCCGCAACTTTGACGAGCGAGTCCTCGACTACGTCGTGAAGCAAGCCTGCGGCAATGGTTAGGGGGTCAAGGCGAAAGTCGGCCAGCAAGTCGGCTACCTCCAGGCAATGTTGAATATATGGCTCGCCGGAGGTGCGTGTCTGGCCTTTGTGAGCAGCCTGAGCCAACTCATACGCTTCTAGAATCAGTTGGCGGTCATTCTCACTCACTATGTCTGGGGCAGCCAGCTTATCAAGGATTGTCTGGATATTCATGTCGGACCGACTATATATCAAACGGGCCACATGGCAGAGTGGTTACCCTGGCGGCGTCTTTGGTCAGTCCTAAGCGTTCGTAGATGTCCAGGGTTTCTACTGCATACTGGCGTGCCCGGGGGGCATTACCTTGCCTCAGAACGACGTGTGCGAGTAACTCCTCGGTTCTTGCAATGTCTAGTTGCACACCTTCTTCCTCGGCAATATCCAGACTCTTTTGAGCCCACTCTTCCGCCTGATCGAGATTGCCTCTTTGCAGTTCCAACTGACCCCGGAGTCGGTAAACAACTCCTAAACCACCCGATCGCTCGCCTCGATTCTCGCGGTATGCAGCAGCTTTGTCGAGGTCGCTCTCCGCCAGTTCGTAATCTTCTTGCTCAATGGCGGCCTCAGCACGAATCCTGTGCAAGCGGGTGATCAATCGTTCTCTGAATGCTTGGACCTGACCAGTTAAGCCATCTTTGTCATAAGCGGTTTCCAGGGCTCGCTCAGTAAGACGGCGAGCAGTGGCCAGGATTTGAGCACGCTCAGTACCCTCTGTACCACGTGCTACATTGATATGTACTTGAGCTAAGTAACCAATGGTACTGAGACTCCCATTCAGATCTCCCTGGCGCTTGAATAGGCCATCTGCTTTTTCAAGGTGTTTCTGTGCTTCTTCGTTTTCTCCTGCAAAGAGCGATAGCCACCCTGTAGCATGTTCTGCCCTGGCTTCCATCAGTTCGTTTCCTTGGGCTTGGGCGTATTGCCTTACCTGTGTAAGATAATGCGTCAGTTCTGCCCAATACCCATGGGCCCACATGAGTGTTCTGAGGCGCAGTACAAGTAACGCGAATTTCTCCCCTTGCCTGTTGGCATAGCACCAATCCACTACCTCGTAGAAGTTTTTGGCCTCAACACCAAATTCGGCGTACTGTTGGCCTCTAGCTGAAAGCCGTTCGGCGAGTGACAAATAATATTCTACCCACCTGACCGTCGCCTCGCTCTTGAGATTGGGATGGTTGTTCAAATGCCCCTGGGCAAACGTGCGGGTGAGAGGCAACATGGCGAAGCGGTTGCCAAGCTTGTTGACCAGAGATAATCTCTCCAACTGCACTAATGCTTCGTCTCGACCCAGTTCGTCGTCCTCCAATCCGGCTACGTAACCTATCGCCTCTCGGCTGGCATCGGTAGCAAAGAGCGCCAATACCATCAGCAATCTGTGGGCATTTGTGTCTCGTATCAGTGCGGCAGAGCCTTCAAAGCAATACCTGGCAATGTCACTTCCTGGCTGTCCCAAGCGCTGCAATACTGACTTAATACTATAGCCAAAACCTATTTGAGCCAGATTCCATACAATGACAAGAGGCACCCCCCCGGTCAATCTATACAGATGTTCCGTTTCATCACCGCTCAGACTTATGCTACGTTTCTTACACTCCTGGGCAATGAGGTTCAAGCCGTCATCTCGTGGCATACCCATCAATCTCACCGGGTAGGCCACCTCAACCCAGTGACGGGTCGTGACGATCACTTTGGTTGGCGCTGGCGGCTCCCGCAAAAAGGCCATCAACCTTTCGTCGTCCACTGTCTCCAGGTTGTCCAGGATCAGCAGCGCGCGCTGTTGCTGCAAGATACGGCGAACCATCGCGTCTTGCTGTACCTCAGAACGAGCGCGGGTAATGTCCTGCCGGTCCAACGTCACAGATATTGTGGTATACAAATCGTTCAGTGTACGCAATGCCCCTGGTCGTGGCCGGAGACCATTGGCTGTCAGGACTGTCTCTTTGGCTGAGAACCAGATGATGACGTCGAAGCGTTCATCCTCAGGCAGTTGATGGTACTCCCGCCAATAACGGTGGGCCATCTCCAGGGCCAGGGCACTCTTACCAACTCCTCCGATACCGGCAATGATAATCACCGAGTGAATACTGTGAGGATAGGGTTTGAGCAATCGGCGCAGTTCTTTCAGCTCGCAATCCCGGCCGACGAATTGAGCATAATCAGGCTGAGGGAGATTATGACGCGGCTCCTTGCACAATTCGTTGAAAGTGATGCCCAGTATAGACAACGCAAGACCATTCAGCCGTTCAATGATCTCAGAGCGTTCTGCCCTGTTCGTGTCAGTATCGCCGTATCGCCGGGAGCGGTTGATATTTTCGGTTAAGCGCTGCTGATAGACGAGAACATCAGAATAGTGAGAATGGCTCTGTTGAATTCGACGTGTCAGTTGGCATAGTCCAGTTTCGTAGATAGAAAAATCGTCTTGCATGCTTTCTCCTTCGCTGACCAACTTGAATAGATTTCAGTATAATGCGGGCAGTGGATTTGTCAATCGTGAAAAGATGAGATATAGTCGTATCTGGAGGCGCAACCGGAGAGGAGGTACACCGTGCGTGTCATCGCAGGCAAGGCAAAGGGGCGCCGGCTAAAGTCGGTACCCGGGACAGGGACACGGCCCATCACGGATCGGGCCAAGTCGGCACTTTTCAGCATCATCGGCAGCCCCATCGTCGGCTCTCGCTTTCTGGACCTCTTTGCCGGTACCGGGCAAGTGGGGATCGAGGCATTGAGCCGGGGGGCAGCCGCGGTTGTCTTCGTGGAGCAGGCGGTGCCGGCGCTGCGTACCATCCGCGAGAATCTGGCTCACACCCGGCTGGAGGCTGGGGCACGGGTGGTGCGGGCCGACGTGTTCGATTTCCTGGCCTCTAAAATGGGGCCAGTGGGGCAGGCCCTTCGACTCCGCTCAGGGCAAGCTTTCCAGCCTGCCGGCGCAGAGGCGTTTGACTACGTTTACATTGCGCCGCCCCAGTACCGGAGTCTGTGGGTGAAGACCTTGCAGGCCCTGGACGCCCATCCCGGCTGGCTGGCCGACGACGCCTGGGCCATCGCCCAGATTCACCCGCGCGAGTACGAGGAATTGGCGCTGGAGCACCTGGTGCTCTTTGACCGGCGGACCTACGGGAGCGTGATGCTCTGCTTCTACGAGCGCCCGTCATTCTGAGCGTAGCGAAGAATCTCAGGGGTCAGATAACGACGACCCGTGTGGCCTTTTCAGGCACAGCGTCCACCTTGAATTCGCTGTAGGGAACCACCGGGTCGGTCCAGCGAAAAATCCACTGCGCAGCCTGGTTGGAGACGTTCACGCAGCCGTGGCTGTGCCGCCGCACGAAATCGTTGTGCCAATATGTGCCGTGGATGGCGACGGCCGACCAGGTAAAGTAGACGGGAAAGGCAACCCCTGGCAGGTCGTAGCGATACTCGTTTTCCCCGCCGATCATGCGCGCCGTGTGGCGCTTGTACAGCACGCGGTGCTCGCCGCGCGGCGTGGCTGCGTTGGCCGTGCCCGAAGAGATCGGTGTGCTGAAGACTGCTGTCTCTCCCTCGAAGCAGGTCAACGTCTGCGTGTCAATGGTGATCTCGACCCGCTTGTCGGAACGGCCGGGTGAGATGGGAAACAGTTCTTCAGGCGAGATGCGGCGCACAGACCAGGCTGGCACGTACGGGCCGGGTGCGTACGTGACACCCTCCTGGAGCTGGTACCACCACTTGCCATCGGTGTCCGCCGTGGCGCTGATGACGCGGTAGACGGTGCCGTAGTAGAGTTTATACCCTACGTAGCGGCTGGTAGGTTGCCAACGGGCCTCGGCGATGGGCACGCAGACCTGGGCCCAGAAGCCCGGTTTGAGCACTGCGGTGATGACCTCAGTGCTGGGCGTGTCCGCTACCGGCTGCACATAGCCGCTGTGAATGAACCCACCCTCGGTCTGGTACCAGGTCGGATTGTTGGGCCAGGGAGATTCGCCTATGACGGTAGCGTAGAGTGGAATGATCTCGTCGTGCTTCTTCCACGCGATCCACTCTGCCCCTGCGGAGGGCTCTTTGCGCACGGCCTGCCACACCCAGGTGGCGACCCGTCCGAGTGGAGCCGGCGGGGCCCCTGACGGTGGTGGATCGGTAGGTGGAGGAATGCGCGGCAGCGTCATACAGGCCAGGGCAGCGCCAGCGTACTTGATGAATTCACGGCGGTTCATTGTCTGCATCTATAGTCGTCTCCTTGCCCAACTTGGATGACAAATTATGCCACAAATTTCCACCAGCGCAAGTACCTCCCCTGAAACGGAGATTCTTCGCTCCGCTCAGAATGACGATGGTTATGGGCAGCGAACGAGCAGGAGTACGACGCCATCTGGAGTCCCTGCCGCTGGCCAATGCTCCCCGGTCGCCAGTTCCCATAGCCCCAGCCTGATGGTGTATGCCCCAGGCGGCACAGGATCAAAGCGACGCACGTCGCGCACAACTTCACCGGGCTTCCATAGCCAGAAGGGGAGCATGCCTGATAGTGGGTAACCATCGGCCTGCGTGACCAGCGTGCGCTCCGGGCCGAGCAGGTGGGCAAAGACGGTCGCGTCTGTCTCTATAGGTGCAATGACCTGCCAGTACGCGGTGAGGTGCACCCGTCCATCCTCGTCGCAGGTTGCATCCACGTCCAGCAGCGCCACGCGCTCCCCAAAGCGGGCCAGCGGTTCGCCTGGCGGGGCGGTTTCCCCTGCCGCCCCGCCGGCCTCGACCAGGTGGATGCGCCCGGGTTCGTACCGGGCCAGGTAGACGGTGCGAGTGCGGCGCACGGCGGCGGCCAGTTCCTCCCAGCCGACCGGCTGCCCGAAAAGTTGGTACGTGTAACCTGGCGGCTGGTCTACTGCGGCGATGCCGAAGGCGACGGCCTCGGCTGCATTGTGGATGCCAGTGTGGACGTAGACGAGTTCCTCGGCGGTGACACGTGCAGGCAGGGGTGTGATGCCCTCGAATCCCAGTGGATAGATGCGGTTGCGGGGCGTGATCTGCATGGGCAGGTTGGCCAGCAGCAAGGGCTGCTCACGCATAGCAGCCTCCGCTGCGTCCCAGATTACTCTGCCTGCCATCTCGTGAAGGCGCATCCCGTTTCGGACGAAGGCGTATGCTGGAGCCAGTAACGTCACGAGCAATCCGCCGGTCACCCAGGAACCCCACGCGGGGCGAAGCCGGGTGAGCCAGGCGCTCGCGGCGGCTGCCCACATCAGTGAGACGCCAGCGGTCGTCATGTACAGGAAGCGGGGGGCCAACGCGAACCAGTCGGCTTCCATCGAGACCGCCGGGGGCAACGCAAAGAGCGCAAACCACAGCGCTCCCAGCCAGAATGCGCCCCGGTTCCATCGCCAGACGCTCCACGCCAGGAATATCAGTGTCGGCAGTGCGATGAGCCACAGGCTCAGTTCAGGGTCGAGTGCCTGCCATACGGCCAACGCTTGCGCCAGTGGCGCCGTGGGATAGGTCAGGCCCTGCACCAGGTATCCTGCGTTGTGCCAGAGGTCGGAGAAGTTGAGGCCAAAGCCGGTGACCCCACTCCCGCGCATTGTGCGCCAGATGACGAGTGTGGCCGGGAACAGGCCGGCAAAGGCCAGGGGCCACCAGGAATGGCGCGGCCAGCGATGCAGTAGCCAGCCCAACCCCTCGGCCAATACGACTAGTGGCCCAACCAGCAGGCCGGCCTCGTAGTTGAAGGGGGCCAGGAGAGCGAGCAGGAGCGCCAGGCTGATCCAGTATACTCCGTGCCCCCGGCGGCCCCGGTCGTAGGCCAGCAGTGCTCCGGTTGCCATCGCGCTGACCAGCGGATTGTACACTGCGCCGGGCCATGCGATGGCCTGGCACGCGAACGGGAAAGCAGCGAACACCGCCGTAGCCACACACGCACTGTAGGGGCAGGGCTTGCCCCTGCCCTCACCCCCCGCGGCCACATGGTAGGGGCGCGGCTTGCCGGCGCCCTCCCCCACGCCCGGCTGTACCCAACATGCGGCCAGCAGGCCGGCCAGGCTCGCGGCGACGAAATGGGCAACCACGTTGAGGAGATGCAACCCCCACGGGTGCAAGCCACCGACGAGCATCCCCCACACACGCCAGAGCGTGTACCACAGGGGCCGGTAGTAGTGGTAGGGGCTGGGACTGGTCCACAGCTCGCGCCACGAGATGGATTCGAGCCAGGGAATCTGGACTAAATCGTCGGAGAACAAGGGGAGTGTAAGCGCATCCCTGTATAAGAGGACAGTGAGCACCAGCGCGACGATAGCTGAAGCGACGGCAGGATGGGTCAGAAAGCGCCGGAAGGTGTTCATCATATTATGGGTTCGTCGCCATCATGGAGCGCATGAGCCAGGTGCTCAACATCAAGCCCGTCATCTTATGCCTTTTCCTTGTCCCTGGCTGCCAGAATGATGATCTGCGCCGCAACTGCGGGAGAAATGTCGCCGGTGTTGATGGCCAGATGGTAGTACTTGAGGTCCTTCCAACCGGCGTTGTTGTGCATGGCGCGGATGTACTGCCGCTTCTCCTCGTCCGACTCGGCAATGCGCCGCCGCGCCTCTGCCTCTGTGATGTGGAAGCGCTGCACGATGCGCTGGACGCGCACCTCCGGCGGAGCGTACAGGTGAACGTGCAAGGCGCCCGGCCAATCGCGCAGGATCATCTGCCCGCCGCGCCCGACGATGACGCCGTTGCCCTGCCTGGCGAACTGCTCCATCGTCTCGCGCGCGATCCGTGTGTAGGTCTGGTCGTCGAGCGCGGATTTCTTCTCAAAGGCGCCGGGGTCCTTGCTATACAGCGAGGTCATGTCGCCGCTGATCAGGCGGGGCTTGCGGAGCATCGCCTTCTCCTTGGCCAACACGGCCTCGACGTCCACGCCCGCTTCCCTGGCAATCTGCAACAGCATGTCTTTGTCCACGCGGCAGTATCCCAGCTCCTGGCACAGCAGGTCGGCAATCTTGTCCCCTTCGCTCCCCAATTCGCGAGAGATCGTAATCACTGCCATGTTCAGCCTCCGGTCTGTTTCATCTGAGCGGTAACTGCTCACCCTCCCGCAGGTTTGGCCCGCTTTTGGACATTGAGAAGGTATACTCAGACGTGCTGAGATTTGTCAAGCATCGCAAATCATAACCTGCGGGAGGGTCGGTTGAATAGTTATTCTGGGCGTTAGTATAACAGCAATGAGGGCAGAAGGCAACAAGGAGCTTGGGGCGAACGACCGCCCCGCAGGGATTAGGGCCGCTCCTGTTTGGGTGCCGAAAAGCTGTTGACTCACGCATGGTTATCTGCTATAATGACCGTAGCCCAGGCACACCAGGACAGTTCCAGGGCGTCATCCTCTCCCTCTTCGTCGCTGGCACGGCTGGACCGCGCTCGTACCGCGCCCTCGAGGAACGCATAGCTGCACGACAAACTGCGGTGAAATATATGACACGCTACATCATCAGGAAGGTGCGTCTCGCGCACTGCAAAAAGGGGCCAGACCGTTGTGAGAAGTGCCGCGAGATGGATGTGGGGAAGATATGCCTGCTGGACGTCTGTCCCCCACGTGAGAGGGGGGAACAGAGGCGTGTGATTGAGGTGACGAGAGCGGGCGACAAGGTCTGGTGCGAGTTCGACATCGTGAGGGTGTTTGAGAGCGAAGGGGAGGCCGCTGAGTATGCGGCCCAGAATGGGATAGAGGACGTAGAGCTTTGATCTCAGCGGATTTTCCCCCCAAAATGATCGTTTGCGTAGGCAGTGTGGTGCTGCGGGAGGACAAGGTGCTGTTTGTCCGGCAGACCTACGGCGAGACGTTGAAAGGCCAGTGGACTCTGCCGTGGGGGTTTGTCCCTGGGGAGGACGGGAGCACCTACGGTGACCCGCCGCACGTGGCTGCTCTGCGCGAAACGCGAGAGGAAGCGGGCGTGGTCGCGGAGGTAGATGGGCTGTTGGGCATACAGAACCCCGGCCCATCGGAACAAGGCGACCCGCGTCTATACATCCTGTTTCTGTGCCACCACGTCAGCGGCGAGCCGGCGCCGGACGGCCGGGAAACGGACCAGGCTGCCTACTTCTCCCTCGAAGAGTTGAGGGAAATGCGGGAAGAAGTCAACGGCTTCTGTTATTGGTTGGCCACTCGAGTCCTGCAGGGGCAATACACGATCGTGCCGCCCGAGTCCGACAATCCTTACGCGCCCCACCTGGCGTTCCTGTGAGAGGGGGTCTTCTGGCGACGAAAGAACTCGTGGCTGACTTGAGCAGAATTGACCTTGATCCAGGCATTGGCATTTATAGGAGGATCTTGTGAAAGAAGAAGACCTGATTACGTACTGTGGTGGCTATGGCGAAGCCTGTGCGCGATGGTGTGGTTACACCGAATTCAGGGACCTTGTTGCTCTTTTGGCTGAATGGATGGATGCACAAGGGTATCAATACTGGATGCCACACGAGACGCAGGAGTTTGACTATGGTGAATTCAGAAAGGGACTGGAGTTCTTCAGTAAGGACGACTCCTGGCTGGTTTGTCATAGATGTTGCAGAGGGGGAGATGGAAATCCCGATTGCGAAATACGCAAGTGTTGTATAGAACGCGGACTTGAGATCTGTTTCGACTGCGAGGAGTTTCCATGCGCGAGAGTCGGAGCAGACTCGGGGATGATTGAGCGAGCCCGGCAATACCAGGCCGAGGGCAAGTTTGGGTGGCTGCGGCAGCAGGTGGAGAGAGCGAATCGAGGATTCGAGCTTCACACGACCAAGTACTATCAGGTGAGCGCCACAGAGAAGCCGCCCGAGGCTTGAACGCGCCCAAGTCATGGTGCGCAGAGCCATTGTCCGTGCCATCGAGCCATCAGGCCCCCTTCGAGCGTGCATTGGCGCGGCTGTTCATGGCGGCATACAGTTGGACTGCACTGGCGTTGCGCTCCTCAGGGCACACGTGATCGCCGATAGGTTGCGACGCAGTGGCGCGAAACACAGGACGACGAATGGAGCAATAGCGATGTGTACCAACGCTCAAACCAGGCGAACCATACTCGCCGCTGTTCTCGGTGCGCTTGGAGGCGGCCTCGTTGTGGCTATTGCCACGCAGGCCATCCCTGAGATCATGTCTCAGATGATGCCGGGGATGATGAGGAACATGATGGCCCATAAGGGGGAGCGGGGCTGTAGCCCAGCGGAGATGTGACAGCGCATGATGGGAGCTTCGGTGAAGCCCACCGGACAGGAAGTGCAAAGCGAGTAGACTCGTATGGCGCTGCAAACAGCCGGCCACCAATCGTCTGGGCGATGAACTCTGGATTCAGCCAATGAAGAGGAGG
>Ga0172363_10000851_pt1 | contig 23951 bp, 16 predicted proteins | sample LakKivs2_kivu2a2_FD_114541 | JGI IMG/M metagenome (GOLD analysis project Ga0172363, IMG submission 114541) | Sediment microbial communities from Lake Kivu, Rwanda - Sediment s2_kivu2a2 | ecosystem: Environmental > Aquatic > Freshwater > Lake > Sediment | place: Rwanda: Western Province, Lake... | reverse complement strand
GGGCCGACCTCGACCGCTTCGCCGCCATTTTTCGCGCCAGCCCTCGCCAGGCGGACCTGATGATCGTGGCCGGCACCTTGACCTACAAGATGGCGATACGTACCAAGCTGCTCTACGACCAGATGGCCGAGCCGAAGTATGTGTTGTCCATGGGGTCGTGCGCAAACTGCGGCGGGCTGTTCCAGATGTCCTATTCGGTGTGCAAAGGGGTGGACAAGGTCATCCCGGTCGACGTCTACGTACCGGGCTGCCCGCCGCGTCCCGAGGCGCTGACCGAGGGGCTCATGCGCATCCAGGACATCATCATGTGCGAGCCCTGGAAGACCAAGATGCGTCCGGGCCGGGTCGATCCGAATGCCCCGATGATGGTTCCCAAGGCGAAGTAGGAAGCAAGGTACGATGATCCAGGAAGAGGTTGCCACCCGGCTTCGGGCCCAGTTCGGCGAGGCGGTGGGTCCGCTGTCCGATGCCAGAGGCGACCGCTTCGTGGTGGTCAAGGGCGAGACCATCGTCGAGGTCTGCCGCTTCCTCAAGACCACGGACGGGCTGGAATTCGACTACTGCCAGGACATCACCGCGGTGGATTGGCCGGCACGCAAGGTGATCGAGGTGGTGTATCATCTCTACTCCCTTGCCCGGCGCCATGGCCTCGTGCTCAAGGTCGAGACGGATCGCGACCGGCCCGCCCTGCCCACGGTGGAAGGGGTGTGGAAGGCGGCGAGCTGGCTGGAACGCGAGATCTACGACCTGTTCGGCGTGGTGTTCACCGGGCACTCGGACCTGCGGCGTATCCTGTTGCCCGACGACTGGGTGGGGCATCCCTTGCGCAAGGACTACCAGGAGGCGGGGGGCTATCACGGGATTGAAAACGTGCGGCCGGATCCCTTGGTGGTGCTCACGAGGGTGACGGAGGAGAAGCGCAAGGCGGTCGCGGCGGCGGCCGCAGCACCGGAGACGAAGGAATAGGCCATGGCGATCGACATGCAGCTTGAGCGCCAGGTGTTGCGGCGGACGGAGCCGAACGACGTGGAGATCGTCGTCAACTTCGGGCCCCAGCATCCTTCCACCCACGGGGTCATCAACTTCGTCACCCAGACCAACGGCGAGATCATTCGCCGTTCGGTTCCCGACGTCGGGTATCTGCACCGCGGGCTGGAGAAGATCGGCGAACTCGTGTCCTACCCGGGGTACATGCCCTTCACCGATCGCATCGACTACCTGGCGGCGATGTTCGCCAACGAAGGCTACGCCCTGGCCGTCGAGCGTCTGCTCGGGGTCGAGGCGCCTCCACGTGCCATGTACATCCGCGCCATCGCCGGCGAGCTGTGCCGCATCTCGAGCCACTTCATCGCCGTCGGCAGCATGGCCACGGATATCGGCGCCTCCACCCCCTTCACCCACGCCCTGCGCGAGCGGGAGTCGGTCAACGACCTCCTGGAAGAGCTGTGTGGTGCGCGCCTGACCTTCAATTGCCACCGCATCGGCGGTGTGGCCTACGACCTGCCCGGGGGTTGGAGCGACAAGGTCCTGCGCTTTCTCGATCACCTCGACAGCTACGTCCAGGAATTCGATCGCCTGATCTCGTTCAACGAGATCTATGTCAAGCGTCTGGCCAACGTCGGCGTGATCACGCGCGAGAAGGCGATAGACTACGGGTTGGCCGGCCCCAACCTGCGCGGCTCGGGAGTGAAGTGGGACATCCGGCGCGACCTGCCCTACGGCGCGTATCCCGACTTCGAGTTCGATATCCCCGTCGGCACCGGTCGCTTCGGGACGGTGGGCGACGCGTGGGATCGCTACTACGTGCGCGTGCAGGAGATGCTCGAGTCCTCGAAGATCATCCGCCAGGCCCTGGCCAAGCTGCCCGAGGGCGAGATAATGGCCAAGGTGCCGCGCAAGCTCAAGCCCGAGGCGGGCGAGGCGGTGGGCCGGGTCGAGGCCCCGCGCGGCGAGATGCTCTACTACGTCGTCAGCGACGGCTCGGAAAAGGCGTACCGTCTACGCGTGCGCACCGGCAGCTTCATGGCCATGGGCATCGTGGAAGAGTGTTCACACGGAATCATGGTGGCCGACCTCATCGCCGTCATCGCTTCCCTCGACATCATCGCTCCGGAGATTGACCGGTGAGAATCACGCTCGGACTCGACTCCACCTCGCTCACCCGGCGCTACCCGCGGCTGGCGATTCTGGCCACGCTTGCCATGGCCTTCGCCCTGCCGGCGGCCCTCTACCTCGGCGCCTTGGCCATCTTCCCGGTCAACACGCCCGAGCGCATCGACGCGCTTGCCAAAGCCTGGTTCGGCTACGACCTCGCGACCTCGCCCTATCGCGACGTGGTGTACGTCCTGTTCCTTCTGCTGGTCGCATTCATCGCGGTGAACTACGCCGCGGTCTTCGGCGGGGTCTCGACCTGGGTCGAGCGGCGTGTGGCCGGACGCATGCAAAGCCGCATCGGGCCCAACCGCCCGGGCGCGGCCGGCTTTTTCGCCTGGGTTGCCGACGCGGTGAAGATGATCCTCAAAGAGGACATCATCCCCGCCTCCGCCGACAACCTCCTCTTCCGGAGCGCGCCATACTTCTCCATGGTGGGTCTGCTTCTGCCCTTCGTGGTGCTGCCCTTCGGCGAGAGCACCGTGGTGACCGACCTCAACGTGGGCGTCTTCTACGTGGCCGCGACGAGCGCCTTCGTGGTCGTCGGCATTCTGGTGTCAGGCTGGGCCTCCAATTCCAAGTGGGCGCTCTTCGGCGGCATTCGTGGTGCGGCGCAGGTTCTTTCCTACGAGATCCCGGGGGGCATCGCCATGATGGTGCCGGTGCTCATGGCGGGCACCCTGTCCATGCAAGGCATCGTACGCGCCCAAGGCGGTTGGCCATGGGAATGGTTCGTGTGTCGCAACCCTGCCGCCTTCGTGGCCTTCTTCATCGTCGTGACGAGCTCCTTGGCCGAGGGCAATCGCACGCCCTTCGACTTGCCCGAGGCGGAGTCGGAGCTGGTCGCCGGCTATCACGCCGAGTATTCGGGTTTCCGCCTGGCCATCTTCCTGATGGTCGAGTGGGCCAACATGTGGATCATGGCCGGGCTCGCCGTGACCCTGTTCCTAGGCGGCTGGCAGGTGCCGGGGGTGACGCACGCCATGTACAAGAGCGCGCTCGGCACCGCGCTTCTACCCTCGCCGCTGTGGTTCGTTTGGCAACTCCTGTCCATGTTGGTGTTCATCGTCAAGACCTGGGCTCTGGTGTTCGTTTTCATCTGGCTGCGCTGGACCCTGCCGCGCGTGCGCGTCGACCAGCTCATGACCCTGTGCTGGAAGTACCTGGTGCCGGGGGCATTCCTCTGCTTTGTCGTGACCTTGCTCTGGCAGATCCTGGTGCCGCCTTTGGGAATGAAGATCACCGGGGTAGCGTTCTCGCTCTTCGCGCTCTTCTTGCTGGTCAAGTTCCTTCTCGACACGCGTCGGAATATCGACAAGGTCAAGGGCCACCGCGTGGATCTGGGCAACTGGTGACGGGCCATGGCTCAAGCAATCCGCGAATACTTCGGGCACGTCACGGGCGCGGTGAGGACGTTCTGGGAGGGTCTGTCGGTCACGCTCTCGTACATGCTCCGCCGGCCCATCACCACGCAGTACCCCGACCGCACCCCGATGCGCGTGGCCGACATGCTGCCTTCGCGCTATCGCGGGCTTCTGGAAGTGGACATGGCGGTGTGCACGGGCTGTATGGCTTGCGAGCGCGCTTGCCCCATCGAGGTCATCAAGATCCAGACCGACAAGGAACCCCAAAATCCCAAGCAGCGGGTCATCACCCAGTTCGACATCGACATGTCCAAGTGCATGTTCTGCGGCCTGTGCGTCGAGCAGTGCCCGACCGGATCCATTCAGCACACGCGCGAGTTCGAGGCGACCCGGAAGTCGATCGACGCCCTGGTCTTCCGCTGGGTGCCCGACCCCGAGAAGCCCGTGCCCTTCTACCGTCCGGTCAAGGGCCAGGAGGCGCCGCGCGCGCCGGTGGGCGAGATCCTCAAGAAACACCTGGCCGAGGCGTCGTGGATCGCACGGCCGAACATCTTCGAAGGTGCAAAGAAGGACTGAGGCCATGCAGACCGAATTCGTCGTGTTTGTCTTCTTCGCCCTGACCACCCTGGTCGGGGCGGCGTCCGTTGCTCTGTCGCGGAACATCTTCTGGAGTGCCATGGGCCTGCTTTCGTGCCTCATCGGGGTAGGTGGCTTCTACGTGCTTCTGTCGGCCGACTTCTTGGCCATCACCCAGCTCCTCGTGTACATCGGCGGGGTGCTGGTGCTCATCATCTTTGCCATCATGCTCACGAGCCAGATCCAGGAGATTCACCTCTCCAATCGCAGCATCGGGCTGGTCGCCGGCTATGGGGTCTTCTTCGTCGTCTCCACCTTGCTGTGCTTCGTGGCCCTGTGGGCCCCCTGGAGAGTCACCGGGAAACGGCCGGTGATCAACACCACGGTCGCCCTGGGCGACGGACTTCTGGGCACGTGGCTTCTGCCGTTCGAAATCGCGTCGGTGCTCCTCGTGGCGACTCTGGTCGGCGCCATCGTGATTGCGCGCAAGGAAGTCAAGTCCGACTCGTAGTGGGGACAGAGCCATGGCACACCTTACGCTCAGTCACTTTCTCGTAGTCGCCGCCCTGCTTTTCGGGTTCGGCATCCTGGCGGTGGTCACCCGGCGCAATGCCGTGGCCGTGCTCATGGGCATCGAGCTGATTCTCAATGCGGCCAACCTGAACCTGGTCGCCTTCGGGCGCTACGTGGCAGGCGGGATCTCGGGCCAGATTTTCGGCCTGTTCGTGATCGTGCTGGCGGCGGCCGAGGCCGCGGTCGGGCTGGCCATCATCCTCACCCTCTACCAGATGGGGCGCACCATCGACGCGTCGCAAGCCACGACGCTCAGGGAATAGGGCCGCGGAAGTCGCCATGGGACATACGCTGCAAGCCGCCGCCCACGCCGCCTCCGAGTTCGGCCCCCTGGCCACGCATGCCGCGGGCTACCTGTGGCTCATCCCCTTCTTCCCCCTCGTAGGCGCCTTTCTCAACGCAGCGTTTGGCCTGCGCCTGCAGCGTCGTTTCGGCAAGGGCGCGGTTCACGGCATCAGCATCGGCGCGATGGTGGCCTCGTTCGTCGTGGCGTGCGTGGCGTTCGTCGGCTTGCTCGGTCTGGATGCCGAGCACCGCTTTCTGCAGAACACCCTGTGGAACGTCTTCCGCGCCGGCAAGGTGACGGTGGATCTGGGCTTCGCCCTGGATCCGCTGGGCATGATGATGACCCTGGTCGTGACCCTCGTGGGCACGCTCATCCATGTCTTCTCCATCGGGTACATGGCGGACGATCCCTCGTACTGGCGCTTCTTCTCGTATCTGAACCTGTTCGCCTTCTCGATGCTGGTTCTCGTGATGGGCGACAACGTCGTGCTCATGTTTTTCGGCTGGGAAGGCGTGGGCCTCTGCAGCTACCTGCTCATCGCCTTCTGGTACACGGATCCGCAGAAGGCCGCGGCCGGCATGAAGGCCTTCATCACCAATCGCATCGGCGACTTCGGCTTCGTACTAGGCGTTTTCCTCTTGTTCTGGGCCTTGGGTGGGGTCTGGCACAAGGCCCCCGACGGCACCATGATCTACGTCGAGGATCGCGCGGACGCGACCTTTTCGGCCGACCTGCGGGCGGCCCACGCGCATGCGGAGGGCGACCAAGGCGGTGCCGAGCCGGGCGCAGTCAAGGTCGGCCCCACCCTGAACTTCCGCGAGTTGCGCGACCAGATCGTCATCACCCGCACCGGGGTGGCCGAGAAGCTGAAGTCGCAGACCCTGTTCGGCCTCGGCCTGCTCGCGCTGGTCGGCATCCTGCTGTTCGTGGGCGCCATGGGCAAGAGCGCGCAGTTGCCCTTGCACGTGTGGTTGCCCGATGCCATGGCCGGCCCCACCCCGGTGTCGGCCCTGATCCACGCCGCCACCATGGTCACGGCGGGCGTGTACATGGTGGCGCGGCTCAATTTCATCTTCGCGCTGTCGCCCACCGCCATGGGCTGGGTGGCGCTTGTCGGGGCGCTCACCGCGCTCTTTGCCGCGTCGATTGGCTTCTTCCAATACGACATCAAGAAGGTGCTGGCCTATTCCACGGTGTCGCAGCTCGGATTCATGTTCATCGGCGTGGGGGTGGGCGCGTACTGGGCCGGGGCGTATCACCTGCTCACGCACGCCTTCTTCAAGGCCACCTTGTTCCTCGCCTCGGGCTCCGTGATTCTCGGCTGCCACCACGAGCAGGACATGCGCAAGATGGGCGGGCTCGGCGGGCTGATGCCGATCACCAGGTGGACCTACCTCGTCGCCTGCTGGGCCATCGCCGGCTTCCCTTGGGCGAGCGGTTTCTATTCCAAGGACGAGATCCTGTGGAAGGCGTTCAGCCAGGAGGGCATGGCCTTTCTTGGCATCCCGGCGCCTTGGTTGGGGCAGCTCATCTACGTGATGGGGATAGTCGCGGCCACGGGAACGTCGTTCTACATGTTCCGCAGCTACTACATGACCTTCACCGGAGAGTACCGTGGCGGCCACGGCCACGAACACGGCCACGGTCTCGGGCATACCCCACATGAGTCGCCGCTGTCGATCACGTTGGTCTTGGCGGCGCTCGCGACCGGAGCGGTGCTGGCGGCGGTGATCGGCATTCCTGCCGCCTGGAGCGGGACTGCGCCTTGGCTGGAGCATTGGCTGGAGCCATCCCTGCCCGCGGTGGTCAAGTTCGCGGAGGCGTCGCACACGACCGAGTTCCTGTTCCAGTTCATCGGTGTCTCGGCCGGCGTGATCGGCTGGGTCTTCGCCCGGGCCCTGTACAAGGATGGCAGAAGCGAGGTGCCGGCGCGCTTGCTCGCACGCTGGAAGGGCGCCTGGAACGTGGTCTACAACAAGTACTTCGTCGACGAGCTCTATCAGGCGACCGTCGTGCGCGGCGCGCTGGCGCTGGCGCGCCTGTGTGCCTGGATCGACAAGTACTTCGTCGACGGGTTGGTGAATCTGGCGGGTGCGGTGGGCCGGGTGTTTGCCGAGTTGGACGGCGCCATCGACCGCTACCTGGTCGACGGCGCGGTCAACCTCGTCGCAAACTCGACCTTGGCTGCGGGCCGCGTCTTGCGCCGGGTGCAGACCGGCCGCATTCAGACCTATCTCTACGGGGCGCTGGTGGGCGCCATCGCCATCGTGTTTCTGAATTTCCTCTTGAAGTGACGACGACCGGGGTACTGCGCTCATGATCAGTCAACAGAACGTCCTCTCCTGGGCCACCTTCTTCCCCCTCATCGGGCTGGCGGTGATTCTCCTTCTCACCGCGGCCCGCTACTTCCTCGGCCTGTCGCGCGCCACGCTCGACCAACTTGCGCGCATCACGGGTTTGGCCGCAAGCGGCCTCTCCTTCGCCTGCTCGGTGCTGGCGTGGGTATGGTTCGATCCGGGCAAGGGAGGGATGCAGCTCATCCAGCACTTCGTCTGGATCAAGGCCTTCAACATCGAATACCTGATGGGGGTGGACGGGCTCTCCATCTCCATGGTCCTTCTGACCGGGCTCATCTCGTTTGTCGCCTGTATCGCTTCCATGCCGTGGTGGGGCAGCGGCAAGTACAGCGAGATGGCAGGCATGGTCGAAGCCGTCCATCGAGAAGGTGAGCATGGCGCGCCTCACCCCAAGCACTTCAGCGTGCGCATGGTGCCGGGCTACATGTGCATGCTGCTGCTTCTGCAGACCGGCATGATGGGCACCTTCGTCGCTCTCGACATGGTTCTCTTCTACGTGTTCTGGGAGGTGATGCTCCTGCCGATGTACTTCCTCATCGGCATCTGGGGCGGGCCGCGCAAGGAATACGCAGCCATCAAGTTCTTCCTCTACACCCTGGTCGGCTCGGTGCTGATGCTGCTCGCCATCATCGGCATCTACTACAACAGCCACTCCGCGCTGCTCGCGGACGGGACCATGTCGAACGGCCACACGTTCAACCTGATGGCCTTGGCGGCACAAGGCAAGCAGGGCGTGTTCGAGCATTCACCGGCCGTGCTCGGCTTCGCCTTCAGCAAGGTTGCGTTCGTGGCTCTTTTCATCGGCTTCGCCATCAAGATCCCGATGTTCCCCTTCCATACCTGGTTGCCCGACGCGCATGTCGAGGCGCCCACCCCCGTCTCGGTCATCCTGGCCGGGATTCTCCTGAAGATGGGCCCCTACGGCATCCTGCGTTTCAACTACCCGCTCCTGCCCGATGCCACCCAATGGGCGGCAACCGCGGTCGCCGTGTTCGGGGTGATCAACATCGTCTACGCGGCCTTCGTCTGCCTGGCGCAGAGCGATCTCAAGAAGCTCATCGCCTACTCGTCGGTCAGCCACATGGGCTTCACCCTGCTCGGCATGTCGGCCATGACGCCGACCGGGATTTCCGGCGCCGTGTTCAACATGTTCTCCCACGGCATCATCTCACCCATGCTGTTCCTCATCGCCGGCGTGATCTACGACCGGGCCCACCACCGCGAGATCGGCCGCTTCGGCGGACTGGCCACGGCGTTGCCCGAGTACTCGGCCATGACCGGACTCGGCTTCTTCGCATCGCTCGGCCTGCCGGGCATGTGCGGCTTCGTGTCCGAATTCCTGGTACTGGTGGGCGCGTTCCCGGTCTTCCTGACCTTCACCGTGATTGCGGCCACCGCGGTCATCATCACGGCCGCCTACTACCTGTGGGCCATCCACCGCGCCTTCTTGGGCAGGCTGAATCCCCTCTACCAGGACTACCCGGACCTCGTATGGCGCGAACGTGTGGTGCTCTATCCGCTCGGCGCCATCGCCATCGTTCTCGGCTTCTACCCACAAGCCATCCTCGCCGTCATCAATCCCGCCCTCCACCAGCTCATCAGCGGTCTTCGGCCGATGTGATTCTCCCGTTCCGAAGGGAAGCGCATGTCCACCACCCAATTCAACATCGCGAGCGCTGCCTGGTTCAGGCCTGAGCTGGTGCTGACCTTTGGAATCCTCCTCCTCTTCCTGCTCGACCTCGGCTGGAAGCGGAGCCGCCATCGCGTGCTCATCCTGACCCTGGCTGCGCTCGCGTGCATCGGGGTTGCGGCCGGCTGCCTCGCCTTCCAGCCGGGCGAGAGCGCCGCCATGTTCAACAACATGATCGCGAGCGATCCCTTTGCCACCTTCTTCAAGTGGCTCTTCCTCGGCGCGGGCGGGCTGACGGTGCTCATCGCCGCGCGCTCGGACGAGTTCACCTCGCCGCGCCTCGGGGTGTTCTACGCGCTGCTTCTGTCGGTCGTGCTCGGCATGTTCCTCATGGCCAGCGCCATCGACCTGCTCATGCTCTACCTCGCGGTCGAGTTGGTGTCGCTGCCGAGCTACGCCCTGGCCGGCTACAAGCCGGGCGACCGCCGTGCCGCCGAAGCCTCGCTCAAGTACATGATCTACGGTGGTGTCGCGTCCGCCATCATGCTCTTCGGACTGTCGTACATCTACGGGCTCCTCGGCAACACCAGCCTCATCGCGCTGGGGATGCGGCTCGAAAAGATCGCGGTGCCCGATATTGCGGGTGCGCAGGCCGGTCTGCGCGTGGCCTTGATGGTTGCCGTGATCTTCGTGCTGTGCGGGATCGGCTACAAGATCGCGGCCGTGCCTTGGCACATGTGGTGTCCGGATGTGTACGAGGGCGCCCCCACCCCGTTCACCGCCTTCCTCTCCGTCGGGCCCAAGGCCGCGGGCCTGGCGCTCGCCGTTCGCGTGTTCTACAGCGCGCTCGCCAGCGGCCGCTTGGAGGGTTTCGGCCGCGGCCTCGCCGACGTACCTTGGCCGGCCGTGATCGGCGCGGTGTCCGCGGTGACCATGACCCTCGGCAATCTCACCGCGCTCCACCAGACGAACCTCAAGCGCCTGCTCGCCTACTCGTCGATCTCGCACGCCGGCTATGCCCTGATGGGGCTGGCTGCGGCCTCGCGCCTGGGCGTGCAGAGCGTGATGATCTACATGCTGGTCTATCTGGTGATGAACCTGGGAGCCTTCCTCGCGGTCATCGCCATCGCCCAGGCCACGGGCTCGGAAACCGTCGCCGACTGTAACGGTCTCGCCCGGCGCCATCCCTTGCTCGCCGTGACCTTCGCCGTCTTTCTCTTCTCGCTCACCGGCCTGCCGCCGCTCGCCGGCTTCACCGGCAAGTGGTACCTGTTCGTGGCCGTGCTCGACCACTACGCCGAGGACGGCGGCGCCTGGTACGTCATGCTCGCGGTGATCGCGGCGCTCAACACCGCGGTTTCGCTCTACTACTACGTGCGCATCATCCGGGCCATGTTCATCGAGGAGCCCAAAGGCGATATCGTGGTGCGGCCCAAGCTCACCTACCAGATCATGCTCGGCGCCTTCTCGGCCGCGCTGCTCCTGTTCGGCGTCTGGTGGAACCCGCTCATTGCCTGGACGCAGGCGTCGCTCCAGATGCTGCAGCGGGGATAGGTCGCCGCGCCGCGATCCTTGTCGATCCCGAAGGCGGGCGCACACTTGGCGGCACGTGTGGATCGGCTCATCGACCTTGACCTTGACCGTCTTGTTGCCCATGGCCGAGAATGCTCGTGCAAGCGCTCAGGGAGAGGACGCGAACGCACATGACCCACATCCAAGCATACGGGAGAGCCATAGAGGCCGCCCTCAGGGCAGGCAATGCGACGGAGCATACCCACCGGCCCGCGCTCAAGATGCTCGTCGAGTCCTTCGGCCCCAAGATCGTGGCTACCAACGAGCCCGCACGCGTGCAGTGTGGCGCTCCTGACTTCCTCGTGACTCGGGGAGCCGTCCCTCTCGGCCACATAGAGACCAAGGATGTGGGAGAAAACCTCGGTCGGATCGAGCGCACGGAACAGATCCAGCGCTACCGCGAAGGCCTCTCCAACCTGGTCCTTACCGACTATCTCGAATTCCGCTGGTATGTGGATGGCAAGCTGCGCATGTCAGGCCGGATAGGCACATTCGATGGGAGGCACCTTGAGTATGACGCGGGCGGATTGGACCAGGTTGAGTCGATTCTCAGAGAATTCCTTGTCGTCGAGATCCCGACGGTCTCAAGCCCCAAGGAACTCGCAAGCCGGATGGCCGGAATCGCGCGCCTGATGCGCGACACGATCAAGGCAGCGTTGCAGGAAGAGAGCGGACAGGAGGCTGGCAGTCTGCACGACCAGATGGCCAGCTTCCGCCAAGTGCTCTTGCCGGAATTGACGGTCCATGAGTTCGCAGACCTCTACGCGCAGACGCTCTGCTATGGCCTGTTCGCGGCTCGCTTGAACCATTCGGATTCGAAGCCGTTCTCGCGCGAACACGCCGATTACGACCTGCCGAAAACCAATCCCTTCCTGCGCGCGGCGTTCCGCTATGTCGCCGGCCCGGACCTGGACGAACGCCTGGTGTGGGCTGTGGACGATCTCGTCGAGTTGCTCCGCAGGTTGGACGTCGAAGAGACCCTGCGCGTCTTCGCCAAGCACACGCACGGTGAGGATCGGGTTGTGTACTTCTACGAGGATTTCCTGGCCGCGTACGATCCGAAGCTGCGGGAGGCTCGCGGCGTGTACTACACACCCCAAGCTGTGGTGAGCTACATCGTGCGCAGCGTGGACCACATTCTCCGCCGGGACTTCAGGATCAAGAAGGGCCTGGCCGATGCGACCAAGTTCAAGATCGACGGCCCGAGCGCCGAAAAGACGGTAAGCCATAGGGTCTTGATCCTCGATCCCGCCGCAGGAACAGGCACGTTCCTCTATGAGGTCATCCATCGGATCATGGCGGAAGTGCACAATCCGGGCGCGCGATCAAGCTACATCCGCGAGCACCTCCTGCCCAGGCTTCTCGGCTTCGAGCTCCTGGTGGCTCCGTACGCCATTGCCCACCTGAAGCTCGTCGTGAAGCTCAAGGAGAACGGCTATGATTTCAAGGGCGACGAGCGGCTACGCGTGTACCTGACCAATACCCTGGAGGAGGCCCACGAGGAGAGCGGGTTGCCACTCTTCGCGCAGGCCATCGCGAAGGAAGCCGCTGGTGCGGCTGATATCAAGCAACGTGCTCCCGTCATGGTCGTGTTGGGCAATCCGCCCTACTCTGGTCACTCGCAGAACCGCGGCGACTGGATCCGCTCGCTCTTGGAGACCTACAAGGAGGGGTGTCCCGAGCTGCACAAGCCTGGCCAAGCCAAGTGGCTCTCCGACGACTACGTGAAGTTCATTCGCTTCGCCCAGTGGCGCATCGAGCAGACCGGTTACGGCGTGCTCGCGTTCGTGACCAACAACGGCTATCTCGACAACCCGACCTTCCGCGGGATGCGGCGCTCGCTCTTGGCTTCGTTCGACGACATCTACATCTTGGATCTGCACGGCAGCAGCAAGAAGAAGGAACAAACGCCGGAGGGGGGCAAGGACGAAAACGTCTTCGACATCCAGCAAGGCGTGGCGATCGGCATCTTCGTCCGTCGGGCGGGTGGGGCGAAGAAGCCGACCGCGATTCACCATGCGCACCTCTGGGGAATGCGCGAAGAGAAATACGCCTGGCTTTGGGACCATGACGTCGAGAGCACCCAGTGGCGCAGCCTGAAGGGGCGAGAACCTGACTACCTGCTCGCGCCTCGCAGCGGGGCAGGACGTGCCGAGTACGAGGCCTCATGGAGCCTGCGCGACATCTTCGCCCCATCCGGAGATCCCGCGCCTGGCATCGTGACGACCCACGACGAATTCGCGATCTCGTGGAGCGAGAAGGAGGCTGCCGATAAGGTCCGGAGGCTTCTGGCCACGTCCAGTGAGCACGAGGCGCGCGGGCTCTTCCGGCTGTGCACGCAGTCGCAATGGAACTACGAGCGAGCCAAGCGGGAGCTTGCGAGCGGCGGCTGGAAGAGGGAGATTGTGCCCATCCTCTACCGGCCGTTCGATGTGCGCTGGACGGTGTACGACCGCAATGTGGCGGTGCACCGACGCGAGCGTGTTTCACATCATGTTCTTGCTGGTGCCAATCTTGGTCTTGCGACCACGCGGGCGGTGGAAATCAGCCGTGGCTGGGAGCACGTGTTCTGCACCCGGCTGCTGATGCAACACCACACGGTGTCGCTCAAAGAAGTGAACTACCTCTTCCCCCTCTACCTCTACCCCAATGGGGAATTGCCCAACACGGTCTTCGCGAAAGGCACGAGCCGAAAAGCCAATCTCAATGCGAAGTTCATCGCGGAGATCGAGGAGAAGCTCGGCATCGACGTCTTGCCCGACGGGCAGGGCGACAGGAAGTCCACCTTCGGTCCTGACGACATCTTTTTCTACATCTACGCGGTTCTCCACGCGCCGGCGTACCGAGATCGGTACGCCGACTTCCTCAAGGCTGACTTTGCGCGTGTGCCCATCACCTCAGACCGTCGAGTCTTTCGCGTTCTGTGCGAACTCGGCCAGGATCTCGTCGGGCTGCATACGCTTGAGAAGGTGCGCCCGAGCGGCCTCGACTTCCCGGTCGCGGGCGACAACGTAGTCGAGAAGGTGGGCTACGCCCCTCCGGGGCCGGGCCACAAGAAGGGACGCGTCTGGATCAACCCGAGCCAGTTCTTCGAGGGCCTGGTCCCCGAGGCATGGGACTTCCACGTCGGCGGGTACAAAGTCTGTGAGAAGTGGCTCAAGGATCGCAAGGGCCAGGCGTTGAGCTACGCCGATGTCGAGCACTACGAGGCGATGGCGTCGGCCATCACCGGAACCCTGGGGCTGCTGCCAAGAATCGACGAAGCGGTGGCCGCCCACGGGGGATGGCCGTTGAAGTAGGGTACAGAATCCGCCCACGGGTTCTCTTCCGCGACGTGCCCGTGGGCTGGTAGGCTGTGGTTCCATGAACCGCATCGTCATTCGTGCCTGCATCGTCTTGCCACTGTTCCTCGCCGCCTGCTCGACCGCGGGCGGGCGCGCGGATTTCGACTTGAGGGGCATCCCCGGCAGCACCCTTTTCGAGTCCGAGACGGACTTCACCATGGTGGTCGTCGACAAGCGCTACCGCCTGTTTTCCAACCCTTGGAACCGGGGCGCGACCTCGGGCCGCTATCGCCAGAAGATCTTCGTCAAAGAGGACAACGGCAAGCCCGTGTTCGGCTGGGTGTGGCGCTGGCGCGACAGCACCGGGGTGGCCACCTATCCGGAAATCCAAGCCGGTTTCAGTCCGTGGAACGGCGAGGCTGCGCCCGAATCTGGCTTTCCCTTCCTGGCGGGCACGAAGAAGCTCGTCGTCGACTACGACATCGCGATGCAGGCCTCGGGCAGCTACAACCTGGCCTTCGAGTTCTGGGTGGTCTCCGCGCTGCCCCCGCGCAAGGAAACCATCACCCACGAGGTGATGATCTGGATCGGCGGGGAGGCTCTCGGCGCCGCCGGCAGCGAGGTGGCCAAGACGACCATCGGGGGTGTCGAGTTCAGCGTCATTCTGAAGAAGAACCACGGCGATTCTTCGGGCGAGCATCAGAACACCTGGACCATCATCTCGCTTCTGGCCGACCGGCCGCTTCTGCACGGTCCCCTGGATGTGGGCGCCATCATCGACTACCTGCTCGCCAACCGTTATCTCGACCGCAAGCTGTACATCGCCAACCTCGAGCTCGGCAACGAGGTCAAGCGCGGTTCAGGTACCACGGTGATACGCAACTACGCGGTGACGATCGAATAGCGAGCGGCGGAGAAGAACATGACCGATGCAAGGCAGCGGGTGGCCGTCGTGACAGGGGCCAATGGAACCATCGGCAGGGCGATCTGCGCCGGCCTGGCCGAGCGCGGCTACGAGGTCGTGATGGTGTGCCGGCACGCAGGGCGTGCGCGCGCGGCACTCGCGGCGGTGAAGAAGCAGGTGCGCGACGCGAACCTGCGCAGCGAGATCGTCGATGTCTCCCAGCGCGAAGAGATCTTCGCTTCGGCCTCGCGCTGGCGGGGTCCGCTCGATGTACTGGTCAACAACGCGGCCATCGCGCCCCGGCAGCGCACCGAAACACCGGACGGCATCGAGATGGAATTCGCCACCAACGTCCTCGGCTACGTGTGGATGATGCGGGCCTTCGAGCCGGTGCTGCGCGCCTCGGCCCCGGCGCGGGTGGTGAATGTCGCGAGCTATTGGGCCGGCGACCTCGACCTCGGCGACCTGGAGTTCAAACATAGGCCTTACAACAACGACACCGCCTATCGGCAATCCAAGCAGGCCGACCGCATGCTCACCGTGGCCTTTGCCAAGCGCTGGCCGGCCTCGGTCATCACGGTGAACGGCTGCCACCCCGGCGACGCCAACTCGGCGCTCTCCAACTCGCTCGGCTACGGCGGCCACGAGACCCCGGAGGAGGCGGCCGACACCCCGGTATGGCTGGCCACCGATCCCGCGCTGGAAGGGGTCACCGGCAAGTACTTCGCCCAGCGCCGCGCCCGCTGCTGCGAGTTCGCCCAGGACGAAGCAGCCGTCGCCGCGCTCGACAAGCTCTGCGCGGGATTCTGAACTGTCCTCCGTCTGCGCCGCCGACCGCGCCGCCCAGGCCGAAACCAGGCCGAGGAAAGAGAAGAGCCCGGCCGCAAGCCGGCGAAGCCGGCGGTCGCGCACCTTGGCGGCGAGCCTCCCACGAAGACGGCCAGGCCGTCGGAGACGGTCATGCCCAAGGTCGTTGCCAAGGTGACCGTGCGGCCAAGGCCATGGCCGCGAGCTGGGTCTTGTCGCCCATCTCGCTCGCGGCGAGCAAGACGAAACTGCTTCCCAGCTCATGGAGCGTTTCTTGTTCTTGCCGGATCACCAACGCGAGCACCAGGCCAAGGCGCGTGCGGGCAGTTTCTGCGAGGGATTGGCGTTGACCGTCTTGCCGGCCGCGTAGACACCGTGGGCGTGGTCGAAGAAGCGGAGGTGGGAAAGGCTCATGCCGGTCCCGTCTCCGATCACGATCCGGCCACCCGCCGTGTCGGCCAGCACGGCCCCGACGGCGAAGGCCTCTGACGACTCGAACGCCTTCGCGGCCGGTGCGCCGGCGAGGGACAGGGACCAGACCCGGTCGGGGGGCAGGTTCGAGTACTCGCCCGGGGTTACGGCCAGGATGTGGTCTTCGTCCAGAGCGGCGATGGTTCCGTTCGAGAACGACCGACCTCCGGCCACGGCCGGGGCGATGCTGGCGGACATGGCAGCCGGGCTCGCGGCGAGGTCGATGATCGCGATGCCCGAGCTGTCCATCTGCTTGGGGCCGTCGGAGTAGGCGCCGCCGCAGGCTACCAGCAGTTTCCTCGCTGCCGAGAGGTAGGTCATGGCGCCGCAGTTCTTGAGTCCGGGGAGATCGATGGCGTCCGTGACCCGGTCGGTGCCGGGATCGACCACCACGACGCGACCCGCACCGTAGGCCTTGAAGTCGGCGCTGATGGCGTTGAGGGATACGAATACCCTGCCGTCGGCGAGAAGGGCGCGGTCGGCGCATGGCAGGACCGTCGTCTCGGGGGCAAACGGCCCCAGGTCGATGCGGCCGGTGATCGCGGGTTGCGAGGGGTCGATGATGAGCAGGTCATTGCCGTCATCGAAGTCGTCCGGGGCAGGGGTTGCGGCGTTGTTCCGCCCGGAGCGAGTGACGTAGGCCTTGGCCGCCGACAAGGAGACCACGTCGTGCGGATTCGAGCGGAAGCCTGTGCTCACGGCGAGCTGCCGCAAGGGCGCGCAGGAGACGGGATCGAGCCAGGTCAGGACGGCGCTGGTCCGGTCGATGACGAGAAGGCTCGTATCAGGCGGCATTTGCGTGGGCAGGACGACGTCTCCGGAGAGGCTCGGAAACGGACCCCCGCCGCCAACCTCGGACTTGAAGCAGCCATCCTTGACGAGCCCACCGCTGCTGTCGAGCAGGGAGATCGACGAAGAGATGTAGTCGCTGCTCACCACGACGATGCCGCGGGCGGCTGCCAGGTTGTCGCCGCCGCTGTCCATGGCAGCGGCGGTGTCGACCGAAATGTCGATGGCCGAGGCACTTCCACCGTCAACCACGGCGACGCCGGCATCGATGGTGGGTATGGTTGTCGCGGCATCGGCCACGGCGCCATCGTCCGGAGACGGCCGGCCGGTTTCATCTCCGCAGGCAGCCGGGGCGACCAGGGCAAGGGGCAATGCGAGACGGGCGAGGGTGGTGGGGCGACGGTGCATGTTCATGGTTCCTTTGGTTTGTGGTTGATCGGCGACCAGACGAGGGTGAGATAGAACTCCCGTCCTGGCAGTGGGTAGCCGGCAAGATCGATCACGCGGGCGTCGAGGAGGTTCCGGCCGCTCGCCTGCAAGCGGAGCCCGGCCGGCAGTTCGGCGTAGGCGCCGGCGCCGACCAGCAAACGGGATGGAAGCTGCTGCGAGTTAGAAGGATCAAGGTAGTTGCCCGCCGTGGCGTCGAGGTCGGCGTAGAAGCCGAGTGCCACGCTCTTGCCGAGCTGGACGGCGCGCCATTCCGGCCGAGCGTAGGCGCGGTAGCGGGGGTGCAAGGCGAGCTGGCGGTCGCGGTATGCCGGCACCGTGGTTGTGTCGCGCGCGTCGGTGAAGGTGAAGGAGGCGAACAGGCGCAGGTGACGCCCGAGGACCAGGGTGGCGCTGCTCTCGACGCCCAAAATGCGCGCGCTGCCGATGTTGCGGGCCCGGGCCCGGCCGCCCGCCATCTGGTACTGGATGAGGTCGCTCACCCAACTTGCGAACCCGGCGGTGGACCAGGTCAGGCTGCTCGCCGCGCCGGTCCGCGACACCAGCGGTCCGAAGTCGGCGTTGACCCCCGATTCGGGCCTCAGGGTCGGATTGCCGAGGAGGTAGCCGGTGTTGCCGTAGAGCTCGATGGTGGAGGGCAGGCGTGCGTAGCGGCCCCCGTTGGCGCGCACGGAAAGCCAGGCTGCAAGCTGCTTGATGAAGGAGAGGCGGGCGATGGGCAAGACATGGTTTGCCGGCGGTGAAGTCGGCAACAGGGCATCGAAGTTGTCGCGGCCCGAGGTCTTCTCGCGCGCCGCCTCGACGCGCAGGGAGGCGATGACGTCGAAACGGACGGGTTCGATCCAGAAGTCGCTCTCCAAGCCCGCCGCGCCGAAGAGCCGCGAGGCCGGCCAACCGCTGGCCCTCACATCCGACGGCCGAAAGCCGTCATAGCGGCCGTCAAGAATCCCCGAAAGAAGCAGCCAGGGCCATAGGCTCCGCTGCATGGCCAACGTGATGCCGGCCGTGCGCGTGTGGTCGCGGGCGTCGGTGGAACCGGCGGCGATGTGGCCGTCCAGATCCCGGAAGTGGGTGCGATTGCAGGTGGCGTAGGCCAGGGCGCGCACCTGCCCAAGGGCGCCGTGATCGTGCATCGACTCGTAGGCCAGGCTCCCCGTCACGCGCAGCGTGCCGAGGCGGGCGTGCGGTTCGGCGATGAGGCCGTAGCCGGGCAGCCCCTGATCGCGGGCAAACCAGCTCGCCGTCGCGGTCAGCCGGCGCTCGCCCGCCAAATCCACGGCTGCGCGAACCACGCCGTCGATTTGGAAAAGGTCGTTGTTGTGACGGCGAACGGTGATGTCGTCGGCCGGGTTGGCAGTGGTTGCCATGGTGTTGACGAAGGCGAAATCACCTCTTGAGGAGAAGGCGTGAAGGCCGGCGTAGAGGTGGAAGCGGCCGCGATTCCAGGCGGCCCGCGCGTTGCCATAGTAGGTGGTGAAGGAGCCGCCTCCGACCTCGAGACCGATGCGGTTGTCCTTGGGCAGCGCGGTGGTGATGGAGACCACGCCGCCGATGGCCGAAGCGCCGAAGGCGATGGGACTCATTCCGCGGTAGATCTCGATCCGTTCGACGTCGCCCAGAGGGATGGCGCCCACATCCACGCCGCCGCCCGTGACCGTGTTGTACGGAACCCCGTCGACGTAGACCAGCACCTGGTTGGCGGTCGAGCCGCGCAGAGACACCGTGGCCGTCGAGCCCATGCCTCCGAGGCGGGTCACGCTCGCGCCCGCCTGCTCCGAGAGAAGCTGCATCACCGACTCCGCTGCGCGCGGGGTGCGGTCTTGCGTGATGACCGAGGCCGAGGCCGCGCGATCCGCGCGCGGGGCCTCGGCCGCAAGCGGCGGGGCCACCACCACCGTCTCGTACACCTTGCCGTTGCTCTCCTGCGCACGCACCGCGCCAGGCGGGAGCCCCAGCGCCCCGCCGGCGAGCAGCGCGAAAAGCATCGTCCGAGAATGTGGAGGCCCGAGGCGAGCGTGCCACGCGCCCGCGTCCGGCCGAGATGACCGCACGAAAAACCCCTTCTGCCTGCACGGGAGAAGGGGTCGCTTGCCGAGCAGCCTCCTCCGCGGAAGGACAATCGAAGTTGGGCCATCGCGAGCGGATATCCTGGCTCGGGAGCGTTTGACGTTGTCACGTTTGCGTCGGTTCTCGCCTTCCCAGGGCTATCCCCAGTGGCGTCACGAGAACCTCCTTCTCCCTTACAGTGGCGGGACCGCGCCGGATTCTCACCGGCTTCCCCATTCGAAGGCGATTGGCCTCCGACTCGCGATGGCTATGAAGTTGTCAGAACGATGCGGACCCTAGTTGGGCCAAAGCAACCTGTCAAGGGTGTCCTTCTTGCCGAATCGGTTGCCGGCACCGCCGGGCTGCTAGAATAGCCGGCGAACGAGCGCCACCCGATGGACAACACCCCAGCGGCACCGCCACCCTCTTTGAACCTCGTGGAGCTTCGGCGCGCGGTCGCCTTTGTGGTCAACCTGGGGGCGTTTCTGACCCCATTCATGGCAGGGTCGCTCAACCTGGGCTTACCCGCCATGGGACACGATTTGCGCATGGGGGCGGGGGCTCTCGGCTGGGTGGCCAGCTCCTTCTTGCTGGCAGCGGCGGTCGGCACGGTACCCATGGGGCGCCTCGCCGACATCTACGGCCGGAGACGCGTGCTCCTTTACGGCAATGCCGTGTTCACGCTTGCTTCGCTGCTCGCCGCGTTCGCCTTCTCGCCGGCGTTCCTGCTGGTCGTGCGCGTCGTGCAGGGCTTGGGCGGGGCCATGCTCTTCGCCACCGGCACGGCCATGCTAACCTCGGTGTTTCCACCCGGCGAGCGTGGGCGTGCGCTCGGCAACAACGTGACGGCGGTGTATCTGGGTCTGGCGCTGGGGCCTTTTGCCGGCGGCTTTCTTACCCAGCATTTCGGCTGGCGCAGCATCTTCGTGGTCAACTTCGTGCTCGGCCTGGTCCTGGTGGCGGTGGTGCTGTGGAAGCTGCGCGGCGAATGGGACGAGGCGCGCGGCGAAGCATTCGACGCCGTTGGCGCGCTCTGCTACGGCCTCACCCTGGTCTTGCTGATGCTCGGATTCTCGCGCCTCGCGAGCGGCGTCGGCGTCGCGCTGGTGCTGGCCGGCACGGCGGCCCTGGTCGCGTTCATTCTGTGGGAGCTGCGCACCCGCAGCCCCGTGCTCGATGTCTCGCTCTTTCGCACCCATCGCGTGTTTGCGCTATCCAACCTGGCCGCGCTCATCCACTACAGCGCCACCTTCGCGGTGACCTTCGTGCTCAGCTTGTTTCTGCAATCGGTGCAGGGTTTGTCTCCCCAACGCGCCGGCCTCATCCTGATCGCGCAGCCCCTGATGATGACGCTGTTTTCACCCCTGGCCGGGCGGCTCTCGGACCGGACAGAGCCGCGTCTGCTGGCTTCCTTCGGCATGGGCACCACCGCGCTGGGGGTGTTGGCCTTGTCGTTTCTGGGGCCGCACACCTCGAACGCGCTGGTGGTGGCGGACCTGGCCGTGCTCGGCCTGGGTTTCGCTTTCTTCTCCTCGCCCAACACCAACGCCGTCATGAGCACGCTGGATAAGCGCCAGCTCGGCGTGGGTTCGGGGATCCTCGGCACCATGCGCCTGCTCGGCCAGAACATGAGCATGGGCGTCGTCATGACGGTGCTGGCGCAGCACGTAGGCGAGCAGCCGATTGGCCCGGCAACGCAGCATCAGTTCCTGCGCAGCCTGCAGGTGGTCTTCTGGGTGTTCTCGGGTCTTGGCGTCCTTGGTATTCTTGCCTCGCTGGCGCGGGGGAACACCGCCGTCAAGAAAGCGGCGCCTCCGAAAGGGTGATGTCCACACACACCACGTAGGGGGCGCCCGAGGATGGAGTCACGCGGTTGGAGATGGTGACGCAAACATTGCCGCTGGCCACCGAGACGTAAGGACTCGTCACGTAGTGATGCTGGTTCTTGCCGAGGTACATGAAGTAGTCCTTGGCGCTCTGGTTGCCCCCGGCGGGAGCGGGCCCGAACAAGGCGGTGCGCTTGCGGGGTTGGCACCTCGGGTTGAAGACGGTGCGGGTGATCTGCCGGCCCGAGTCGCTGATGATATAGGCGCACTCCGCCGAGGGGAAACGGGCCAGGGCGCTTTCGAGGATCTCCTCGTAGGCGGCCGGATCGCTCATTTCCACCACGGCGGTGATGCGCCCGGCGATGTCCTTGTACTGCTTGTACATCTGCTTTCTGTGGGTGAACTTGTCGACCAGGTGCGAAGTCAAGACCGTGCGCAGCCGCCTGGCGTAGTCCAGCCCGTTGTGGAGGCAGGTTCGGTCGGGGGCCCGCGGGCGGGCGAAGTAGAAGCCCTGTACCAAGTCCGCACCGCGCTCGAGGCAGGAGAGCGCCTCCGCTTCGGTCTCGATGCCCTCCACCACCACCAGCACGCCGATCCTCTGCGCCAGCTTGACGAAGAAGTCGAACAACTCCTGCTTGTGGTATTCGCGGTCGATGTTGTGGATGAGGGAGCGATCCAGCTTGATGATGTCGGGTTTGATGCTCGGGATTCGTTCCAGGTTCGAATGCCCGGCCCCCATGTCGTCGAGGGCGATGAGAAAGCCGCGCTTGCGGTGGTTGGCGATGAAGCGCTGAAGCGCGGAGGCGTCGCGAATCCTCGATTCGACGATTTCGAGGGCCACCCGTTCGGGCGGGATCCCGTACTCCTCAGTCAGCTTGATGAGGGCGTTCGATTCGACCGACGCCCGGCCCAGGATGGAGACGTCGACGTTCACGAACAACATGAGGTCGGCATCGAGCCCGGACACGGTGGCGAAGCCCTCGACAGCAGATTCGCGGCACAGGCGGTCAAGCTGCGTCGTTTGCTTCTGCCGGCCCGCTGCGTCGAAGAGATGACGAGGTGCGATCGACCTGCCGCTCTTCGGATTGGTTGCGCGCGCCAAGGCCTCAAGCCCGATGACCTTCCTCTCCCGGATGGAGATGATCGGTTGGAAATGGCTCGAGAGGCTATGGGAGCGAAGAACCTCGGCGATGTCGAATTCCGCCTCGAGGCCCAGAGCCCGTCTTCCGCTTGATTCCGAATCCTCTGCTTCAATCATGAGACATCCCAGTCTGATGTGGCCGCAAACAAGGGTGCGCAGGAACTCGGCGTGGTACTTCGGGGATGGCCGAGTCGTCTGCGAAGGTGGTTAGGTTATCAGGATGCGCACGGAAGGGGGAACCCGTCGCGGCTGGCATCATACTTCGTCTCGCGGCGTGGTGGTAGTTCTCGACCGTGACAGGTTGGCGAGCACGGGCTGCAAGCGCGTTGCGGAGGCGCTGCAACAGGGCCACCTGCGCGGCTGAAACCTCAATGGATTCAAGGGGCAGCGCCCTTGGCCGGGCGTTCGAGCTGCCCGTCCAAGGCGACGCATCGAGGGCCTGTCGAACCCGCGGCGGCCACGCGCAAGGCGGTCACGCCGGCCTTGAGCAGGTTGCGCGTGCGGTAGTATTCCGGGGTGCGTCCCGCATGACCGGTCAGCGTGGGGCCCGGTCCGCTGCTCTACTACCGTGCGACTTCTTCGCGCCGAGCGAGGATCCTCGAAGGTAGTAGAACAGATACCTTCGAGCGGATCCCTGGAGCACCGAACGCTTTGACGGACCGAGTGAAATCAAACAGTTGCGAGCGGCCCGAGGCGCGACGAGGGAGAATACTGTTGGTATTTCACCGAGGAGCAACCAAGGGACGCGACGCAGATGATTGATTTCACGACGGGAGTCAACCCGTTCGGTGCTCCCTTCCCGAAATATGGTGACGACTCACCGCAGAGACCGCAGAGGACGCAGAGCTGGAACTTAATGAGTTGACGGAACAGATCATCGCTGCGGACCGCCGCGTTGGCCTACGCATCAACTTCAACGTCAAGCTCCTTGGCAACGGCCTCTGCAGGCTGCCAAGCGCGCTTCCAGAATGAATCTCTCTGCGTGCTCTGCGGTGAGAAGATACGTCACCGGACCTACAGAAGGGAGTACTGAAGGGAGTGCTCAGGCGCCCAACATCATCGCGGAATTCGCCGCGTGGATTTGCGCGGAAGAGAGCAGGGATTGCCTGGGCAGATCCTGCGACCGAGACAGAATCCAATCGAAGTAGTAGGGCACGAGAGCATGGTCGTTGCCGCTCGTGGCGCTGGTCCCGGATTGGATGACTCCCAACGTGAACCACTCTCCATCACGGAACACAAGGGTCGGGCCTCCGCTGTCACCCGGGCCGGCGCCAGCATTCTCAGTAGTTGAAGTCTGGAAGACCTCTTCCACGGGATAGTCGACGCCTCCGCTTCGAAGCACCAACGGTAACTGCGCAATCGGCCGCGAGACCGACTTGAGCACCTCGGATTTCGGACCGTTGATGGATGTATATCCCCACCCGTGCAACGTGACCATGTCCCCGACCTTGATTTCCGCCAGACGAGCCGGACTGGCCAAACGTGTCGGCTTCACGCTCACCGCCTCGGCGAGATGCAACACCGCGATGTCGTGGCCATCCTCAAAGAAGAACTCCGGTTGAGAAGCGAGCGGTTTCCAATTCTGCGCGGGACAGGTCAGGGTGTTGTGACATCCGACCGCAACGCTGAAGGTCGACCATTGGGTGGGGTCGATGCCGTTGGGGCATCCATCCACGCTGGAGAGACGCACACAATGCTGTGCTGTCAGGACCGTAGTAGGAGAGATG
>Ga0172363_10000850_pt1 | contig 23960 bp, 23 predicted proteins | sample LakKivs2_kivu2a2_FD_114541 | JGI IMG/M metagenome (GOLD analysis project Ga0172363, IMG submission 114541) | Sediment microbial communities from Lake Kivu, Rwanda - Sediment s2_kivu2a2 | ecosystem: Environmental > Aquatic > Freshwater > Lake > Sediment | place: Rwanda: Western Province, Lake... | reverse complement strand
CAATAACTGATCCCGTTATCCTGGAAGTCAGAAGAGAAAGAGGCATTGAACTCTGTCTTGAAGGATTCCGTTTCGCGGATATTCTGAGGTGGAAAAGAGGAGAACTCATGAAAATGGAATGGAACGGCTTCTATGTCCCGGCACTCGTAACGCCGATGGATCTTAATGAAGATGGCATTCTTGATGTTGCATTCTACCAGGGAACCAAACCATCGCCAGCAGTGTCAGGCGTTGAATATGTAAATGTGTCTGCAATGATAGGCAGCAATCAGAACTCCCAGAGGCTCAAGAACGATACATACGGGGAGCTGACGTGGATGAATAACCTGACCAGGGTATTTGAAGACAGGCATTACTATTATCCGGTTCCTGAAACTGACAGGCTTACCAATCCAAATCTCGGACAAAATCCGGGATGGAGCAAGTAGTTACTTTATTTTTGGGGCTGTCTCAAAAGCCATGAAATACCCCCCATCCCCCCAAGGGGGGCTTGATAAGTTGCAGAAAATCAGTAAGTCCCCTTTAGGGGATTTAGGGGCAATAAGAAAAAAGGTCTTTTGAGACAGCCTCATTTTAACTAAAATCAACAGTAATGAAAAAATCAACTCTCTTTTTTTTACCTTTGCTGGCAGGAATATTCCTCATCCTTATTAATATTCAGGCCGACGGACAATCAAAGAAGGATACTCCTTTTAATATTATTACATACAATATAAGAATGAATACTCCCGCGGACAAAGACAATGCATGGCCTCTAAGAAAGGATAAAGTTGCAGGATTGCTGAAGTTTCACAAAGCCGATATTTTCAATGTTCAGGAAGCGCTGCCTGAACAAATGGACGACCTTTCCACCAGCTTCCCTGACTTTGATCATGTCGGTGTAGGACGGGACGATGGTAAAAGGGCAGGAGAGCATATGGGAATTTTTTTCCGGAAAGACCGATTTGAAAAACTGACCGACGGAATGTTCTGGTTGAGCGAAACTCCCGATAAACCGGGATTCGGGTGGGATGCAGTGTGCAACAGAACTGTCACATGGATAAAGCTGAAAGATAAAATAACTAAAAAGTCATTTTACGTTTTTGACACCCATTTTGATCACCGCGGGGTCAAGGCTCGTGAGGAATCAGCAAAAATGATCCTGAGGTACATCAGGGATATAAACAGGGAAAACCTTCCGCTTATTCTGACAGGTGATCTGAATCTTATTAAGAGTTCTGCTCCGGTTCAGTCTTTACTCGCAGAGCTCCATGATGCCATGGATAAAACAGTGGCGCCACATTACGGCCCGGAAGGCACAAGCGGCGGATTCGATGTGAAGATATTGCCCCGCAAGATTGACTATATATTTATAAATAATGGAGTTACAGTCCTAAGACATGGACATCTTTCAGACTCTTTCGGACTTTTCTACCCGTCGGATCACATACCTGTTCTTGCTGAAGTAAAGATCAATTAAAGTAAAATAATCCTTGTTATAAATCAGCTCCTTGTCTATCCGGAAATAAGGAGCTTTCTTATTTCATCCCAGGAACCAACACGTTTGTGTTTCGGATTATTTATAAAGATGTTGTGAGGCTGCGTGAATATTAATGTCTCACCCTTGAAATTGTCAAGGTTCTTCGGGTGATCATCTATCATGATATCTGCTTCAATGATATTCTTGTTCCCGCAAAAAACAACCTGTTTCCACGTGATGAAAGGGAAATGCTCATGCAGCCATGCCTGCTTGTCGGTAAGGCTCTGAGGAAATTCAGTCGCCATTGATATAACGATCACTTCGTATTCTTCATTAAGCATTCGGAGGCCTTCAGCGCTTCCCTTCATGAGAGGGACTGTCCTGAAAAAACCGGGGGCCGAAACCCATTTGCGCTGGTTCGGAAAAGCCTCTGCCTCAAGCTTCCCTGTCACATCATCTGCAGATAACTTAATACCGGTTTCCTTTTCATGTATCTCGTAAAACCGGCTGTATACATCTGCCAGGACACCGTCCATATCGATAAGTATTCTTTTCATTAATCGTTTCGGTTAATGACATAAATTTATAAAAAACATCATCTTTAAATGTGCACGATAACGGAAATAAAGTATTTTTACGCTGATCAAAAAGTGTTACCATCAAAATATAATCATTTAATCATGAAAATGCTTAATTATTTCTATCTGAGCCTTGTATTACTGATAACATCCGGATTATCACTCAATGGCCAGGCTGCCAAAATAAAGCTTGTCAGGTTTGATGATAAGCAGAAAGTCGATGTGATGGCAAATGGAAAGCTGTTTACATCGTACCGGTACCCTTCTGACCTGGAGAAACCATTTCTGTTTCCGGTTTACGCTCCGAATGGTTCGGTTTTGACAAGAGGTTATCCCCTCGAACCTCGTAAAGGTGAAAGAGTGGATCATCCCCATCATATAGGGTTATGGTTCAACCATGGTAATGTAAACGGACTTGATTTCTGGAACAACTCTTCGGCAATACCTGCGGGCAAAAAAGATGCCTACGGTCACATTGTTGTGAAACAGATAGTCAAAGCCAAAAAGAATGTTCTTGAAGTTTTATCAGACTGGAATGATAATAAAGGAAATACCTTACTGGCAGAGAATACAAAATATATCTTCTCCGGGGATAATAATTCCAGGACAGTGGATCATATATCGACGCTTACAGCTGCAAACGGAACAGTGGTGTTTACCGATAACAAGGAAGGCATGTTTGCGATAAGGGTCGACCGTGCCTTTGAAATGCCCTCGAATGAATCGCTGATCTTCACCGATGATAAAGGCAATCCCACGACAGTAAAAGCTACCGATAATACAGGCGTGACCGGAATGTATACTTCCAGTTCGGGTCTGAAAGGTGATAAGGTCTGGAGCTCCAGGAACGACTGGGTCATGCTTTCGGGGACAAAGGATAATGTTCTGAGCACGATGGCGGTTTTTGACCACCCGAAAAATACCGGTTACCCGGCTCATTCACACGCGCGAGGTTATGGACTTTTTTCCACGAACAACCTGGGGGCATCATCCTATGTGCCTGAACATGAGAGAATAGTAGTCACTCTTCAGAAAGGTGAATCCATTACCCTTCGTCACAGGTTTTATGTTCAGTCGGGTGCCGAACTGACTCCGGAAAAGGCAAATCAGATATTTACGGAATTCTCAAAGTTGTATTGATAACATGTACTCACCCCCCTGCCCCCCTCTCTGCTGAAGCAAAGAGGGGGGGTAATATATTGAATATATGATCGTTCCCCCTCCATACTTCAGTAGGGAGGGGGAAAAGAAGGGGGTGGGTACATGAGATAAAAAGGGGGAAATCCACCTTCGTTACCTTCTACGCTATCGCTTCGGAGGTCAAGGAAAGCTTCGGTGGATTAAAGAAGGGGGTGAGTACATGTAATAATAAATATTAATCTATCCACTTATCTAATTTACTATGAAAGAAATTACAAATTTTTCCAAAGTGTTCATTCTGTTTGTGGTACTGTTATTAACGATACTTCCTGCAGCAATTATCACAGCAGCACCTAAACAGATGTTTTATGAGATCAAGATTTACAGGATAAATGGTACTGCTCAGGCAGAACTCACTGATAATTACCTTAAAGACGCTTTCATCCCGGCAATGCACAGGATGGGAATAACTAATATCGGTGTTTTTAAACCTGTCGAAACCGATACTGCATTCGGCAAAATAGTATATGTGTTTATTCCTTACAAGACTTCGGATGATTATTTCAAATGTGCATCGAAGCTCGAAGGCGACCAGGTATATCAGCAGGCTGGAAAAGCTTTTCTTGATGCTCCTTACAATGCACCGCCATATGTAAGGTATGAAAGTGTTTTCATGAAGGCTTTTGCTTTCATGCCGGTGATGAAGGTGCCATCGTTTTCAACTCCGCCATCACAGAGGATTTACGAATTAAGAAGCTATGAAAGCGCGACAGAAGCAAAAGCCCTGAAGAAGATCCATATGTTCAATGAAGGCGGTGAGATGAAGATATTTGAAGACATAGGAGCCAATGCAGTGTTTTACGGGCAGGTGCTGCTGGGCAGCCAGAAACCCAGGCTGATGTATATGACTACCTATTCAGATTCAAAATCGAGGGAGGAACACTGGACAGCGTTCAGGAATCATCCGGAATGGAAGAGACTATCATCGCTGGAGGAGTATAGGAATACCACTTCAAGGACGAGAGCATTCCTTCTTCATCCTACAGATTATTCCGATTTCTAACATATAATCTATGAAAATCTGCGCGATCCGCGGGAAATGATCTCCCGCGGATTCCTCTGATTAACGCAGATTCCAGATTTCTGATTTACAGATTAATTTTTGACATAGCCTCCTCGACTTCGGCATCCGTCAGTTCATGATCCGGCAGGTTGCCTTCGAAATACTTCTCGTATGCAGATATATCCATATGTCCATGACCGCTCAGGTTGAACAGTATTACCCTGGATACACCTTCAAGGTCGGCTTTCCGTGCTTCATCAAGTGCTGCAGCAATTGCGTAATTTGATTCCGGGGCAGGGAGTATACCTTCAGTACCGGCAAAAAGCACTCCGGCTTCGAAGCATTCTCTCTGCATCTTTGCTTTTGCTTCAACAAAGCCGTCTTTCAGGAGCTGGCTGACCAGAACCCCGGCACCATGGTAGCGTAATCCTCCAGCATGTATTTTTTCAGGAACGAAATTATGTCCCAGTGTGTACATCGGAAGGAGGGGAGTCATCCCGGCAGAATCTCCGAAGTCGTACATGAATTTACCTTTGGTGAGTTTCGGGCATGAAGACGGTTCGACTGTTAAGAGCCTGATGTTCTTTCCATTAAGTAGTTTTTCACGCAGGAACGGGAATGCAATTCCTGAAAAATTGGAACCACCGCCAAAGCAGCCTATTACGACATCCGGGTAGTCACCGGCTTTTTCCATCTGAAGCAGCGCTTCCTGTCCGATAATCGTCTGATGAAGGATTACATGGTTGAGCACGCTTCCGAGAGAATACTTGGTATAGGGATCCTGTACTGCTATTTCCATTGCCTCAGAGATCGCAATTCCAAGGCTGCCTGGTGAGTCGGGATCCTCCTCAAGGATTTTCCTTCCTGCTACAGTCATGTTGCTGGGAGAAGGAACTACTTTGGCATTATATGAATTCATCAGGATTTTACGTCCCGGTTTCTGGTTGAAGCTGACTTTTACCATGAATACCAGCAGCTCAATTCCGAAGTGATGACAGGCAAAGCTCATGGCACTTCCCCATTGTCCTGCCCCGGTCTCCGTGGTGATCCTTCTTACACCTTCTTTCTTGTTGTAATATGCCTGGGCAATCGCAGTGTTTGCCTTATGAGAGCCGGAATAATTTCCCCCCTCGTACTTATAATATATTTTACTCTTAGTGCCCAGAGCTTTTTCCAGGTTTACCGCCCTGTAGAGAGGAGAGGGGCGGTATATCTTATAAAGGTCCAGGACCTCATCAGGGATATCAATATACCTCTCTGCAGATACTTCCTGCTTAATAAGCTCCATTGGGAAAACAGCTGCAAGAGCTTCCGGGCCAATAGGTTCGCGGGTTCCGGGATGAAGCGGCGGCATGGGCTTATTAGGCATATCTGCAACTATGTTATACCACTGCCGCGGCATTTCCTTTTCACTCAGTAAGATTTTTGTTGATTTTTTCATAGCATTTAATTATTAAGTGGTTAATTACAATTTTCCAATAAAAAAGGCACGCTGTGAACAGCGTGCCTGGATTAACTTATATCTTAAAAGGTTATATAATGGCCTGTTTCACAGCTTAATCTGAGAAGCTGCGCCACGACCAGTTATATATCCTTCCTGTTTTCATCTTAGCAAAACTAAATAAAAATTTCAATTTCCAGCAAAAAAATTAAAAATATTTAAAGTTTATATCGATTTTAAATAAAATTTAAAGTCGGAATATTGTAATGATTTGTGAGATGCCTCACTCCGTTCGGCATGACAGCATAGACAAAGGTTTAAGTGGAAGGGCGGAGATTTTCTTGAGAAAATCTCCGCCCTTCCACTTCTCTGTCTCGTATTTACCTGTCATTCCGAGCGTTAGCGAGGAATCTTCAGATTATGTCACAAATTTATTCTTCAACTAATGCGCCCAGTTTCTTAAGATCCTCAAAGAATCCCGGGTATGACTTTGCGATGCACTGGGAATCATTAATAACCACTTTATCCAGGGCTCCCAGCGCTGCCGCCGCGGCAGCCATAGCTATCCGATGGTCGCCATGGGAATTAACCTGTGCACCTGAAATCCTGCCCCCGGTGATAAACATTTTATTACCCCTTATTTCGATCCTGATCTTCATTTTATCAAATTCTTCAACCAGTGCAGAAGCGCGGTTACTCTCCTTGTGTATCAGCCTCGACACTCCCATTATAACTGAAGTTCCCCGGCAGTATGATGCAAGAGCTGCCAGCGGAGGGAAAAGATCGGGTGATTCTGTTGCATCAAATTCGAAGGCATTTAATTCAGACTGAGATACTCTCACGGAATCATCGCTGATACTCATTTTTGCCCCGGATTTATCGAGGGCCGACAATATTGCCTTATCGCTCTGCCTGCTGTCAGGGCGTAGTCCATATACCGTCACATCACCTGCCACAGCTCCTGCCACGAGGAGAAAAGCGCTTCCGCTCCAGTCGCCTTCCACCTCGAAACTGCAAGATTTATATTTCTGATTGCCTCTGATTGTAAATCCTGAATAAGCTTCATTAACGACATTTATACCGAATTTTTCAAGCACCTGGATCGTCATGTCAATGTATGGCCTGCTTTTGAGGTTATATACCTTCACCATGGAATCTGACTGAATTACAGGCAGTGCCATAAGCAGGCCTGTAAGAAGCTGTGAGCTTATCGATCCGTCTATTTCACAGGAACCTCCTCTCATAGGTCCCCTTACTGTCAAGGGAAGATATCCCCCTTCACTTCTGCAAGTTACACCAAGCTGTCGGAGAGCTTCTTCAATCATCGACATAGGTCTTTTCCTGAGAGACCCGGTTCCTGAAAGTGTTATTTCTGAAGGAAACAATGAAGCTATGGGCGAAAACATGCGTATAGCCAGACCAGATTCACCGCAATTGAGGATATTCTCCTTTATTCCTGACGATCCACTGATATGTATTTTCCCGGGCAGTTTTTCAATATCTGCTCCAAGTCCCGTGGCAATAGTTATAGCTGCCAACGAGTCGTCGCAGTATGAAGGATTCATGACGGTTGTCTCACCATCGGCAAGTACTGCAGCTGCTATTGCGCGCTGAGTCATGCTTTTGGATGAAGGAGCTTTAATGCTCCCCGAAACACAGGATGGAATTATGGTTCTCACCATATTGCTTTATTGATGCAGGTCCTGTGAATGATTATGATTTGCTATCCCGTTATTCATGATCTTCATCTGGTGATTGATAGATTCCTGGTGGATTGCCTTGAAAATTGCATCGATAAGTTCGGCGCTCAGTCCCTTCGCCATACCTTTTGATATGACCCTTTTAACTATCTCATCCCACCTTTGGCTCTGGAGTATGGTTATATTGTTTTCTTTTTTATAGCGACCGATGGTTTCAGCAACTTTCATGCGCTGCTCCATCAGGTCGATAAGATGATCATCAAAAACGTCTATCTGCTGCCTGAGCTCTCCCAGAACGTCCAGAAGCCTGGGATCGGAAGGTGAGGCAACACGGAGAATCAGGCGGCTCAGCAGTTCCCTGAGATCGTTCGGCGTGATCTGCTGTGAGGCATCACTTAATGCATTTTGAGGATCGATATGGGATTCGATCATAAGCCCGTCGAAGTTAAGGTCCAGCGCTTTCTGGGAGATTTCATGAATATATTCACGCGAGCCTGAAATATGACTTGGATCACACAGTATCGGCAGATCGGGAATACGCCTGCGCAATTCAATGGGGAGCTGCCAGTTAGGCTGGTTCCTGTAAGTCGTTTTTTCGTAAGATGAAAATCCACGGTGGATTGCTCCCAGCTTTTTAATCCCTGCCTTTGAAATTCTTTCGATAGCCCCGATCCACAATTCAATATCAGGATTGATAGGATTTTTAACCAGCACCATAATATCAACACCTCTAAGGGCATCAGCTATTTCCTGTACTGTGAAAGGATTAACAGAAGTTCTGGCTCCGATCCAAAGTATATCAATCCCGTACTTCAGAGCTTCATATACATGTTTCTCGTTAGCCACCTCAGTGGCAACCATGAGCCCGAATTCCTTCTTTACATTTCTCAGCCATTTAAGTCCGGTGATCCCGACTCCCTCGAAACTGTTCGGCCGGGTGCGGGGTTTCCAGATCCCTGCACGAAAGCCGCTTACCTGGTCTATTGCGGATAACTGTCTTGCTGTTTCCATAACCTGTTCCTCGGTCTCAGCGCTGCAGGGACCAGAAATCAGGAAAGGACGGCCTTTGTAACCGCTCCACTCGCTTATCAGGGATGTCTCAAGTTGTAATACCATTTTTTATCGATAATTAGTTTTCTATCTTGGTTCATAAAGTTTGGAGTGACTAGAGTTTGGAGTGACTAAAGCTTTTTAACTCTAAGTACTCCAAACTCCAAACTAATTAAGGATCTTTCTTATTTTATTTGCTTCTTCCATCAGATCCTTCAGTCCGGTCGTGTCCTTCTCGATGATCATTTTCCTGAAATCATTCATCTTTTCAATATATGTATCTATTGCTTCGATTATATGTTCGGAGTTTTCAGTAAAAATAGGAGCCCAGGTATCTCCGTTGCTTTTTGCCAGACGGACCGTGCTTTCAAAACCTCCTCCTGCTAGGGTAAGAATGTTCTCTTCCTCCTGTTCTTTTTCAAGAACGCAAAGAGCAAGGGAGAAAGAAGTGATATGGGAGATGTGTGAAACATAGGCAACATGTATATCATGGACATGTGAGTCCATATATACTATTTTCATATTGAGCACTTTAAACATCTGCTCAACTGATTGAAGGGCATCTGTATCGCTTAATTCCGGATCGCAGATTATTGCTGTTTTATAATCGAAGAGTTTCCCGATAGCTGCAAGAGGTCCCGAAAACTCCGTTCCTGCCATCGGATGAGCGGCAACATATCTTCCGCGGGCGGGATGATCCCTGGATATATCTGCAGTTCCTGATTTAGTCGATCCCATGTCGGTCACAACTTTAGAAGTTCCGGCAATCCTGTCAAGAATGCCCGGAAGCATTTCGCAATTGGTACTTACCGGGGTGCACAGGAAGATCATATCGCTTCTATCAACTGCATTTTCAAGCGTGTCTGCTTCATCAATCAGTCCGCAGAGTTGGGCGATATTCCTGTGCTGAAGGCTGATATCAACGCCTATGATTTTATCTGCAAATTTGCGTTTGCGAAGATCTGTCATCATGGATCCTCCGATCAAACCTACTCCCACAACAGCAACTGTCATTATTTAAAAGTTTTATTTTTTAAGAAGTTCAGCATACATAAGCATGGATCCGGTTACCTGGCTGCCAGATAATCAGTAATCCTGGTCCTGGCTTTTTCAAGAGTTGTCTCATCTGCACATAATGAGATGCGAATATAGCGATTACCGTTCTTTCCGAAAATAAATCCCGGAGTTATAAATACATTTGCCTTATTAAGTATCTCATCGACAAATGATTCACATTCAGGGACATCCTCAGGGATACGGCCCCAGACAAACAGTCCGGTCTGGCTTCTGTCAAACCTGCATTCAAGTATATCCATGATCTCTTCAACGATCTTTCTCCGGTGCTGATAGACAATGTTCAACTTTTCGTACCATGAGGGAGGATTTTTAAGCGCTTCAGCAGCAGCCGTCTGTATCGCCCTGAACATTCCCGAATCCATATTGCTTTTAACTTTCAGTATGGCTTTGATATAATCGCTGTTCCCTGCAACCATCCCGATCCTCCATCCTGCCATATTATGAGATTTGCTCAGGGAATTGAGCTCCAAGGCTATCTCCCAGGACCCTTCGGTTTCAAGAAGGCTCAGATATTCTGTGTTAAGGATGAAGCTGTAAGGATTGTCATTAACCAGCAGGATATTGTGTTTGATGCAGAAAGCCACCAGCTGTTTAAAAAACAAAGCCGTGGCTTTTGCACCTGTAGGCATATGCGGATAGTTAATCCACATAAGCTTAACATTGCCGGGATCGGATCTTTCAAGTTTTGTCAGATCAGGAAGCCAGCCGTTCTTTTCCTCAAGATCATAGCAGATGACTTCTCCTCCTACAAGGTTTGTCACTGCTGAATATGTCGGATATCCCGGGTCCGGGACAAGCACTTTATCTCCCTTGTTGACAAATGCCATACTTATGTGCATTATGCCCTCCTTGCTTCCCATAAGAGGGAGTATCTCGCTTTCGGGATCGAGGGTTACCCTGAAATATTTCCTGTACCAATCAGCGAACGCCTGGCGCAGAGCAGGAATCCCGTTGTAACTCTGATAGCCGTGAGATGAGGTCGAAGCAGCTTCTTCAGCAAGCTTTGCGATGGTGTTTTCAGATGGTGGCTGGTCGGGGCTCCCGATTCCCAGGCTTATAATATCTGCGCCTGATTTTCTCATCTGCTCTATCTGCCTGAGCTTCTGTGAGAAATAATATTCCCGGACACTGTCTGTCCTGTCAGCAGGTTTAACTCTCATATAATTTGTCTCCTTTATTATATATGCCAAGGACTTCAAGATTGCCGGTATAGTTTTCCAGGACATTCTTTATCAGGTCAATATCGTGATCCGGCTTCAGCTCGAGGTCGACATAGAATAAATATTCCCAATCCCCGTTGAGCCTCGGGACCGACTGGATCTTTGAAAGGTTGATATCAAGCTCTGCCAGTCTTACCAGCACGGTAGCCAGTGATCCCGGTTTATGTCCTGTGGAAAAACATATTGATACTTTATTCCCATCCCTGTTGGCATATTTTTCATTTCCAAGAACAAGGAACCTTGTATAGTTCTTTTTATATGTCTCGATGCCCGGTGCAATTATTTCAAGTCCGTATAAACCGGCTGCAGCAGCCGGAGCAATTGCTGCGACCCCTTTGAGATTATTTTCACTTATAAATCTCGCGCTTCCTGCAGTGTCTTCGCTTTCCACGAGCGTAACACCCCTGAGGTGGTTCAGCCAGGTCATGCACTGTGAAAGAGCTATAGGATGGGACCTGATCTCCCGGATTGACGTTAAAGTTTGTCCCGGTAATGCCATCAGGTTCTGCCTTATCCTGAGGTTTATCTCGCCAAGTATTTTTATTCCTGATTCCCTGATAAGGGTATAGTTATAAAGGATGCTTCCTGAGCGAGCATTTTCTATTGCCATTACCGCGAACTCTGCCAGTTTGTCCTTGACAGCCATAAGTGTAAGGTCGAAAGTGGAGCATGGCACGATTTCAATATTATCTGTTTTGAAGTATTCTCTTGCAGCCACCTCGTGAAAACTTCCCTTTTCTCCCTGTATTGAAATCCTCATGTTCCTGTCTTTTAAAAAAAAAGTCCCCGTCACCGGGGACCTTGCATCAATTATTTCCTGATATTATACAACAATCCCCTTATCTTCTTTCAAGATAAAAGAAGAAGTAAAAATAAGCGGCAAAGTTGTATATAATATTCATTGTTCCGTTATATTGGCTTACAAAAGTAATTGAATAATTAAGAAAACAAAAATAATTATCAAAAAATCACTTCTTCTGATGACGATCTTCCAGGATCTTCTCAATATCCTGAAGGGAGGTTCCTTTCAATTTGAACAATATCAGTAGGTGGTACAACAGATCGGCGGCTTCGTTTTTAAATAACTCAGGATTATTATCCTTTGCCTCAATGATAAGTTCTGTTGCTTCTTCGCCGACCTTCTGAGCAGCTTTGTTCACTCCCTCCCGGAAGATCTTATTTGTATAGGAACCGGGTACATTTTCATCAATTCTCTGGTTAATGATCTGTTCAAGCTTGTAAATGAATCCTTTACATGTGTCATTGTCAAAACAGGATCTCTTCCCGGTATGGCAGACAGGTCCTGCAGGATCTGCCTTTATGAGGATGGAGTCATTATCGCAGTCAGTTGTTAAATCTTTAACAATAAGATAATTGCCTGAGGTTTCGCCTTTTGTCCAGAGCCTTTTTTTTGTGCGGCTGTAAAACGTGACCTTACCCTCTTTCCGGGTTTTCTCAAGCGCTTCCTCGTTCATGAATCCAACCATAAGAACCTGGAACGTGGTATTGTCCTGGATGACCGCCGGTACAAGGCCGTTTCCTTTTTTAAAATCGATGTTTTCCATAGTATTTGTTTTGATCACATGTACCCTTCCCCCAACCCCCTTCCCTGCTAAAGCAAGGCAGGGGGCTATTAATCTGTTTATTAGTACTTTCCCCCTCCTTGCATAAGCAGGGATGGGGAACCTTGTGATAGACAGAATCATACACCCCCTTCTTTGCTTCAGCAGAGAAGGGGGCAGGGGGGATGAGTACATGTATTTTACATCCTTACTTCAATTTTTTCATTATTAAGATATTCCTTCAGTTTCCTGATATCAATTTCACCGAAGTGAAAAATGCTTGCCGCAAGTGCCGCACTACAGCCGGTATTTTTAAAAACCTCCCTGAAATGTTCCATTTTCCCTGCACCGCCTGATGCTATAACAGGAATATTAACCAGTTTACACACATCGGCTGTAATATCAATTGAGAACCCGGTTTTTGTTCCGTCATTCTGCATTGAGGTCAGCAGGATTTCCCCCGCTCCGAGTCCGGCTGCTTTAACAGCCCAGTCGCGGGTTTTAAGGTCTGCCGGAGTCCTTCCCCCGTCGACAAAAACGATCCACTCATTGTCCGAAATATTTGTATCTATTGCAACAACAACACACTGGCTCCCGAATTCTGATGCTATCTCAGTTATAAGACCGGGCCGTCTCACGGCTGCGGAGTTAATGGTTATCTTGTCTGCTCCGGCTCTCAGAAGCGATCCGACATCTGCCAGGCTGTTTATCCCCCCGCCGACTGTGAAAGGGATATTAATTTCTGCAGCAATCCTTTCAACAAGCCCGATGAGAGTCTGCCGGTTTTCAATTGTTGCAGTAATATCAAGGAATACAAGTTCGTCGGCTCCCATCCCGGCATAGATTTTAGCCAGCTCCACAGGATCACCGGCATCAATGATATTGACGAACCTGACTCCTTTGACAGTGCGTCCGTTCATGATATCGAGGCATGGTATTATCCTTTTCTTCAGCATATATCCTTCAGGTCTTTCAGTTTGAGCTTACCTTCATAAACAGCTTTGCCGATGATTGCACCTTCACAACCGGCGGCTTTAAGTTCGTCGATATCCTTCAATGAAGAAATTCCGCCGCTTGCTATAAGATTGATATTGACCGATTTAAGGATCTCGCTGTATAATCCGGCAGCGGGTCCGCCGAGCATCCCGTCTCTGTCGATATCCGTGCAAATGCAATATCTGACACCTTTGGAAACATAACCGGAAATAAAACTGAGAATGTCTTCTTCTGATGGTTCTGTCCAGCCGTCAATCGCAATTTTCCGGTCCCTGGAATCGGCGCCGAGGATAATTTTGCCCGATCCGTATTTTGCGAGCCAGCCGAGGAATACTGAGGGCGACTTTACTGCTATGCTGCCTCCTGTAACCTGGTCCGCTCCGGAACTGAAAGCGATCTTCAGATCTTCTCCTGATCTTATCCCGCCGCCGAAATCAATCGACAGGTTTGTGTTCCGGGATATCTTCTCAAGTATCCTGAAATTGGTTATCTTTTTATTCCTTGCCCCGTCGAGGTCCACCAGGTGAAGGAATTTCAGGCCATTATCTTCAATTTCTTTTGCAACTTCCAGCGGGTCTTCATTGTATACTTTCTTTTCCGCGAAATTTCCGCGTGTAAGCCTTACACACTTTCCGTCGATGATATCTATGGCAATTATTATTCTCATAATTCCAGGAAGTTCTTAAGTATCCGTTCGCCGATATCAGCGGATTTCTCCGGATGAAACTGGGTAGCATAGAAGTTATCTTTCTTCATGGCAGCGCTGAATGGTAGAATATAGCTGCATATTGCAGAGGTACAGGGACATACCTCGGCATAGTAGCTGTGTACATAGTAAACATCATCACCGGGCGATATCCCGTTGAAGATCTCTCCCTTAAGGGAATTAAAATTATTCCATCCCATGTGAGGCACCTTATCGGTTCCCGGGAACAATTTCACGGCCGCGTCAAAGATATCGAGACACCTGGTTTTGCCCTCCTCGGAGTAGCTGCACATAAGCTGAAGCCCGAGGCAGATTCCGAGAACAGGCTGGCTCAGGGAAGCAATGAGCATATCCAGTTTCCGTTCCCTTAAATAATTCATAGCAGAGCTTGCCTCACCAACGCCAGGCAATATCACTTTTTCGGCATTCATTATCTCATCCCTGTCATCAGTTACGGAACATTTATAACCAAGCCTTGAAAGTGCATTTTCAACAGACCTTATATTACCGGCATTATATTTTATAATGGCTATCATAGCCTGCCCTTTGTTGAAGGGATATCGTTATCCCCGGTTATCCTGGCAGCAATTTTCATTGCCCTCGCGAAACCTTTGAATATTGCCTCTATCTTATGATGATCATTGCTTCCCTCAGCTTTAATGTTTAGGCTGCATTTCAGATTGTCGCTCAGCGATTTAAAAAAATGGAAGAACATTTCCGAAGGTATCTCACCTGTCATCGGGCTGCTGAACCGGGCATCCCAGACAAGCCAGGGTCTTCCGCCGAGATCTATTGCCACCTGTGCAAGGCAGTCGTCCATAGGCAGTACGAAGCTGTAACGTTCGATTCCCCTCTTGCTGCCCAGGGCATTATAAAATGCTTCACCAAGGCAGATGGCAAGGTCTTCGGTAAGATGGTGATTATCGACTTTCTTATCACCTTTCGCTTCTATTGTCAGGTCAAAGCTTCCGTGCCTCGATATCTGGTCGAGCATGTGATCGAGAAATCCCATGCCTGTTTTTATGCTGCTTTTTCCCGTGCCGTCAAGATTAAGCTCTATGGAGATATCGGTTTCCCCGGTTTTCCTTTTTACTGATGCAATTCGCGGTTTCGATTTAAGATACCTGTAGATTTCGCTCCATCCGGTAGTTGAAAAGTCGGCATCCTCCGAATTGTTATTGCTGAAAAATATTGATTTGCATCCCAGGTTTTTTGCCAGCTGTATATCAGTAAACCTGTCTCCGATAACATAGGAATTTTCCAGATCGACACCCTGTGCCATATATCTGACAAGCATGGCCGTTCCGGGCTTGCGGGTCGGGGCATTCTCCTCAGGAAGAGTCCTGTCTATGAATATTTCCGCAAAATGCACTCCTTCATTCTCCAGTATCTGGAGCATCTTATTGTGGGAAGGCCAGAATGTTTCTTCCGGGAATGAAGGCGATCCAAGCCCGTCCTGGTTTGATACCATAACAAGTTCGTAATCAGTGTTACGGGCAATTTCCGACAGTCCGGTTATTGCACCCGGGATAAAGCTGAATTTTTCGAGGCTGTCGACCTGTTCATCTTCCGGTTCCTTCAGGATCGTCCCGTCCCTGTCTATAAAAAGTACCTTCTTCATATTTCAATAGATTTCAGCGTATTTAGGAGCATTCGGTTTTCTTTCTTTTTACCCACAGTTATTCTCAGGCAGTTATTGACCACGGAGCTTCTGTTCCTGACAATTATTCCTTTATCAGTCAGATAATTATATATGTAGTCTGCGTCTTTAACCCTGACCAGGATGAAATTGGAGTCGGATGGATACACCTCTTCAGCTATTTTGAGTTTATTGATTCTTGAAGTTAGTCTTTTCCTTTCTCTTCTTATTTTTTTCACATTCCTGATCACTGAATCAGGATCGCTGAGTTTTTTAAGAACAGCTCTCTGATTAACAGAGCTGATGTTATATGGAGGCTTCATTTTGTTGAAATACAGAAGGAGAGAAGGAGATGCGAAAGCCATCCCGACTCTGGCAGCAGCCAGCCCGTATGCCTTGCTAAAAGTCTGCATTACAATAAGATTCGGGTACTTGTCAAGTTTTCTGATCAGCGATGGGTGTCCTGAGAAGTCGATATAAGCTTCATCCACCAGCACAATTCCTGAAAATGAGGAGATTATTCTTTCAACAACGTCAGGATCCATTGAATTTCCGGTCGGATTGTTGGGCGAGCAGATCAGTATCAGTTTCAGGTTTTTGTCCTGCAGGAAAGGTTTCACCGATTCAAAGTCGATCTGGAAGCTGTTATCCAGGGGGACCTTGATTATTGTGATGTCATTTACAGCAGCAGAGACTCCGTACATCCCGTAACTGGGAGCGAAAGTAAGCGCTTTGTCAGTTCCCGGATTACAGAAGATCCTGAAGCACAAGTCAATAATTTCATCGCTTCCATTCCCGAGGAATATCTTCTCAACGGGCACTCCTTTAATTCTGCTAATTTCCTTTTTCAGGTCGCTCTGGTAAGGATCGGGATACCTGTTCAGAGTGCCGTAGGGATTCTCGTTTGCATCCATGAAAATACCTTCCCTGCCTTTATAGTCGTCGCGGGCGCAGGAGTAGGGGATAAGTTTCCTTACATTTTCCCTTACAATTAATTCCGGGTCAAACATTTTTCAATCTGTTTTAATCGTATGCTGACTGCTTTTTTATGACCGGAAAGCTTTTCGGCTTCGGCCATCATTTCTATTGATTGTCCTAACCGGATAAGGCCTTCGGCGGTTACTTCCTGGAACGTGATTTTTTTCACAAAGCTGTCGGTTGATACTCCGCTGTATGTTATGGCATAACCGTTTGTCGGCAGGGTGTGATTCGGCCCTGAGGCATAATCACCGGCACTTTCACAGCTGTACGGTCCGATGAAGACAGATCCGGCATTGATCACCTTCGCTGAAAGGGCATCTGCATCTTTAGCATTTATTATCAGATGCTCGGGTGCATACATGTTGCTGAATTCAATACACTCATCCATCGAGGAAAAGAGTATGGAAAGGCTGTTAAGGAGGGCATGGCCGGCGATGCTTTTTCTCGGCAGTTCATGCAACTGCTTCTCTATTGCGACATTTACATTTATCATAAGTTCCCTGTTGTCAGTGAGAAAAACAACCTGGCTGTCCGGTCCGTGCTCTGCCTGTGACAGGAGGTCAGAAGCAACAAATTCCGGATCAGCTGTCGAGTCTGCTATCAGAAGAACTTCGCTGGGGCCTGCAGGAATATCGATGGCGATCCCTTCGGATTGTGCAATCTCCTTGGCTTTTGTAACATACTGATTTCCCGGGCCGAAGATCTTGAAGACCTTAGGCACTGATTCAGTTCCGTATGCCATTGCAGCAATAGCCTGGGCGCCTCCGGCTTTGTAAACGTCTGTAATACCCGTAAGCCTTGCGGTATAAAGGACGATCGGGTTGACTTTCCCGTCACTGCCCGGAGGGGTACAAAGTGTTATCAGCCGGCAGCCCGCAATTTTCGCCGGGATGCCAAGCATCAGCACAGTTGAAAACAATGGAGCGCTTCCTCCGGGGATATACAATCCGACCTTTTCGACAGGTATATTTTTCCGCCAGCATTTTACACCTGGCATCGTTTCGATGATTCCCGGATCGGTGTTCTGTAACTGATGAAATTTATCGATGTTCTTTTTTGCGGTCCCGATAGCATTTTTAAGTTCCCTTGATACAAGCTTCTCGGCTTCATCAAATTCTTCCGGTGTAACTTTGATATCAGTGATTTCAACACCATCAAATTGATGTGAATACTCCCGTAAAGCTTTATCCCCGTCAATCCTTACCTTTTTCATAATTGAACGCACGGGATTATCAAGGTTTATGATTTCGAGAACGGGGCGTTTGCATAGTCCGTCCCACGACTCCGGTTTCGGGTAATAAATTGTTTCCATTACAGTATCATTTTTTCTATTGGTATAACAAGTATTCCTTCCGCGCCGGCAGCTTTCAGCTGGTCGATACGTTCCCAGAACTGGTCTTCGGTGACGACAGAATGAAGCGAGCACCATCCCTTCTCGACCAGCGGAAGGATAGTCGGACTTTTCATCCCGGGAAGTATTTTGCAGATTTTCTTAACTGACGATTCACGTGCATTCAGCAGGATGTATTTATTTTCCTTTGCATTTTTAACAGCTCTTATCCTGAAGAGCAGTTTACCCAGGATTTGCTTTTTCTCTTTTGTAAGCTTTTTGCTGCCTATTATTACAGCCTGACTTTTTAGTATCGTTGTCACTTCCTTAAGACCGTTGGTCAGAAGGGTGCTTCCTGAGCTGACAATATCACAAACCGCATCTGCAAGACCGATTCCCGGTGCAATCTCGACGCTGCCGCTTATCTCTTCGATCTCTGCCTTTATCCTGTTTTTAGCAAAGTATTCGGAGAGCAGTCTCGGATAGCTGGTTGCCACCTTCCTGTTATTGAAATAACCGGGACCTGTAAAAACATCTTCCTTGCGAATGGCAAGGCTCAGCCTGCACCTGGCAAAGCCAAGCTTCTCAAGTATCTTTACATCCTTGTTCTTTTCGTATACCATGTTTTCTCCCAGGATGCCTATATCTGCCACCTGCTGTTCTACATACTGGGGGATGTCGTCATCCCTGAGAAACAGGATCTCAACAGGGAAATTGACTGCACTGGTCTTCAGCACGCTTGCCCCGTTTGAGAATTTTATCCCGCACTCTTCCAGAAGCTTATGGGAGTTTTCACTAAGGCGGCCGCTTTTCTGAATTGCAATTTTAAGTTCGCTCATCTCTATTTTTTTATGTCTGAGCAACCCGGGCGGAATCAAAAAACCCGCCTGGTGTGCTCAGACGGGTTTAACAATATCTTATAATATCCACATATCATTATCTCCTCGCCTGAGAGCAAGAATATAGATGATGATGATGGGATATCCTGTATTTCATATACGGACTAAAATACAAAGATAATAAAAAGTTAATGAATTTCAAAATAATCATACTCTCTCCGCCACCAGATCCCCCACCTCCGTCGTTGTATATCCCATTTTCCCGGCACCCAGGCCCTTAAGCTTGTTTGCAGTGACATAAATGATTGCGCTTTCGACTGCCTGCGCTGCTTTCTCTTCGCCCAGGTGTTCAAGCATCATAGCTCCGGAGGAGATTGCAGCAAGAGGGTTAATGATGTTTTTGCCGGTATATTTGGGTGCGGAACCGCCTATGGGTTCAAACATTGATACTCCTCCGGGATTAATGTTACCACCCGCGGCAATACCCATACCTCCCTGGGTTATTGCACCGAGGTCGGTGATGATATCTCCAAACATGTTGCTTGTCACGATCACATCGAACCATTCGGGGTTCTTGACCATCCACATGCATGTTGCGTCCACATGGTAATATTCGCGTTTGATGTCAGGGTAGTCTGCTTTGCCTGTTTCATGGAAGGCTCTTTCCCAGAGGTCAAAAACATATGTAAGAACATTTGTCTTTCCACAGAGAGCAAGGGTTTTCTTTCTGTTCCTTTTCCTGGTGTAATCAAAGGCATATCTCAGGCAGCGTTCAACCTGGTGACGTGTATAGACCATGTTCTGTATGGCAACCTCATGCGGGGTTCCCTTCATCGTAACACCACCGCTGCCGGTATAGACATCTCCTGTATTTTCTCTTACCACTACATAATCGATATGTTCCGGGCCTTTATCCTTAAGAGGAGTTGCCACCCCCGGATATAATTTAACGGGCCTGAGATTTATATACTGATCAAGCTCAAAGCGCAGCCTGAGAAGAATTCCTTTTTCAAGGATGCCCGGTTTGACATCAGGATGTCCGATAGCGCCCAGTAAGATCGAATCATATTTTTTCAATTCTCCGACAGCAGAATCAGGAAGCACTTCTCCTGTCCTCAGGAAACGGTCACCTCCGAAATCATAATCGGTATAGTTCAGCTTAAATCCGAATTTATCAGCAGCTTTGCTGATGACTTTTTTACCTTCCCTGATCACTTCGGGACCTGTCCCGTCGCCGGGTATAACTGCAATATTGTAAGTTTTGCTCATCAGTATTCAATTAATTTAAGTTTATTCACTTGATGCATCGATCATTGGTTTGTTATAAATATTGAGTTCGTTGTTTTCTACTATATTGAGCATTTTCTCGGTTGCCTTTATTGCAGATTCCGTCTGGTCTGCATCGAGCCCCCTTGTTTTGAATTCTCTGTCATTCAGGCTCCAGGTGATGACAGTCTCAACGAGAGCATCGGTTTTCCCTCCCGGAGGGATAGACACCTGGTAATCAGTAAGAACCGGAAGCTCTTTTCCAAGACGGTCATAAATTATTCTCAGTGCTTTCATGAAAGCATCATACTGTCCGTCGCCCGAAGATGTCTCCTGGAACAGATTCCCGTCGATTTCTATCTGTACGCTCGCGAACGGTTTCAGCCCGTAAGAGAGAGAAAGCGAATAATTCTTTATGAATATTTTATAATCAGAGATGTCACTGCCGAGGACATCTGAGATTATGAATGGCAGGTCCTCGGTAGTTACATTTTCCTTCTTGTCGCCAAGCTCAATCACTCTCTGGGTTATCTTGTTGATGGACTCAGGGCTGAGGGATAATCCGAATTCCTCAAGGTTCTTCCTTATTGTAGCTTTGCCGGATTGTTTTCCGAGGGCATATTTTCTTTTTCTGCCAAAACGTTCAGGAAGAAGATTGTTATAGTAAAGGTTATCCTTGGAGTCTCCGTCGGCATGGATGCCTGATGTCTGGGTAAATACATTTTCGCCTATTATCGGCTTGTTGACCGGTATACGGATCCCGCTGAAGGTCTCGACTATCCGGCTTGCCTTTGTTATTTCAAATTCATTTACACCTGTTTCAGCATTAAGCTGATCCCGGAGAATCCCGATAACTGATGATAGAGGCGCGTTGCCTGCCCTTTCTCCAAGGCCATTGATTGTGGTATGGACACCTCTGACACCTGCTTTTACGGCAGAAAACACGTTTGCGACTGCCAGATCATAATCATTATGAGAATGAAAATCAAAATGGATTTCAGGGTATCTGTCGATGATCTTTTTACAGAAGACATACGTCTGCTCGGGGTTAAGGATCCCGAGAGTATCGGGCAGCATTATTCTCTCAATTCTTTCATTTTTCAGCGATTCGATCATGAAGAAGACATAATCTTCCGAATTAATCATTCCGTTTGACCAGTCTTCGAGATAGATGTTCACAAACATGTCGTTATCAGCTGCTTTCCTGATAATCTCTTTTATCTCGGACACGTGCTTTTCGGGTGTTTTCCGCAGCTGTTTTTCAAGATGCCTGAGCGATCCTTTGCAAAGAAGGTTTGTGACTTTACCGCCGGCATCCTTAATCCAGTTGAGGGAAACATCGCCGTCAATAAATCCCAGCACCTCGACCTGATTATGAAGATTATTGTGACGGGCCCATTCGGTTATCTTTTTTATGGCTTCAAATTCACCTGACGATACACGTGCTGAAGAAACCTCTATCCGATCGACCTGAAGATCTCTCAAAAGCAGTTTCGCAACATGCAGTTTCTCAAGAGGTGTATACGAAACACCTTGGATTTGTTCACCATCGCGCAGGGTGGTGTCCATTATTTCAACTCTCATCTCCTTAGAGTATTTCTGAATTCATAAGCTGTTATCATATCCCTGATGCTCAGCAGGTAATCAATATCATCGAGGCCTTTCATCAGGCACTCCTTCTTATAAGGATCTATTTCAAACGTCACGGTTTCTCCGGTGTCTGTAATTGTGAATGTCTGTTTTTCAAGGTTTATCATGACCTTAGTCAGAGGATTGCTGTTGATCTGTGAAAGAAGATTCCTGAGAAATTCTTCAGAGACCACAACAGGAAGCAGGCCGTTATTCAGTGAATTATTTCTGAAAATATCTGCAAAGAAGCTTGAAACAACAGCCCTGAAACCATAGCCGGTAATTGCCCATACTGCATGTTCGCGGCTCGATCCGCATCCGAAATTTTTCCCTGCCACAAGTACCTGTCCGCTGAATCCGGGATTATTTAGCACGAAATCATTGTTTTTGTTTCCTGATTTATCAAATCTCCAGTCGCGGAAGAGATTGTCTCCGAATCCCTCGCGGGTGGTTGCGCTCAGGAAGCGGGCAGGAATTATCTGATCGGTATCGATATTTTCCAGGGGAATCGGGACACAGGTGGATTCAAGCGTGGTAAATTTGTCTTTTGCCATAACGTCTATTGTTAATCTTTTAACAGTTCCCTGGGATCGGTTATCCTCCCGGTTATTGCTGCTGCCGCCGCAGTGAGCGGGCTGGCCAGCAGGGTTCTTGATCCGGGTCCCTGCCGTCCCTCGAAATTCCTGTTGGATGTTGAGACGGCATATTTCCCTGCAGGTATTTTATCATCGTTCATTGCAAGACACGATGAACATCCGGGCTGTCTCAGTTCAAAACCGGATTCCCGCAGGATCCTGTCTATGCCTTCGTTGATTGCCTGCTTTTCTACCTTCTTTGAGCCAGGTACGATAATTGCAGTGACGCCGGGAGCTTTTTTTCTTCCTTCGACAAAAAGGGCAAAGGCTCTCAAATCCTCGATTCTCCCGTTAGTGCAGCTGCCCAGGAACACGTAATCGACCGGATGTCCCAGGATTTTTGTGCCGGGGCTGAATCCCATATAATCAAGCGCCTTCAGATATGAGGAGGTTCCTTCCTGGTTCTGATCCTGCCCGGGAATGGTCCCGTCTATGCTCATGCCCATGCCGGGATTTGTTCCGAATGTGATCATCGGACTGATCTCTTCTGCATCAAAAACAACATCACGGTCGAAATGAGCTCCTTCGTCGCTCTTCAGATTCCTCCATCTCAAGAGCATTAATTTGAAGTCGGGGCGGTTTGCCACGGAGGGTATCCGGTTTATGTATTCAAAAGTTGTGTAGTCAGGTGCTATCAGTCCTCCACGCGCTCCCATTTCTATGCTCATGTTGCATATCGTCATCCTTCCTTCCATGCTCAGGGATTCTATGGCAGATCCGCAGTATTCAACAAAATGACCTGTTGCTCCGCCAGTTGAGAGCCTGGAAATTAAATAAAGTATTAAATCCTTTGAAGTAACGCCTCTCTGCAATTGTCCGTTGACAGTTATCCTCATTTTTTTCGGTTTAGGCTGGATGATGCACTGGGATGCAAGCACCATTTCGACTTCGCTTGTTCCTATTCCGAAAGCTATTGTTCCGAAAGCTCCGTGGGTTGAGGTATGGCTGTCGCCGCAGACAATAGTCATTCCCGGGAGAGTGTAGCCCAGTTCGGGACCGACTACATGCACGATACCGTTCCTTGGGTGATTAATACCGAAATATTCAATTCCGGCTGCCCTGCAGTTTTCTTCAAGCTGTTCAACCTGTTTTCTGGAAAGCTCGTCCCTGATTTTCAGATGCTGGTCCTTTGTAGGGATATTATGATCCGCAGTGGCAAGTGTTTTACCCGGACGGAACACAGTTATCCCCCTTTGTCTCAGTCCTTCGAAAGCCTGTGGACTGGTCACTTCATGAATGAAATGCTGATCGATATAAAGAACATCGGGTCCTCGTTCAATCGATTTGACAACGTGGCTGTCCCAGATCTTGTCGAATAGTGTTTTTGGTTCCATTGAGATTGTTTTGCTCTTCCCTTTTGCCCCCCATTCCCCTGAGGAATTCTTACCCCCCTGCCCCCCTGAAGGATAATTACCCCCCACCCCCCCAGAGGAATTCTTACCCCCCTGCCCCCCTGAAGGGGGGATGGGGGGTTATTTGATTTTAGATATTGCATCAATAAATGCTTCCACCGATGCAGTAATAATATCGGTATTTGCTCCAAATCCGTGATAAATTTTTCCTTCGTGTTCCACCTGGACATGAACCTGCCCGACATCGTAGCTTCCACGTGTAATTGCCTGAATAAGAAATTCTTCCAGATGTACTGT